>Ga0116171_10005264_pt1 | contig 11400 bp, 12 predicted proteins | sample AD_JPNHW2_MetaG_FD_89798 | JGI IMG/M metagenome (GOLD analysis project Ga0116171, IMG submission 89798) | Active sludge microbial communities of municipal wastewater-treating anaerobic digesters from Japan - AD_JPNHW2_MetaG | ecosystem: Engineered > Bioreactor > Anaerobic > Digestate | place...
AACTGATTCAGAAGTAGCATCAGAACTACTTCCATTGGATTTGTCATTTGACTTACACGATATCTTCAATAATGTGAATGAAGACATCAATAAAATAAATGTAATTTTTTCATAAGTATTTCATTTAATTTTTTTTATAAATAACTTCAATTCTGATAATTCATATCTCCTGTCTTTCCTTACTCCAAATCTAACAGCTTTTAATACCCCTTTTTTATCCCATTGTCGGAGAGTGTTTGGGTGGACATGAAGTATTTCACAGGCTTCACTTAAAGTGAGTAGTTCGGGGTTTTTTGATCTTTTTACCATTGTTATTTAACTTACTATTTGATAACATTATCTCATATTTATATTTAAATAAAAATGAAAATTTCATTCGTTATAAATAACGAAGTATCAGTTTCTACATGGAAAGAGATTAAAGAATATAGAGGTGATTTACGAATAACTTATGAAAATTATCAAAAGTTTAAATCGTTGGAATTAAATAAGGATTTTGAAGAGGTAATTATTGAATCAAGAAAGAATCTAAACATTCCAAGTGGTGGTATTTCATGGAAAGAATTTTTAGAAAATGAAGAAAAACTTAGAGAAAATGCTGTCTTGGAATTAAAAAAAATAACTAGAGAAAAATTAGCGTTTCATGATTTTGCTGTGTTTATGTGTTTAGATGGAATTTTATATTCTAATTGTGTATTCCCTGAAATATTTGTAACTGATAGAGAAAAAATTTCATTTAGATTTGACGATCAAGATTTAGACAGTGGAATTCCTGAAAGTGTTTTAATTGCTATTGAAAATCCAGTTTCAAAAAATCAATTGATTAACTTTATTAATGATAATTGGGATGGCGAGTTTGGGATTGAAAGTGAAATTAAAAAACTTAATTTTAAAAAAGATTTTAAGATTTCAAAAAGAGATTTTAGAATTGCTGAACTTAAATATCAAAATTCAAAGAAAACATTTAGAGATATAGCTAATCAAATAATAGATGAATTTAATATTGAAGAGCCTGATGATTTAGCAGTAAACGAATTTTCTGTTAAGACTGCCCATGATAGAGTTGTAGATAAAATTTATTCTCTTGTAGAGAAAAATAAAGTAACAAAAAATTAATAAAACAATTGTTCTATTAAGAGAATATTGCTGTTATACCCTATCTTCCCTGATTAAATATGCTTATTACTAGTTAATAAGCAATATGAAATTAAATGAATATTACTCTACCCCAGATTTAAATCTGGCGACGACTATTTCCCTTTCTTATCCTCTTGATTGTATAGAGAAATTGTCGGATAAAAAATCTTCATTTGTATTTAAAAGAGAAGAAGGGTTAGATCAGTTAATAGAATCTTTTTGGAGAAGAGAGACAAGGGTAGAACCGAATCAATATTCGGAACATAGAAAAATGTTAATTGCCAGAATGGGAAACGAGGAGGGGTGTGGTTTCTAAAAAGTTAGTTGACGAGCTTGGAGTGATTTTGAAAGAAGAGTTTGAAATAAAACTTGATTCTAATCGCCTAAATAAACTAGCTAATTTTTTAGTGTCTTATTTTCAAGTACTTTTACAAATTAATAATAAATCAAAATGAAAAAACTTAAATCATCTTCAAAATACTCAATAATTAAAAGCCATAGAGAAATGGAAAAATCTATCAAGTCAAAATGCTTTGACTGTATGGGTGGTCAAAAGAAAATCGATTGCGAATTAAATGGTTGCTCACTTTATAAATTTAGGCCTTGGTCAAAGGGTTAAAATTCCAACGTTTTGTAACCTAGGAAAATAATAATTTTATACAACATATGAAAATGAATATAGACCCGAACGATATTGAAATAAAAATAAAACTACTTAAGTCAGAAGCGACATTGGCTCAGGCGACAGTAATCTTATGTGGGCAATGGGTAGAAAAAGGTTGGCGAATCAGTAAATCAAAAAATGAACACCCAACTTTCCACGATTATATTTGGATACAGCCACCTTGTTTTCATTCATCTGGAAAATGGCAAGAAATGGTTTTTATAGATAATCGCCAATTATATGATGAAGTTCACACTAAGATTTTTGATGCTTACTTAAGAGAAAAAAATAAAGAAAATATTGTTGGCGATTTTGATGAAATAGATCCAGAGGAGGTAGATAAAGCAAATGTATAGTAACTATATAAGAATATCTATAGTAACTATATATAGTAACTTTAAGATTACTATTAAAGTAAGTATCTATAATAGTTACTTTAACTATATCTCTATCCTTAATTATTTCGGTTATACAGAAAAATATGAGCAGATATAGTTATTCAGATCGGTTGGTGGCAGACTCTCTCCATACAGTAAGTATTTATTATTTAAAAAAACATGGTTATTTAACTGAAGGAAACCACTGGGGAACTTTGACATGGAGTTGTAGAGGTGAAAAAACAGGAAGTATTAGTTTTAGAACTTATATTACTGCAGAGGAAAAATATATTGAGTTCGAATATACGATCACTAGAAGAGAATCTGGTAAAAAAGATGATTTTGATTATAAGATACCGATTGAGACAACCGATTGTTATTTTGGAGGGAAAAGATATTGGTTTAGATGTAATCTGTCAAAAAAAGGGGTTTATTGTGGTCATAGAGTAGCAAAACTTTATCAAGGTGCTGATTACTTTGCTTGTCGTCATTGTTACAACCTAACCTATGAATCGAGAAATGAAAATCCGACTTATAGAGGTTATCCATATAACGAAATATTATTGAGAAATAAAGTTGATGAAATAGAAAAAACGATGAAGAAAAGAACATATAAAGGGAAGCTAACTAAAAAACATATGAGAATTCGCCGTATTGAAAAAAGAATGTTGAATCCCTATGTTGATGATTCGATATTAGAGGAGTTGTTGTACAAGGTTTAGCTTTGCTAACTTAACATTACTTGACATTATAATTAAATAAATTAAACTTACTTAAATGAATATGAAAGCAATTTTATTTTGTAGAGTAAGCAGTAAAGAACAAGAGGAAACTGGATACTCTCTTCCTTCTCAAGAGAAACTTTTGACTGAATATTGTCAGTCGAAGGAATTTGAAATTGGAAAAATATTTTCTTTATCTGAATCAGCGGGTGGAAGTAAACAAAGAAAAATATTTCAAGAAATGTTGGAATATCTAACCAAGGCAAAAATAAAGATTCTGGTGGTTGAAAAAACCGATAGATTAACCAGAAATATGAGAGATGCGGTGGCAATTAATAATTGGATTGAAAATGATGATGAAAAACAAATTCATTTTGTGAAAGAAAACTTTATTCTCCATAGAAATTCAAAATCAAATGACAAATTTATTTGGGGAATTAAAGTAACAACAGCTCAATATTATTTGGATAATTTAAGTGAAGAAGTAAAGAAGGGTCAGAAAGAAAAATTAAGACAAGGTTGGCTACCAACTAGTGCTCCTTATGGGTACAAAACTATTGGAGATAAAGGACGTAAAATTCATGTGATAGATGATTCTAATGCTTTAATAATCAAAAAAATGTTTGATTTGTATGCGACTGGTGGATATTCAGTAAAGACAATATCTAATGAAGTTTATAATCTAGGTTTAAGAAGTATAAATGGAAAGAAACTTCAAAATAGTAGAATACACCATTTATTGACCGATCCATTTTATATCGGCGTTAATGTTTGGAATGGTCAACAAACAAAAGGTGAACAAGAACCATTAATTGATATAGAAACTTTTGAAAAGGTTCAAAAAACATTGAAATCAAAATGTACTCCAAAATATTCAAAACATGATTATTTATTTAAGGGATTTTTTAAATGTAGTGAGTGTGGTGGCACAATAACATGGGAAGAGAAAAAAGGAATTATGTATGGTCATTGTAATCATTATCGTCAGTGTTCTATTAGACGATGGTCAAAAGAAAAGAATATTGAAACTAAATTAATCAACGAATTAAAACAACTAAAAATAACTAATCCGAGGTTAATGGAGTGGTTAGGTCGAGCATTAAAGGAATCTAATAAGAATGAGAGTGAATTTTATCTTGAAAGTGTTAAACAACTTGAGAGACAAAGAGAAGTTTTAAAAAAGAGACTCGATACGATGTACATAGATAAAATTGATGGAAAAATAACAGAAAGTTTTTATAATGAGAAATTTAATGAATTTTCAACAGAGTTAAAAATAGTCGATAAAAATATCGCTGGACACACAACAGCGGTAAACTTGGCACAAGAAAGAAGAATTAGATTATATGAAATAGCCCAAAAGGGTTGTGAGGATTTTGTTGATGGGGATATCATCAAAAAGCGTGAATTAACCAGAATGGTGTTTTGTAATATGAAACTTAAAGAAGAAGAGGTTTTGTATGACCTACAAGAAGATCCTGCTTTTCTAAAACAACTTGCTAAACGAACCAATAGTTCGAAAATGGGAAAATTAATAGATTCAGGAGATAAAATTTTCGAACAGTATAATTTAATGGAAACTTCAAAATATTATGCCACTTCACAACCTGAGTGTTCCGCTTTGCTCCCCCGCGTGGACTCGAACCACGGACCGATCGCTTACAAGACACCCTAAAATTTCTAATAGGCTTGGACTATATCATATCCCTAAATTTAGGGACTCGGGCGCTAAATGGTGTAATCACCTAGTCTCTGAACCTTCCTTCGCTAAAGCTTCGGAAAGGCAATGCCTTCCTTATTTTTAACAAAAGCTTGGCTGCGGGTTGCCGTAGTCCGAAATTTCGGACGTTAGGTTTCACGGTCCGATGCCTAAATAAATTTAGGATACGGACTCCCTTTCGGGACAATTCACCCAATTTTTCAAATTTGATTACTCAAATAAGCTGCTAATTTCGTAACAGGCGAGCGCTCTACCGACTGAGCTACAGGGGAATGTTTCCACTGACTACCGACTGATCCTCCTTCGTCTCTCGATAAACTCGAGACTACGGCGGGACAATGGCTACAGGGGAAAATATATTAAATTTCTAATTTCTAATGACTAATGTCTAATTAAAAACAGAAATAAAAGTTAAAGTGCAAAGCTGAGCCATCCTTCACTAAAGTTTCGGAATGGTAAAGTTGATTATATTCTAACCAAGCTTGAAAGTCTATCATTTCTTTGAAGAAAAATAAATACAAAAGTGGTTGAAGTGTGGGGTATATTGATATATATAGTATAATTAACCCTATGAAATTAATAATCGTTCGACACGGGGAAACTGTGGCTAATACTAAAAAAATTCTTCAGGGGAAAGATGGTGGAAAATTGAACGAAAAAGGGATAAAACAAGCACAAGAGGCAGGAAAACATTTGAAAAATCATAAAATTGATATGGTATTTTGCTCACCTTTGGATAGATGTGTGGAAACATTGAATAATATTTTAGAAGAATATCCAATAGAGAGTGAAATTTTTATGTCTAATTTGATTGAAGAAAGGGACTTTGGTGAATATACTGGAACAGATTCAAGTATGATCAATTGGAAAGAACTTGACGAAGACAATAAAGTTAATCGAGAAATGGGAGTAGAAAGTTGGAATGATGTTAAAAAAAGAGTGGAATTGTTTATGGAAGACTTAAAACTGGAAGATGGTGAGAAAACTGTTTTGATTGTGAGCCATGCTGGACCGATTAGAATAATGATCAATAAAATCACTAATCAAGAATTGCCTTATGAAGAAATTGAAGTAAACAACGGTCAAGTAATGGAATTTGATTACAAAACAGATCTAGAGTTTTAGAAACTATTTTGAAAGGTAATTTTGAAAAAAATCATTTAAAAAATCAATTTTAGAAAGATTTTTTAGTTCTGCTAAAGTAACCCAACGATATTCGCAATGTTCATTTGGATCAAGAGTAATTTTTTCATCTTCAATAATTTGACACTGATAAATTAAAGCAAACCAATGATGAACATTTTTATAAACTTGATTGTGACAATAAAGTAATTTACCAATTTTTATATTTTGACCAATTTCTTCTTGGGATTCGCGAACTAAAGCTTTGAGAGGGTCTTCACCAAAATCTAAACTACCACCGGGCGTGTCCCAAAATCCGGGCATAAAATCATCATTGAGACATCGACGAATAACGAGAAATTTATTATCTTTTTGAAACCAAGCATGAACGGCAAGCTTAAATTGCTGATCAAGTTGTGTCATGAGTTATTGTAACAAAAACCCTCTGTCCCTCGGTAAGCTCGGGAAATCTCCCTTAAAAAGGGCAACTTTATTCTAAGTAGTCTTGTAACTTTTTTCTTCTTGATGGATGACGGAGTTTGCGTAAAGCTTTGGCTTCGATTTGACGAATACGTTCACGAGTAACATTGAAAATTTTGCCAACTTCCTCAAGAGTTTTTGGAGTCTCCCCCATTAGACCAAAACGAAGAGACAGAACTTTGGTTTCGCGTTCATCGAGAGATGATAAAACTTCTTCGATAGATTCGCGGAGTAATTCTTTGCTGGTTTCTTCGTAAGGAGATAGTTGAGTGGTGTCTTCAATAAAATCTCCCAAAAATGAGTCTTCGTCATCGCCAACTGGAGTAGAAAGTGAGGTAGTATCTTGGGAAATACGATAAATTTCTTCGACTTTATCAATAGAAATACCGACTTCGTCAGCAATTTGTTCAACAGTAGGTTCTTTGCCCAATCTTTGGGTTAAAGCACGGGTAGCTTTGTAAACTTTGTTGATGGTTTCGACCATATGAACCGGAATACGAATGGTTTTGGCCTGATCAGCAATAGCCCGAGTAATAGCTTGACGAATCCACCAAGTGGCATAAGTAGAAAATTTAAAACCACGGTGCCAGTCGAATTTTTCGACAGCACGCATAAGACCCTGATTACCTTCTTGAACTAAGTCAAGGAAAGTAAGTCCACGACCAATATATTTTTTGGCAATAGAAACAACCAAACGTAAATTAGCGTTGATAAGAGCTTCACGAGAAAGAGTGGATCCTTTTTCGATATCCTTAGCTAAAGAGACTTCTTCGTCGAAAGTTAAAAGATTAATTTTACCGATTTCCTTAAGATACATGCGGACAGAATCGACATTACCTTTTTGAGTTAAAAGACTGAGAAGATCGGAAGAACTAGTTTTACTATTCTCTTTTTCGATGACTTCTTTGGATTCGACTTTATCAAAAACATCAACTCCCCTTTCGAACAGGTAATCAAAAAGATTATCAACTTCATCAATATGTTTTTCGGGTTCGGGAATTTGGACTAAAACTTCGTCATTGGTCAAATAGTGAAGCTTTTTAGCCTGAGCTAATAAGGTTTGTTTGATTTTGGAAAGGTTTAGGGTGGCAACCATAGCCTGTATTGTATACGAAATTAACGAATAAATCTAGCTTTTTTTGATTTGGACCTTGGACAACTCGGAAAGTAGTCTATTATACTCCTTTTCAGCTTCGGCAAGTTGCTGGTCGTCACCAAGACTTTCGAGTTGGGCAATTTGAGCACTAATAAAATTTAGCCTATCTTTTAGGTAAAAAGAATCGATAATGGCAACTGCCTTTTGAACCTCCAAAAGTCGTTGATGGGATTCGATGGGGTTAGTGGTGGTCTCCATGTAAATTGATTGGAAAACTGGTTTAATTTCGGCGGGGAGTAAATCTTCAAAAGATTTAGGGTCGAATTCTTTTATTTTTAATAAATTTTCACCGATAATAAAGTAACGATGATCCTGAAGACGAGATAATTGAGAAGAAACTTTTTGGGCAACTTTGGCGGGATTTTTGGCACCGATAATGAGAGTTAATAAAAGTTCTTCAAATTTTTGGGTTTTCGAGGGTTCGATAATGGCATCAGGTTTTGAGGTAGCGGCGTTGATGTCGAGACCAACAATATTTTTTGTTGGAGCAGATGAATTGGGCGGAACTTTTTTGGCTTCGTCTAACAAGGCTTGATAATCGGAGCCGATTTCATTGGCTAATTTTTTGAGATAGTCAGAACGAATGACAGAATTTTTAATTTTAACTAAAAATGGTAAAACAACATTTAAAATTTCTTTTTTGCCTTTGATAGTGTCGGGATTATTAATTTTTAATTGGGATTGGATAATAAAATCCCAGATAGAAACGGTTTGATCAAGTTGGGTTTTGAAAAACTCTAAATCATTTCTGACAGCTTCGTCGGGGTCTTTATATTTTTCACCTAAAATAAGGACTTTAATGTCAAATTCCATAGAATCGGCGAGTTCGATACTTTTGCGGGAGGCATTTGATCCGGCAAAATCAGAATCGAGACCAAGGATGAGAGTGTCGGTGTAACGACGAAGAAGTTGAAGCTGTTCCTCAGTAAAAGCAGTACCTTTGATAGCGACAATATTTTTGATGCCGGCTTGAAAAGGTGAAATCATATCAAACTCCCCTTCGGTAACAATAACGGCGTTTTGCTGACGAATAAAATCTTTGGCCAGGTGAAGACCAAAAAGATTAAAACTTTTGTGATAAATTTCGGTTTCAGGGGAATTAATATATTTACCGGAATCCTGATTTTTGGTGGTGGGCAACATGCGACCAGAGAAACCTAAAATACGGCCACGATAATCAGAAAGAGGAAAAGTGAGACGACCCTGAAAACGGTCGTAAATTCGGGAATTGTACTGGCTTTTGCCGAAAGTGCCCGAAGCAATTAAATCATCTATTTTATAACCCTTTTTGGTTAAAAAATTAACAGCGATAGCGGGATTTTCAGGCGAATAACCTAAGCCAAATTGTTTAATAGTAGCCAAAGTTATTCCCCTTTTGAGAACATAATCAAGAGCGTTTTTACCCAATGGATGGGTTAAAAGCATATATTGATAGAATTTTTCGACTTGAGCATTTAAGTCGCTTAAAACTTTTTTGCGAGAATCTTGTTTATTGTCGAACTCACTTTTTTTGAGAACAATACCGGCCATGGCAGCAAGTTCAGTTAGAGCTTCACGAAAATCGATACGTTCGTATTCTTGGATAAAAGTAAAAATATCACCGGATTTGCCACAACCAAAACATTTGAAAATTTGGAGTTCTTCGGAAACGGTGAATGAAGGAGTTTTTTCACCATGAAAAGGACAGCAAGCAATGTGATTGCGACCACGTTTTTTGAGAGGGGTAAAACGATTAATGACGTCGACAATGTTGAGTTTTTGTTTAATTTCTTCGACCTGATTATCCACTAAGCTATTTTAACATCAAAACCTCTCTGTCACTTTGTGACATCTCCCCTTAAAAAAGGGAGAAATCTTAAAAATATTTTAGATATTTCCATCTTTGACAGAATTTGGCTTTAAAAAGAACTGAAGTTAACCCAAAGAAAAATTATTTTCTTTTAAGAATTAAATAGACACTTTTGGCGATGACACCGTCGGGCCATTCGGGCCAGTGACCGGTAACGTAACCATTTTCTCCCCTACTAGGGTCAATTTGCCAACCCCACTTTTTATAAATTTGGAGAGTATTAATATTGTGAGTGTAAATTCCTAATATTAAATCTTTATTTTGGGCAAAATTTAAAACTTTTTGATAAAGTTTTTTACCAATACCTTGATGTTGGTAATCAGGAAGAACATAAAATCCAGAAAATTCGGCTTTGTTTTCATCAATAATTTTACATGTAGCTGAGGCAATTAATTTTTTATCATCAAAAACTAACCAGGTTTTTTGATGGTGAGAATTAATTAATTTAGAACTTAGATATTTTTGACTATCGGGAGTATTAAAAACTTGAGGAGAAAAACATTCTTTGATTAGACCAATTTCTGCGTTAGTATAGGTAAATTCATAAGTTTGCTGTAAAAGATTAGTGTATTGTTCTAGGTCGGTTGGTTTAGCTAGTCGAATAAAAAAGTTCATTATTTAAATTATTGAGAAACGGCTTTGTTGGTGTCGAAATAATAGACGGTGTTAGTAAAAAACGGTTCGTTATAGTCAGTGTAACTTATTTTTAGACTATTATTGGACGAATTATACTGACACCTGGCACTATTATTTTTATCTTGATAGACTAATTCCATTTTTGGCAAATGATAGATATAGACTCCGCCATCATCAAAGCCACCTAATCCACAAGCGTAAAAATATTGATTGTTTTTGGAAAAACCAGATTCATCAACTGGGATGGGAAGGTTAGTAACTTTTTTATCTGGAATATAATAGAAGTCGGACATTGATCCCTCCCATTCTGAAACAACATTGTAGACAAGATAATTATTATCTGAAGATATAGAAAATTTCATTGGAATGTTTCGACAAGTTTCTCCTACTGAGCAGGGAAAATCTGAATAGCTTTTAATAAGAATATTTTGACCGTTTTCTTTGAGATATAAAAAAGTTCTTTTATCTTTTGGATTATATTTAACTTCAAGAGTTCTAGTACCAATGATATAGGTGGCGTCAATATTTTTGAGAGGTTGAGGAGTACCTTTGACAACTGTCGGCATAGGTGTAGCAGTCGGACGGAGTGTAGGAGTGGGAGTAATTAGGGAAATAACAGGTTCTTTTTTGGGAAAATTTAAACTAAAGAAAGTAATAAGAAAAATAAAAACAAAAAAAGAAATTAATAAATAAAGTTGATGGTTTTTATTAAAAAATTTTTTTATTTTTATCATTAAATATTAGTTAATAATTAATGAGTGCGAGTAGTAATGAAGTCGATAGCTGCAGAAATTTGGGAACGGAAAGGTTCAGTCGATAAAAAAGTTAATTCATTATCAAAAATTTGGCGAGCTTCTCGTGAATAGTCATTAGCTAATTGGCGGGCAAAGTCGAGACTACCGTGAGATTTCATTTGGTCAATAACCCAGGTAACTTCGGTGGCAGTTTTTTCGGCTCGAGATTTATTTAAAATTTCAATTAATTTAATTTTGCTTTTGGGATCAATATTTTCTAATAAGTGAATTAACATAACGGTTCGTTTGCCTTCGTAAATATCGTTGCCAATTTGACTTTTTTGACCAGCAAAATCGGAAGTAAGGTCTAACAAATCATCAATAATCTGAAAGGACTTGCCAAGCGAAAGCCCAAATTTATAGATTGAGTTTAATTGTTCGTCCGTAGCACCGGCAAGAATTGCTCCTAAACGCATAGGGCCGGCGATGGTGTAATAACAAGTTTTACTTTCGGCAATTAATAAAACATCATCAAAACTTAGGTCATATCGATTGTCCTCTATCCATTTGATTTCGATAGTTTGACCAAGGATAGTGCGGTTGATCATAGTAAAGAATTCTTGGCTAATATTTTGAGCTAATTTATTGTTCAATATAGAATAATTTTGTGAAAGTACAGACCAAGTAAGATTATGTAAAGCATCACCAGCATTGATGGCTAAATGGTCGCCATAAAGCTTTTGGATGGCTGGTTGAGCGCGGCGTTGTTCGGATTGATCTTCAATATCATCATGACCTAAAAT
>Ga0116171_10005265_pt1 | contig 11398 bp, 10 predicted proteins | sample AD_JPNHW2_MetaG_FD_89798 | JGI IMG/M metagenome (GOLD analysis project Ga0116171, IMG submission 89798) | Active sludge microbial communities of municipal wastewater-treating anaerobic digesters from Japan - AD_JPNHW2_MetaG | ecosystem: Engineered > Bioreactor > Anaerobic > Digestate | place...
CCGCGAGAGCGCGTGCTAGATTAATTTATGGCGGCGCGCTGCGCGGCCTTCGGCCCGCGAGAGCGCGTGCTAGATTAATTTATGGCGGCGCGCTGCGCGGCCTTCGGCCCGCGAGAGCGCGTGTCAGATTAATTTATGGCGGCGCGCTGCGCTGCCTTCGGTCCGCGAGAGCGCGTGTCAGATTAATTTATGGCGGCGCGCTTCGGCCAGGATCTCGCAGTTCCAGCGGTTGTTCTCGAGATACTCGTCCTTGAGGGTCGCTTCCTCCATGCGGGCGGTGCGGGTCTGGAGAGCCTTGAAGGATTTGCTGAGGACCGTGCCGGGGTCGAGGGGGCCGCCGCCTGCCGCCGCAAGGTCGAGGTAGCAATAGTAGTGATAGAGGTGGGCCTGAGGATGGAGGGCGGCCAGGCGCTCTTCGCGGGTCCTGAGCGCTATGTCGAGGACGATCTCGGGCCGAAGCTCGACAAGGCCCGAGGCAAAGGCCGCGAAAGCTCCTACCTGGTCGGAAAGGTAGCTTCTGGCTCCCGTGAAGCCCAACGACCTGCTTTCGAGCATCTCGAAGCCCGATGACCAGTCGACCGCGTCCGCCGAACGATAGGCTGGCGGCTTGAGGGTGTTGACGGCCCTGGCCGCTATCCTGGCAGCTGCTTCCCTGTCGCCTTCGAAGTAGGCGAGCTCGGCGAGGAACCAGAGGGATTCGGCATCATCGGGATGGCGTCCGAAGAGCTCACGGGCGCGACCGGAATTGCCTTCGTAGGCAGCAGCGCGGGCAGACCAGATTTCCGCACGTTCCGCCGCGGCGGGCTCGTCATAGACACGCGCCGCGGAGCGTACGCGGCCAAAGCAGTCAGCGGCTTCGTCGTAGCGTCCAAGCTCGAAGGCCACCCTGCCTGCGAGGAAGTCGCAGGCTGTCTCCCAATCGGCGCGGAAGGCGAGGCGGGCCCACTCCGCCGCCTTTTCGCCGCGCCGGGACGCACGGCGGAAATCGCCGAGAACTATGAGGGCCCCCGCTTCCGAGAAGGCCGAAAGCATGCATTCGAGGGGGTCATACGCCTCTTCCGCCAGTTCATAGGCATTGGAAAGGTATTCGGCGCCTTCCTGGACCTGGCTCTGCGCAAGGGCGCAGAGGCCGAGCAGCCGGTGCGCCCTCGCCTCTGACCTGCGCGCGCCGAGGCCATGGAAACCCATCAAGGCCGGTTTGGTCCTGGATGCCGCGCCGAGGGGATCGCCTCGCGCAAAATCGTCCATCGCCTTGGCGAGGGAACAGACTGCCGTCGTCAGGGGATCGCCCATCGCGTTGCTGTCAGGCGATGCCGTCGATTCAAGCATGGCGAGCGTCTGGGCCGCCTTCCGCTCATCGGCCGCTCCGTAGGCCTGGAGAAAGGGCGCGAAGGCCTCGAAAGACAGGTTCTCGGGCTTTGCCCCGCTCCGGGGCTTCCGCGTCGCGGCCGGCATCCCGGCGTCCGAGGGCCCGTAGAGGGCGTCTGCCGCAGCGCAGTCGAGGAAGAAGAGCCCCCTGCGATCTCGCACCGACGCCGCGTCTTCGATGTGGCGGAAGAAGGCCTCCGATGGCTGGAGGAGGCGTTGTTCCTGCCTGCCGAAAAGACGATCGCAGAAAGCCGCGGAGAGGGGGGCCGCGCTGTCGGGGGCCCTCCTCTCCGCGGCCTGTTCCGCTTCGACGCGTTCCAGGCGAGGCGTCTGTCCGCGCTCGGCCACGAGGAATCCAAGCCGCTCGAGCTGTCCGTAAAGGAGGGGCCGGAGGCCTTCCACGAAGCCGGTCGCGAGGAGGAAGTCGTCGAGGCCATCCGTATCCAGCACATCGGTCGCAAGCGAGAGGGCGATGAGGAGTTCGGAAAACTCCCGGGGCAGGGTCGAAAGTGCGGCCGAGGCCAGGGCCGAGGTGTCGAGACGGCCCTTAGGCAGGCAGCCGCGGATGCCCAGCCTGAGGGCGAGTCCGAGGCGGAAGGCATCCCCTTCGGCGATAGCCGCGAGATCGGGCGCCAGGTCCCTTTTACCCGCGAGCTCCGCCCCGCCCAGCGCAGCTTCCGCCATGGCCGATGGCGCGGGTGGCGGCGCGGCTACGAGGCGGATGGCGATATCGTCCCGCAGGCCATGGAGGGGGCCTTCGGCAGTGCCAAAGAAGACAAGGCCCTCGGAGCCGAGTCCCTCATCGAGGAGATCGCGGGCGAGTTCCAGACTCGGCTCCGGGAAGCGGTCCAGTCCGGCAAGCACCACGATGGGTGGGAGGCCGGCGAGGCGCTTGGCCCGGGCATAGAGCCGCATCCGCCCCGCGACATAGAGTCTGAATCGGGTCCGTATCGATTGAGTATAGTTCGTTCGATAGGGCGAATTTCTCAGGAAGTCGGCCACGGGCCCGAGGGCCGCAAGGGCTTTCCGGTCCGGAGTTGCCAGTATGGCCGGATCGGCCTGGGCGGCGGGGCTGGCGAGCGCCCTGAGGATGGGCCCGTAGGGAGAGGGCTCCTTCGGTCCCGCATGGATCCAGAGGAAGGAATCGGCCTTGTCCTGGTAGAGCGATGAGAAGGCGGCGTTGATAAAAGATTCGGGCGCGTTCCCGGGGCCGACCGCCAGGAGGAGGAGGGCCTGCGATTCGCCGATGATGTGACTGCCTGCCTCATCCACGAAACGGCCAAGGCTCGGGTCGGTCGGGCCGGGCGCGACGTAGCCCTCTGGCAAGGCTGGCTCCGCATAGGAGAACCCCACGACCCGTGCCGGCCTGGTCCCCTTCTCGAGCTCAAGGTAGGCGGATACCGAACCAGCTATCCCGTCCTCCACGAAGAGGCCGTCATCCTCGATCTCGTACCACCTGTATCTGAAGTCGTGGAAGACGGTCTCGGGCGAAGCCTCGGGCGCTATCCGGTCAAGAAGGATGGTCCAGCCATGGAGCCTCGGCGAAAGGGCGGATAACGCCTCACTCATGCCGCGGGTCGCTTCTGCCGCCCGAAGCATCGCGCAGCCGCTCTCCTCGTCAAAGAGGAGGAGGAAGGATTCCTCGGTCTGGGGCATCCTGGCCATGTAGCGTTCCGCGATGCGCGTTACCGCCTCGAGGAGTTCGGCGGCCAGGGCCCTGTCTGCCCTGCGGATCTGCGTATGGAAAGGTATCTTTATATAGAGGCCGATCATGGCTTTCCCCACCCTTGAATTGCCGTAGGCATCGGTCTAGTATTATGGCTACATTCCGATGACATCGTATATACTGTATCGAGCACAAAAGCTGACCTCATTACTCCTCACCTTCAGCCCGCAGGAAGAGTTCAGGGATATCGTCGATAATTTCGCGGAAATAGGCTATCCCTCCCTGCCCGTCAACCCTGAGCTCGTCTCTTTCGCCATCCTCGAGCTCGTCTCCAACTCCATACGCGCCCATCGCGAAAAGGGCGTGGCCGAGCCGGTCAAGGTCGACCTCAGGACGGATTCAGGTCGATTCCTGGCCACGGTACAGGATGCCGGCCGTGGTTTCGACCCCTCGCTCCTCCCCTATGACATCAATTCGCGGCCGGAAGAGGTCGACGTCATGAGCGACCAGTTCTCGACCTACAGGCAGCGCCATGAGGGCAGCCGCTTTGGCATGGGCATCTACGTGGCCAAGAAGACCTTCCGCGATTTCCATCTCGGTTTTGTCGATGCGTCGAGCCAGCCCTGTCCCTGGTTCTCGGGCAAGGTGAAGGGTACCGTCATCGAGCTCGGGCTTCCCCTTGTCCCGCGCCCCGAGGACGGAGATGGGGAGGCGATGGCGGAACTCGAGATGGTCGGGAACCTCGAGGAAGCCCGCCCATGACGAGCGACCGCCGTGATTCCTCGAGAGATCGCAGTTTCGCCCGCATCCTGATCAGCGTGGAGGGAAGGGTGGGCTATGTCGCCGACGTGAGCGACAGCGGTTTCAAGGGCCTTTTCCCGGAGCCTTTCAGCATAGAGCCCGGAAGGACATTTTCCGTCGGCGTTTCCTTCGCCGAACTCGGCCTCTCGGTCTTTGTGATCGAGGCTACGGCCCGATGGGTGCGGCTCTCGGGTGGTGCCCAGGAGGTGGGCTTCGAGCTACGGGAAATGGCGGCGGCCGCTTGCGACGAAGCGAAGTTCGCCATCATCCGGGACTATTACTCGAACAGCCGCACTCGTTCAACTTGACTCCTCCAATAGCGGATGCTAGACTGGCCGCGATCATGGCAGGCTAGCCGGACCCGTTTTCTCCTTGTCCTGGCGCTCCGGACGCTGCCGTCGCGAGAGGAGAGCGCATGTTCCTGGACAGCATTATGACGGCGCTGAACGGTCCTTCGCTCGCAAAATTCGCCGTAGCCGCCCTCTCGCTCGTCCTTTTCCTGTCCCTCCGCGGAAAGGACGCGGAAGGTCTGCTGTCGCGCCTGGCTTTCTTTTCCGCGATACTCCTGGCACGCGACCTTGCATTCGTACTCCTGCCTTCGGCCGATCTCTACCGGCTTTCCGATCTGGTCGTCTTTTGCCTCCTCGCCTGGCTTGTCACTGCGCCGCGCGGCGGATGGGCCCTCTGGGCCTCGATAGCGGCAAACGCGGCGGTCATGGCCCTCATGATCGTCAAGCTCGCCTTCGGAATAGCTCCCGGCCTGCCGACCGAGCTCGCACGCTACTTCGCCATGGCTCCCATCCTCCTGATCGTCGTACGCAACGTTTCCCGCGAGGGAGAGGCCGAGCCCGCCCGGAAGGCCATCTCCGGCATGGCCCTGCCCATCGCCATCGTCTCGTTCTGCTACCTCGTCGGCGGCTCCATACTCGGGACGGGCTCGTTCTGGTTCCATGCCTTCATCGTACCGGTCTTCTATGGTTTCATACTCTGGGTAGCCGTACGCTTCATGGGTATCGCCGAGAACCAGCTGGTCTCGGCCGTATCCTACTACGAGGAGTCGGTAGACAGCCTCTACGAGCTCCTCCTCCCCTCGGGCCAGGGCAGTTCCGGCGGCGTGGCCATGCAGGAATCCCTCGACAACATGGCCAGGGTCATCTCCGAGAGGACCGGCGCCGAGAGCGCGGCCATCCTCCTCATCGAGGAATTCGACGAGGCCATCACCGTCCGTTCCATCCATGGCCGCTTTGCCCCGCCCTTCAAGTTGCCCGATACCATCCCGCGCACCGAGGATCGCGTGAACTCCTTCCTCCGGCATGCGCGTTTCAGGCTCGGCGAAGGCCTCCTCGGGGAGGCCGCGAAGGCGGGCAACCCGCTTCTCGTCGCCGAGGCCGCCCTCGACAGCCGCGTCGCGCGCAACGGCGACGAGGATTGGCTGCAGATCTCATCCCTCATGGTCGTGCCCCTCGTCGTGCGCGACCGCATCATCGGCGTCATTGCCCTCGAACGTTCCGCAGGCGTGCCCTTCTCCGAGAGCGACTTCGACCGGGCCAAGCTCCTGTCGAATTTCGGCTCGATCGCCATCGCCAACTCCTTCTCCTTCCTGGAGGCGGCGGAGCGGAGCGATATCGAGCGCGAGGCGGCCATAGCAGAGGGCATCCAGAAGACCATCGTGCCCGCGAAGATCCAGCCCCTCGGCTCCTACAGCATCGGGGCGCTCACGGTGCCCGCCCGCGGCGTGTGCTCGGATTATTACGACGTCATCCGCCTCAGGCAGGACAAGGCCGTCCTCGCGGTCGGCGACGTGGCGGGCAAGGGCGTGGCCGCCGGCCTCGTCATGGTGATGGTGAGCTCCATCCTCAGGCTCATCACGAACTCCACGAAAGACATGGCTACGTTGATGGCCTGGGTCAACCGCGGCATAGCCGGCCAGGTAGACCTCGACCACTTCGCCACCCTCGGCCTCGTGTGCGTCGATGCCGCCTCGGGCGTCCTCGAGTTCTCCAATGCCGCACACCAGCCCCTCCTCATCTACCGCGTCGATTCGGATGCCGTGGAAACGGTTGACATCAAGAGCATACCGATCGGCGTCGAGCGGACGACGGCCTACCAGGACAAGAAGGTCAGGCTTGCCCCTGGGGATGTCCTCGTCATGCACACCGACGGTCTTGTCGAGGCGATGAACGACCAGGGCAAGCAGTTCGGCCGCAAGAACCTCGCCCAGTCGGTGCATCGCCATCACGGTCTCGTGGCGAAGGAGATGGCCGAGGCCATCCTCGCCGACGTCCAGGAATTTTCGGGTCGCACGCGACAGCACGACGACCAGACCATACTCGTCATGAAATCGAAGCCCTGAGCCAGAAGGAGCATGGAAGACCATGGAACTGAAGATACGCAAGAGCGGCGAGAACTACATCATCGACGTGAACGGCGAGATGGACCTCTACAACTCCTACAAGCTCAAGGAGCTCGTGATGAAGATGCTCGAGAAGAAGGTCGAGCGCTTCATCATCAACCTCGAGAACGTGGACTACATCGATTCGAGCGGCATCGGCGCCCTCATCTACATCTGTTCGACGATCAAGAAGATGAACCTCCGGCTCATCATCACGAACATCCACGGCTCGGTGAAGAAGGTCATCGAGCTCACCAAGCTCATGGGTTACTTCCCGATCACGCAGACGATCGAGGAAGCGCTGCAGAAGATGGAGGCCTAGATGAGCACCCTGCGCAAGGAAGAGGCTGTCAAGCAGATCAAGGTCGACGAGAACTCGCCGCTCTTCGACCGTACGGGCCTCCTCCACAAGGAGTTCCCCTCCGATTTTAGGCAGATACGCTACTTCACCCTCCTCATAGTCCAGACCGCGCCGCCGGACATCAAGGAGATCAACCTCCTCGAACAGCAGATCAGCGAGATCATCAAGAATGCGGTGAAGCACGGGAACCGGTGCGACATGGAGAAGAAGGTCAGGGTCTGGTACTCCTTCAGTCCCGAGCATGCCCACATCATCGTCGAGGACGAGGGCGAGGGCTTTAAAGACCTCGAGAAGTGGAACGAGTTCAACCGCAAGCGCCAGACCCTTCTCGAGGGAGACGATTTCACGGCCCTCGCGGACTATGTCTCCTTCCGGGGCGCGGCGGCCGACGACAACGACGGCGGCAATGCCCTCTTCGCGGCCCTCGAGTACTGGAATGGCGGCTTCGTCTTCAACCAGAAGCGCAATGCGGTGGCCATGCTCAAGCATTTCCCCAGGCGCCACCTCGGCGTGGCCAAGGAGAGCGAGAACTAGAAGCAGGTACTGAAAACGCCGCGGGCTTCGCGGCGTCCGGTCCCGTTTGTGGCAAGGGCGGACAACGCGTCATGCGTTGACCGCCCTTGTTTTTTCCGGCAGGTCGGCCGGCAGCGCCGCCCTGCGCCCGGCCCGTGGTCGCCGCGGGCCGCGTCTGCGCCATCCTTACTCGAAACGAAGGAGTGAGGGCCCCTTGATGCCGAGGCCCTCGAGGCCGGCCGCGTCGCTGTCCGTAAAAGGCCGGCCGTACAAGGTCTCGAAGAGGAAGCGGAAATCCTCGGGCTCTATGCCCTGGTATTCGACGCCGTAGTAGACGAGCTCGGCGTCTCGGTAGTTTCGCTTGAGCAGGGCGGGCGTACGGACGCTGCGGCCGCCCACCTTGATGGTGAGCTCGATGGTGCTGCCCGGCAGGAGGGCTTTGGCGAGCTCCCGCGAGGGGTTCACGAAGAGCACGCCGCCCGCGCTCACGTCGATGATGTCCGCGGGGAAGCCCTGGCTCTTCTTGGGCGCCGTCTTGAAGTAGCCGTTGATCTTGAGCGAATAGGCGAGGACCTTGGCGAACTGGTGGAAGGTCTCGAGGACCGACAGGTCGAAGGGCGGCTTGCCCGGCTGCTTGTTCACCACGCTCACGTAGCCGATGACGTATTCCTGGAAGATGATCGGCACGAGGAGCTCCGAGAGGACGCCAGAGCTCTTCTTGTTCCGCTCGAAACGCACGACCTCGTCCTCGACGAGCTCATCGGGGACCCCCTGCTCGCGGAGCCAGTCGGCGAAAGCTGCCCTCGTGATGATCCGCGGCTGGATGTAGGGATCCACCGTGGGCAGGCCGGCTATCGCGGTGGGCAGGTAGAAGATGCGGCCCGTCCTGACCATGATCCGCTCGTCCTGGGCCTCGGGCTTCCTTTCCTTGAACATGACGATGGCCCGGTCGCTCGCGTATTCCTCGGCCCTGGAGTTGAATTCGCGGATGAGGAGCCTGATGTCCGCAGGATCGAAGCCGGGCGCCGGCGCCGGCTCCATGACGGGGTCGAATTCGCCCGTCGTCGGAAAGGAGAGCGCATAGCGGTCGCCCATGAAGGAGAAGGATACGTCGAAGTCGGTCGGGGGCTTGCGCCTCGAGTAGCGCCGCCCGAGGTTCTTGTAGACTTCGTCGGGCATCTCGATGGCGATGCTCGCGTCCTTGACCTCGATGATCCGCGACCTGAAGGCTATTCCCTGTTCGCGATAGGCGAAACGGAATTCGTAGGTTTCCCAGCGCCTGAGGAGGCGGAGGGGCATGGCATGCGAAAGGACGACGCGTTCCTTCTCGATCGACTGTATATGGACCGGCCACTCGCCGTTGCCCGCAAGGAGGAGGAGGGGAATCCCCTCGTCGCGCGCAGAGCCGAGGATGAACTCCTTTTCGATCCGCTTGATGCTTGTCGCCATGAAAGGGCTCCTGGCATGGTTCCGGTCCGGCTTGCCAGCCGACAACCCGCCCGTCCGGCGCGATCCTGTGGCTTCCCGTCTCAGGACGGGGTGTCGGAGAAGGTCACGCTCTCAATATACCATATCCCCTTTATCCTCCGAAGACCGATTTCCCCCGTCACCCGATCCATTTCTCCGCCGTTTTTCGGGGCTACGGTTGTGTCAGCCAACGCGGGCGCGCCAGTCTCCGCCTGTGCGACGGCGGGGTAGACAAGGCAGACCCGGGCTGTCGTGGAGTCCTCTTCATCCTCCCCCGCGACCTGGAAGGCGCCTATCCTGTAGGACAGGGGCCGGGGGCCGGCGAGGATCTCCCGAGTCAGCATGGAGACGATCGGCAACCTGCCCGGAGCCACAAGATCTTCCGGAAGGTGTCCCGCAACGAGGCCGTCAAGGAAGCCCGCGGCCGCCTTGATGGCTCCCTGTTCCGTCTCCTTGCCGCTGCGCCAGTCCTGGAGGGGGCCGATGAGGCTGTCCTCGGGAAGGAGGGGGCCGAGCGGTGCCGCGAGGCCGAAACCGCGTTCCGCAAGGATGGCGGGGGGGAGGGCCGGCTCCTGGGGAAATGGCTCGGCAGGCAAGGCCGCCTGGGGCGCTCCCGCAGCAGAATCCGCCTGGGTAGCGGTATCCGTCCGGGCCTGTCGCCCGTCCTCGGGAGCGGAACCTGCCGCTGCAACAGGCTGCATCTGGAGGACAGGAGGCGAGGCTTGCGTAGCGGCCATCGCGCTTGTACCGCCTGGCGCAGCCGCGCCATTCGCGGCCTTCTGGCCGGCTGCAGCCTGGCCCTGAGTCGTCCCTTCCCGCGGCTTCGTGCCCTTGCCCGAGCAGGAACTCGCCTGGGCGGCCAGAAGGCAGGCTATGATGATGAGGGGCAGGGCTGCCATCTTCATTATGTTGCTTCTTTCCCGATCCATACCGTATAAATGTTTACTGCATTCGGTCCCGAGGGTCAAACCTGCTGCGGATGACCCGGATTGTCCCGTCGCCATCCTTTGCGGTTTTCGGGTGAAGGGTTACACTATATACGTAAGGACGAACGAGGAGGTTTCATGGAGATCCGCAATCTCATGGAGGATGCCGTACTGGCCGCGGTGGGCGAACTCTTCTCCCTTGAGGGAAAAGACCACCGCCTCGGCTACTGCACCTGCGGCCAGTGCCGCCTCGACGTTGCATGCTATGTCCTCAACCGCATCAAGCCGGAATATATAGTCTCCAGCCGCGGAATGGCCTACAGCGAGCGCGACTTCCAGGCCAAGCTCCAGAGACAGGCGGATATCATAAGCCTCGCCAAGGAGGGCTGGGCTCTGGTTACCCATCGACCCCGCGCCACCTCCGACCATGCAGGCTCGTCCATCGCCCGCAACATGCCCGAAGGTCCCGCCTTCAACCTCCCCGCCGTCATGGGAAGGGTCTTCAATGGCCTCAATTTCGAGCCCCTGTCCGATGGCGTCGTGAAGCTCATCGTCAACCGGAAACTCGCCCCCATGGTCGACCAGAACTGGCAGAACCCCTTCGTCCTCGCCCAGGCCACGGCAGGAACCTATATCTTCTGGCCGCGGCCGGAAGATGCCTCCGTCGCGGGCGAGGAACGTTCCTTCTCCTGCGAGCTCCGCGTCGAGGTTGAGGGCTTCGAGCCTGCCGTACACTACTTCGATTTCGACCTGGCCGCGGACAAGGCCGCCAAGGAGGATTTCTCCCTCCTCAGGGTCCACAAGATCCCTGACCTCTATCTCTTCAAGGCAGGAACGGACTAGCAAAAGCGGTACTGCCCGAAAAGGGCCTCGCTCGAGAAGAGAAGGTCACACGGAGACGCAGAGACACAGAGACGGAGAGTAAGAAAGGGCAGAGGGAAAAAACAGGGGAAAATGAGGAGGATTCCTTCTTCATTCTCTCCCCATCCTCCCACTTCCCCTGTGTCTCTGTGCCTCTGTGTGCCAATATCTCCTGTCCTTCTCCCTACCGTACGTATGAGCGTAGCTCGGTGGCCGGCACGAGCTCCAGATAATGAAGCATGACATCCTCGCCCCGGGCTTCCTGATGCCGGATCTTGACGACCCGGTACGCGATCATGCGTTCCGTAGGCAAGGGCAGGGCGAGGGGCCTTCCATTCAGGTCGACAAGCTCGTCAATCCGCAGGGCTGACTGTATCTCCTGCCTGTCCCCATCTGGAAATACGACATAGAACTCAGGATAGGTCATGGCTGAAGGATAGCCGAGGCCCCGTTCCGCCGCACCTATACAGATGTCTAGTTCTGCGCATAAAAATATTGATTCTGTCGCTTAATTCCCGACGAGCTTTCGTTGACAGTATTTATACCCGGGGTAGTATAAGAAGCAGTGGGAAAAAGTGGGAAAAAGTAGGAAGAAGTAGGAAAGAGTGGAATGAACCTGCTGACCGGGGACTTCAGGAACAGCGTAGACGAGAAGGGGCGACTCTCCCTTCCCGCCAAGCTCCGCGAGGGGCTGGTCGGTACGCAGTTCGTCCTCACGCAGGGAGTCGACAAGTGCCTCTGGCTCTTTCCGCCCGCCGAATGGGAGATACTTTCCCAGAAGCTCATGGACTCCACGAACCTCTTCCAGACCAGGGCCCGCCTCGTCCAGCGCAGGATCATCGCCCCCGCCCAGGAAGTCGAGGTGGACAAGCTCGGCCGCATCTCCGTCCCCCAGAGCCTCAGGGAGTGGGCCGGCCTTACCAAGGAATGCGTGATCCTCGGGATCACCAAATACATCGAGATCTGGGATGCCGAGGAATACCGGAAGTACCTCGACGCCAGCGAAGCCGACTTCCGCAATGCCGCCGAAGAGCTCGGCGGGC
>Ga0116171_10005266_pt1 | contig 11397 bp, 11 predicted proteins | sample AD_JPNHW2_MetaG_FD_89798 | JGI IMG/M metagenome (GOLD analysis project Ga0116171, IMG submission 89798) | Active sludge microbial communities of municipal wastewater-treating anaerobic digesters from Japan - AD_JPNHW2_MetaG | ecosystem: Engineered > Bioreactor > Anaerobic > Digestate | place...
AAAGTTGAAAAAGTGAACATCCTGAAGCGGGGAACCCATTCAGCATTCATAATTCATCATTCAACATTCCAATGGGTCGCTTCTGATTTCCCCGCCTGACCAAAGCCAACGGCGGGCAGGGATCACTGAAACCCGAAAGATGTTGGGAGTGACTAAAGTTCGGAGTGCCTAAAGTTGAAAAAGTGAACATCCTGAAGCAGGAAACCCATTCAGCATTCATAACTCATCATTCAACATTCCAAAGGATCGCTTCTGATTTCCCCTCCTGACCAAAGCCAACGGCGGGCAGGGATCACTGAACCCTCAAAGAAGTTGGGAATGACTAAAGTTCGGAGTGCCTAAAGTTGAAAAAGTGAACATCCTAAAGCGGGGACCCCATTCATCATTCATAACTCATCATTCAACAATTCCGAGGTTCGTTTCTGATTTCCCCGGTGGGATCACTGGTTTCGCTGGCAAGCAGGTAGAAAAATCTCTAAAAAAAGCGCTATAATTTACTTGTTGTTGGCTTGAATATTTGAGCATTCAGCTTAAATTGCAAGTTGTTTAACTGATGATAAATCAACAGGTATGGATAAACATTCAACCCTTTGGTCGGAAGAATTTCTCGAAAAAACTGATCGAAATTCAGCTGATTGGTTTCAATTTGTCAAATGGCAGGAAGGCCGGATATTGGAGCGCTTGCAGCGCTACAACAATACCGGTACGGTGAAACTACAACTTGAAGAGCGTGGCGATTTAACTCCTTATCAGCGGTACAAAATTACCACCGTAAGCAAATTTTTGCTTACGGCCTTAGGCCGGATCAACACTGGCAACTATGGCATTTGCCTCGGTTGTGGCTGCGAAATACCTGTTAAACGCCTCTTGCTCGTGCCTGGAGCCTTGCGCTGTATGGCTTGCGAAACAAAAAAATAAACTGTGATATTGATATGGACGAAAACATTGTTGTAATAGGACCACATTCGCTGAAGTTTTCGACAGGCGATGATGCGATTGAAATAATGGCCGAGATTTCAGGTCAATCAGTTGCCTTGTATTTCGAGCAACTAATTTGCAACAACCCGACACAAAAGGTTGACCACTATCAGGGAGCATCTTTCACTCCGTTTGTCCCCGAGAAGTATTCCAACAGCAATGAACAATTTTTGGCCGAAGGGTTCGTGTCGTTTCGTAGTTTAATTGCAAATAGAACAGTGCAATTCGACTTTTATTCCGATTATTTTATATACTATACAAATAATCAATGGGTTGGCCTGCTCATGTTTCTGGAGATATGCCAGGAAATATATAAATTCTTTACCGGCATTTTGTCAGACAAAGGATGTTCTGAGCTTATTTTTGTACCTGACACCCAGTTTAATGCCTATTGTACCGGGCAGCAATTGAATTATGAGCAAATCAAAGAAATATTGATAAAGCAATTGGGAGAGCCAGCTCCGCAATGGCAACATATTGCATTTCTCGACGAATACAAATATTTAATCGTGAATAAAATGCCTTTTTGATTGCTAACGTTTCATTTACAGTTTTTCAAGCTCAAGTGATACGAACTTAAAAACCTTATCTGTGCTGCTGAACTCGGGCATCGAAATCCCCTGTACTTTTCAATGGTTACCAATGCGCTATCGAGTGTTATGCCTGAGCGTAGAAGTAACCCGGCTACAAAAAGCCCCGAACGACCCTGTCCGTGATGGCAATGCACCAAAATACATCCTGTATTTGATAATTCAGCATAAACCTTGTTTATCTTATCAGCAAATCGATGAAATCCCGGAATTGAATTGTCTGGAATGGGTAGCCGGTCGAATTTGATGTTGTGCCTCACGCAAATGTTTTCTGCTTCGCTTAAACCAAACTGTTCTATTTCCCAATCTTCGAGCAGCGAGATTATCCAATCTATCTGCTGTGCTTTAAAATTTAGGATTTCGGCTTCGAGTTCCTCAAATCCTTTAGGTTTGGCCGATATTCCAATACGGCAATTGTCTATATGAGCAATCCAATATATCATTTTGTATTTCTTGTTTTTTTAATTGCCACATGGAATTCATTCCATGGATTTCGCTTCGTTCAATTCGTAGGATTAGAAAATATTCATTTCGAATGGTGTTTCTCCGAATCATGCTTATTTCACACGTAAATATTGAGTATATAATTACTGCTTTGGGTTTGACGATAAGTGTCTGAAATTACTTATTTTTAAAGAAAAATCACAACCACTAGAGTTGGTGTAACCCCAAAATCATTCTACTAAATCAAACGTAATGAGTGAAAAACCAAAAACCCTGGCCGATTTAGGCTTTGCCGACATTACCCCCGAAACCGAAACAAAGAAAAGACACCCTTTCGAAAATGTCAGGGGTGAACTTAACGAAATTGCGCGGGCTTTTTATGCTGGCGAAATCAGTTCAGAAGAAGCTCGCCGGCGGGTTCAGCAGGTTAGAGAAAAACAGGAAAATAGCGGGAAAACCGCGGACTGATCAAATCTTTCAGAATATTTCAATGCGCTCCAAATAGAACGGCATGTACAGTTCAAAAAGTCACTTTATGTCAAAGAAATAAATAACAAAAACACGCTATGGTAAACCGCGAATTAATTGAAGGCAAATATTTAGAAATGAAACAACGAGGTGTTTCAGAAGATTATCTCGATAAAGAGGCATTGGTCAGCTAAAGCTTTTTATTAATGAGGAGCCTGAATGCTACTTATTATCTATCAAAATTGAAGAAGATATTTTATTTGTCGGGGGTTAGTGAGTCACGTCAGTCCCGATCAAAATTCACTGGATTTATGCCTTCGGGCTTTCTTATTTCGGCTACTTTTATCGGTATTGTTCGTAGGCTTTTTTATGTGCCTTCATAATTTCATCAGCCAGAGAAGATGGTTGTAACACTTTCATCTCTGCCCCAAACGAAAGAAGCTCCATAACCAAATCGTGGGTAATGCACAAGTGTAGTTTAATTCTTAATTCGCTTTTATTTTCAATAAGTACCTCTTGGGTAGAATGCAATGGAAGTGTTTTGATATACTTCCCCTGATAGGATGAAAATGATAAAATGATTTCTTGAGGCTCAACTTCATTGGGACTAATTATCCCAAAACAATAACGATAACTTTCTTCCACGTTATAATCCTTCGGAAATTCAAAAGTCTTATTACTAACTTCAAGATTCGTTAAACGATCCAAAGCAAAGCTCTTTATCGTATTGCTATTTTGCTCCTTCAACAAAACATACCATCTGCTCTTAAATTCTTTTAGCGCGTATGGTTCGCCAATTCGTTGGCTGGGAATTTCCTCCCAAAACTTGTGGTAGGTAAATTTAATCCTGCACTGGTTTTTAATGGCATGAAGCAGCCCATATAAATTTTCTGTTCCAGCGGGTCTGCGCTTCTCAAAATAAACGTGTTTCGAAAGTTGATCTGAAATTTTCAATACATTAGCCATGTCGAACGCTTCCAATATTCGAATATTTGCTTCCGAGTCCTCTTCACAGTCAATAAAATAAACCTTCTTCGAAAAATTAAACCTAATATCAACACCATACAGCGAACAAATGTCGTCGCGATCCCTTTTGAATGTTCGCTTTGCAATTCGAAAATCGTAAGACTGGATTTCTGATTCGATTTCAAGATAAGCGCTTAATTCCTTAAAGGTGCAAGGCCCTCGCCTTAACCTACCAATAATTAAACTATAACGACCAATTATTTCTCGCTGAGACATATAAATGCATTTAATCAATATAAATATCAGAAAATATCTCGAATGTCTTATCTGTGCTTTCTTCCGTTTAAATAAATCCAATTGGATTTTTCTTTTTCACTGGAACAAAGCTTTTCTCGTCTTGATTATAAATTGCCGTTAGAGTCATCGGCTCGTTAATTGAGCCTGAAAACCCCAATTTGACTGAAAGCATTTGTGCTTTAGGCGCCTCCAGTTCTTTAAACTCGTACTTTGCAATCAAGCGTCCTTTGCGTAATAATGCATTATCCACTTTCGACAAATCCGTGTTGAACGAGCATATAATCTGAATATTCAAACAGTCAGCAAGCAACCCATCAGAAATGTTAAGGATAGCAGAAACAGGAGAGTTCCCATTTTTTTCGCGGTCAATAATAATATTCTCCGCATCCTCAATAACCAGAATAGAATTGGGATGATCGATAAGCAAAGCCATTAAATCTGGGCTGGTCATCGAACTAGCCTGGTTGGGCGGAAGAAAAATAACTTCTTTTCTGACTTTACTCAGCAAATACCTGATGTACGATGTCTTTCCGGTTCCAGGTTTTCCGTGCAAAAGGACTAACCCTTTGTCGTTCTTTTTTGACAGCCTTTTTCTGATTATTTGATGGACTTCCAGGAAATCGTCATTGTAGTTATCCTCTATATTCAATTTTGGTTTACTAACTTTCAACGGTTTGGTGTCTACGAGCATAAGCTTTCATTCCTATCTACTTGATTCTGAGGACGACAAAAACGGCATTAGATTAACTTGTTCGACATGTTTCTAAAAGATCCATTGATCGATTTCCTATGATCACGTATGCCTCAAAGAAGTTGGGAGTGACTAAAGTTCGGAGAGCCTAAAGTTGAAAAAGTGAACATCCTGAAGCGGGGAACCCATTCAGCATTCATAATTCATCATTCATCATTCCAAAGGGTCGCTTCTGATTTCCCGGCCTGACCATAGCCAACGGCGGGCAGGGATCACTGAAACCCGAAAGAAGTTGGGAGTGCCTAGAGTGCGAAGTGCCTAAAGTTGAAAAAGTGAACATCCTGAAGCAGGAAACCCATTCATCATTCATAACTCATCATTCAACATTCCAAAGAGTCGCTTCTGATTTCGATCACTAAAACAATCACTATATGGGTTTCATAAATTTATCTACGGTATATCCAACCCCTCCTAACAGCGAATAAAAGACAAAGATAATGGGACCAACGTAGATAACGAACGCTCTGATTTGATCAAAGCCGAAATCCAGAATACATTTAATCAACTTCACTCAACTAATGAAGATTTTGATGTGAATACGATTAAACGAAAACTTTTAAATATTCAGGAATCTAAAGGTATCCTTGCAGTATTTGATTATTACCTGGATAGTATTCTTGCCAAACTCAACAAAGAATATTCGATGGAGACTTACAAACATTATAAATCTTCAAGAAAGTTGCACGTTATTATACCGCAATCGCCAGTATAAAAGAACTACGCCTCATCAGCATAAAGAGCAAATGAGGCGCAGTAAAAATTTTCTTTAGATAGATCACTTTTTCTTGATGCTCCAGCCACCAGCCAGACCAAAAATAAACCATGCTAATGCAATAGTTCCGGCTGCAAATACAGTGTCACCAAAAATTCGTAACCATTTGAATGTTAGTATATGTGGTTGCTGCATAAATTCTGCCGACCGGGCATACCACAATCCATGATTTACACTGGCAACAGTTTGAGATAATCCAACCGGAAGAACACTGATTAACACCATCAGTATCAACCCAATATTAATGCACCAGAAGGCAAATTTGATCCAACGGTCTTTCCACTCGGAGTCCTTATTCATATCTCTGAGTACAAACAACATAAGGCCTATACCCAACATGCCATACACGCCAAACAGAGCTGTGTGACCATGAACTGGAGTTGTATTCAGTCCTTGCATATAGTAAAGCGCAATAGGTGGATTGATTAGAAATCCGAAGATGCCTGCGCCAACAAGATTCCAGAAAGCAACCGATATAAAACAGTAGATTGGCCATTTATAAGCTTTTATCCACCCGGCACTTCTGCTAATTTTCAAATTGTCGTAAGCTTCGAACCCCATTAAGGCAAGCGGAACAACTTCCAACGCGCTGAATGTAGCACCGAGCGCCAGAACTGCGGTCGGCGTACCCGTGAAATAAAGATGATGAAATGTTCCAAGAATCCCGCCGGCAAGGAACACAATTGTAGAGAACAGAACTGCTGTTGTTGCCGTTGCAGCTTTTAAGATTTGCATTCTTACAAACAAAAAAGCGGTAACTACTGCTGCAAAAACCTCGAAGAAACCTTCGACCCACAGGTGAACTACCCACCACCGCCAGTATTCTGCCACAGCAAGGTTAGTATGGCGTCCCCACATTAACCCGGCGCCATAAAACGCAGCGATTGCTATGGTCGAAATCAGGAACAATATGAGAAGATTACGGCTTTCTGATTTTTGCTTTAATGCTGGCCAGATAGCCCGTCCCATCAGAATCAGCCAAATTATCAATCCAACGAACAAGAATAATTGCCAAAAGCGTCCCAAATCCACATATTCGTAGCCCTGATGCCCGAACCAGAAATTTTGAATCAAGCCAAGCTTTTGCATAACACCCATCCATTGCCCCAAAAGAGAACCGACAACAATTACAAGCAAGGCGCTAAATAAAAAGTTTACACCCAAGCGCTGGAATTTCGGTTCAACGCCAGATATAGCCGGTGCATAATACAAGCCTGTAGCCAGCCACGAAGTTGCTATCCAAAATATAGCAATCTGCACGTGCCAGGTGCGCGAAATAGAATAAGGTAACCATTCTGCAAGCGGAATGCCGTACAAAGCCTGTCCTTCTACGGTATAATGAGCTGTGACAATTCCCATTATTACTTGAACGAGCAATAAGGCGGACACGATCCAGAAATATTTCAGCGTTGCCTTCTGCGACGGCGTTTGCACTTCATTTTTTAAAGGAAAGTTGATTGGAAAAGATTCCGGACTTTCGTCTCTTTTACGGGCATAGAACCAAACCATTAAACCAATACCTGCTAAAAGCATAATTACACTGAAGCCTGTCCAAAGTAACAAAGAACCAGCAGGTTTATTCCCTACTAAGTCTTCGGCCGGCCAATTGTTTGTATAAGTGATATCCTGACCCGGACGATCAGTAACACACGACCAGGAAATCCAAAAGAAAAAGGCATTCAATTGACGAACACGCTCTGGATCTTTCAGCGAATTAACAGGAATACTGTATGCATCTCGTGTTTTGTCAAGTTCCGGATCATTGGTGAACAGCCCTGCATAATACTTACTGTTGCTGGCAATAGCATCGGCCCTTAACGGAGACACAGTCAATATCCCGTTATCGACATTATATGTGTTTGCCCGAAGCTCTTTTTGCAAGCTAATTCTCAATGCTGCTTTACGCTCTTCTGAAAGTTTCTCGTAAGAGACACCATCTGAGGACAATGCTAATCTATCCAGCATGTAAACTGCTTCTTTATGAAGCCAGTCTGCGCTCCAGTCCGGGGCCTGATAAGCTCCATGTCCCCAAACAGTCCCCAGCTCCTGTCCTCCGATTGACTGCCAGACATTTTGCCCGTCTTTTATATCCAGACCGGTGAACAAAATTTTCCCGTCCGAAGTAACTACTTTCTCGGGAACAGGGGGAGCCTGGCGATAGATTTCTTTGCCATAATACAGCAATACCGCAAAGGAAATGACCATAACAGCGATAAAGGCTGACCAAAGTCTTTTAGTATTCATAGATGAAAGTTTAAATTTTAAAAAATTGATTAATTATTATCCGGTATATTGTAATTCTTGCCAAGCAACTCAATCTGTTTTAGATATCCTGCAACAGAGCCTTCCTCATCGGGACAGCGTTCAAGCTTTGTAAATTCTCCAAGAAGAACATTTTGTTCTTCTTCCATCAAAACATTATCTGCCATTCTGAAAAGAACATGATTTTCTTTGTATATATGGGCCCTCAAAAGCTCGATATACCCAAACATATTTCGGTAAATTTCGCCGACGGCCTGCCGACTTCCTTCTTTATAAGCCAAAATGTTGTCAGCGATACCTTTAACAAACTTTCGCCCCTCAACATGGTCTTGCATCATCACCGCAACCGGTCCAGCCTCAAATGAAAATCCTTTTTCAACCAATTTTGGAAACAGAAGATCCTCCTCCTTTTTGTGATGAAGTCCGTCAGCAAAATTTCGAATAAGCCCTACTATAGTTTCCAAATGCTCTACATTTGGCTCTGGTTGTTGTGTTATCACTTCCATAACTTCGATAAGACGTAAAATATGGACGTGATCATTCTCTAAATTGGCAGTTGCTGTTTTCATAACTTATAAGTTTAAAGTTTTCGGGAAAAGAATGTTATTTTCAAGGTGAACATGAATATGAAGGTCATCTTCAAATTGTTTCAGCAGCTTAAATGACACCATGTATGTATTACACCCATCAGCAGGAACCTGGTAACCTCCGGTTATCTCATTGATTTTGTCCATAGCACCACCTGCAAATTCATGTTCTCCATTCATTCGGGTTATCTCACTCTTCACAATATTTCTGGCTTCATCGTTACCGTGTTTCAACAGTTGCTTAATGGCTGGGAACAAGATCTCTTCTTCGTTTCGAAGATGTTGCAGCAATTCTGAATTAATTTGGCCAAAAAGGTTTGCAACTTCCTGTAATTCGGGATGATTATCACCATGTACATCTGCAATCTTCCGGGTATAGAAAACCAGCTCCGGCAAAGTCTTAAATACATACTTATGATGAAAATTGACAATGTAATCGCACAAAAAATCCAATGGCCAGTCTTTGAAATTTTGTGCGTTACTGATTGGAAGTGTCTGTTGTTCCACAATCTGCTGCACTATCACTTCTAAATTCAGCGCCTTTTCCTCACAAGCTTGCTTTAATGTTTTTTTACCACCACAGCAAAAATCAATTCCGGCATTCTTGAATACTTCTGCAGTTCGAAAATCGTCTGCTACGATATCTCCCAACATTTTGTCTGAATAAATGAGTTTTTCCATTTTCGTACTTTAAGATTTACAGATGCAAATGTATGAAATAATTTTACTAAAAGACAAAACGGTCTTTTAGTGTTTTTAAAAATATTTTTTATTTTTGTACATGTTTTTAAACTACTATATATGTTTAACAAGGAAACAGAATATGCCCTAAGGGCACTGGTTTATATTCAAATACAAAATAGTAATGGCCGAAGACCAGGAATATTGGAAATTGCAAAAGAAGCAGACGCTCCTCAATTTTTCATGGCAAAGATTTTGCAACGATTGGCTAAACTCGAAGTTATACAATCGCTAAAAGGCAAAGGAGGAGGCTTTTATTTTTCAAATGGGAAAGAAAACCTAACGATTAAAGAGCTGGTAACTTTAACAGGAGACACAAAGTCTTTTGATGGTTGTGGATTCGGATTAAAGTCGTGCGATTGCAACAATCCTTGCCCCATGCACGAACAATACGCTCCTATCCGTGATGCACTTAACAAACTAATTTCAACCGAAACCATTTTGACTCTCACAAAAAAATACGCGATTAAATCACTTTAAATGGACTGTTAAAATGTCGTCCTTTCCCAGATAACCTAACGATCAGAAAAAACAGATATCAGCATTTTATCTCATAAAAATTGTTCAACCATTTTGCTCCAAATACAGAGATCACAGACAATGAAAAGCAGTAAAAAGTAGGATGCGAAAACAAAAGCCCTTTTAAAATGGTTCTTATTCCTGCAAAGATTCTTTAAACTAAATTCATTTTTCAGTTTAGGATTCCATATTTAAAACAATAAAATCTAAAGTCTGTCAAAACTTATGTATCTGGAAAAAACGATTCTCATGGAGACTAAAGAGGAAGCGAATGCAACCGTATTAAATGATTATTTCTTAGTTTGCTTAAGCCGCCAACTGAGCCTCATGGGACGAAAGGAAGTACACAACGGGCGGGCACATTTTGGAATCTTTGGCGATGGGAAAGAACTGGCACAGATTGCTTTCGCCAAAACATTCAGAAAAGGCGACTGGAGGTCTGGTTATTACCGTGATCAAACGTTTATGCTGGCTTTGGATTTACTAAAACCGGAAGAGTTCTTTGCCATGATTTATGGTGACACCGATGCCGAGTTTAACCCGTCAACCGGAGGACGAAATTTCAACAACCATTTCAGTACTGCCAATATTGATTCCAAAGGTGAAATTCGAAACCTGATGGAACAATTTAATTCGGCTTCGGACATTTCGTCAACGGCAGGACAAATGCCCAGATTATTAGGGCTTGCGCAGGCATCAAAACTGGTTAGGCAAAATCCGGAACTCAAAAAGCAACTACGAAACAATGTTGACGGAAATGAAGTTGCGTTTGGCTCTATCGGCGATGCAAGTACTTCTGAAGGAATGTTTTTTGAAACAATAAATGCTGCGGCTGTTATGCAGGTTCCAATGGCTGTTGCGGTATATGATGACGGATTTGGAATTAGCGTGCCCATCGAGCTGCAAACAACAAAATCAAGCATATCAAAAGCTTTAAAAGGTTTTGAAAATGACAATGGCAACAACGGAATTTCGATTTTTACCTGTAAAGCATGGGATTATTCCAGATTGGTACAAACTTTTTCAGAAGGGATTGATCGTTGTCGGAAAACTCAAAACCCGGTGTTGTTTCACATTCAGGAAGTAACACAGCCTCTTGGTCATTCTACTTCCGGGTCGCACGAGCATTACAAATCAAAAGAACGCCTGGCATGGGAAAACGAGTTTGATTGTTTAGTCCAGTTTCGGAAATGGTTGCTCGAAACAGGGAAAGCTGACCAGGAAACTCTTTTTGAAATTGAAAACAAAGCGGCTAAAACCGCTAAGAATGCGCGGGATATTGCGTGGAGGCATTACACAAATGGTTTTTCGGCAGAAACAAAATCCCTGACTAGCATTGTTGATCATATTAAATCAAAATCATCAGGAAAATTTGACTACACAGATGAACTTCATTCAATTAATACCAAAACATTTCCGACGAGGCGTGCTTTTTTCAGTTTGGCCAAACGGATTCTTTTTGAAATTCATGGAACAAATAATTTAAGTAATGAACGGAAAGAGCTTGGTGACTGGATTGAAAAATTTTCAGAGCAAAACAAAAAATTTTATAACACCAACCTTTATAGAGAAAGCAAAGATTCAGCTCGTTTTGTAAATGGTGTTGGAATCGAATATCAGGACAATCCGGCGCAGGTAAACGGGTCACAAATTCTCAACCAGAACTTTGATGCGTTATTCCGAAAACATCCTAACCTGGTTACTTTTGGTGAGGACACCGGAAAGCTTGGCGATGTTAACCAGGGAATGAAAGGGATGCAAGCTAAATATGGAGTTGCTCGGGTTTTTGATACGGGAATACGCGAAACGACCATTATCGGACAGGGAATCGGACTGGCATTAAGAGGGTTTCGACCGATTGCCGAGATTCAATACCTTGACTACTTAATCTACGCGCAAGCAACCCTGAGCGATGATTTGGCCAGTATGCAATATCGAACCATCGGTAAACAAGCGGCACCGCTGATTATTCGTACCAGAGGACATCAATTGCAGGGGATATGGCATGCCGGCTCCCCAATA
>Ga0116171_10005267_pt1 | contig 11397 bp, 4 predicted proteins | sample AD_JPNHW2_MetaG_FD_89798 | JGI IMG/M metagenome (GOLD analysis project Ga0116171, IMG submission 89798) | Active sludge microbial communities of municipal wastewater-treating anaerobic digesters from Japan - AD_JPNHW2_MetaG | ecosystem: Engineered > Bioreactor > Anaerobic > Digestate | place...
AAATGTTTCCAGCATAAGCTCCTATAGAGATTGAACCAATACCGCTAGACAACGAAGCATTTCCTATAGCAATCGCGTGTGTATTAGTAGCAGATGTAGATGTTCCTATTGCCCATGCTGCACCATCAGAATTATATGATGTACCATTGGAATAGTTACCAGCGCCAAGAGATACGGATCCATAACCTTTAGAATAGTTAATATTTCCAATAGTAGTTGCATAACAGCCATCAGAGAAATTTAATCTTCCCATTGATATTGCACCTGAACCTATAGCACTTGTCTCCATTCCAATCGCTATGGTATGCGTTCCATACGCCAAGCACTCTTGGCCCATAGATATATTACTTCCCATACTCCACGTAGACGTATCTTTAAGATACATACTACTATCACAAGATGCTCCATTAGATATTGCAGAAGTTTTATAACCATATGCAAAATTAAAACCATTATTGTCTAATGGAGCATACATCCCTGGATTTCCATTAATAGACACCGAATAATATCCGCCGGCAAAACATCCATAGCCATCCGCTAAAGACCCCTGGCCAAGTGAAATAGAAGCAAATCCACCAGCAGATGTATCCACGCCGATCGATGTCGTATATCCACCATTAACTGGAGTTGACGTGCTTTCGTAAGCATTTTCTGCAGTTCCGCCGTAGCCATAAGCAATAGAATTACATCCCATTGCGATAGACTTTATGGCGGTAGCGGATGTTCCGTATCCAAGTTGTAGTAAAGAATCATCTGGGCAAGATGTATCTATGCTTAAAACTGCTAAATCTGTTCTAGATCCAGTAGCGCTTGTATCACCTAAGCCCCAACGTTTTACTTGAACATCTACAAAATGATAATCATCCTGATTCAATCTCAATTGCTGTTTCTTTGGATCAGTAATAGTAAGCTTTGCTCTTGGTGTCCAAGATCCAGGAGAAGCAGACGATGAAATAACTACATCACCATCATAACTTATTCCATCAGCGGAAGTTGTAGATGATATTGGCATCTTTGACCAGTAATTAGTTTCTATATAAACTGGAGATGCTCCAGAAGTGTTATACCTTGTCCAATCAAATCCCAAATCTACGGACATTTCGAAATCATTTATTCCACCAACATTATCTTGTTTTATCTGAGCTTCATCAAACAATGCTATGGCAACTAATACTGGTTTAAAATTAAACGAGGATACTCCTAATCCATTATCATCAAAACCATTTTCATTTACTTTGGTTCCATATAATGCTAAGCCATTAAACTTAAAAGATCCATTACCAGCAGGAATCTTACACTTATAAGAACCAGATGCTGATGTTATTCCATTAGCTTTTGGAGAGTAAGAGGTTACTCTATAAAAAGCAGATATTGGAGAAGATGCACCAGATAGTGGATTATAACTTATTGCGGCAACATCATCTGTACCAAACACGTTAAATGTTCCGGATGTGTTTGTAGACAATGATGTTCCAGATACTACTCTCGATAGAGGAGAATTGTTTAAAGTGTTTACAAAAGTAGAAACGGACTGTCTACTACCATTTATGATGCTTATTCCACCGTCATTTATTCCAGTCATTCCGGAATCGTAGTAAATGTAATTTTTATTATCAGTTAAGTTATATTGAACGTTGTTATATATCTTTTCGAACTGAGCATTTAATGTGGAGTCAGTAGCTGATACCAGATTAAGAGCGCTAATGTTTTGAGCAGATGTACTACCACTATATCCTAAACAAATTGTTTTATCTATTCTAAAATTATATATTGGTAAGAAATATTTTATCGCAAAATATGGTCCCAATGAACCCGCCGAAGTAACTGATTTTAATCCAGCGGATGTTATATACGAGCTAACGCCTAGTATCATTACAAATCTCCATTCAATTATTAGTATTTATTTATCTGTTTAGAATAGTCCACATCAATAGTTCTTGTTGTTTTAAAGGACATAGCAACACCTATGTTAGGTAATACTATGTCATTCAACACACCAGTTACTCCTTGAAACACTACATTTGCTGGTCTAATAGTTTCCATTGCCTCGTACACTCTTGTCAATGTATCATTGGTATATAATGTCGTGTTTGTTGTCTGAGAAACATCAATTCCAATAGACATATGAGGTGTAGGATATGCGTCGGACGGAATATCAAGATCTATCAATCTATCTTTTTCTAACTTATTAGAAAACCAAGTCTTTGAGTAATCGGTTGTATAGTATTCGATTACATCTCCAATGATACAAAATGACAAAAGCATTATCTTTAAAGAATTTCTTGTAGTTTTTATACTATACCAATTTGGTAAATTTCTAACCACAAATCTAAGTGCTTTATTTTTATATTCCTCTAATGTGTCTGTATAAGAATTTTCATCTTCGAAATATCCAAATGATCCAATCTCTCCAGCATTAAATCCAGTTTTGTATCCTAGAAGATTAGCATAATTTGTTATATATGGAGATTCGATATTGTCTATATCGTGTAATTTTTGTAGCTTGGAGATTTTCTCAAGTGTCGAAAGATTACATCCATCTTCCACATTGGTATAGATCGAATTTAGATATTTCTCAAAAACTCCTAAAAACTTCTTTGTCTCTGAATCATTTCCATCTATATCTTCCTGTAAGTAATCTGGTAAATATCTTGTTAGATTGACTGCTCTAATAGAAGGACATGTTATAACATAGTTATTAAATCTATATTCTGCAGATACTCCTATCAAATTAAATACCGATATCGTTAAGTATCCACTTTTGGCAATATCAATAGTAATATCATAACACTTAGTTCCATTAATAGATTCAATAGATGTTGCGGAAATAACATTATTATTCAATGTTATTACAAGTGATGTTATATCTATTCCATTAATATAATCTGATATTTCAAATACCGATGTAATATCACTTGAAGAAACTTTATCTTCTGGATCATTGCTTATGTTTTTTATTATAGGAGAACTATCAGCATATCTTTTACTTGTTGTTAAGAATACACTATTAGACGTAGCGCTTAATCCATTGCTATCAATAACTATTATAGATGCGTGTGAATCTCCGATGGAATATTTGTATGCGAATATATCATCTTCTAAAACTATAGATGTTCCGTATTCATTAATATCTTCAGACTTAATTATATTACCATCATCTAAGAAGACTATGGTTTTATAAGTTTTCGCGTATTGAGAAGTTATAGTTATTTGCTGATGTAAACTATCGGACATGTAAGATGTAACGCTAGTTGTTCCATTTATTGTATAACTTATTGTTGGAGTATGATCTTCTATTAATGTAATACTCTTTGAGCTAATATCATTATTTGAATCTGTGGCTGAAACTGTTATACCAAGACTTCCAAATCCGGAAGTCAAATTCTTAGTAAATTCACATAAATATGTGCTAGTGTTATAAATCATATTTGACGTTATCGTTCCATCAGAATAGACTACCGAAGTTATGGGAAGATTTGAAGTTACCAATGCTTGTATAGTTATCGTTGATGGTGAATATACGTGCTCGCCATCTGTAATGTTAACTATAGTAATATTTGGTCCATTGGATATAGTAACTTCTACCGAATCTACGTTTGATATACAACCAGTAGGAGATATACCAACAGCACTTATTGTGTATAATCCCGGCTGCTTAACATTAGACCATACAGCTTCAAATGAATTATTAGAGGAAGATGATATTCCCATAAGTGTTCCATTTATATAATATTTTACAGAAGCTAAAGATCCAGACAGTGTAGTTGTGTGAATATAGATATCACCACTCTCGTCGTAGTTTACATTTGCCACTGGACTAGATATCATAATTACAGGTGTTTGTGATATAGATTGACTTAGATTCACACTAGCTGATGTAGTCTTACCAAATGAATCATTTACATACACAATAGCTTTTGCTATGCTTGTGCCGGATGTTGAATAAGACCATGTTGTAGAATCGGTTGTTGGTATTATTGTTTCATTTTTAACTACGTTGGAATCAAAACTTCCAGATATAGCCATAGAATATGAAATAGAATATTTATCGAATAAGCTTTTGTATCTTCCATTAGAATCGATTGTAGCATTTGTGGTAAATGTAGATCCAGTACAATAACACTTTAACTGTTGCGGCAAGCTTAATCTAACTGTTGGAGAAATGTCATCGAATATTACAATAGAATCTGTAAATATACATCCACCTTTAGTAGTAACCGTAACTTGAATGGACGAAAATTCATATTTTCCAACATAATAAGTAGTGTAATTATTTGTTGTAGTCGTTACTACTTGAGTTCCATCTTTATGTGTTACTACGAATAGATAATTAATAGCATCGCTAAAAGATGAAACCGCGCTCAATGTGATTACAGTTAATCCCTTTATTCCATATACGCTATTATTTAAATATGTTATGTTGGAAGATATTGCGGATAAAGATACACTTGAGGCTGTACTATAAATATAGCCAATATCTTTAGTTGCAGATCCTGTCATGTTTCCATAACTATCATAAACTTTAACCGTTAATGTTCCCGCGCCGGATGTTGGATATATTAACTGACTAAATGATCCATTTGCTCCATAATTTACACTATCTATTAATGTCGCGTCCCTATAAATTCCTACAATTGGAGCGTCGTCTATTATTCCATCATTTGGTATATCTGTATCAGTTATAGTTCCATATAAAAGTAAAGAAGACGAGCAAGAATTTGTTCCACTTAGATTAAAATTTACAATACTGTTTCTTGAATATATTTGTGTGGAACTTGTTGTGTAGCTTGCGTACTGATTAGATACAACCATCGCTATAGTCGAAAGTCCTTCACTTGTAGATGTAAGTGTGGTTCCAGTGTCGTTCAAGTAGGTACTTGTATCAATACAGTAAAATTTAGTAGTATAACTTGATCCAGTTATAGATATAGTGGATGTGTAAGCAAAAGTAGTAGGAACTACTTTTATGTTTGGAACTATGACTATTCCATTTTTCTTAGCATTTGGATATGGTATATTAAAAGATGCTGATACTTTTGCTAAATGTAATGTAAATGGTGTTATAGAATAGATTCCAGAACATAGTGGATTAGATTCATATACCTTAGCAGATAATGATAGATCTCCGGTAGCAGTAATAGGAAATACAAATGTACCATCATTATTAGCAGTTAGAGAAGTAACTAAAACATTTGATCCGGATAGAATGCTAATGCTACAATTATTATATCCCTCATAATCATACACTGTTCCAGATATAGAAAACGAACTTCCAGATATTATTTGATTTGGATTAGATATAGAAAATGTTGGTAAATAATTAGTATAAACTTGTATTATATTAGAAGAATAGGTATTTGTTCCAGATGTACCTACCGCATAAAGTTTCATAGAACCAGAGGTGCACAAAGAACTAATCGGTGTAGAAAGTGTCCATGTAGTTCCATTCGTCATGGAACCAATCGAGATCGTTGATCCATTAACTATAGCATACGCACTAACTGAAGTTGCGCTATTCGCGCTAACAGATAAATTGAGTGTGCCACTATTAGAAAAGAATGCTCCATCATTTGGAGTTAGTATTTTTATCGCATTGTTTGGAACAACAACTTGTGAGACATCACTATAAATTAGCAATCTCGGAAGAGAAGGCATAACATTAGTTTCATAGCCTCTAGTTGAATAAAAATTCAATTCGGTAGATTCCGTTGTACCAATCATTAATCCATAATTAGTAGTCAATCTCCAACTTTCCACAATGCTAGTGACATCAAGATCTATCCAGTTATCACTTTGGATATTTCCAAATGCGCTTGTAAAAACTACTGAGTCTGAAGCACCATTTGTACTCCACTTCGAATAACGATTCTTATTAGTCCATGTTACTTCGTTTTCTTTCCAATCTTCCGTAAGATTGGAAACATTTAATGTGATTCCATTGTACGCGCTCTTAGTAGAAAGACGTAATATAGCTCTTCCAATGACATTGCTCTGTGGTATGCTACTAATATCAAACTTTAGTAAGGATCGTCTTGTGGACATGCCAGAACGCGCATATAACGTATCTGAGTCGCTTGCGCTACTTGCTATTGGATTTGTTGTAGTATTAGAATCTATATAGACAGAACTAGCTGCTGATAGATAATACTGATAACTACCATCCTCCAGAGCTCCACTATTAACGTCAATTGTGGTAGAGTCTGAATACTCTGTAACCAAAAAGCCATTTTGATATATAGTTGCTGTTTTATTGGATATTTTAGTAGTCGTTAGTTTAGTATACCACTTAGATGGAGGAAATGAAAAATTATCTGTTACAGAAAACTCTACATTAGATAGCTTATATCCATAAGGTATAGTTTGTGTTGTATTTGGCCAAGTAACATGTATCTCAGTATCTGCAAATCCAGAAACTAATTTTGGATTAGGAATCTTTACAAACGTTATGGTTGGATTGTTAACCGTTGATACTGAACCATTCGTAGTATCATTTGAATAACCAGGAATGTACCAAGATACTGAATAGCCAAGTGTTGGTGGAGAATCTGGAACAACTATATCAAAATAAGCAGATGTGCTATTAGCAACACCAGGAGTAGTTATAGAAGATCCACCAGATGGAATATTTAAAGTTAATATTGGTGATGTCTTAGTAGGATCTATAGTGTCGTGATAAATTCTATAGGATGTATTAAATCTATCCAAAACCTGAACACCATTTTGTCCTAAGAATGATCCAAGTGTGATATACTGTGTTAAGCTTCCAGCACTGGTGATTGTATAAGTTTCTCGTCCGGGAACTCTTTCTGGAAACCATCCATAAGATACAACATCTAATCCAGATAATGGAATAGATACGGAATCTCTATTGTAGATATCAAAGTTTAATGAATAACAAGTATCTGAATAATTGCTACCTTGAGCTACTACTAAGTCCAATTTATTGGTCATCTAATAAATCCTTTATCAATTGAAAGTATTTATTAGATGTTGTTTATTATTTATAGGAATATACTAAATTAGACAGATCTACTCTGGCTATCTCGTTTTTCATAGAGAAGTTGGATATGTTTCCATTGCTATCTATCATATACTGTCTAATAACATAAGAGAATGTATTTCTTAGTATGTCTATAAAGTATTTGAAATAATTATCTACAAAATCCGAAAGCTCACTACTATTTGATCCTAGAATATTGCTATAACACGTTGTTGTAGCTCTAAGATTAGATTGGGTTTTTACAAGATCCTTCGTTGAGCAGAAACATTTTCCATAATTTAATATCTCGTCATACTTCTCTATAATAGATGCCCATGATTCACTAACGCTGGACGCACCTACAGAAGTAGACAACGTTGTTAATTTATTCAGAAAGCATTTGACCATGCCTAAGTATAAGTTTCGCTCCGATGGATAATATCCAGATACACAAGCAGATGTTGGAGTTATTGCTGTAGTTATAGAGCATGTTCCAGTATCATAAGAATTTTTACTTGGCCATATTATTTCAGAAGCAATCATAGAAGAATCGTACTTGTAAGACTTAACCTCATACTTTGGAATTAAGCAAAATATGGCTTCGAAACTTTCCGATGTATAAGAATTTATTGCTGAACAACCGCTTGTAGATGATAATATGTTTTTAAAAATATCCACGCTCTCTTTTACTGCAGATGTAGAATATTCTCTAGATCCAAACATAGATTTGTCTACTAGAGATGTGTTATAAACATAGTTAATCGGTTTTGTACTAAATGCAGAATCTATTTCTGTTCCAGACGAATAGATAGTGAATGTTTGAAGTGTATCATCTACGTATGGAACAAACGACACGTCAGCATGATGTACCTCAGAAAAACTTTCTATTATATCAATTATAGTAGAAATATATATTGGTGTATTAAAATCTGCATTGTTAGAAAGATACGAATATATAGCATTTTGTATTTTTTTCTTAGCGAGAACTTTATCGGATAAAGGATTAAAATAAATAGTTCCTTGAAGATCGAAGTCTTGAATCAATGGAGAAACATAAACATTCTTTACAGTTAACTGTGATCTTTCATAAAGTTTTGTGTAAACATTCTTAAGTTCCGGATAAGCATACTCATCCGCCTGTACATTTTTTAGTGGTGTCGTAGAGTCAGACATAACTATAGTGTTAAACCAATCAAAATCAGTTGCTGTTAATGGAGCGACTAAAACATTATCATCAGAATCTACACCATTGTATATTGAGCCTAAAGCCGAATCGTTTATCTTGGAATACATGTCAGATAATACTGAGAACAAAACAACGTTGAATAGTTTTATATTTGTTATTTCTGTATTATCTCTTGTCTCTTCCTGTTCTCCCCAGGCAATAGCATTCTGAACTTTTTTAGAGGACAATATCAATGTTTTCAAATAACTAACATAATCTCTAGGCGTTACACAACGTTCCAAAGAATAAAATATCTCTGGAGAATTTACCTTTATAGATTCCACATCTTCTATATCCGAACCACCGGTTATATTACTGGTTAGATAAAAACTAATATTCTTCTTATCAAATCCGTGACTATATGATGTGATATTACATTGTATTGATTTGCCGACTACACCTACAGTATTAGCTTTAGATCCCTTTGTTGCTAAATAACGAATGTAAACATTTTTATCATTCTTAGCACCAACAGATGACACATTGTCATCTCCAAATAGAACTTCAACTCCATCTGTTATAGAAGTTCTTATAACGCAATACTTAACATTTGCGCCTGCACCAGTAGCTGACAACTGTGGTATACTATCAGAATTTAAAAAAGAACGTCTGTCTATCCAAAATTCTCGCTTGGAATCAAATTCTGACATATCATTACAAAATGCCTCATCTTCAGTTGAACCGATTCCAACTCTTGTTCCATTTAGAGTAATGTCGTTAGAGTTCGTTCCATAATCTTCTGATCCATAGATATTAGAAAATTCTGGATCATTTATAGAATATGTCTGATATCTTTTTCCCATCTGTGTGTTGGTACTATTCAATATAGTCTTAGTTCTTTTTTCACACTGAACAAGTGTAATTGGCAAAGTAGATCGAGAATCATTATCATCAAATATGTGTCCAGCATCTTGTTTAGTAGCTGCCTTAAAATGTAACTCTTTGCTATATGATGGATTTTGAAAATTATTTATATCATCTTGTGTTATAGAATAAGATAGTCCTTGTAAAAGAGTATATGTATTTCCTTGATATGTAAATGTTGTTCCACTAGCAAGCTCTAGCGTATTTCCAACGAGAGTCCCTTGTGGTAAACTATCTATAGAAATTTTAATAGTAGTAGTTGCTGGAATCGGTCGTGTTATTATATATCCAAGCATTTTTGATAGTAAAACAATAGAACTTCTTAGTTTAGCGGTTTCTAAAAAGCTCTCTTCTGCTCTACGCTCAATATAATAATTTGTAAAGTCTGTAGTTGCTGCAAATATTTCAGTTATAACAGAATACAAAGCAGATTCTCTAAAGTTATCAAATCTGGAATCTTCAGCAAGACGAGATCTAATATCAGACTTTATATCGTCATATGTTAATCCAGTGTAATTTATGAAATTGGACATTTAATGGTTCCTATCAATATTAACTATTTAGATAGTCTACAGTAAGAGCAGTTACTATTTTGTCGATCTCTATTAAAATCATATTTCTCAATATCTGTATTTTCTTCTATAGATGTATTTGTCAAATAGAATTTTCTAAATGCCGAGAAATCATATTTTTCAATTAATTCTTTTTCTTCGTATAATAACTTTCTTGGTCTCTCTATCATTGGTTTTGATATTTTAAAGTTCCTGGAAAAAAAGTATACATCTACTAGATCATTAAATGGAGTGGAATTACATTTAACTTCGTGTATGTTGTTAATAACTCCAGAAAATCTTAAAGGTTCTACAACTGAACGATTTCGCTCTACAGTTGTCACTGGTCCTTCGATCGTTCCAAAAAGAATAGAGAGATATAAACTATAATCCAATTTATTCCATGTGTTTTTATTATTTGGAGAATACTTATTCGGAACATGCCATGGATGATATACGCATGACCTATAATTAGCCATTAAAATATAATTTCCGGTTCTAAACAAGCAATTACTTACAAAGTTATCCTCTCCACCCCAAGTTCCATCAAATTCTGAATTAAAAACTCTAGAAATTCCAGTCAGTTCTTTATTAATGCGCTTACATAACTTAATAGCTTCCCAATTAAATGCTAAATTACAGGAATATGTAAAAATACTATCCAGTGTAACTCTGGTGCTAAGTAATACTCTTCTATCAGAATTAACAAACGAACACCCTTGTGCCCAAGTCTGCATCCGTTCATCTTCTTCGTATATACCGTTTTTGGTCTGCATCATTCTTCTACCACATGATACTATAGGTGTAGATCTTGTAGTACAGTTATTGTAATGATCTTCTACTACAGTTTCATTTGGATAGCAGTCACCATCTGTAAATATTATGACGTCCGGTGAAAACTGTTCTATATAACTTATTCCAACATCTCGTGTCATACCAGCTGAAAAGTTTTCACCGTCAAGTTTCTCTATAAACTTTATATTTAGTTTGGTATCTATTGTCTGTAATATGTTTACAGAATCATCAGTGCACCTATCAAAAACAAACAGTAATATGTCTGGTATTACTATTTGTTTTTCATAAGATTTTATTATATTCTGAATATGATTAGATTGATTATGAGATGGAATAATTACTGCTATCAAAAAATTAACCTTTTATTAAATTCACCAACTGTTCCAGATGATATAACAATGTAAGATAATACTATATCCATAGTAGCCGTAGCTCTAACAACTGTTATAGAACACATACTTGGAACTATACTAATTCTTGTTTCTCTTTTAGTTATCAAGGATATTATCTTTTCCATTATACCAGATGCTTTAGATTCATTTATATTATTGAATACTAAAGTTGGAACAAAACTTCCATATGATTCGAATACTCTTTCATTAAAGCCAGTCATTAAAATACTTTCTATGGATTGATTTATAGCTTCTATATCAGATATTTCGCCAGATGATATAACTTTCTTTGCTATATCCAAAGCATATTTGTCTGCACTAAACTTTTTCATTATTCTACAGTACTCCCAGGAGAAACATTTTCCTGTACATCTCGCTCATAAAGATCAGAATCCTCGGTAGCAGGAGCCACCATGGATGTGTTATCATCGCTATCATTGTCGTCTCTATGATTCTCTTCTTCTTTTGTAAATGGATTTGTAGTTGCGTCCTTATCGGCAGCTTCTTCGGGAGTTATTTTTCCATGGTGCATAACATCCAAAGACTGTAAGTCAGACCTCATTCCATTCATCGTAGATGTAAGATTTGATA
>Ga0116171_10005268_pt1 | contig 11397 bp, 11 predicted proteins | sample AD_JPNHW2_MetaG_FD_89798 | JGI IMG/M metagenome (GOLD analysis project Ga0116171, IMG submission 89798) | Active sludge microbial communities of municipal wastewater-treating anaerobic digesters from Japan - AD_JPNHW2_MetaG | ecosystem: Engineered > Bioreactor > Anaerobic > Digestate | place...
ACATGACCAAGTTTGTCGACCTCGTCATCCCGACCAACAACAAGGGCAGAAAAGCGCTCTCCATGATCTATTTCCTCTTAACCCGCGAAATGCTCCGTCTCCGCGGCATCTCCACGGCCCTCACTCCCGAGGACTTCGAAACCGAGTTCTGAATTGGTACACCCCTTTTTGGTGACCGATATCTGGATATAATAGAAGGACTAGAGGGTTGATCCGATGAAGATGCGTACATGCGCAGTAGCCGGCATGTTTTACCCGCGGGAGCCTTCTCATCTGGAACAGCTGCTGGAGAAGTTCTTCGCAGGGGTAAAGCCGGAAGGAAATCCCCTCGGCATCGTATCCCCCCATGCAGGGTATATCTATTCGGGGCAGGTCGCAGCCACGGCCTTCGGTACAATCTCCCCGGGCTTTTCCGGCACCTTCGTGGTGATCGGTCCTTCCCACCGGGGATACATCAACTGTGTGTCTGAAATCCCCTGGGAGACGCCGCTCGGGGTGGTCGATACGGACGACGAGTTCGTCCGCTCGCTCGATATCGAGACCGATGAACTCTCGCACCGCGACGAGCACTCGCTCGAGGTGCAGATGCCCTTTATCAAGTACCGTTTCCCCCGGGCACGAATCGCCCCGGTGATGATGGGCCAGCAGGATTATGCAAGCGCGATGCGTCTTGCGGAAAAGATCCGTCACGCGATCCGGCAGACGAAACGGGACGTCCGGATCGTTGCGTCCAGCGACTTTTCGCATTACGTGCCCGCAGCAAAGGCAGAATCGGATGACCTCTGGGCGATCGAGCCGTTATTAACGCTCGATACACAGGAGTTCTACCGGAGGATTGAGGAACGGCGGGTGACCGCCTGCGGGTACGGCCCGATCACCGCGATGGCGAGCGCCTGTGCGGGGCTCGGGGCGAAAGCGGCAAGACTGATCCGCTATGCGACAAGCGGCGATGTGACGGGGGATACCAGGGAAGTTGTCGGGTACGCGAGTATTGCGGTGATCTAGGTTGGCAACGTGGAGTGCGCCGGGCAAGGTATTTTTGTTCGGCGAGCATGCAGTAGTATACGGAAAGCCCGGCATTGCCATGGCGATAAAACCGCGGGTTTTTGTCACCGTGAGGGATACGAAACGGCCCCAGCGGGCAAAGTCCCCGTATATCGACGGCTGTTTCGAGGCAATGGAGGTGATGGGCAGTGTGTACATCAACTCCCAGATCCCGAGTTCGTCCGGGCTCGGGTCCTCCGCAGCGGTGACGGTTGCCACGCTTTCGGCCATTAACGACGAATTCAGGATGAACAAGACCCGCGAGGATATCGCGAATATGGCATTCGAGATCGAGAAGAAGGTGCAGAAGGGGAAGGCCAGCCCCACCGATACCACGGTCTCCAGCTACGGCGGGATCGTGCTCATCAGCGGGGGCTCCCGCCGGCGCCTGCCCCCGCAGAATATCCATCTCGTGATAGGCGACTCGCTCGTCTCGCACAGCACGGCGAGAATGGTGGAGCAGGTCGCGGAACTCAAGAAGAACCACCCGGATATCGTGGACCCGGTCCTCGATGCCATCGAGGCGGTCAGCATGAGCGCCATCCACCATCTCAACAACCCCAAGGAACTGGGCCGGTACATGAACATGAACCATGCCCTTCTTGAGGTACTGGGGGTGGGTCACCCGCAGCTGGCAAAAATGGTCCTTGCAGCCCGGAATGCCGGGGCATTCGGTGCGAAGATCACGGGAGCCGGTGGCGGCGGGAGCATGATCGCGGTCTGCCCCAAGCAGCTGAAACACCGTGTTGCCGGTGCTATCGAAGCCTGCGAGGCCCGGGCAATCGTGACCGGCATCGATACGGAAGGCGTGCGAAAGGAGAAGAATGTCTGAGCGCCTGATCCTGAAACTCGGCGGGAGCGTCATCACCGACAAGAGCGCCGGCTGCGCACCTGACCGGGACCGGCTTGCATCGATTGCCTGCGCCATCGCGGATGCCCCGGCGGGAGGGATAATCGTGATCCACGGTGCCGGTTCCTGCGGTCATCCCGAGGCGAAGCGCTATCACCTCGACAGGGGAGCGTCCGCCGGAAGTACGGAAGGGATCTTCGTTACGCACCGTGCGGTCTGCAGCCTCAATGACGCGGTTGTTCTGGCCCTCCGCAAAGAGGGGGTACCGGCCCTCGGGGTCCATCCCCTCCATACCGGTGTTGCAGACAACGGCCGGCTTGTCGGGTTCGAGTGCCGCCACCTGGAAAAAATGCTCATGCTCGAGATGGTCCCTGTGATCCACGGAGACGTGGTGATGGACCTTTCACGCGGGGCCTGTATCGTATCGGGCGACCAGCTCGTGCGCTACCTCGCGGTTGCCTTAGGGATCAGCCGCGTGGGGCTCGCCACCGATGTACCGGGAGTGCTGGATGGGGGTGTCGTGGTACCGAGGATTACAAAAAAAACGGTACCGGCACTCCGGATTGGCAACTCGAGTCATACCGATGTCACCGGTGGAATGAGAGGGAAAATTGATGAACTGCTCGGCCTTGCGGATGCAGGGATCGGGTCAGATATCTTTCATGTCTCGCGGATTCCGGATTTCCTTTCGGGGGCCGGTCACGGCGGGACAATCGTGAGGGGAGACTAGATCGTATGGCAGACAAGAAACGGTTTACGTCATCGAGGAAACTCGATCACCTCCGCATCTGTGCGGAGTGCGAAGTTGAAAGCGGCGATGCCGGCTTCTCTGATATACGGCTCGTCCACAATGCCCTGCCGGAATGCGACATGGGCAAAATCGACCTGCACTGCCGGTTCCTGGGCCACACCCTCTCTTCCCCCCTCTTCATATCGGCTATGACCGGCGGCCATCCCGGTACAAGGGATACGAATGCCCGTCTCGCACGTGCAGCGGAACGGTACGGGATCGGGATGGGCGTGGGCTCCCAGCGGGCTGCGCTCGAGAACCCGTCCCTTGCCGATACGTTCTCGGTGGTCCGCTCCGAAGCGCCCCATGCGTTCCTGGTGGCGAACCTCGGGGTTGTCCAGCTCCGCGACCACGGGACCGGGTGGGCAGAGCAGGCCGTTGAGATGATCGGGGCGGATGCGATCGCGATCCACCTCAATTTCCTGCAGGAAGCAATCCAGCCGGAGGGCGATCACGATGCTACCGGCTGTTTTGCTGCCATCGGGGAACTTGCCCGCGATCTCAAAAAACCGGTCATCGTCAAGGAGACCGGGTGCGGGATCTCTGCTGCAACTGCACGGAAGCTCTGGGGCGCGGGTGTCCGCGCCATCGACACCGGCGGCTGGGGCGGGACGTCCTGGGCTGCAGTCGAGAGCGTCCGGGCAGGCGAGAGCGGTAATGCGGGGGATAAGAGACTCAAGTCGCTCGGGGAAGAGTTTGCCGGCTGGGGAATCCCTACGGCGGTCAGTCTTGCTGCGGTGCTTGCAACCGGCGGGCCGGTGATTGCATCGGGAGGCCTGCGGAGCGGACTAGACATTGCCAAGGGACTTGCCTTCGGTGCGGACCTGTGCGGTATGGCGCTCCCGCTCCTGAAGCCGGCCATGAGTGACGACAAAGCGCTCTCTCTTGTGATCGATACGATCCACCGGGAACTCGAGGTCGCCATGTTCCTGACCGGCTCGGCGCGTGTTACGGATCTCAGGAAAGCCCCCCTGCACATTACGGGAAGGACCCGCCAGATGATTGAGAAAGATAATCCGACACGGATTAAACGATAAATTGTTAAACCGGGTAATTTTTCAGGAAGAATAACCAAACACAGAAGTAAGGAGATACGTAAATGGATATAGAAATTATCGCAGTGGGCGGATACGACGAGGTCGGGCGAAATATGACTGCCGTCCGCTGCGGAAAGGAAATTGTCATTTTTGACATGGGACTCCGCCTGGACCAGGTAATGATCCACGAGGACGCGGAGATAGAGAATATGCACTCCCTTGACCTGATCAAGATCAAGGCGATACCTGACGATACGATGATGAACGCGGTCGAGGGGACCGTCAAGGCCATTGTCTGCTCCCACGGGCACCTCGACCACATCGGGGCGATCCCGAAGCTGGCGCACCGGTACAATGCCCCGATCATCGCCACGCCGTATACCACCGAACTGATCCGGCAGCAGATCTCGGGCGAGCAGAAATTCGGCGTCAACAACAAGCTCTTTGCCCTCAGGGCCGGGCAGCGGTACACGCTCTCCCAGAACCTTGTCCTGGAGTTTGTCCGGACGCAGCACTCGATCATCGATACCGTGACACCGGTGCTCCACACCCCTCACGGTGCGGTTGTCTATGCCTGCGATTTCAAGCTGGACCGGACCCCTGTCATCGGCGAACCCCCGGACTTTGCCCGCTTCCGCCAGATCGGGAAAGAAGGCGTGCTTGCGCTGATCGTGGAAAGCACCTATATCGAACGCCCTGGCCGGTGCCCGAGCGAGCGTATTGCCCGCGATCTGGTCCGGGACACCATCACCAGTTACGAGGACGACAAGAACGCGATCATCGTCTCCACGTTCTCTTCGCACATCTCCCGTGTCAAGACGATTGCGGAATGCGCCCACGAGATCGGCAGGAAGCCCGTGCTGCTCGGCCGGTCTATGGAGAAGTACTCGGTGACTGCCGAGCAGATGAAACTCGTCTCGTTCCCCGAGACCACGAGTGTCTTTGGGAACCGGAGGACGGTCGACCGGACCATGCGCCGGATGATGAAGGCGGGCAAGGACAAGTTCCTGCCCATTGTCACGGGACACCAGGGCGAACCGGGCTCTATCCTGACGCGGGTGGCCCTCGGGGACACCCCCTACCAGCTGGCCAGGGGCGACAAGGTCGTCTTCTCGGCAAACGTGATCCCGAACCCGATGAATTTCGGGCAGCGGTATATGGTTGAACAGCACCTCAGGCTCGCAGGGGCCCGGGTATTCGAGGACCTGCACGTGAGCGGGCATGCGTACCGCGAGGACCATTACGAGTTTATAGGGCTCCTGCAGCCCCAGCACATCATCCCTGCCCACGGGAACATCAAGATGACAGCAAGCTATGCCGATTTTGCCGGGGATCTCGGGTATGCCACGGGATCCACGGTCCACCTGATGAGGAACGGGCAGCGGCTCAGGATCAATTGAACAGGAGAAACCAGATGTCAGAACTCTCACCGTACCTTGCATCGGTCGTAACAACGATCGATCACATGATCGACCGGTATTTCGTTGATAAGACCGGTGACCTGAACAAAGCCTCCGCGCACCTTCTCGCAGCCGGGGGGAAACGGCTCCGCCCCGCGGTATTGATGCTTGCGGCAGATGCGGTGAAGCCTGATAGTTCGGACGAACTCCTGCATGCCGCGCTCGCGCTCGAGGTGACCCATACCTTCACCCTCATCCATGACGATATCATGGACGATGACAGCCTGCGCAGGGGGGTGCAGACCGTGCATAAGAAATGGGATGGGCCGACCGCCATCCTTGCAGGCGACGTGCTTTATGCCCGTGCGTTCGAGCACCTCTGCATGGCGAATGCAAAGGACGATGCGAAAGTCCGTGCCGTGACCATGCTTGCGAGAGCCTGCGCCGATATCTGTGCAGGCCAGCACATGGACATGTCCTTTGAGCACCGCACCGATGTCGACGAGCCGGAATATATGGAGATGGTCAGGAAGAAGACCGGGGTCCTCTATGCAGCCGCGGCGGGTATCGGGGCCGTCCTTGCCGGCGGGAACGCCGTGCAGGTGAAGGCCCTCTACAACTTCGGGCTCAACACCGGCATCGCTTTCCAGATCCAGGACGACCTGATCGATCTTCTGGCACCTGCGGAGAAGAGCGGCAAGGATCAGGCCTCCGATCTCCGGGAGGGCAAGCAGACCCTCCTCATGATCAGAGCGCGGGAGAAAGGGGTTGACTTGACGAAATACCAGAAGGCGCTCACTCCCGCAGACATCAATGCCGCGATACGGGAGCTGACTGACGCAGGGGTGATCGACGAGGTGAAGGATATTGCATCCGGGCTTGTCGCTGACAGCAACAGACACCTGTCTGTTCTGCCCGCCTCAAAGGAACGGCAGCTCTTAATGGATATCGGCGAGTACTTCGTCACCCGGAGCTTTTAGGATGGGTACTGACGATCCCAAAGAGCTCCTCTTTTTGTGCGCACTGCAGAACGCGGTGAAGCACGGGGGCGTTCCGCAGGCAGGCGCTGTCATCGGGATGGTGATGGGGGCCCACCCGGAACTGCGGAGCAGGGCAAAGGAGGTATCCGGCCTTGCAAGGGAAGCCATCGCAGAGGTGGCGAACCTTGCGCCCGAGGCACGGCTCGCCACGCTCCAGGCCCGGGCGCCGGAGATGGTGGCTGCCCTCTCGGAGAAGCACGAACATAAGAAGGTCCTTCCCGATCTCGAGAAGACGGAGAAGGGGGTTGTCATGCGGTTCGCTCCCAACCCCTCCGGCCCCCTCCATATCGGGCATGCCCGGGCTGCCGCCCTCAACGATGCCTACGTGAAGCAGTACGGCGGCCGGTATATCCTCCGTATCGAGGACACCGATCCCAAGCGGGTCGATCCCGGGGCGTACGAAACGGTGCAGGAGGACATCCGCTGGCTCGGCCTCGGGATCACCGAGGTCGTTACCCAGAGCGACCGCCTCCCGATCTACTACGACCTCTGCCGGCAGCTGATCGAGCGGGGCGGGGCGTATGTCTGCACCTGCGACAACGAGCATTTCAAGGATCTCAAGATGGCAAAGCAGGCCTGCCCCTGCCGCGACCAGAGCGTGGAGAAGAACCTCGGGCTCTGGCAGAAGATGCTCGATCACACGTTCAGGGAGGGCGGGGCATCGGTAAGGATCAGGACCGACCTCGACCACCCGGACCCGGCCATGCGGGACTTCCCGGCCTTCCGCATCCTCGATACCCCGCCCCACCCGAAGGTGAAGGCGCACGTGTACCCTCTGATGAACTTCTCGGTGGTGGCCGACGACCACCTGCTCGGCGTGACCCACGTGATCCGGGGCAAGGACCATATCGCCAACACCCGCCGGCAGAAGTACATCTACGACCACATGGGCTGGGACATCCCGGTATACCGTCACTACGGGCGCATGGGGATCGAGGGGGTCGTCCTCTCGACCTCCCAGATGCGCGCCGGCATACGGGATGGCACCTATACCGGCTGGGACGACATACGGCTTGGCACCCTCCGCGCCCTTGCCCGCCGCGGCATCAGTCCCGAGGCCGTGAAGAACGCGATGCTTTCCATCGGGATCGGCGAGACCGACATCTCGTTCTCGTGGGACAACCTCTATGCCGAGAACAGGAAGATCGTTGACCCGGTTGCGAACCGTTATTTCTTTGTCCCCGACCCGGTCACGGTAACGATCGAAGGTGCGGCGCCGCACACCGCCCGCGCGATGCTTCATCCCGGTGATGCCGCCCGCGGTACCCGGACACTGGAGTTCACCGGGAGCGTGCTGCTCCCGAAGAGCGAGATCTCAGACGGGACCTCCATGGTCCGGCTCAAGGACCTCTTCAACGTGAAGATCACCTGGGACGGCCAGCGCCCCTCGTTCTCGTACGGCGGCGATGCGCTTGCCGATGCCCGGGCGGCAAAAGCCCGCATCATCCAGTGGCTGCCGGCACAGGCTGCCGTACCCTGCACCCTCCTCACGCAGGAAGGGGAGATGAAGGGGGCGTGCGAGCCGCTGGTCAGGACTGAGATTGACAAGGTCGTCCAGTTCGAGCGGATCGGGTTTGTCCGGATCGATGGTGTGGACGCGTCCGGGATACGGGCGTATTTCACCCATAAATAACCCGGCTCCTGCCCCTCCGGCGGGTATATACCCGGTACCGGAAAGGCGGCGGATCACAAGGATGACGCGAGTCAGAAAAAAACAGGAACGATAACCATGCATCGCCGGATACACGGGATATTTTCCCTCCTGATCCTCTTTGCAGCCGTACTTACCGCCATCCTTGCACTTGTCCAGTCATCCCTTGTCTGGACGGTGCTGTACCTTGTCGGAACCTTCCTTTCGTGCCTCGTCCTCATCTATTCCTTCTGCACAAAATGTCCCTGCAGGAAGACCGGCTGCGGGCATGTCATCCCGGGAAAACTCACCCGGTTCTTCCCTTCACGTCCCGCGGGTCCCTATACCTTTATGGACAAGGCCGGGGTTGTTGTCCCGATCGTATTCATGATCCTCTTTCCCCAGTACTGGCTGCTTGAGCACCTTACCTATTTCTCCCTCTTTGCAATCCTCTGTCTGGTCGCTGCTGCCGACATCCGGTTCTGTGTCTGCAGGGGGTGTACCAACCGCTTCTGCCCGTTCTTCCGGGATGGACGTGAAAAGAAGTAGCCGGGGAATCTTGCGGGGATCCTGCCCGCCCCTTTCGGGATTTTTTATAACGAAGGCTGCCCCTGGCACCGGCCGCCATCCCATAATAACACGCAAAAGAGCGGTCGGCTGCCGGGAGAATACCGGACCTGCATGACCGGTTCTTGCAACGATTTCGATGGGATCCCTGACCGGCAGTTGAGGGGCGTGCCGTTGCCATGCACACGATGCCGGGCACCCGATCGAGATCGTCTCACGCCCGTACGATTATACCCGGTAACTACCCTTCGAGGGGTTGAGTGAGCATTGTTCAAAGACTCAAAGGGAAATCCCCGCATCTCCGGAGTCTTCCAAGAACCGGCATCTCTTCTCATAACCCGCCTGAATTGCCGGTGTATCCTCCATTGCCGCCACCGCCCCTGTCTTTTGGAAAACCGGAAGAACAACCCGTTCTCCCGTGCTTCCTCGGGAAGCCATAACCTCGCGACTATTGCCAATACTATTATATACGTTGGTTTCTCAATGGTAATAGGTATCTTGTAATGCAAGATACTGTGTTATGCACTTAACATGGACCTGCCCGGTGCTACCCTCCCCGGATGATCCGGAACCCGGTACGGCAACAAATCCCTGTACCGGCGCCGGGCAGTCCATGTATCCAGGGAGAAGCCATGAACATACAGTTTAAAAAAGGCGTGCTTGAGATCTGCGTTCTCTCTGTTCTGGCACACAAGGACTGTTACGGGTACGAACTGGTCAGCGAGATCTCAAAACGGATTGATATCTCGGAAGGCACGATCTACCCGCTGCTCCACCGCCTGAAGGATGACGGGTATGTCACGACATACCTGCAGGAATCCCAGGGTGGCCCGCCACGCAAATACTACCAGCTGACTGAAAACGGAAGGAAAGAAGAGCATGAACAAAAGGATGAATGGATACAGTTTGTGGCATCGGTAAATGCGCTCCTCGAGGGGAAGAACTATGCTGCAGAATGAACAGGAATATATCCGGATCCTCAGGAGCCGGCTGGAAGGAACGCTTCCCACGGATGAGCTCGAAGATATCATCTCCGATTATTCCGAGCATTTCACTATGGGAAAAGAAAACGGGAGAACGGACGGGGAACTCTGGAGCTCGTTAGGATCCCCGGAGGATGTTGCCCGGGAATTACGGGTCATGCATCTCGTGAAGAAGGCAGAGGACGACCGGTCCTGTAAAAACATCTTCCACGCGGTCGTTGCAACGCTCGGCCTCGGTCTTTTTAACCTCGTGTTCGTCCTGGTACCCTTCATCCTGCTGGTCGTGATGCTTCTCATGATCTTCGTCATCGGCGTGCTCTTTACGGTCTTCGGCCCGGCCGCATTCGTCTACTCAATCCTTCAGCTGGCAGGCCTTTCGGCATTTGCCATCTGGCTCTCGCCCGTTGCCGGGCTCTTCATCTCCACCGGCATCACTACGTCAGGCCTGCTCATGATAATCGGGGATTATTACCTTGCCCGGTTCTTCTACCGCGTGGGGATCCGGTATCTCAAATGGAATATCGGCGTCATCACCGGCACGGAGTGTGCAGCATGAATCCGGCAAAACCAGACAGCGACCGGCTGGCCTGCTTTGTCTGCAGCCTGAACCTCTCCGGCATGACCATGACCCGGGTGATCCTCTGGCTTGTTGCCATCACCATCGTTTCCTTCGTCATCGGGTTTTGCCTCCTTGCCCTCTCCGGGGATTTCCATCCGTCTCCCGAGAACAAGGCCTCGCCCTTCCGGCAGACCGCGATGTTTTCCCCGAATACCACGACGATCCCGCTCGACAGCACCACTGCTGGTACCGTGCGGATCACGATGGGGGCCGGGGAAGTTACCGTCCGCGGCAACGCGCCGGCCACAGCCCTCATGGAAGCATCGGTCTTCTCCCCTGCACCGGAATGGCAGCCGGATCTGCTCACGTCTGTCAACGGTTCGGAAAAAACCGTCACCATGACCGAAAAGGGCCACCAGGGCAAGGAATGGTTCGCCGTCCATTCCCCGAACAGCTGGGAGGTCCGGGTCAGCGAAACCGTGCCGGTCAACCTGGACGTGGAGGTCGGGGCCGGGGACAGCAGGCTTGAACTTGGTTCCCTCGACCTTGCCTCGCTCGTGGTCAGCAACGGTGCTGGCGATACCGAGATCGACATCACCCGCTACCGCGGCGGACCGTTCGGTGCAGTGATCCATAACGGGGTCGGGGACCTGACCCTGCGGATCGATAAAACCGGGAACACCCGAATCCTTATGCATCACGGTGTCGGAGATATTACCACCAGCGGAATTGTACAGACCGATGAAACCTACACAACTGCCGGCTTCGACCCCGCGCTCCCCGTGAATGAGATCGCTATCACCCAGGGCGTCGGGTCTGTCCAGCTGGAGGCAGTATGAGCGAAAATAACAAGAATAACAATCTATTCAGGGATATCGGCACCATCGCAGCATTCCTCGTGCTGTTCGGACTGATGGTCATCGTCTTGCCCCCTGTTCATGCCGATACGCCAACGGTCACGATTACCGATTACAAGGTTACCCCGTCCGTGCTGATGCCGGAGAGCATGGGTACCATTACCGTTACCATTAAAAACACGGCACAGACCGCTTCGGTCAGCGAGAGCACCGGGCTCTCGTACGATAATGCCGGGACAACCAAGACCACCGATATCAACGTCTATATCGAGAACGTTCATCTCGAAGGTAACGGCATCGATGTGTCGAGCAATGATTTCGAGCGTGTCGGGGATCTCGGGCCGGGGCAGTCCACCACCATCACGTTCTCCATCAGTGCCCCCGGAAAAAGCGGGATGTACTTCCCCGAGGTATGGATCGACACGGCCGGCGGGAGGAGCACCCGCTACCCCGTCCCTGTCAACGTCAACACCGCATCCGGCATCCAGAAACAGGCAATCCTCATCCTCGATACCTCCCTGCCAGCCAGCGTGAACCCGGGCGATGAGATCCCGGTGACCCTGACGATCAGGAACAACGGCCAGCTGCTGGCGGACGACGTCACCCTGAAAATCGTCAATGCCACAAGCAGCGTGGCCCC
>Ga0116171_10005270_pt1 | contig 11396 bp, 6 predicted proteins | sample AD_JPNHW2_MetaG_FD_89798 | JGI IMG/M metagenome (GOLD analysis project Ga0116171, IMG submission 89798) | Active sludge microbial communities of municipal wastewater-treating anaerobic digesters from Japan - AD_JPNHW2_MetaG | ecosystem: Engineered > Bioreactor > Anaerobic > Digestate | place...
CAGGAAGTGGACGTTTTCAGCGACCAGGTGATCCTGATCGCCAATGGGGCGATCATGGCCGAGGGCCAGATCCGCAACGTCCGGGAAGAGATCAAGGAGCACCCAAGCCAGTATCTGCTGAGTTGCAAGGACGCGGCGCGAGTGGCGTCACTGCTGTTCGGCCAAGTGGACGTGAACGAAGCCAAGGTGATGGAGGACGGCAGCGGGTTACTGGTGATGACGAGAAACCGGGACGCTCTGGCGCGCGCACTGGAGAACATTGCACTTTCGGGCATCGAGATCGACGGCGTGATCCCGGCCGACGAGAACGTGGATGCGTTGTATGAGTATCTGATTGGGGGCGGACGATGAACCTGTCCACTGAATTGCGGCAGATTGGAGTGATCGCCCGGCTCGAATTGCGGCGTGCGTTCCTGTCGAAGCGGTCGTTTTGGGTGTACCTGCTGGCGCTATTCCCGGCGGTGATCTTCATCGGTCACGCGGTGGAGGTACGCGTCAGGCAACAGAAGTGGTCGCAACAAACCATGGCCCCGCCGGCAGTGATCGACCGGCTGCAGCGAGGCATGTCCTACAACGAAGTGATCCGGGCCACGGGCGAGCCGTTACGCGATTTTGAATGGGAGCGCAGAGGACCGGACGATACGGAAATCAAGATACGCCACGTGCTCCTGTTCGACGGACGGCGGCGGACGGATCTGACCTTCCGCAACGATCTGCTCGAAAGCTTTCGCACGAGGCCGCTGGCCAGCTTGGACGAGGACCGGCAGGTCTTCGCTGGGGTCTTCCAGTTCTTCTTTCTCCGCGTGGCCGTGTTCTTCGGATGCCTGGGCATTTTCCTGAACCTGTTCCGCGGGGAAATGTTGGACAAGACGCTGCACTTCTGGCTGCTTGCCCCGGCCAGGAGGGAAGTGCTGCTGCTGGGCAAGTATGCTTCCGGGCTTGTGGCATCGGCGGCGATCTTCACACTCAGCGCGTTGATCTGCTTCGCCGCGATGCTTTGGGCGCAGGACTCGGTCGAGGTGCAGCAGTATTGGGCGGGCGGAGCAGGGCAGGAACTGGCCCGATACCTGCTGGCGGCAGTGCTGGGCTGCGTCGGCTATGGCAGCGTGTTTCTGGCGGCTGGACTGCTGGTGAAGAATCCGATCGTGCCGATCGTCCTGGTGCTGTTCTGGGAGGGTATCAACGGCTTTCTGCCGTCGATGTTGCAGAAACTGAGTGTGCTCTACTACCTGCAATCAGTGTGCCCGACGCCGGCGCCAATTGAAGAGGGCACGCCGGCACTGGTGAGGCTGCTGCTGTCACCGGCTGCGCCAGCCCCGATGTATGCAGCGGTACTGGGTCTGCTTGGACTGACGGCGCTGGTGCTGTGGGCGGCGTCGCGGGTGGTGAGAAAGATCGAAATCGATTACGCCACGGACTGATTGCGCCGATCGCGTAAAATAGAGAGGACGCCCCGCGAGGGCGCCAGACACGGGACCGTAGCTCAGTTGGATAGAGCATCTGCCTTCTAAGCAGAGGGTCGCAGGTTCGAGTCCTGCCGGTCCTACCAATAGTTTCAATGAGTTGGATACGATTCTGGTTCGATGGAAAATTCCGTGTAGATGATTCTGTGGCTGTGTTGACCCTCCAGGTTCAACATACGGCTGCACCCCAAAGGGTGTCCCCCAGGCTTGGGCGCAAGAGGTCGCAGGTTCGAATCCTGCCGCCCCGACCAGTCCTTGCAGTAAGCCGAGTGCGCCTACTAACACCCGTACAAAAGAAAACGGGATTGCATTTTTTCTCCCTAGCTTCACGCTTGATCTTTGAGCTCGGTCCAAGGACGCAGCCACACAGCGTTTCCAGCCTTCTCGGAACAGACTGACCACTTCCCGTATCGAATAACACTCGGCTGGCTAGAAGTGGCGTTGGCAACAACAACGGTGAGATCCGGCCGCTGGCTGCTCCAGCTCGTGGCCACCGACTTACTAGAAACCGTGACCATCCGTCCCGGAATGCACAGAAGCGCATGGTCGCAATCCTTACAGGCCTCGATCTGCTTAGCCATTGCCGCCTGCCACTGCCTCTTCTGATCCCAGTTTCCGCCGGGCGCGGGGTTTCCGGCGGCATCGTGGCAGATCAGGGCCGCAATCCAAACGCCTCGATGCAGACAGGGCCCATCCGAAACGCCTTCGTAAGGCTGGTAGTTGGGCGATCCATCGCGGTCGCGCTTGCGTGACAGCAGCCTGCATGTATCGCCGTCGATCAAGTGGGCACAGCTGTACCGCGTTCTCCGATGGAGCAGTCCCGCTACAAATGCCATTCCATGTTCTTTGGACATTTCCTTGAGCGCGTAGACGACCGAGGGATCGGGCGCGCTCAGGGTCTGGTAATCGTTCCGGATATTGAACGCCTCGGGCAACACAAGCAACGAACCTGTTAGGCATCGTTTCGTCGTGACTGCCTTTTCCAAAGAAATGGCCAGCGACCTCATGGGGTCGCTTTTGTCGTCACTGCCAAAATGAAAAAAGCCAATGTTGTTGATCGGTCCGACGGCTGACTTAGGCAATGGCCTCATTACCGCCAAATCTATCGCAGTAGACCGCCTATTCGCCACACTTCCCCTTGGCGCATCTAAAACGGAAAATGGGAAAACGGGGACAAAAACGGGGTGCAGCGCATCCTGTCCCGGTTTACGGTTTACCGAAGCCGGCAACCCCCGCTGCCCCGCGTCGATGCGGACCACGCCTTGAACGAAGTCCACTCGCGGGCCGCGTTTGCCGTTAGTCCAGCAGTTTTTCGAGTTTCGAGCCGGGCCGTATGATCGTCTCCGACCGTTCGGGGCCCGTCGAGACCGCGCCCACTTCCACGCCCGTCTTCTCTTCGAGAAACGCCACGTAGTCGCGCGCCGCTTTGGGTAGATCTTCGTAACGAGTGATGCCGCTGGTGGGCTGGTCCCAACCCGGCAGCGTCTCATAGACCGGTTCGACGCTTTCAAGCAGCATATTGCCGGCGGGCATCTCGGTGGTGACTTCGCCATCGACTTTGTAGGCCGTGCAGACCTTCAAGTCGCCCAGACCGTCGAGCACGTCGAGCTTGGTCACGATCAGCGAATCGAAACCGTTCACCATGGCCGTGTAGCGCAGCAGCGGCGCATCGAACCAGCCACAGCGGCGCGGACGCCCCGTCACCGATCCATATTCGAGTCCGGCTTCGCGGATGATGTCGCCACCCTCGCCCTTGTCCTCGGACGGGAAGGGTCCGCCGCCGACGCGCGTGATATAGGCCTTCGAGACGCCGATGATACCGTCGATACGGTTTGGCGGCACGCCCGTGCCAGTGCAGGCGCCGCCGGCGGCCGCGCTCGACGAAGTGACGAACGGATAGGTCCCATGGTCGATGTCGAGCATGGTGCCTTGCGCGCCCTCGAACAGGACCCGCTTGCCGGCCTTGATCCAGTCGTTCAGCTTCTGCGCCGTGTCGCACACCATGGGCCGGATCTTCTCAGCCATTGCGCGGTAGTCGGCTCGGATGCCCTCGTAGTCGATAGCGGCGTCGATGCCGAAGGCTTCGGCGACGGTGCGCTTGTCGGCGGCGAGGTTGTCAAAGAGGCTATCAAACAGCTTCTTGTTGAGCAGGTCGGCCATGCGCAGGCCGCGGCGGCCGATCTTGTCCTCGTAGCAGGGACCAATGCCGCGCGACGTAGTGCCAATGGCGATACGGTCAGTGCGGCCCTCGGAGACCTTTTCCACCAGGCGATGGAACGGGAAGATGACGTGCGCGCGGTTGCTGATGGAGATCTTCGGCACGGGATCAAAGCCGGCCCTTTCGAGCATGGCGATCTCGTCGAGTAGCGCCTGCGGGTCGATCACCACGCCGTTGCCGATGACGACCTGCTTGCCCGAGTGCAGCACTCCGCTCGGAATCAGCTTCAGGACGAATTTCTGCGGACCCACCTGCACGGTGTGGCCCGCGTTGTGGCCGCCCTGATAGCGCGCCACGACGTCGAACTTCTCTGCAAACAGGTCGACGATCTTGCCCTTGCCCTCGTCGCCCCACTGCGATCCCAATACGATGATGTTGCTCATTGGTTCAACTGCCCGAATCTCCTAGTTTATCCCACCCACCCCCCGAAAGCCCGCCGGGCCGTACCCGCATGTTACCCTCGTCATTGATGCAAGTTCCGGACGTCTTTCTCGGCATGGGCGAAGCGGCCTTCGCCGAACTCCTGAAGCGGATCTCGATCAGCCGGCTCCGTACCTATCAGATCTATGAGCATGTCAAACTCCGCACGCGCCTCAACAAGCTCAACACGGAACACCTCCGCCATGCCGCCCCGCGTCTCTGGGCGCGTCTATCCGAGCATGACGCCGACCTGGCAACCGACCTGGCCCAGGCCATCCTGGTGTCGAATCTCGACATGATCATCGCCGCCCTCGACGCTCTTGGCGTCGAGCATCAGGACGGCTTCTTCTCCAAAGACGCCGACCTCTCCGCCCAGCTTTCCGGCGACTGGCAGCAGCGAACCTACGACGCGCTCAAGGCGAAGTACCCGCCTGTCGTGCTCGAGTTCTATTTGAATCACCTCGGCGTCGAATCCGGGCACGCGGCCGAGCTGTTCAACCCCGCATAGTTGACGATCTGTGAAGCCGCCCCGGCGGATCTGCCCGTCCACGCCGCCTCCAACGCCGGCGGCCTGGCGTCACTGGAGGTGCTCCTGAGAGCCGGTGCGAATCCCGAGATCCAGGCGGACAGAGGTCAGACTGCAATTGATTTCGCCAGAGCCCAGAACCACCCGGCCATCGTTGAACGGCTGGCGCGCTAGCGCCTTGCCGGTTTGGCCGGAGGTTGGACCACGTGGTGCATCACGTAGCTACTCTGCACCGGCGTACCCTGTTTGAACTCGACTTTGAGGACCACCTGGAAGTATTCGGGAATGCTGCCATCCGCCAGACGCAACCGGTCCACCAGTTCCTTCGCGCGCCATGGCTGCGTCAGCCACTCCGCCGCAGCGAAAGTATCGGGCGAGGCGTTCCCGGCGATCGAGAACAGGACGCCCACGCCCGACGGGCCTGGCATCCGCGTGATCAGCGCATGGGATTCGCCTTCGGCCGGTTTCCCAGGGCTGAGTTTGTCCTGCAAATAGGCAGGTTCGCCGGGCCGGGGTTTCAGGTTCCGGATCCCGTCCGGCTCGATGACGATGTCCTGTGTCAGCGCGGCGGTCTGCAACTGCCGGTTGAATTTCGGCGGTCCGAGGAAAACGACATCATCGTCATTGATTTGTTCCCAGGAAAGCAGGTTGCTGCGCGTCAGGCGCAGATCCCGGACCCGGGTGGCCAGAAGTTTCGCTACGACGAAGGCGGCACTGGCCTCACCTGTCCCGATGAACGAGTAGGATTGGAAAAACTCCTTTTCCAACAGCCCCTTGCGGGCCGCACCCACGCGCGCCGATTGCTCGATCTCGGTCCAATCGTTTGTCCTGGGATCGCGGAAAAATCCGTAGTTCGGAAATCGGACAAATAACGGGGCTCCCAGGCAGACCAAAACCGACCGTTTGCCGCCAAGAAAAGGCTTCCAAAGCTGTTCCAGCTCGGGGCTCCAAGCCTCGTTCCTGAGGTTGTTGCGGGTCGAATTGAACCAGCTTATGCTGGCGGCCACCGCCCAAAGCCCCACTGCCACCAGCGCCACCGACAGCACCCACACCTGACGCCGGCGTCGCTCCAGTTGCTCGATGTCCGATTTCCCGCCCGCTGCCGGATGACGGTCAAAGACCAGGCGAAATGCGCCCTTCGGAAGCGAGATCCGGATGGTGTCGGCCGAGCCCTCGGATTCGTAGTACGCCAGCAGTTTCTGCCGCAGCCGCCCCACCTGCAGCCGCACGATCGAATCCTGCCTGGGGTCGTAGGAAGACGGCTTTCCGAATGCCTCTAACCCGACCGTATACTCCTTGAGCCGCTCGGCGTCGCCGGAAAGCGTCTTTTCCACGAGATAGTGCAGCAGGTGCCGGTGAACTTCCGACGTCTCGAAGGTCTTGCTGTGGACGAGGTGCTCGACATGCGCGCGAAGCTCGTCTGCCTCTATCTCCATCGAAACAAAATGTTATCACAGTTAGTGACACGGTTGATCACCTATTTACCTTAAAGGAATATCCACTCCGAAGGCTGATCTTTCTGGATCATGGTGTACGATTCCTCAGGCGCCTCACTCAGGGGAGGATTTTGTCTGAATCACCTCCGTGTCAAGGCAGTCAAGCGCTTGCAGGCGGTGGGCCTGCGGGGTCCTAGGCGGCCGGGGACCGGCGTACGTGGTAGTCGTCAGTCGAGCCGATGGAAAGGAACCAACATGATTAATCGCATTTCCTCGCTGATTGCGGTTCTTATCCTGTCGTGCGGGCTATCAGCCTGGGCGCAGGACGCCAGGGGTACGATCCTCGGAAAGGTGTCGGATCCAAGTGGGGCCGTCATCGCGAATGCTGAGGTCGTGGTCACCAACCAGGCAATGGGTACGAAGATGACCCTGACGACAAACGCCGAGGGCATGTATCTGGCGCCTCTGCTGTCGCCCGGCCAGTATCAGGTCGAGGTCTCCTCCGCGGGCTTCAAGAAAGCGCTGCGCAGCGGCATCGAAGTCCGCATCGCCGACCGCCTCGATATCAGCGTCACTTTAGAAGTCGGCGCAACTGACCAATCGGTTACCGTCACCGCCGAAGCGCCGCTGCTCAACTCCGAAACGGCGTCTCTGGGCACTGTCATCGATTCAAAACGCGTCGCCAGCCTCCCGTTGTCCTATGGCAACCCGTTTCTCCTCATTGGTTTGACGGCTGGCGTGACGTTTAATGGCAGCGTCCGCCTCGATCGCCCGTTCGAGCCGACCCATATCGTCAACTACTCAATGGGCGGAACCCGCGGCAACCTCAACGACATTACTATTGACGGCGCCCCCTCCACGGCGACCGCCAACGCCAACGAAGTGACCGCCTCTTACGTCCCGCCGACCGACATCGTGCAAGAGTTCAAGGTCCAGACAGCGACCTTCGATGCACAGTTCGGCCAGACCCAGGGCGGCGTCACCAGCTTCAGCATCAAGTCCGGCACCAACCTGTTCCATGGCAGCGGCGGATACTCCTTCTACCGGCCCAGCATGTTGGCCAACGATTTCTTTAACAACCGGAAGAGCCTCGCTGTGCCGAACTTTGAGTTCAACCGTTGGGGCGGTTCACTCAGCGGCCCGGTGCTTATTCCCAAGGTGTATAACGGGCGGAACAAGACCTTCTGGCTCATCGGCTATGAAGGGATCCACGATTCCCGCCCACGCCATGACGACACCACCAACACGGTCCCGACCGCGGCGATGCACGAAGGCGACTTCTCGGCCCTGCTCACCGGCGGCGGCTCCAGTTACGCCATCTACGATCCGGCCACTCGCGTCAAACTGGCCAACGGCCGTTTCCAGCAAACTGCGTTCGCCGGCAACCTGATCCCGAAGGCGCGGTTTGACGCCGTCGGCTCCAAGATTCTGAATTGGTATCCGACCACGGCGAAGTCCGCCGGATCCGCTGTCGGCGTGGGCAACTACGCAGATGCCAGCACGGCCGAGATCGCCAAATACTGGAACGGTTCGTTCCGCATCGATCAGAACCTCGGAGATAGACAGCGGTTCTTCATCCGGGCCAGCGCCTACCGCCGCGACTCCACCTATAACGACTACTTCGAAAATGCCATGACAGGCATCCAGTTCCTGTTCGAGTCCAAAGCGGCCGTCTTCGATCACGTTTACACGCTGTCGCCTACCATGGTGCTGAACACCCGCTACAGCTACAACCGCTTTATCCGCGGCTCCGACGGCAACGCACTTGGTGAGGGATTCGACCTCTCTCAGCTCGGCTTTTCGTCTCAGTACATCAGCCAGGTGCCCAAGGACATCGCCCGCTTCCCGCGCATCAATTTGACTGGCTATATCAGCAACGGCTTCACTGGTGAACTCCGTCCGGTGAACAACCACACTGCTTCCGCCACTCTGACCAAGGTCTCCGGCAAACACTCCATCCGCACCGGCTTCGAATTCCGCGCTTACCAGGAAGCGGATAAGTTCTTCTCGAACGCCAACACCGGCCAATTTACCTTCGACTCGACCTATACGCGCGGCCCGCTCGACAACTCATCGACCTCGCCCAGCAGCATCGGCCAGTCCGTCGCCTCCCTGCTCCTGGGCTTGCCCGGATCGGCCAGCATCGCCCGTTCGGCCGACTACATCGAGCAATCCGAGTCCTGGGGCTTCTTTGTCCAGGACGACTGGAAGATCTCGCGGAAACTCACCTTGAATCTCGGCCTCCGTTACGAGTTCGAAACCCCGCTGGCCGAGCGCTACAATCGCAGCACCCTGAGCTTCGACACCAGCTATACGCAGTCGATCTCGGCCGCGGCACAGGCCGCCTATGCCACGATCTACCCGAACATCTCAGGCGGCTTCGCCGAACTTCCGGTGAGCTCGCTGGTACTGAAGGGTGGCATGACCTTCGCTGGCTTGAACGGCAACAACGGCAGTCTTTATGCGACGCCGAAGAATGTCTTCCTGCCGCGCGTCGGTCTGGCCTATCAGATCGCCAACAACACCGTGATGCGAGCCGGCGTCGGCATGTTCGCAGGCTTCCTCGGTGAACGCCGTGGCGACGTCATCCAAAACGGCTTCAGCCAGAACACCAACATGGTGCTCACCACCGATAGCGGACTCACCTGGGCCACTACCCTCGCCAACCCCTTCAACAACGGCATCACCGAGCCGAAGGGCGCAAGCGAAGGCTACGCGACTTACCTCGGACAGGGATTCAGTTTCTTCAACCAGACTCCCTCGGTCCCGATGACCTCCCGGTGGGAACTCGGCTTCCAGCATGAAGTCAAGGGCTACTCCTTCGAGCTGAATTACATCGGCAGCAAGACCATCCACACCGAGGTCACGCGCAACATCAACGCCCTGCCGCGGCAATACTGGAGCACTCTCAAGACCCGCGACGATGCGAACAACAACTACCTGAGCGCCAACATTTCGAACCCCCTCAAGGGTCTGGTGACCGGCAACACGCAGGGCACCTACACGAGTTCGAACATTACCCGGCAGACGCTGTTGTCCCCCTACCGCGCCTTTGGCTCCAACGCCATCAACGGGACCGAGAACATCGGCTACACCTGGTACCACAGCGCTCAGTTCCAGGCGCAGAAGCGCTTCTCGAAGGGCTACACCCTCATGGGCAGCTACACGCTGTCGAAGTGGATGCAGGCCGTCAACCTTCTAAACGCCGTCGACCCGCTGCCGATCGAAGAGATCTCGGATGCCGATGCGCCCCATCGCATCAACATCAGCGGCGTTTGGGAGTTGCCGTTTGGCCGGGGAAAAACACTGCTGAGCGATAGCAATCCCTTCGTCTCGCGGCTTGTGGGCGGTTGGCAGGTGTCCGGCATCTGGAGCCTTCAGAGCGGCTTCCCGCTGGCTTGGAACAACGCCATCTACTACGGCAATCCGAAGGATATCGTGCTGCCTCTCGGCGAGCGCACGCCCAACCACTGGTTCAACGTAACGGGGTTTGAAACCGCCAGCGCCAAACAGTTGCTGACCAACCAGCTCCGCTGGTGGCCGCTCCGGTTCTCGCAGATTCGCCGCCAGCGCCAGAACAACGTCGACCTGGCAGCAATCAAGCAGACCAGCATCAAGGAAGGGATGAGCGTCGAGTTCCGCGCCGAGGCGTTGAACGCATTCAATCACCCCTACTTCCCTTCGCCCAACATGACCATCACCACGGCCCAGAGCGCCACCGATACGGGCTTCGGCCAGATCAACGCATCGACGCAGGACAACTACGCCAGGCGGTTGCAGTTGAGCATCCGCTTCCTGTTCTAACGTCCACGGCCTGCGCCGCCCTGATTCGTTCTGGAGATCCTCGCGCCGGGCGCCCTACCCGGCGCGGGGACATTCTAGGCAACATCGCTTGGTTCCCTCCATGTCCGGCTCGCGTTGGACTTCAGCCTGCGAGCCACTTCCCAGACGCCCGGCGCATTTCGTCGCCGGGCGCCTTTTTATTCATTCCCAATTCAGCTCACAAGACCGCCTGCAACAGCAGGGCCGCCTCGGCTCGGGTGACGATGGCGCCGGGCGCGTACGCCTTGGCTCCCAGTTCAATGGCTGAACCGCTTCGTTCCGGCCTGCGCCGGACCCACTCCGCGTCGTCGCCGCGCGGCTGCCTCGCAGCGGGGCGTACGATGCCGTTGCCCGGCGAGACGGTGGAATGCTCCTCGCAGTCGCGCAACATGCCCACATACTCGGCCCACGTTACGGGCCGCCCGGGCTCGTAGGCTCCGAAGGCGCCGGGACCGCTCCGTGCGAACCCGGCGCTGATCTTCCCCATGTAAGTGCCCGCGCCGGGCCAGCGCGGCTCGACGCCAAACGCACCCAGCAGCCTGTTGTCGAACATCGTCTCGATGTCACGAAACGCCCAGTGGCTCCAGGGGACGTCGCCAAAATGGAGATCGCTGACGCTGGGCCAAAGCTTGTAAGCCCTCACCATGAGCGTGGCGAGTTCGGCCCGGCTGAGTGGCTCGTCGGGGCGGAACAACCGGTCCGGGAACCCTTGCAGAACACCCTCGACGCTCAACCGTTGAACGGCGGCAAAGGCGGGATGATCCAGCGGGACATCCCAATAAAACAACAGCCGGGCTTTCTGCCGGATCAACTCCGACTGAATCGACTTGATGGGCACTTGCCTCACCCCCACATCCTGCCGGACCGCCAGTACGGCGGCCGTTCCCGCGGCCTGACCTAACGCCATCCAGGTTGGATCCATGCGCACCGCCGAGAAAGCCACGTGTGTAGCTGAAAGAGCGACTGGGACCAGCAAGCCGTCCACATGCTTCGGAATCATCGCGCCATAGGGGACCTGGAACGGCATAGCGACATTGGCCAGAAAAAAGTCGCCGGCGCCCTTTTCGGGTGTGGACGCGTCGGTCTTGGGTAACACAGGCTTGGAATCGATCGCGTAGTGCCCGATGGCGATACTGTCCCGGCGAGGTTCAGGCAGCAGTCCGCGTCCCAGGATCAGCGGGTTCACATCCGCCTCGTCCATCGTGGCCTCGCCCTCGATCCGCCGCGCTTCGCGGACAAAGACCCTGTAGGGGACGTTGCCGTTGTCAATAAACTCGTCGCGCGGCAGGCCCAGGTGTTTCCAACCTCTTTCGTGCTGCACATAATAGAGGAAGCCGAGCGCGTGGTTTCGGTAGACCTCATACAACTTGAGCCGTTCGGCGCGAGTGGCTTCCGGCCACGCCCAGTTCACCAGTTGCAGTTCATTGCCCACCGGGTTGGCGTTCATTTCAGTCTTGCGTCCGGGCATCGAGATCTCACCGCCGAATCCGGCCAGGCGGTACTTCTCGGGG
>Ga0116171_10005273_pt1 | contig 11395 bp, 16 predicted proteins | sample AD_JPNHW2_MetaG_FD_89798 | JGI IMG/M metagenome (GOLD analysis project Ga0116171, IMG submission 89798) | Active sludge microbial communities of municipal wastewater-treating anaerobic digesters from Japan - AD_JPNHW2_MetaG | ecosystem: Engineered > Bioreactor > Anaerobic > Digestate | place...
GAAAACGAGGATAAGTTATGAACAAATTATTAGACGCATTAGATTCAGTCGTTTGGTACAATCAATTAGTCGATTTTTTTGATTATATTAAAGAAGGATTAATTAAAGAAAAAAATAAAGGAAAATACTGTTTTTCTTTAATGCCAAGATGTAACGATACTGTTAAGACTATATGTGAAAATGATAGTGTTGCAATTGGACAATGTGAAATGTTCTGGATGATCATGGTTGAAATGTTTGGTAGTTGTGGAACAAGTCCAAGAAGCGGATGGTTAGATATTGAAAATTATGATGCAATTATAAAATTTATAAATAGTGTAACTAAAACAGCAAGAGAAGTAAGAGAAGAAACAGAAAGTATCTAATTATGAATGAATTATCAATAATTACAATACTCTATGATTGCGGTATTAGTTTAACTGCATTTGTTGTTGGATCAATTTTCATTTTTAAGTTTGCAACAAATAAATTGATTTCATCAATTGGATTAGTTCTTTATTTAATCGGTTTCATCAACCTAATTATATCATTATTATTGTTTATATTTAATATCTAAAAGAAAGGAGGAAAATATGCTTTATAAGAAAAAATTTGCGATCGGTTTTTATTCAAACGATGAAGTAGAAACTTTACAATACTTGTTTGATTCTGTTCAGGACATGGCCAATTTTCTAAACAAATCATTAAGGCAGGCATACCACTTGCTTAATGCGAAATTCGCTAGCAATGCAAAAAACACATCAAAAATCATCGTTGACAATAGTTTTTATAGAATTAACCTTATAAAAATTCAAAGTCCAAAGTAGGAAAATCTTATTATATAATAATCAAAAGGGGGGAAATGAATATGAATATTCAAATCACAAAATTGGAAATAACAAATTTCCGCAACATCAAAAATCAAACTTTCGTATTCGATGGCAATTCACGAATTGTCGGAAAAAATCGAATTGGAAAAACGAACACACTCGAAGCTATCTATTATCTTTTAACCGACACACTATTGGATGGTTCATCCGATATTGCTTCAATCAAACCGATCACCTTATCAGGAAATTATGATAAACCAATCAAAGTTGAAATTGCCGCGACTTTCAAAAAAGAAAGTGGCGAAACAATTATGCTTTCAAAAAAGTTTATCGAAAATTGGGTAAAGACACGTGGCACGACTGAAACAACTCTTAAAGGACACATTACCGAATATGCCATCAATGGCATCGTTAAAAACACCTTGAGAGAATATCAAACAGAACTTGCCGAAATATTAAATGTGCCTGTTTTAGTCAATGGCAAAATTGATTACTTGAAACTTTTAACAAATCCATTTTTTCTAGGAAACATGAGCGAGAGTCTTGATTGGAAAGAACTTCGCAATTTCATCATCGTCATGATTGGCGATGTTAAAGATGAAGATGTTTTTGCAAAAGATAATAATTTATCGATCATCAAAGAATTAGTTTTGAAACATGGCGGCAAAATCGATTATGCCAAAAAGGAAGTTAAATCAGAGATTGATTCCTTCAATAATGATCTGACTGCTAAAAGATCGCAAATCGATTATATTTCTAAAATCGAATCAATTTCTAATGAAGATTTAGCTCTTGCCAAATCAAAAATTGAAGAAATAAATAATCAAATCTATTCTTTAACCTATGCCAAAAAAGATGATCCAATTTCAAAAGAAATCGAAACAAAAATCAATTCTCTTAATAAAGAGATTGTCGCACAGAAAGAAAAAGAGATGAAAGAATACAATGCTCAATGTTCTAGTGATAATGGCGATTCCGTTTCTAAAGAATTGAATTTCCAAATTGGCGAGAAAATTACTCACAAATTTAGTGTGGTTTCGGTTATTGATACACTAAAAGACAAAGCCGAAACATTGAAATATGAGATATCTAGCAATCTAAAAGAACGTGGTTATTTGATTGAGCAGTTGAACAATTTATCTAATCAAAAATTAGATGTGCAATCAGAATGTCCAACCTGCCATCGTCCTTTTGAACAATCTAAAATTGATGAGCAAGTAGAATCCATCAAAAAATCTCTTGAAAGTCAAAAGGTAGCATTGCTTGAAAAAGGCAAAATTCTAAAAGTGCAAAGAGAGGAATTGTTGGAGAAAGTTAAACTTATTGAAACAGAAATATCGGAAAAAACTCATGAAAAAGAAGTGCTTGATTCTGATATTGAAGTTTTGAAAGATCAATTAAACAAAGTCCAGCTCAATAAAGTTGAACACAAAGCATTTGCTTTTAGTTCAGCGATTAGCAATCTTGAACTTAAATTAAAAGGATTGAATGATGAACTTGCACAATCAAAGGAAGATTTCGCAAAAGGGAATTCAAGGACTTACGAGCAGATCACATTGCTAAAAGAACAACTGCCGCCATTTAATTCAATTGTCGAAAAAGATAATCATTATCAACAATCATTAAAAGATTTAGATTTGATTAAAAAGGACATCGAAAAATTGAGTTCTCAATTATCATTCGCTGAACAGAAAGATATGGCACTCGTTCAATTTATGAGAACTAAATTGAGTATGCTAGATGAGAATGTGTCAAAAGTTTTCGGCAAATTAAAATTCCAACTCATCAGAGAAAATTTGAAAGCAGGATCATTTGACGAAATTTGCAAGCCACTTATTTATGACTTAAAAAATGACATTTCAACAGAAATTCAATTTGTGCGTGGATCAAAATCTGAAAAAGTCATGACAGGCATTTTAATGGCAGAAATGATTAAAAAGAGATTGAACCTTCCTGATTTGCCTTATTTATTCGATGAAGGGGGAGAAATTGATGCAGAAACCATGAAAAATCTATTGCCAACAAAAGCACAAGTAATTTGTGTCAAAGTTGTCGATGATGTTTCAATTCCAACGGTCGCTAAAATTTAGTCCAATGTAAATGAAAATTGTTATAAAATTAAACAAAAGGAGAAAAATTATGACAGATGAAATTAAAAAAGAAGAACCAAAAGTTGCAAAAGAAGTTTCAAGTTTGCAACAATACCAGCAATATTATGTTGATGAAGCTGTGAATACTTATCAATCATTAGGTGTCGAATTGCCTGATGAAGGTAAAAAATGCATCATAAATGCAGTATGTGGTGTTTATCAATTTCTACGACAAAAAGGTTTAACGATGAAAGATATTGATACAAATATGTTAAAAATCAACTTACAATACATAGGAATTACACAATTAAATTGTGCCGCAATTCCAAGTGAATGTTATTTTGATTTACGCAACACCAAAATCAAAGCGGCAGATGGTGTTGAAAAAAAATACAATATCATTTCAATTAAACCTCAAGGTGTTGGCAACGAAAAATTAGTAAGGCGATTCGGTGTAGGAATCGCACCTGATGGAATGCATCGTGCTTGGCTAATTAGGGAAAAAGATGATTTTACTTATCCACAATATAAAGGTCTAAAGGTTGAAAATCCAACATGGACACCTAAAGATTTTACATCTCCTGTAATTCGAGTGGTTTATCCAATCGAAATGAAAGATGGATCGATCGAATGGTTGATTGCTGAAAAGGAATCCATTAAAGCCAATTTGATTGCACAAATCAGACAAAATTCGTTATATTCAGTCAAAACCAAATATGATCAAGATGCACATTTTGCAAACAATGCTGACCGTGAAGTATTTTATGAAAGAATCAATGGCATGACTTTGGATGGATTATTGGCTGATAAAGAATGTCAATTATTCATCAATCCAACTTATTTATCAGGCGGATCACGAGAAAATATGTTCATCACAAAAATGAAAAACAATGCCTTAAAGCAGTTCCCTAAAGAATTTGACAATGTTCTTGTAAAAGAAGCTGTGGAAGCAATGTTCGATGATCAGGATGATTCTTTGAAAGTCAAAAAAGAAGTTCAAGAAATAGATGCCACAAAAGTTGTCGAAAACGAACTTGATGAATCCGAATCTGAAAATAAAATTAGCGATATCAAAGTTGATGAATCGACAGGAGAAGTTATTAAAGATGCACCTGCTGAAAAAGTCGAGGAAAATAAACAAGAACCAAAACCTGTATCGACACCAACTGAAAACGCTGATAAGAAAGAACCTGAAAAATACGAGGACATGATTTAATGAATGCTTTCTGTCTAGGATCATCGAGTTCAGGAAATTGTTTTATTCTCGAACTCGAAGTTAAAGATAAATCAATACCGATAATGGTTGAGTGTGGTTTTTCTTACAAAGAGATTTTGACAAAGTGCAATATGAATAATATCTTAATTTCAAATATTCGCACTTGCCTGATCACTCATTCACATAATGATCATTGCAAAGCCGCAACTGATTTATTGAAACGTGGATTTAAAATCTATTGCTCTAAAGAAACCGCAAAGGAAATCAGTAAAGATTGTGATCCTCTTGTTATCAATACTTCCACAAAAATTGAAGATGGCATATTTGTTATTCCATTTTTGGTAAATCACGATATCAGTGGAGCTTGTGGTTTCATTATTAAAACTGCGAAAGAAACAATATTATTCATTAATGATTGTAAAAGTTGGGGTGCTAATCTATCAGAGTTTAAATTTGATTATGTATTCATTGAATGCAACTATGATCACGAGGTTGTCTATGCACAATATCATGAACTCAAAAATATCATTCATCAAAATGGCATCGAACAATCGACATTTATGGAATCTGTGCAAAAACTAAAACAGCATGAAAGAAATATAAATTCACACATGTCCTTGTCAGGCACGATTAAAAACCTTGCTAAACTGAATTTATCAAATTGTAAATCAATATTCTTAATGCATTTATCGGATCGATTTGCGAATGAATATAAGATGAAAAATGCAGTGCAAAATTCAACAAAAATTAAGACGTTTGTTTGTAAAAAGAATGGGGGTATTAAATAATGGCCAATCGAAGGATGTTCTCTAAAGATATCGTGCGATCAGATGCCTTTCTTTCGATGCCGTTATCAGCACAGGCACTTTATTTTCATCTAGGAATGGAAGCCGACGACGATGGCATTCTTTCAAATCCTCTCGCGGTTAAAGACATGATCCATGCAACGAATGATGATTTATCGCTTTTGATTTCTAAAAAATTCGTCATCGCATTTGAAGGCGGCTTTATCATTATTAAAGGTTGGAGAATCAACAATATTATTCGTGTCGATAGGAAAAAACCGACACAATATCCTGAACTTTTGAATAAATTATCGATTGAAACCAACAATTCTTATCATCTGAAAGATGATAAAGATATCGTTGACATCCAACTGACAACCAAATGTCAACCAAGTGACAACCAAATGTCCGCACAGGTTAGGTTAGGTCAGGTAAGTGTAGGTAAGGTTAGTAAAGGTAAGGATAATCTACTACAAGGATTAGAAGTCTTAAAAGATAATATTATAAATAATTGTAAAGAAGAAAATATTAAAAAAGATGGACAACCTTTAGAAACTTCAGAAAATGAACTTTCCGATAAAGAAATCCAAGTAGCATTACTTTACAAATCTATCGTCGAGCATAATTTCAGGGCATTAACACCAACCGAACAAGAATTGTATGATCGATATCTGAAATTTGAAAAAGATAAGATGTTAGATAAACCATTTTAATGGTATAGAAAGGAACAAAATTATGACATTTATAGTATTAGCATTCTTGATATTTATGATTCTTGCGATTGTTGGTATTGTTCTTTCGGTTATAGGTTTTTGGAGAGAGTGGGGTGCTTTTGGAGCATTACTTGCATCAACAATAATTTCAGGTGTTGTTGCAGTAATTTTTGGTGGACTTTCAATCGCACAACCAATTGCATTAAGACAAGAAATGATTAGAGCTAATCTTGAACGAGAACAGATAGAATATCAAATAACTCTTGTTGAAGCCGATCCAACAAAAGAGAAAGTTAAACTCAACGAATGGATTTTAACCTATAACGATTGGGTAAATGACATCAATGCTGAAAAGGAATTCTACGGATTCTTTGCTTGGCATTATAGTTTTGACATGACAAACCACACTTATATTCCACTAGTTTAAAGAAAGTAGGTAAAAACAATGTATATTAAAGGATTTGACAAAGATTTGAAATGTAGAGGTTTTCAATTTGAAATAGGAAAAACTTACAAAAGTGAATTATATGGAACCGACAAGCCATTAGTTATTTGTGAAAAAGGAGCATTTCACTTTTGCAAAAATATTCAACAAGTTCACGATTATTATTCATGCAATAGCACTAATCGCTATTGCGAAATTAAACCACTCGGTAGAATTGTGGAAAGTAATGATAAAATGGCAAGCGATAAAATTAAAATTGTGAGAGAGATAGTGGGCGATGAATTAAACACATTGCTCGGCAAAATCAACGGAAACACAGGACTGTTTAACACTGGTCATTCCAACACTGGTGATTACAACACTGGTGATTACAACACTGGTTATCGCAACACTGGTTATCGCAACACTGGTTATTACAATACTGGTCATTACAACACAGATCATGGAAATACAGGACTTTTCAACACAGGTCATAGAAATACAGGTAATGACAACACAGGTCATTTCAACACAGGTCATTTCAACACAGGTCATTTCAACACAGGACTATTTAATTCTTGCGATTATTCAAATGGGGTATTCTGCACGAAAGAGCCAACGATTAAGATATTCGATATTGATAGTAAAATGACAATGAGTGAGTTTGATTCAAAGTATCGTCATGCCATTGATTCATCATCGTTTGAATTGACAGAGTGGAAAGATGAAAAACTCATTAAGCACACTTTTGAAGAAGCGTGTGCGAAATGGTGGGAAAACATGAGTAATGCGAATAAAGAAATTATCATGTCATTGCCACATTTTAACAAAGCAAAGTTTTTCAAGATTACAGGAATTAAAATTGAAAAGAAAGGAAAAAAATAAATATGATTTTAATTAAAATTCTAATTGTTGAACTTTATGATGAAGCCACTTTCAATAAAATTGTTGATGATCCTGCTTCTGCCAATTTAGATGCCACTTCACAAAAGTTAGAAACTTTATCCACCAAATTCAAGATGGTTTCTATTGCACCTAAATTTCCATTTATTGTCTTGAATTTTAATGCCGATTTAGATGTTAAACAATTTTTAACAGAATTGAAAACGGAATTTCCAACAATAAACAGAGCTTGGGTTGGATTGGAGAAAGAAAAAGTAGATGTCGATACTAAAAGTTTTAATGCATAAGAATCATTTGAATCTAAAAAAGGAGGAATTATTATGATTCAGAAAAAAGTAGATTCTAAAGGTAGATTCAACATTGGAGAAGATGGACGCCGCATTTTAAGAATTCAAAATGGCGATTGGGTTGATCTAACTGAAGGAAAAAATCACACCATCATTTTGAAAAAGGCAAAAATTGGTAAGTAATTATGGCGAAATTTCATGAATTAAAGCACATTGTCTATGACATTCTAAAAGAACAGCCAAAAACACGCGGCGATGATTATTTATTAACTTTGGCAGTAATCGATGTCTATACTGAACCTTCGGTCAGTTTAAAAATGATTTTTGAAAATCACTCATTTCTAAAATTGCCATCGTTAGAGAGCATTTCTCGATGCAGAAGGAAACTTCAAAAAGATTTTCCTGAACTGCAAAGCCAGTATCAGATGCAAAAAATAAGAGAAAAAGAAATGCAACAATATCTCGATTTTGCTAAAGAATAAATATATTCTAATAAAAAGTTATGAAAACAATACAAAAATTAACCATATTATTGGCGATCAGTTGTTCTCTCATCGGTTTTGAAATCTTTGCAGGATCATCTGAATCTTTTAGTTCGACATTTAATAAAGTTTGGACGCCACCTGTCAGTGATCATGAGTCTCAGATATTATTTTTAGATTCAACCAATACTCCTTATAACATTCCCGACAACACTCTTAATTTTTGGAAAGAATCCAGTTTTTACGCGACGCCAAGTCGTTATACTCAATTCCATTATAAATATCCGCAAAAGCGATCAGCCTCTCACCATGTAATTTTATCTAATTACGGAAATGGCGTTTTTATTCAAAACTCGCAACCAATTCGAAGCATAAAAACTATCAAATTATCCGTTTCAGCCACCTATTGGTCGCATTTGGAGATTCGTGTTTCAAATACTTATTCTGAAGATATTGTTTCTAAATATGAATTGTTAGAAGGACATACTTTAGCTTCTTTTGAAGGAGGACTCAGTCGAGAAATTGCATTCAATACCAATAAGTTATATTTTTCGATTCATAAACAAAGTGGTGCAGAAATTGAATTAAAAAGTTTATCCGTTCAATATTATTGTTAACAGAAAGGATCGTATGGAAAAAAATAATCAAAAAGAATTGGAACTCACTAATAAAGAAATAAACGACATTGAAAAAGATGTTTAATCACATCAATAAAAATAAATCAGGAGAAAGTAAGTAATGGAAAACTATCAGCAACTGACAATATGGAATCAAATATATCCAAAAAAGCGAATTATCAAACCTATTCGTTTAATTGAATTATTCGCAGGAATTGGATCGCAAGCTAAATCCCTTGAAGTTTTAGGTGTTCCTTTTGAGCATTATAAAATCTGCGAATGGGCTATTCCAAGCATTGCCGCCTATAATGCTATTCACTTAAAAGATTTTGCTGATTATTCAAAAGACAAAACGAAAGAAGAAATGTTGGCAAGAATAAATGGGGTGTCTGCTGATTACAATAATCAATTGAGCAATCTTGAAAAGAAACCTATCGATTGGATTAAAAAAGTATATAACAGTTGCATCGCCACTCACAATCTTGTAAATATCATGAATGTTCATGGTCAAGATTTAGAAATCGTTGATACTGATAAATACGAATACATTTTAACTTATTCGTTTCCATGCCAAGATCTATCACTCGCTGGCAAAAGAGCAGGGATGGAAATATCGCAAGCCGATGGCGGCACAAGAAGTGGATTGCTATGGGAGGTTGAAAGAATACTTGATGAACTTGGAAAAAATAATTTGCCACAAATACTTCTCATGGAGAATGTGCCAGAAGTTATTGGATCGAAAAACATTTCATCGTTTCAAAAATGGGAATTAAATCTTTCTCAATTAGGCTATACAAATTATTGTGAGATATTAAATGCCAAAGATTTTGGTATTCCACAAAATCGAAGAAGATGTTTTATGATTTCGATTCTCGGTAATTTTGCCTATGACTTTCCTGTAAAAATGCCACTTGAATATCGGTTGAAAGATTTTCTCGAAAAAGAAGTTGATGAGAGATTCTATTTAAGCGATAAAGCGACAAATGGTGTTTTAAACACTTCATATAGTTCGTCTAAATTAGAAAACAGAATTGGAAATAACGGAATTATGCCCACCATTTGTGCAAGAGATTACAAAGATCCTAAATTGGCGATAGTAGATATTCAAAGTTCGTTAGGCCATAAAGCAAAATCGAATGGTGAGATATTGCCAACTCTTTCTGCACAAAGCCAATCGAAATATGGAGTGGTAAAGCAATCATTAAAGCATGAATTGTGCAACCAACTTATAAGGCAACGACAAGTTAAAGAAAATGATGTGATAAGGCATAGTTATACAAAATCTCGAATGAAAGGCGAGATGAAAGATATTCAAGAAAATAATATAAGCCCAACTCTTGATACGCGATGCGATTGTCTTGGCGTAGTTGAAAAGATTGTTAGGGGGGGATTCCTATCAAAGAAGCCACAAAAAAAGGTTATAAAATAGCCAAAATCGGCGATGGTATTGATATCGGATCAAGGCAAAATACTCATCGTGGAACTGTTCAAGATGGCTTGGCTCAAACAATTAAAACATCAATAGATGTAGGAGTGCTTGTTGAAAATGAAAAAATCAATAAATAACGACAAAGAACTAAAAGTCGCAGTGTCACCGACAACTTCATTTCGACCCAACATTCTTACGACAAAATCAAAAAGGATGAAATCTTTAATCGAAAAATCTAAAAATCTTGAAAACGGCGAGTTTTTGGATCTGTTTAATCAATCCACCAACAAAAACAATGCAGGAACATTAACTTCAAGAGTGGATGCGAGCAATAATACGGCAGTAGTTTCCAATTATCGAATTAGAAAACTAACACCAAAAGAGTGTATCAGACTCATGGGTTTTGAAGATAAAGATTATGAAGCTATGAAATCAATAGGAATGAGTAATGCCGCCATTTATCACATGGCAGGAGATAGTATCGTTGTTTCAGTTCTCACTTCGATATTTGCCGTTTTAACAAAAAATCAAGATGAGCATATTGACATTATCAAAAAATACACGAAAGGAATTATAAGTAAATGACACCACTAGAAAAGCATGATGTTGAGATTATTATGACAAAAACTCGCATGAACATTGCGAAAGAAAACAATAATCATAAAGCGTTTAATGATTTAAAAAAACACTATGATAAATTGATTAAACAAAAGAAAATATATTGTAAGTTGATGAAAATATAAAAAGGTTATAAAAATGGAAGTCAAAACACAAGATAGCTTATTATTCTTAAAAGACATTGATGACTTTCACAATGACATTATTTTTGCTGATCCACCATACGCTTTGGGTAGCGAGGTCATTATTAGAGCCGATGGCAAAGTAGATTATGCGAAAGCCAATGATTTTATGAATAAATGGGAAATGCCAACAGGCGATTATTGGGAACAATGGTTCAAAGAAGCATATAGAACATTAAAGCATGGCGGTTATTTGATTATGTATGGCATGGATAGGCAGTTATTACTTTTCAAGTATTACGCTTCATTAGCGGGTTTTCAAGAGCAACAAAGCATTTATTGGTATTACATCTCAAACTTTCCAAAAGCAACTGATTTAAGCAAGAAAATAGATAGTTTTACATTATTTGGAAAAGCAAACACGATCACACAAAGAAAAAGCGAAATGTCTAAAGATGGTGAAATAGTTATTATAAAGCAAACTAATAATGGGTTAATGGGGGAAATCGTAGAAAAAGAAATAAAATTAAACACCAAACCGTCATCCGACCTTGCTAAAAAATACGTGGGGTATAAATATTCGGTTTCACCATTAAAACAAACTTGTGAAACAATCATGGTTTTTAAAAAACCCAATAAAACAGGGTCAGTATTGCATGACACGCTCGCCATGGAAAACGGTGATGAATCCATCGCCTGTGCTGCATTAAATATTGACGGCAATAGGGTAGCAACCGATGAGAAATGGGAAATCAAAGAAAACAAGCATACTAACGCTCACGAAGGTTATCAAAGAAAAAATAAGTCTATGTTCACGGACAAAGAACCAAGTGCTATGCACGAAAACGGCCGTTACCCATCACAAACTTTTGCTGATAGCCAAGTTGCCGAAAAATTAGA
>Ga0116171_10005274_pt1 | contig 11395 bp, 6 predicted proteins | sample AD_JPNHW2_MetaG_FD_89798 | JGI IMG/M metagenome (GOLD analysis project Ga0116171, IMG submission 89798) | Active sludge microbial communities of municipal wastewater-treating anaerobic digesters from Japan - AD_JPNHW2_MetaG | ecosystem: Engineered > Bioreactor > Anaerobic > Digestate | place...
CGTATCTCAGTTCACTGTTAAGGCTGATGCCGGAACGGTATTCAGGCTTAAACATGCAGAGAGAACCGGAAAGGACGGACGTGCAGATATGTCGAATATTGATGTCCATTACAGGCCCACTGATGACAGCGATCCTTTCCAGACAGATATTTTCATTTCCGGAGGAAAGGGTGAGGAGACGTTTATGCCCCGGTTCAATTACAAGGGATTCAGATATGTGGAAGTTACCTCCAGCAGGCCTGTGGATCTCTCAGAAGGAAATCTAACGGGATGGTTCATGCACAGCGACGTTCCTCCTGTGGGGAAAATTGAATCGTCAAATCCTGTTCTGGATAAGATGTGGTGGGCAGCCAACAACTCATATCTGTCGAACCTGTTTGCTTATCCTACCGATTGTCCCCAGAGAGAAAAGAACGGATGGACAGGCGATGCACATATTGCCAGCGAAACGGGACTGTTTAATTTTGATGCGATCACTGTTTATGAGAAATGGCTTGCTGACCACCGCGACGAACAACAGCCCAACGGCGTACTCCCTGCAATAATACCAACCAGCGGCTGGGGCTATCACTGGGCCAACGGTCCCGACTGGACAAGCACAATTGCAATCATACCATGGAATGTTTATTTGTTCTATGGCGATACAAAGCTTCTGAGCGACTGCTATGAAAATATTAAGAGATATGTTGACCATATAACAGAAATTAGTCCCTCAGGACTAACCACATGGGGACTCGGCGACTGGGTCCCTGTTAAATCAAAGTCTCCTGTTGAACTGACTTCATCAATATACTATTATGTTGATGCCTCGATAGTTGCAAACGCTGCAAAGCTGTTTGGAAATGAGGATGATCATATAAGATACTCAGCGCTTGCTCAAAAGATTAAAGACGCTATCAATGCGAAATACCTTAACAGTCAGACCGGTATTTATGGCAGCGGGGTCCAGACCGAGTTGAGTGTGCCCCTTAAATGGGAGATTGTGCCTCCAGAAATAAAGGCAAAGGTGGCCGGAAATCTTGCCAACAGGGTAAAGGCCGATGGTTCGCACATCGATGTGGGTCTGCTCGGCTCAAAGGCCATTCTGAATGCCCTTAGTGAAAACGGGTATCCCGATCTGGCATATACTCTGGCTTCTGCCGAAACGTTTCCTTCGTGGGGATGGTGGATAGTGAACGGAGCCACGACTTTTTATGAGAACTGGCCTATCGATGCCGGAAGCGATATCTCGATGAACCACATTATGTTCGGAGAGATAGATGCCTGGTTTTACAAAGCTCTGGGAGGCATCAACCCTGATCCTGAAAAACCGGGATTTAAAAATATTCTTCTTCGCCCTTCATTTCCTGCAACCCTTTCCCATTTCAAAGCTGTTCATGATTCACCTTATGGAAGGATTGTATCGGATTGGACAAGAAACAGAAAAGGTATTGTTATAAATATAACAATCCCGGCAAATTCAACAGCTGACTTTTCTGTTCCTGCCGGTTATGAGATATTGTCGGTCAGATCAGCCGGTTCCGGATCGGAAATTAAACCCACCCGGAATCCGGACGGTTCGTTGCGTCTCCCGGCCGGAAGTTTCATGATCAGCCTGGCAGGGAAGAAGAAGTAAGACGGCTGAAATATAGTTTGTATTATCTTCCTAGATTCATCGAAGGAGGAGCAGAAAGATAAAGACAAAGTCAGAATTATCGGCTCAACCATCTTTTTCCCCGTGGTGAAGCAGAGTGTGTTGTTTGCATAAAGAGGCCTGTCGAATTTAGAATAAGTTCAAAGGATTTTGTTGACAATCAGGTATTTAGTGTTTCTTTAACAGGCTGATATCTAGTCTCGTAACTTTCCCCTCCTTTCGAAGGAGGGGTGGCCCGGGCAGTGAGTTATTTTTGGCCGGAATACAATCCCGGGCCGGGGTGGTTGATCAGTTGTTAACTTACTTTACTCTGATGAGAAACAATAAGCTCTTTAACAGAAAATACCTAAAGCCGATCAGGTCATTTCTGAGGAATAATTCTACCTCTGCGGAAGCTGTCTTATGGACATATTTAAAATCAGCCGGCATTGATGGCAGAAAATTCAGAAGGCAGCACAGTATAGGAAAATACATTGCTGACTTTTACTGTCCGTCAGAAAAGCTTATCGTTGAACTTGATGGAGAACCACATGGTGATTATATCCAGATTGAAAAAGATAAAATAAGGGACAAGTTTCTTAAGGATCTTGGCCTTACTGTACTTCGATTTGAAAACAGGCTGGTATTTCAGGAGCCTGAATACATACTTAAAGAAATAAGAAATGCATTTAAAGGAGAGGACAAATGTTCTTAATTCTTGTTAAAATACTTTCCACAGCAATAACCACCCCGGCCCGGAAGTAAATCTCGTCCGATTCAAAAAGCAGTAGCCGGGCCACCCCTCCTTTCGAAGGAGGGGAAACTGCCGTCATCACTGAAGCGTTCCCGATGAAAGGATCAACGAAATCGACAGGCTCTTTTTGCTGGGCCTTCAGAAGGCCTGCTGCAAAAATCAAATAAAGTATCGTAAGTGGCCTGATATATTTTACAATAGTCATAATTAACCGGAGTTTTAAAGATTCGAAGCTGAATTGATACCTTAACTTAAGATCAAAATTAATCCTTCGATTGAAACATGGATTAAAAATGGTGGTTAAAAACCAGAAAATGGAATAAAAGCAAAGGAAAATGAAGCCGGTTTTATTATATCAATACTATTTTTTCTAATTTGTAAATTGTTTTAAAATATCCGACAATGAAAAAGTATCTGACCATATCCTTAATAATCATTTTGAACATGTGGTTGACTGCAACTGCCCAGCAGCAGGGAACCGTATATCCTTTCCGTAATCCTTCACTGCCGACTGAAGACAGGGTTGCTGACCTTGTCTCAAGAATGACCCTCAAGGAAAAAGCCGATCAGCTCCTTTATACGGCTCCGGCTATTCCCCGGCTCGGAATTCCTTCTTACAATTGGTGGAATGAAGCGCTTCATGGTGTAGCCAGGTCGGGCTATGCCACAGTCTTTCCACAGTCCATAACAATAGCCAACTCGTGGGACGAAGATCTGATGTTCAATGTTGCAAATGCAATTTCCGATGAGGCAAGAGCGAAATACCACGAATTTCAGAGAAGAGGCAAGACCGGTATATACCAGGGACTTACCTTCTGGTCACCGAATATCAATATTTTTCGTGATCCCCGTTGGGGCAGGGGCCATGAGACATACGGAGAGGATCCTTACCTGACAGGCCGGCTGGGTTATCAGTTTGTGAAAGGAATGCAGGGTGATGATCCGAAGTACCTGAAGACTGTTGCCACTGCAAAGCATTATGCTGTGCATTCGGGTCCTGAATCTCTCCGTCATGAGTTCAATGCAAAGGTCAGTGAAGTTGATCTCAGGGAGACATATCTTCCGGCATTCAGAAAGCTGGTTGTCGATGGAGGCGTTTATTCGGTTATGGGCGCCTATAATATGTTCCGCGACATTCCGTGCTGCGCCAATCCGATATTATACGGCATTCTGAGAAATGAATGGGGATTCAAAGGATATATTGTATCTGACTGCTGGGCAATATCCGACTTTTACAGATTCACAAAGGTTGCAAAGGATGGAGCTGAGGCTGCTGCCCAGGCTGTAAAGGCGGGAACCGACCTTGAATGTGGTGTCGATTATAAAAATCTTGTGACAGCGATTGAAAGAGGCCTGCTGACCGAAGATGACATCAACACTGCTGTTAAGAGGATATTTACAGCCCGTTTCAAACTTGGAATGTTCGATCCCGACAATATGGTCCCCTACGCACAGATACCGTATTTTGTGAACTGTTCCGATTATAACAATTCGCTTGCCAGGCTTGCAGCAAATAAGTCAATAGTCCTTTTGAAAAATACAGAAAATTTATTGCCATTATCCAAGAATATTAAATCGGTTGCAGTAATAGGTCCGAATGCCGACAACTTTGAATCGCTGATCGGAAATTACAATGGCATTCCCAAAGATCCGGTGACCGTACTACAGGGGATAAAAAACAAGCTGAAACCCGATACGAAAATATTATATGCTGAAGGCAGCGACCTTGCAGAGGGAATACATAACCTTACTGTGATCCCTTCACGGTATCTTTTGACACCCGACGGGAAACAGGGAGCAACAGGTGAATATTTCAATAACCGTGATATGAAGGGAGAACCTCTTTTCACAAGGGTTGACGATAATATTGATTTTTACTGGGAGCATCTTTCACCCAGAGCCGATATGCCCGATGATGATTTCGGAATTAAATGGACTACATATCTTGTTGCTCCCGAGACAGGCACATTTTATCTGGGTTCATGGGGGTCTTCGGCTTATGAGATAATGGTTAACGGCGAGAAATTCATATCATACAGGGGCGAGCATCATGCCTTTCATGTTGAAAAAGCAATAGATATGAAGGAAGGAGAAAAATACAAGATTGAAATACTTTATAAAAACTATGCAGGCGATGCCGATATGAAACTTCTATGGAGCCGCCCGCGGAAAGGGCTGATAGAAAAAGCTGTTGCAGCGGCTTCGCAGGCTGATGCCGTTGTTCTGGTTCTGGGATTGTCGCAGCGCCTTGAGGGAGAGGAGATGTCGATAAAAATCGACGGATTCAGCGGCGGAGACAGAACCAGTCTTGATCTGCCTGCAGTGCAGGAGCAGCTTCTTGATGCAGTTGAGGCAACCGGCAAACCCGTGATTGTCGTCCTTACAAACGGAGGAGCCCTGTCGGTGAACAAGGCACAGGATAAGGCTAATGCAGTTCTTCTTGCCGGGTACGGCGGTCAGCAGGGTGGCAACGCAGTTGCAGATATCCTTTTCGGCGATTATAATCCTGCGGGACGACTTCCCGTGACTTATTATAAATCGGTCGACCAGATCCCTGCCTTTGAAAATTATGATATGACTGGCAAGACCTACAGATTTTTCACAAAAGAGCCTCTTTATCCTTTTGGTTACGGTCTCAGCTACACAACTTTTGCCTACACCAGCCTTTCACTTCCTGAAAAAGCAGCAGCAGGCGATAAAGTTAATGTCAGCGTTACTGTTACAAATACCGGCAAACTTGAAGGTGATGAGGTCGTTCAACTTTATCTCACTGATGAGAAGGCAACAACTCCGCGTCCGGTACGTCAGCTCGAAGGCTTTAAAAGGATAACACTGAAACCGGGAGAAAGCCGGATCGTGGAATTCAGTCTCGATCCAAGGCAGTTTTCAATTATAAACAACAAAGACAGGAGAGTAATTGAACCCGGTTATTTCACCATCACTGTCGGAGGTAAACAACCGGGTTTCAAAGGGTATTCTGATCCTCAGTTCACACAGGTTGTGACAGGGAGAATCAGACTGACAGGGAAGGAAATAGCATTTGCTAACTGATCCCCGTTTGTGTTATAAGATCACTTTTTAATGAACCTGTAGACTTTTACTGAGTGGGGAGGCATATCGACATACATCGAAGTCTCTTTCAGTGTAAGGTCCTTGTGTTCCCAAATATCTCTTATCCTGTAATCATTGAGTGTAAGCTGGACAAATCTTGGTCTGGCCTGCCCTGCCTGTGCAGGATTTGCCGGTGCTCCAGGGGCACCAGGGGCACCGGGTGCAGCCTGTCCGCCAGGTATCCCGGGAGCTCCCGGCATTCCCGGAGCGCCTCCTGCAGGCGGTGCAGCCGGCATCGGACCTCCGAAACCGCGTCCGAAGGTTCTTATTTTGGCAAGAAGGTCGAAATCGACAAGCACCGATTTCCTTTCGTCGCTCTTATTGAGAAGACAAACAGCCTTTTCGTTGTTCGACAGTGTTTTGACCCAGATCTGGTAATCGCCGTTGTCGCGGTAACATGTAGCCTGGCGTCCCAGTGAATCCTGATCAATGGCTATCATTTCCTTGTTGAGAAGTATCGATTTGGTCTCGGGCGTCATATTGTTGAGATCGTTCCCTGCCATTAGCGGAGATGAAAGCATGCACCACAGCGAGAAATGCGTCTTGTATTCCTCAGTTGTCATTCCGCCGTTGCCGACCTCGAGCATATCGGGGTCATTCCATTTTCCCGGTCCTGAGTATCTTGCAAGATCCTTTTGTTTTTCAAAGATATCTATCATGCTGTTCCAGCTGTCGCTGATGTCTCCTGTTGTCCTCCAAAGATGACCTACAGGTCCTGCCCATTCCCACGGTTTGTTCGATCCCCATTCACAGATGCTGAATACTATCGGACGACCGGCAGTGCGGAGTGCATTGCTCATGTTTGTATATGACGATTTTGCATCCTGCGTTGTTGAACCGCACCAGTCATATTTAAGGTAATCGACACCATATTTCGCATAGGTCCTTGCATCCTGGTATTCATGGCCAAAGCCTCCCGGACGTCTCTGGCAGGTCACGGTGCCTGCGCTTGAGTAAATTCCGAATTTCAGTCCTTTTGAATGGACATAATCAGCAACATATTTCATTCCATGTGGGAAACGCTCAGCGTCGCAGACTATCTCGCCGTTCTCATCGCGCGAAACCTGCCAGCAGTCGTCGATCACTATATATTCATACCCGGCATCCTTCATTCCGCTGCTTATCATGGCATCGGCTGCCTGCATTATAAGAGCTTCGCTTACATCGCAATGAAATTTGTTCCAGCTGTTCCATCCCATGGGTGGCGTCTTGGCAAGTTCTTCAAATTTCTGGGCTTCCATGCTAAAAGTAAAAAGCATGGCAATCAATAATGTAAATAATTTCTTCATAATTCGGTGATTGTTTTAAAAAACTGGGTTATTTAATTAGATCAGATATATTAATATTAGACAATTTATTGGTCGAAATTATTTCATTTGTTTAATTACATTTGTTTCTACGTTAAAATTATAAAATGCAAACTGAAAACCACCTGCTCCAGAAGCGCGTAAATCTGTTTGATGGGATAATGATCGTTGCGGGAGCAATGATAGGTTCCGGGATCTTCATAACAAGCGCCGATATTGCCAGAACAGTCGGATCGCCAGGATGGATGATGGTGGTATGGCTTATAACAGGGATAATCACGGTGATAGGAGCAATAAGCTATGGAGAACTTGCATCGATGATGCCTGATGTGGGAGGGCAATATGTATATCTGAGGGAAGCTTACCACCCCCTCATTGGCTTTTTGTTCGGATGGACTACTTTCCTGGTAATTCAATGTGGTTCCATTGCAGCAGTGGCTGTTGCCTTTGCAAAATTCACAGGGGTTCTGATTCCCTGGATATCCGACAGAAATATTCTTTTTGAAGCCGGACCTCTTAAAATAAACAGCACAATGGTTATTGCAATAGCAATGATATCGTTCCTGACCTGGCTTAATACAAGGGGCATCGTTACTGGTAAAACTGTTGTAAACATATTTACATCCACAAAGGTTATCGCGTTGTTCGGATTCATACTTATAGGTTTTTTTGCAACAAAGGCATTGTCGTCGTGGGAGATCAACAAAGAAGTATTCTGGGCAGCCGGAAGGATCGGAGAAAACAACCAGGTGATACCTCTTACCGGATTTGCACTTATCGCTGCTGTAGCGACAGCACTTGTCGGTTCACTGTTCTCAGCCGATGCATGGTATAATGTGACATATATCTCGGGAGAAGTTATAAATCCCAGGCGGACCGTTCCGCTGAGCCTTATTTTTGGCACACTTATAGTCTCCGTCATTTACATTTTTACAAACTGGGTGTATATAAAAGTCCTTCCCCTTTCGGGCTCGCCCGATGGAGCAGATGTTGTGGCCAGGGGTATCCAGTATGCAACCGACGACAGGGTGGCAACATCGGCAATGAGCGTCGTTTTTGGCGATTATGCCGCAATAATTATGGCTGTATTCGTAATGGTGAGTACATTCGGATGCAACCATGGGCTTATACTTGCAGGACCACGCGTATATTATGCCATGGCAAAGGACGGGCTCTTTTTCAAAAGGGTCGCTGAAATAAACAGGAAGGGGGTTCCTGGCTTTGCAATCGCCGTTCAGGGTGTATGGGCAGTCCTTCTCTGCCTTTCAGGAACTTATAGCAATCTTCTCGATTATGTGATTTTTGCCGTACTTCTCTTTTTCAGCCTTACCATACTTGCAATCTTTGTTTTACGTGTTAAAAGACCCGAAATCCATCGACCTTACAAAGCCTTCGGCTATCCGGTCATTCCTGGATTTTATATCCTGGTGACAACTTTTATTATGATAATCCTGCTCATTTACAAGCCTAATTATACATTCCCGGGACTGATAATTGTACTCATCGGCATACCTGTTTATTATTTATGGAGGAAGTTTTCAAGAAATCCTGTTATTCCGGCCGGTAACGATAGCAATGAAGTTTAATACCTAATCTGATGCTGAAATGAAAAAATCCGCATTTGCTTTCCTTATCCTGCTTGCAGGATGCAGCATACAAAATCCGACAGACCAGGTTCGTCAGTACGGAGTCATACAGAACCCATCGGCAGAAAAGACTGACGGCTCCCTTGTGCAGGGATGGTCAATCGATCCAAGGGCCAGATATGCAGTTCAGTTTTACGATAATGTGGCACAGGATGGCACAAAAAGTCTCTATTTAAAAGCCGACAGGTTCGCCAACGGCCGCTGGTCGTCAAAAGTTCTACTTAAGCCATGGTCGAGATACAGGTTCACCGGATGGTTGAAAACAGAAAACATAGTACCTGAAAAAGGGAAAGGAGCCGGATTCAGAATGGACGGACTGAAACATGAATCATCAGGATTTACAGGGACAAACGACTGGACCCGGGTGAAATATGAGTTTGAAACAGGGAACGATGACTGCGTAACAATCTCATGCGTTCTCGGGATCGACGGTAACGCGAAGGGAAGTGCATGGTTCGACAATATGAAACTGGAACTGCTGTCGGAGGAAAAAATAAGCACAAACATAAGTGTCAATACGGCTGAGAGATCAGAGCCAATGCCGGTATATATCTATGGGCAGTTCATTGAGCACCTCGGCAGGTGTATCTACGGAGGAATATGGGCCGAGATGCTCGAAGACAGGAAATTCTGGTATGTTCCCGGCTCACGGGAATCGGCATGGAAACTTCAGGGAGAAAATTCAATGTTTTCGATGGAAACATCGAATCCTTTTACGGGAAACCAGACTCCGGTACTCGGCTGCCGCGATGATGTTAAGGCTGTAATGTACCAGGAAAATCTGGGACTAAAGGAAAACCTCGATTACAACGGAAGGATAGTACTTAAGACTTTGGGAAAAATCACAAAGGCTGTTGTAAGCCTCAAATGGGATAATAAGAACGAGTCTGTCGAACTTACAGGATTGTCTGATAAATACACAACATTCCCTCTAAATTTCAGGTCGGAAGGACTTGTTCATGATGCTGTTCTCAGTATCGAACCTTTCGGTACCGGAAAACTGTTTGTGGGAACAGTATCTCTTATGCCCTCAGATAATATTGAAGGATTCAGGAATGATGTAATTGCTCTTTTGCGGGAGCTTGATTCACCGGTTTACCGCTGGCCGGGAGGTAATTTCGTGAGCGGATATAACTGGCGCGACGGTATTGGCGACAGGGACAGGCGTCCTCCGAGAAAAAATCCGGCATGGATGGGAGTCGAAAGCAACGACGTCGGAATACATGAATTTATGAGGTTCTGTGAATTAATTAACACTGAGCCCTATATTGCAGTCAATGCCGGTCTCGGAAGCTCGGATGAGGCAAAAGCTCAGGTTGAATATACAAACGGGGCCCAGGATACCCCGATGGGAAAGCTGAGAAACGCTAACGGTCATTCTGAACCATGGAAAGTACACTGGTGGTCGATTGGCAATGAGATGTACGGTGACTGGCAGCTTGGACATATGTCGACTGAGGATTTTGTCAGAAAGAATAATGAGTTTGCCACGAAGATGAAATCTGCCGATCCTTCGATTAAGCTTATCTCGGTCGGTGATCTTGGCGACTGGGACAAGATGATCCTGTCGAACTGCGCCGATAATATGGACTACATAAGCGAGCATTTTTACAAGCAGGATTACCATGGAGGTGGCCTGATGACTCATATTAAACAGATACCTGATGCCATCAGGGAAAAGGCGGTTGCACACAGGGAATACAGGCAGACTATACCTGCCCTGAAAGGCAAGGATATCCGGATATGCATGGATGAATGGAACTACTGGTACGGACCTCATATCTACGGGGAACTTGGTACAAGGTATTTCTTCAGGGATGCCATGGGAATAGCAGCAGGGATAAATGAATATTCCAAAAACACGGATATTATCTATATGGCGAATTATGCCCAGACAGTCAATGTGATTGGCTGCATCAAAACGAATACAACACATTCTGTTTTTGATGCCACCGGCCAGGCGCTTAAGCTTTACAGGCATAAATTCGGAACAATCCCGGTGAAGATTTCCGGCGAAACACGGCCTTTTGATATAGGGGCGACACTTACCCAGGGGAGCGATACACTTACGCTTTCAGTTGTCAATCCTGTTTATGAGACAATCAGTTTCCCTCTCGAAATATCAGGGGGCAAAACCGGCGATAAGATTGAAATCTGGAGGATAACGGCGCCTGATGAAATGTCGACAAATGAACCCGGAAGGGAGCCGGCTGTGAAAATTCAGGGACCGGAGGTCGCGGATGCTACCGGTAAACTTACTGCCAGACCTGCGAGCATAACGATTTTCAGGATACCACTCAAATCAGAATAGGGCATCAGATGTTCCCGGAAGGATTCATTCAAAGGCTCAGGACCCAGCTATACCTCGATACTGATGAACTTCTGAAATCCCTTCAGGAACCTTCGCCCTCAAGTATAAGGATAAACAGAAATAAATGGAACCGCATCCCTGCCGGCTCAAAGCAGGTTGACTGGTGCAGAAGCGGATTTTATCTTGAAAGCCGGCCCTCATTCACATCCGACCCGCTTTTTCATGCAGGATGCTATTATCCCCAGGAAGCCTCAGGTATGTTTTTAGAGCAGATATTCAGGCAGCTTTTACCGGTACCCGCAAATATTAAAGTTCTTGACCTATGCGGAGCTCCCGGGGGCAAAAGCACCCATTTGTCATCGCTAATAGGGAAGGACAATCTGCTCGTAACCAATGAAGTCATTGCCTCAAGGGCTTCTGTATTATCCGAAAATGTTACAAAATGGGGATTGTCAAATACAATTGTCACACAGAGCGATCCGTCGGCCTTTGGCAGACTGCCGGATTTTTTTGATGTGATCCTTGTCGATGCCCCCTGCTCCGGCGAAGGGATGTTCAGGGATCCTGTTGCAGTCGGAGAATGGTCGGAATCTGCAGCAATGCTCTGTTCGGACAGGCAGAAGAGAATACTCGCCAACGTCTGGCCGTCGCTCA
>Ga0116171_10005276_pt1 | contig 11388 bp, 34 predicted proteins | sample AD_JPNHW2_MetaG_FD_89798 | JGI IMG/M metagenome (GOLD analysis project Ga0116171, IMG submission 89798) | Active sludge microbial communities of municipal wastewater-treating anaerobic digesters from Japan - AD_JPNHW2_MetaG | ecosystem: Engineered > Bioreactor > Anaerobic > Digestate | place...
AAAGAAGAAACAGAAGATGATTAAAGAAGGGATGGGTGGGCATAAATGTACGATTTAAAAAATAAAAGGTATTATAAAGAATTCGGGGGACATAAATATGAGCTTAGTGAATATTATACTAATAAAAAAGATGCGGAATCTTTAGTAAAAGCATGGCGAGGAACTGGTAAAGATACTTTTGCAAGAATAGAAAAAACAACTAATGATGGAAAACCATTATATCTTGTTTGGATGCATAGAAAACCAAGGAGAATATGAATGACCCGCTACCGAGTAACAGCAACTTCGCATGGTAAACGTATTGCTACCAGTGAATATTGGGAGTCTAAAACAGAAGCAGAAAAATACGCATGGCAAACTAATAAATTCATTGGTGGGAATGCCCGTGTCGTAAAAGACAGCGAGAGAGTTAGGAGGATGATTCCGTGAGTGTTAAAAACCCATTTAATGTAGCAAGAACCTTTAATGGTAAAAAATATTCGTATGGTGGATTTTATACTGCCGCCGAATTGAAAAAGGATAAACCAAATCTTCAAAAGATGGGATATTCTGTAAGAGCGATTCCACATCCACAGGGGAGTGGATATAATGTTTATTACAGACTTAAACGACCGGGGGAATAAAAATGTACGGCGGATATTCAAAAGGTGGAACAATCCACCACTTAAAATCAACAGCACAAGAGATTGCAAAACAATCTCGGTCTGTTGGTGTAAATGCCAGAATTGTGAAAGTCGCCAAAGGATGGCGTGTGGATAAAAAGTATTGAGGAGAAGAAATGACAGCATTTAACGTATATTTTAAAGGTAGAAAAATTGATACTGTGTTTTATTCAGATAACACGAAAGAAACAACAAAAGATGTAAAACGGTCGCTTGTTGAACACGATGGCTATAATTCACAAATTGTAGTTAGGAAGGCAAGGAAATAAAATGAAAGAACTTGAAATAACCAGCGGACTCGAAAAAGTCAATCCCGCAGATGTATTGAAATACAACACGCTTAATAAAGAAGTATCAAAGTCGCATTGTGAAGCACACAAGAAGATGTCCACTGCGAATATGAAACTTGTTTCCGGTGTTGTAGAGCGTGTGGAAAAAGAGACGAAGAAGATGGTGAGGAAATAATTATGACGATGGTAAAGAAATCTAAAAGGTCTGCACCGAAAGTATATCAAGAACTCGTTGCAGTTTATCCAACTAGTGAACAAGCAAAACGTAAAGCTGATAAACTTCGTAATGATGGATATGAAGTGAAATTGCACCGTACTATTAAAGATCTACCATCTAGGTACGGAACTGGCACCCATGGGGTTTTCCAAGTGGTTAGGAGGAAATAAAATGAAACACCTATTCAACGCAGCCGAAGAAGCAAACGAAAAACTAACCAAAAGGTTTAAGTATATGGAACATACAACTGATCAAACGATACTCCATAATAAGCACAACGGGCAACCGCTGGACGCCAATAATGCGTGGGGTAAGACAAAAGAGGAAACAACTAAAATCCTCGGGAAGATTAAGACTTTATGAAGACACCTGATTTAAAAGGAATGATGGATCGCACTGCTGGATACACGAAGGAACGCCAAGATGGTATTCCGGGTTCAAGTGGAGAGAGTATGCTTTCTAATGGACTGCTTGGAAGATTCCGCAATATTGCGGGTAAAGGTGGGAACAGGGATTGAAAATGAAAGTCGATATCTTTGGCCTTATGAACCGTGCGAAGGAGGCTGGAGGCGGTAGCGATAGAGTAGCGTTGCAGCCGGATGGTGAGAATACCATGATGAACAAGAATCCACTTGGTAGAGTGCATATTCTTGGTGGTCGTGGGGGGAATAGAGAGTAAAAAGGAGTAATAAAAATGATTGTTGGAATTGGATCAGCATTAAAAGGATTTGATGAAGAAGTTGGAATATATAGAAGCCCAACAATTCCTTTAAAAATGTTTAACAATAAAAAATACCATGCATGGATATCATGTGACACAAAACTAGCAGCAACAACTATTGCCAATCGTGTTAGAAAAATGGGGTATTTGGCAAGAGTGGGAAAACACGATGTTGATAATCGTACATATACGGTATGGATATCAGAATAAATTTTAAAAGGTGACAAAAATGCGCAAAACAAACATGTGGATGCAAGAGGCATTTAAGCGGGCTGGCAAAGGTGTATTCCACAAGCAGCTCGGTGTACCGACTTCTGAAAAAATCCCCCTGACGTTTTTGCAGGCAATCGTGGATACCAAGATCGGAATGATGGCACACAACCCAACGTCCACGGGACACAAGATGGTTAAGGTAACGGCACTGATGAAGAAGCGCGCGAATGCGCTGTTGAATGCTGACAGAGCTAACCGATAATATCAACTACTTTTTTAATATTTTTAGAACGCGATCGGGCCAGTGATTACTCCCTCACTATAAGTAAGAGCTTTTAGGGGTTTGCCCAAAGATTGTAATCCCAATCTCAATATATTAATAGCAGCATTTAAATCCCTATCTATTCTCAACCCACAACTAGGGCAATCGTGAATTCTGATATATAAATCCTTTTGAACAATTTTGCCGCACTTACTACATATTTGAGATGTGTTCTTGGGATCGACTAATACTACAACTCTACCAGCTTCTTCCGCTTTGTAGGTTGTATGGTGTATTAATTTTCTCCAAGCAGCATCCATTATACTTTTAGAAAGATAATTATCTTTTATCATTTCCGAAGTTTTCAAATCTTCAAAACAAATAATTCCGTATCGATTTGCTAAACTTCTCGAAAATTTATGAACAAAATCTTCTCTCTTATTCGAAATTCTTTCATAAATACGTGCAACAACTCTTCTTGCTAATTTGCGTTCAATAGATCCCTTTTTACAGAGAGATGCTTTTTTATCTGCCGATTTAATATTCTTTTCTTCCTGTCTATAAAATCTTGGATTATCAACAAATTCCCCATTTGATAACATAGCGAATGTTTTTAAACCAACATCTATCCCTACATGTTCCTGCGATTCTGGTAAAATGTTTTTTGGTATATCATCACAAATGATAGAAACAAACCATTTATTAGTAGATGTTCTACGAATCGAGACAATTTTTATTTTGCCTACTACAGGTCTATGAAAAACCGTTTTTATTTGTCCTATTTTTGGAAATAAAATTATATTACTATCAATTTTAGTACCGCCATTCCCCCATTGGGGGTATGTGATACTATTATATCTCCCCCTTCCCTTAAATCTAGGATATCCGGGTGTTTCTCCAGATTTGAGTCTTCTAAAAAATGCTTGAAATGCAAAATCTACACGAAATTGTACATGTTGTAGAACCTGTGAATAAACAGTTTTTAATTCTGGTTGATCTATTTTCCACTGTTTTAAATAATAATGAGTATCAAAAAGTGTTAATGACTTATGATCACAACCCCAAGCGTTTTTTCTTAACGCTAATGTATTATTATAAACCTTCCGACAAATTTCAAAAGTGTTATTTAAAATGGTTATTTGAGATTTTGTCGGATAGATTCTATATTTATAGGATCTGATCATTATAATATTATAGTCATTCATCACTAATAAATGTTTCTATATACACCAAACATTTTCTCAACAATAGATAACTATTTATACTTTGACATTTAAACAATTAAACATAACAATATTTTCTATAACGTAGAAAATATGTCTGGTGAAACAAATGTCAAGGAAACGATATGTCGAAGGTGAATACCCAACTAAAATTGAAGCACAGAAAGCCGGACAGCGCGCGGTTGGTTTGACTTACGTTCAGAAAATCGGGAGCATGATTAAAAGATACGAAGTTAAAAAGGTTGGGAAGAATTGGAGATTGCATCTCATCGAAAAGACCGCGCATGAATTTTATAGTGGGAAATTGAGGTAGATACAAATGGTTGCAATAATTCGCAAAATTAAAGGAGCAGAACAAAATCGTAATTTTTACCGCAAGTTCGGTGCACATGAATATTGGAATTCTGGAGAAGTTCATACTAAAGAACGTGCAATCAAACGTAGTAACGAATTAAAACAAGATGGGTATTTTGTAAGGATTACAAAATCCGCAATGGCACGCGAGCCACATTGGTATACAGTTTGGGTGTCACCGAAAACGGGAGATTGATTATGACTATTCTAAAATCTAAAACCAAAAAGGGATATGGCACCGTTACACTTGAACACGAAACCGTAAAGGATATCAATGGAATTAAATATTCGGGTTACGTTGTCAAGAAGAATGGTGAAACTGTATCCGCAATGAGAAGTAACAAGAAAGACGCGTTAAAATTCTTCAAATATGAATGTGGGAAAGTTTTTGGTAGGCAAGATATTGAAAAAGTTCCAACAGCGCGGGGTCGTGGAATGCCAAGGTTGATTTAATCTATGACCACAACAATCGGCGGCAAAGGTTCAAAATACCCAGACTCCTTTTTCGATCCCAAACAATTAAAAATTGGTATCAAAGTTGAACTTGAACACACGAAAAGTAAACGTGTGGCCAAAGCAATTGCAAAAGATCATCTTTTGGAAAGTCCACAATATTATGTTGAATTAAAAAAGATGGAGAAGAAGTTGGGGATTTGAATGACAAAAACTAGAAAGTTCGATGGGATCACTTATCATCTTGTTCGTGTTCACATGTATAAAGGGCAAGCGCAACACGAGGCAGATTATGTCCGTGAACATGGTGGTCTCGCACGTGTGGTTCCGGGTATTGGTGTGTCCGGTGGGTGTAAAATGAAAAATTGTTGGTTGGTTTATACAAAGGAATAAACTACTATGTCAACATCAAATTGGAAACCTATTGAAGAACGCATCAAGGCTCCAAAAGGCACAAAAACTGTTAATATTGATTGGAATGAATTTAACAAAATAGATACAAAAACATTTTTTACCAAATGGCAGGCGGCTGAATATGTAGCAACGCATAATAAAAAAGTAATTTATCGTCTTCCCAATGGGACATATGCGGTGAATAAATGACTAACTACCTCGAAGCCCATCCCGGATTTCGTCAACTTATCAACAACAAACTCTACACTATAAAGTGGATGTATTCTAAAAAATCCGATGCCGAAAAGTTTATTAACAAGTTACGCAAAACAGGTGAGTATAAGGAAGTGATTCTCTACGAACGTATCATTGGGGGAAAGTTGTATGGAAAGCATCCTTATTGTATTGGAGTAAGAGGGAGGAAGTGAAAATATGGTAACAAAAAAGAAACCAACCCCATATCCAGCAACACACGAATATCGTGGTCATAAATATGAACTTATAGAAATTGTTCCGCACAAACGAGCAATTGCCATTGAGAAGAAACGTCTTGGTGAACAAGGAGTTGCTATTTGTTCCGTTGATGGAAGAGAGGAACATGGTGGATATTTGATTTATGGGAGGATGAAATAAATGACAACATCAAAAAGAATGGAAATGGGGGTAAAGAGGAGATCTCTTCGTCCAAATAGCACTCGCGCAAAAGGTAGAGATAATTTCATGCGTGGAGTTTATAAAGGAGCATTATCAATGGTATTCTTAAATCCCGATACCAAACGTGGTAGGGAGGTTTATATTCAAAAAGACCCACGGTATGGATGGTATCTAAATTATGGACAAGCAAAAATGAATTACCGATACCACGCGACAAAAATAGCAGCTCTTAAAGAAATGAAAGAATATGCAGAACGCCACGAAATTAAATTTAACCCCGGTAGGTTATCATAATGCCACGCAAAGTAAAAACTCAAAAGAAGAAGCCACAGAAACGCAAATCCCCCGAATTCGAGGGAATTAAATCTATGGAAAAGACTATGGAAACTGGTATGAAGACTATTGGAAATATTGCCATCGCTTCAATGGGTTTTGGTCTCGCCGGTGTTGTTATCAGTAAAATTTAATTTCTCTTTTAAAAAAGATTAAAAATGATTCCGAAGAATCATTCCTTGCCCGACCTAGCCTGACCATGACATACCGTGCCTAGCCCGACCCTACCACACCAAACCTTATTAATCCCAAGACGTTTCTTGGAGTATAATATTATGTTTTATTAGTATAAATAATTATCTATAATCATACGTATTGTTGAATAAAAAAATGACTCATCAAATTAGGAAACTCCTGCCAAATAAACACAATGAAAATTCCAATCATCACAATATATGTTAAATCAACACTAACTTTTTTATTAAGTAATATTGTCAATTCCGAAATCCCCACACATGCGAACAATAATATTACAATCGCCGCGCTCATTAAATATCTCGGAAATGTTGGTGTTATCGCAGATCCTACTATTCCAACAATCAATGTAACTACTGTTATTACTATTAAATTCCAACGTATTTTATTCTTATATAACCACGCTCCTACTCCAGACAATACCAAAATATTTAAAAATATTGTATTAAAAAATTCCGGAAATGTCAAAAAAGTCATTTGCAATGGGCTTGCTCCATAATTAAAACTGCTCCCATTTCGTATGTTTATAACACTCATCAATGTGCTTACAATAGGTAAACTACATATCGTTGCACCAATTCCACATAACCAATTTCTTTTATTGTAAATTAACAAATCTAGGCACATTAAAGATAGTGGGATTAATGTAAAGAGATGAACATATAAATTCACTACAACCATTATCCAAAATGCCACTCTGATATCTAAATGATTATCTCCATCTTTCAATCGTAAATATAGAATAAGTGCGATTGTAAAACACAACAACGATAAAGAATATGAGCGCGCGTATTGGGAATAATAGATTTCTGGTAAAAGTATCGATGTTATTCCTGCGCAAAATAAACCTACTAATTCACTATGATATTCTTTCCCAAGATAATACATTGCCGGAATTAGTAGAATTCCTGCCACGACCGCAGGATATCTAATCGCCACATCATATCCATTAAACAAAAAATATGAGAAATGAGCAAGAAGATTATAAATGGGTGGAGTATAATCGAAGTTCGTTATAATATTCATTATTGGAAGTTTAGATATATTTAATGTATATATTTCTTCGGTTCCCATATTTTGAAAATTGACATTATAAACACGAAGAAAAGAACCAATAAGTATAAATAATAGTAATATTATTTTATTTAAAGTTTTCGTTTCTTCACATCCTTTGTAACAACTTTCTTCTTCATAGGTTTCATTATGGGTCGTTTCTTTACAACCGGCTTCTTTACAACCTTTCCCACTGATTTCTTCTTTGTCGCTCCCCTCGCAGATTTTCTTTTTGCTTTTTCACGTTCCTCTTTCCTTTCAGATTTCACACGATCTTTTTCTTTATTCGCATTATACTCTTCAATCATCTCTCCCTGATTTATTAAATCGTTTGGCACCGGGCATGTTTCCAATTCATCAACCCAACAACACACATTGTTACATCTATGCCCTAGATCAATTTCAATTTTTCCCAACCCACCGGGTTTATACAAACTGGTTCTTGGATCTTTATCCAATTTCATATATGGCCTATATTCATGTTCATTAGAACAATGCCGACATGGATTTGCAGTTAATGGGCATTCTATTTCATCGCTCATTGATAGGCACATCCCATCTAATCATCTCTTCACAATCCCAAATTACTTCATCAATCTTCTTTTCAGCCCATTGTGGGGGTGTGCGCGTTGCAATCAGAGCGGTTCCATCATTTTTACGTGAAACAACTTCTCCAAATTTTCCAACAAATCGATCTTTTTTATTATTGTATTCTTCCATATTTTCAATACGTGTACAAATTCCGCCTATGATTTCACATTTACGACCGGCAGAAAGTTCTTTAAAAATAATACCTTTGAGATAACCGTGATTGGCTACGATACCGGGCATTTATCCATCACCATCAATGAGTTTACACCCGTCATCTTTCCTGCGCGCCATACAATCTTCACGGCAATATACTTCGATTAATGTGCCAAGTGGGTAATCCTCACGTGGTTGCGCAGGTCTTGACATAAATGGGCAAAGTTTGTATATCATGTTATTCCACCGCAATCTTCCCATTCTTGTCAGCAGATGGAAACACTTTCTTCATACGAATAGAATGACCACAAGATTTTTCCATTTCGAGTTTGTATTCAATCGCTTTCGCTTCCGTAGGGAACGCCGCAAGTAATATGGTTCCATCATAGACTTCAAATGGGTATTCGGTCACGATGGCGGAATTTTTTAACGGATGATAAATAAAAGAACCGTTACTATTTACTTCTAATGTAAATCTCCCTTCTATTCCGGGTGGCACTCTAATCATTCCATTCGTAATCGAAAACGTTCCTATAATTTTCATGTATTGTTATTGGACGCGTTTGTATAAAAAGGTTTTGATTTTTAATTCTCACGATTCTTCATAATGTTTATCGCAACATCAGCGAGCATAAATAAAGATTCTTTCAACCATGTTATAGCGACTAACACGCAGGCAAAGAGAAATCCATATTTCAAATCCACTGTGTTAAATTGTGATGCTGCCCAAAACGAAACCATAGCCACAGCGAGTCCGATAAGACCAAAGATTAACTGGAATCGCATTGTGGTTTCTTCCTCTTTAGAAAAAATAGATATGACCATGAATAGATATAGGGGTTTATTCTATAAAATACTTTGTGTAGACTATTTATGTTAGAACGCGTATTCCAAAGTTATAAATACTAATGAAACATTGTATGTGTATGGGCAAGTGAGTCCATAGGATAGAAAACAAAATGTATAAGAAATCAACAGAATCTATGAACGAAGTGTACGGATGCTTGAACAAACACGCGAAGAAGTGTTCTGGGGTTTTTCGTGAATATCAAGAAAAAATGGATAAAGTAAGAATGATTTATCCGGAATTTTAAACTCTTTTTTATCTCTTCAACGTCACATTAGTAATCCCCGGACTATACAACTCATCCGTACTTGCGTTATAATAAACATCAATCCCATAGAACAAATAATTCGCTCTTATCATCTCACCACTCTGATACCAATTAAAATTTATAACCGGGTATCCGGTTACGTTTAGAATTCCCGACCCATCGCTGTAAAAGTCTACAGTTCCTTGCACTCGCCCCTGCGCGTCATCTATAGTCCACGCATTTGCACCACAAACTAATACGCACATGATTATTAGTGTAATTATTATTTTCTTAATCATTGTTATCAAGTCCTATACTTATTCTTCGAATACGCCCCACTCGCCATCACAACAAATGCAAATATTAGTATTAGCACCGCACACGCAGCAACTATAATAATACCCGCCCCGGATCCCTGCGCTTCAATGGCGGTTATATTCTGCGCCAATCCATAAGAGTTGTTTACTGCTGCATTTGCCGATGTATTTCCGAATGTATCTGTTACTTTTGAAGGTGCGGTTGAATTTGCCGACATAAAAATGAATCCAAACATACCCACGGCAATTATGATCACTATAATAAACATATCAAGGAATTTCATTTCCTTTCACCTGCTGCTTTACTTTTATAATCATCCTTTTCAGGTGTTACGAGAACCGCTGGTTGAATGAGTGTGTATACAAACATTATTCCACATAATACACTAGAAATGATAAGCGCGCCCGATATATATGGTGAATTCCAAATAACATACGATGAAATGTCAACCGTGTATGTTCCATATGTTGAAACCGCAGATCCCATATTCTCTACAATTGAGAATGATGACAATGCACCCACAATGCCCATGATAGCACCACAAAGTGACAACCCAACCTTTGCTACATTAATATTTCCTTCGTTGCGTAATGGTTCTCTAAATGCCAATATCAATAATATGAATGCAGTAGCCATCAATACCAAAAACATTGGCATTGGTGTTGCACCCAATTGTCCATTCTGATAGGTAACATTAAGTATTTGTGTGGTGTTATCAGGATCAAATAACGGAAATGTGCCATTAAGCATTACTTATTACCTCTCAACGATCTTTCCAACTTATCCGCTTCCACTAACATTTTAGATGCGCGCGCTTTTCGGATTTTATAGAAATCCAATGCCACACGGGAATCCCATAGGAGTTCGTTACGGAGGGAGTCGCCTTTAGGGAGTTTAAGGGCGCGGTTTAGTTCTGATTTATATTCATTGTGAGCTGTTCTACTATATTCGATTTCCAAACGTGCGGCACTTCGTAGACTTGATATTGAGTGCTTATCCGGAATAGTTATTTTGATTGGTTGTTTTAACTGAATAACCGAATCTTTGTAAAAATCTTTAGACATATTAATCTTTCTATTTATCACTATTTGTTTATAAAGGTTTTGGTGAAAGTTATAGAAAGGTTTATTATGTTAGGACGCGTAGTAGTATTATACAAAAATTAGAGAGGAGTGAAGAAAGATGGAACCGGAAAAGCAAGAAACATTCACAATCGATTTTGTGATGAATGACAAGGACGCATCTGTTCAAGTCGTAGGAACATATTCAAATGTAAAGATGATTTATGAACTAATAACTGGGAACAAGTCGCTTTGGTTGGAAAATGAAAACGGGACACATCCAATTGATATTGTAAGTGTGGAGTGAACCAAACATGCTAACCGAAACACCAACATCATGCCCAACCCACTATCCCTACTTGAATGTAGAAATTGAAGAGGAAAATTGCCCACGCGAAGATTATTATGAAGAGAGGATTTCTTTGAGGAGGGAGAAGTGATGACCGACAACCAACTTCCACAATGGGTTGTTGATATACTTGACAAAGCAGGAGAGTCAGCACACAAAACACTTGTTGAACAGATGAAAACAAACCCGGATGCTATTGAAGCGTTATATGGTGATTAATATGGAACAACAATCTCCAGATGTTGAAGAATGGGTATGCATCACCAAATCTAAACGATGTGCCGGCCAAGATCCGTGCTACTTTCCCGATGAACGTAAAAGATGTCCACATGGATTTAAAATTAAGGTGAAGAGGGTGGGTTTACTATGAAACACATCAACATTGAACACGTAGAATTTTCAAGTTATGGTGGAACCAATCTTAAGGATGCTATAAATGAAGCATTTGATTGGTTTTATGCCTCTGAAAACAGCTTCACCAAAACTGCAACGGTAAGACATCTGAACGGAGTTAAAGTCACTTTCGAGAGGGAATCGTGATGACCGAAATTACAAAATGGAAGGATTGCCCAGATTTACACTATGAAAAAATGTGTTATCGGATTATGATTCCGGGATCTAAATGTGAACCATGGTTTTGTATTAATGTAAGAAATCGCAAATTGTGCCCGCGAGGAATATCATGACCCCTACCGCTCCAATCATGATCACCGACTACCGCGCGCGGTGTTGCGGGACGTGTAGACATCATAAAACATCACCGAAAATTGGATATTGCGAATGCGAATTATCAGAAGAT
>Ga0116171_10005279_pt1 | contig 11382 bp, 9 predicted proteins | sample AD_JPNHW2_MetaG_FD_89798 | JGI IMG/M metagenome (GOLD analysis project Ga0116171, IMG submission 89798) | Active sludge microbial communities of municipal wastewater-treating anaerobic digesters from Japan - AD_JPNHW2_MetaG | ecosystem: Engineered > Bioreactor > Anaerobic > Digestate | place...
AGGGAAGCCAGGGGAAAGGACTGGCCTGGCTGCCATAAATGGCTTCTCCGTTGACCTTCATCCATTGACCGACTTCCTTCAGCCGTTGAATACTGGGCTGGGGAATCTCCCCTTCAGCGGTTGGCCCGACGTTCAGCAGAAAATTACCTCCTTTGGAAACAATGTCCGAAAGTTTCAGGATCAGATCTTTGGTCGATTTCCAGTTGTGGTCCCAGGATTTGTAGCCCCAGGTATCATTCATGGTCATGCAGACCTCCCAGTGACGACCCGGAAATCCGGTGGAGGGGATATATTGCTCAGGTGTTTCGGTATCTCCCTGGTAACCGCCGCCAAGCCGGTTGTTGGTGATCAGGTTGGGATACTTGGCAATCAGGGGGAGGAATTTCTCCGCTCTTTCTTTGGTCATGTCGGTTGGAGTATCCCACCAGAGGATATCGAGGCCACCATAATTTTCCAGAATCTCTTTCACCTGAGGAACCGCAATTTTGTCGAGGTATTCGTCCATGCTGCCTTCCTGGGCCGGATCCCAGTGACCACGGTGTTCTTTGGTGTAGGCATCAATAGCCGCAGAATCGGGATTTGCCCAGCCTTCGGTGGCCACTTTCCGCGCAGCGGCACCACCGGGATGGGTCCAGTCCTGTGCCTGACTGTAATAAAATCCCAACCTGATTCCTTCCTTTTTGCAGGCTTTGGCCAGTGGTTTTAACAAATCCTTTCCGTAAGGAGTGGCATCTACCATATCCCAGTCGGTTACTTTGGAATCAAAAAGGGCAAATCCGTCGTGGTGTTTGGAAGTGATCACCAGGTATTTCATACCGGCTTCCTTTGCCAGATCAACCCAGGCCTCAGGATCGTATTTCACCGGATTGAACTCTTTTGCATACGCACGGTACTCCGCTACCGGAATTTTCCCGCGGTTCATGATCCATTCACCAATCCTTTTGACCTGGACGTCTTTGTATACGCCTGCCGGCACAGCATATACTCCCCAATGGATAAACAATCCGAATTTGGCGTCAGTCCACCATTGCATCCTGGTTTCAGGCGTTATTTCCTGCTTTGCGGGCGGGTTGCAGGAGTGGGCTGCCAACAGGGGCAGGAAAAGGAGTAAAAACATTAACTTCTTCATTGTCTTAACTATGATTTTGAATGATTTGAATGATTTGAATGATTTTTATGTTTTATTCTCTTTGTTTTTAAAATGGTATTGCTGGGTATAAGGTTTAACTGGGTTATATTTGGGATTAGTCAGGCGATGAAATCCCAGGCTTCTGGCACCAAAGTTAATCAGTAATCCAACTTCAAGATTATAAGCTTCCAGATAATTGATGGCCTGGGCAAAGTGAACATCTTCAAGTTTGGTTAGCGCCTTTATTTCAACGGATATGACATCTTCCACAAGAAAATCCACCCTGCGGGTTCCAACAGGCCTGTCCTTATAATAAACTTCCATATCGTATTCCCGTTGAAATTTCACTCCCTGAAGTACAAACTCAACCTCAAGTGATCTCTGGTAAATAACTTCCTGAAAACCATTACCTAAGAATTTGTGCACCTCCATAGCACAGCCGATAATCTTTTCAGTAATGGCTGAAAATTTATACTTTTCATCAATCATTTGTTTGTCCGGATTAACTGAATCAAAGTTAATCAAATGAATCATTCCGAATCATAGTTAAGACATTTTCTTTATTTATTTCCACTCCTGGTTTGAATTGTTCAGTTACCATGTACTTCTTTAAACTGTACGACAACTGCTGTGCTTCCGGTCTTTTTTGCAGATCCGTTTGCAGGTCGATTCCAGATACCAGCAGTTTACCTTTTCCGACCCTGGCCTCGAAAAGCAAAGCCAGCGGGCGGTTAGTGAACCAGTCGTCGATCACCCTGACAATGGGTTTAATTTCTTTCGGAAAACTGCTTAAAATGATCGGTCCGGAATGGCTCATGGCGTCCCACCACTGCCAGTTGCTGTGGTATTCCGTCGGAAATTCAGCCAGTGCCGGGTGTTTGGGATCACAAAGGATGCCCAGGGTGTGGGGTCCCTGCCCGCTGGTCCAGGCGGTGTTCCAGAAGATGCTGCTGAAGCCGGTCTTGATTTTTCCGCCCAATGCCGGGGAGAGGCTCCCTTTTTTCAGGTTCAGGAGAACGGTTCCGCCTTCCTCCAGAAATTTTAAGGTTTCATCATCAGGAACCTGTGTAATCTGGATTTGCTTTTCTCCGGGGATCGATTCTTTGACGGCCGGGTACACCCAAAAATTCCAGGAATTGCCGTATTCCCCTGTGCTTAAGGTTAATGTCAGCATTTGAGGGGTATGGATATCCTTCAGCGGGAATGTTATTGTTCCCAATGGAGTCCCGTTGCCAGGGGGAATATCTGTTTTTGCCAGTTTACCCTTTCCAAGGGTATTACCTGAACTCCCCCTTATGTCCCATTCCGGTGTACAATTTAATAAGGGAAACTCTCCGAAATGGGCCACTTCTGCCGTTGCCGTAAAGGTTTCGTTGTTCAGATAAACCATTTTCTCCATCCTGACCAGGGGAACAGTGGTGTTGCAGAATTGCCGGAAGGCTTCCGGAGTGATGTACCCTTTTTCATCCCAGAAGGGATCAAGCACCCCGACCAGCGCCGTTCCCTGTCCGGGGAAATCGTGCAGGTCGAGTAACTGAAATCCGCCAAAGCCTTTGGTGCGTAATGCTGCTTCGATGTCGGCCTTGTAACAGAGCGCCTGCAATTTGCCGGATGCCAGCAGGAAGCTGTCGGCCAGGTTGGCCATCCCGTTTTGTGTAAGGGTTTCCCTGAAAATCTCAAAATTCTTCGCCCTGACCACCCCGTCGTATTTGGGAATTTCCCTGAAATTGGGATACACACACCATTGTCCGATTTCGTGGCTTACCACCGGCTGGTGAAAGCCGGCGATTTTTTCCGACCAGTCAAAGGCCGAGGAAGGGGGCAGCTTATTGATGATGCTGTTCATTTCTTCGCCCCAGCCCTGTATACGCGGATCAGAAGTACTAAGGTAATCGTTCACCTCCAGGTTGGGCCAACCGGCGCCCGAGGTGTAGATTCTCCGGTTGTCTATTGCTTTCCAGTGTTTGACAAATTCAGTGAGGTAGGCTCCGCTCTTTTTCCCCCGCGGTTCATTGCCATAGGCCATCATGCAGAAGGAGGGATGGTTGCCATAGGTTTCCACCATCCTTTCGCTCTCTTCTTCAATAAAGCGGTCAATGGGTTTGCCATCCCCGAGGGTGGTCGACTGGTTGGCCCAGGAAGAGCATTCCACATGGAGGTAAATCCCCGCTTTGTCGGCAGCCTCAAAGGCGGCCGAGGGCGGGCACCAGGAATGAAACCGCATGTGGTTGAGGCCGTGCGATTTGATGATCCTGAAAATCCTTGCCCAACTGGCAGTATCGGTGGGCGGATATCCGGTTTTCGGAAAGATGGCACATTCGAGGGTTCCCCTTAAAAACAGTGGAATTCCGTTGATTTGTAGTCTGTTTCCCTGTGTGGAAACCACTCTCATGCCGAAAGTAGTGCGAAAAGTATCGGCAGGTGTTGTTTATGAACTGATTACAGCATTCAGATTATATAGATTGGGGTGAAATTCACTCCACAGGTGTGTTGGTTCTCTCAATGGAATATCCATGTTAAACTCATGCACTCCTGGCCGGACGGATACACCGGAGATAACCGGTTGGTCAGTGTTTTCCACAGAAATAGCCAGGACGGATTTCTGAATATCAGGAGAGAGATTATTCAGTTTAATTTTAACAGCAATGACTCTTTTTTCAATATCAGGAAATACCTGGATATTTTCGATAAAAAGAGTGGGACGTGCCTGCAGGAATAATTTTCCGACAATGCCGTTCCAGTTGGTTTGGGTGTGGTCGGAAACGCTGTGGGAATTGACCCCGGGATCGATCTCCTTGATCCGGTTGTCCACGCAAAGGGTCAGCCAGTGTTTCCCCGGGGTCAGCAGTTCGGAAAGGGTATAGATATGAGGTGTTCCCAGGGAATTCTGCATTCCGGCCTCTTTTCCATCCACTCAGAGGCGGGTTTCCCAGTGGCAGCGCTCCAGGAACAGGGTGATGTGTTTCCCCTTCCAGCTATGGGGGATGTTCACTGCTTTCCGGGACCAGGCAGCGCCGGTATAGGCCTTCACCGGCTGCAGCCAGAAGGGGATTTTAAAGTTGGCTGAATCTCTGTATGGGGCGTAATCCGGAGACGTAAAAAACGATTGATCCACGATTTGTCCGGTCCATTTGGTATTCAATGTCACTTCAAATCCCTTGGTGTTGGTGGCCATCGATCCGGGCAGTTTTACCCTGTCGTTCAGTACTTTATTGAACCATAAGCCGGTTATCCCTTCATCGGCAGGATCCATGGCAAACTGCCATTCTCCGGAAAGATCGATTGTTTGGGGTGCGTTGGGGTGACAAGAGGATAAATATACAAGACTAAAAGATATCAGACTAAAAGATATCAGACGAAATGCAGATAAAAAGGACTTCATTCTTTTAATATTTAGGTAATGGCTTCTTTTACTTGTTCACAGTCAGCTGTTTTTCCAGTTCCTCCAGCGATTTCCCCTTGGTTTCCGGAACTTTTTTAAGGATAAATACAAATCCGGCGAGGCAAATCAAAGCGTAAAGCCAGAAAGTTCCGCTGGCCATCAGCCATCTGTTCAGTATAGGGAAGGTATAGGTCAGGACAAAGCAGGCCAGCCAGAGGGCTGTTGTGGCGGTGGCCATGGCGGCTCCCCTGATTTTGTTCGGAAAAATTTCCGACAGGATGACCCAGGTGACCGGGGCCAGCGTCAGGGCATAAGTGGCCAGGGCCAGCAACACCAGCACCAGGATGGCCATGCCTTTGACCTGGAAGAAGTAGCCGGCTCCCAGCAGAAGATAGACCACGGCCAGCCCGAGGGCGCCGGTCAGCATCAGGTTGCGCCGGCCCCAGTGATCGACCATACGCATAGCAAGCAGGGTAAAAATCAGGTTGATGGTTCCGGTGACCACCACATTGAACAACATATCGCTAACCGTATAACCGGCAGCGGAGAATATTTCCTCCGCATAGTTGAAAATAACGTTGATGCCGCACCATTGCTGGAATATGGCCAGGACAACGCCGAGAATGATCACCGGCCGTATTCCGGGAGCCAGCAACTCCCGGAAATTTACCCTGGTACTGGCTTCTGCAAGGGTTTGGGCGATTTCGGCTCTCCCTTGAACCGCATATTGTTTCCCACCGATTCTTTCCAGTATGCGCTCTGCCTGGTCCCATTTGCCCGATTTAGCCAGAAAACGGGGGCTTTCGGGGATGAAAAAGGAGAGTACCAGAAAAAGCAGGGCAGGGGCTGCCACTGCCTGGAACATCCAGCGCCAGCCAGTTTGTCCGTTCCAGGACTGGAGGATGGCAGCATCTGAAGCACCAGCCGTAACCGGATCAGCAATCAGGTAGTTGATCACCTGGGCAAGCAGTATCCCGATGACAATGGTCAGCTGGTTGACCGAAACCAGCCGGCCCCTGAGCGAAGGAGGTGATATCTCGGCAATGTACATGGGTGAAACCGCAGAAGCGATTCCGATCCCCAGGCCTCCGAATAACCGGAACAGGATAAAGGGTGTAAAGTGATTGGCAGCTCCGGTCCCGATGGCGGCAATGGTGAAAATCAGGGCAGAGAGCATCAGGGGGCGTTTTCTTCCGAACCGGTCGGTCAGATAGCCGGAAATCATCGCCCCGGCGAGGCATCCGATGAGGGCACTGCTCATGGCCCACCCCTGGAGATGCGGGGAAGCCGTGATTTGAAAAAAGCGCTCATAAAAAGGTTTGGCGCCACCGATAACCACCCAGTCGTATCCAAAAAGCAGCCCGCCCATTGCAGCAACCAGCGTAATGCCAAAAATAAAACCCCTGTTAAAATGCTTTTGTTCCATAAGTTTAGTCTCTAAAATTCAAGGTCCACCCATAAAATGACCCCCTGCGGCATTCGTGCTGCAAGGTAGCGAATTAACAGGCTTCTTTTTCTATCTTGCAGTCCAAATTTATCTGTAATTGGAATGCCCGTTTGCTGGTTAAATTTATCCCGTTTTGTGCTGTTGTTGCTCGTGTGGTTGTGTCTGACCTCCACCAGGGTTCAGGCTTATCCTGATTCCGGCAAGAATCCGGTGGTCAGCGGATTTATCCGGGATAAATCCAACGGAGAGGTACTCACCGGCGCTACTGTTTTTGCTATTCAGGGAAACAAAGGGGTGGTTTCAGATGTTTATGGTTATTTTGCACTCTCCTTACCTCCCGGCCGCTATACCCTGCGCTTTTCCTTTGTTGGATATGAAGGGCAGGAGAAGGAAATTCAGCTAAGCGGCAATCAGGTACTGAATATTTCCCTTCAACCCTTGCAGGAGGAGCTGGGAGAAGTAGTGGTCAGGGCCAGAAGGGCTGAACAGAATATTCTGGCTCCCGCGATGAGCTTGCAGAAAGTGGACAGTAAAACCATCCGGAAAGTACCATCCTTACTGGGTGAGATTGATCTGGTCAAAGTGATCCAGTTGATGCCCGGGGTACTGACCACCAGTGAAGGTTCCACCGGGTTCAGTGTCCGTGGCGGACAGTCGGACCAGAACCTGATCATCCTCGATGAGGCCACCATTTATAATGCTTCCCACCTGATGGGATTCTTTTCTGTTTTCAATAATGACGCGGTGAAAGATGTTACCCTCTACAAGGGAGATATTCCTGCGGCCTATGGGGGAAGGCTCGCCTCATTGCTGGATGTGCGGATGCGGGATGGCAATTCCCGGAAACTGGCCGGCACCGGCAGCATCGGGAGCGTTTCCAGTAAACTTACCCTTGAAGGGCCATTGATCCGCGACAAAACAACTTTTATCCTTTCCGGCAGGCGCACGTATGCCGACTTGTTTCTTCCCTTAGCCAAAAATCCGGAAGTCAGAGATAACCAGCTCTATTTCTATGACCTTAACCTGAAACTTTCCCATACCCTGAATTCGGGTAACCGCTTATTTTTCTCGGGATACCAGGGCAGAGATATTTTTAAGAACCAGTTTGCCCTGATGGGTTTCGGGAACCAGGCGGCCTCCCTGCGCTGGAATCACCTTTTTCCCTCCCGGCTCTTTTTTAACCTGAGTTTCAATTATTCGCGGTACAGTTATGAGCTGGGGACCCTTGAAGATACCCTGAATTCCTTTAAATGGACCTCTGCCATCCGGGATGTTTCGCTGCGCTTCGATTTAACCCACTACCTGTCGGGGGAACACACCCTCCGCTACGGCGCAGTTTCCACCCATCACTCCTTCTACCCCGGAAGCATCCGGGCCACCGGCGAATCTTCCATTTTTTCCGATTATTCACTGCCCTCCGGTTATGCCCTGGAGCACGGGGTCTATTTTTCCGACGAGATGAAGGTCTCCGGGAAGTGGTTGATCAAAGCCGGCCTCCGGCTGGCTCTATTTCAGAATGTTGGTCCCGGAAAATACTACCGTTACGATGGGAATTACCAGTCGGTCGAAAGTGTAACAGTGGGCAAAGGTGAAATTTACAACACCTGGAGCGTGCTGGAACCCCGCCTGGCCATGAGCTTCCCGGTTGACAGCCAGTCATCGGTGAAGGCCAGCTATTCCCATACCGGGCAATTCATCATGCTGGCACAGAATTCCACTGCCGGTACGCCACTGGATGTGTGGTTCCCGGCCTCTCCCAATGTGAAACCCCAGCTTTCGGACCAGGCAGCCATCGGCTATTTCCGTAACTTCCTGGACAATAGGCTGGAAGTCTCCCTTGAAATTTACCATAAAAACATTGGCCGTGTGGTCGATTTCAGGGAAAATGCCCAACTGTTGCTCAATGAAAAGCTGGAGGGAGAACTCCGCTACGGGAAAGGCCGGGCTTATGGGGTGGAGTCGATGATCCGCAAGGAGAACGGCCGGTTAACCGGCTGGATCAGCTATACTTTTTCCAGATCTTTCCGCACTCTTCCGGAGATCAACGAAGGTAAAAGGTACAATGCCCCCTTTGATAAGCCCCATACGGTAAATGTTGTCGCCAATTACGAACTGGGCAAACGCCTTTCTTCCTCCCTGACCTGGGTGTATGCCACCGGTTTGCCCGTTACCTTCCCGACCGGAAAAGCACTCTACGGGAACGACATCGTCCCGGTCTATTCCGGAAGGAATGAATATCGCCTGCCTGACTACCACCGGATGGATGTTTCCCTGACCCTGAAAGGGAAAAACAAACCCGGACGGAAGTGGCATGGCGAATGGAACCTTTCCGTCTACAACCTCTATGACCGGCACAATACCTGGTCGATCGATTTTGAGCGGGATGAAACCAATCCCAACCTGATGTATGCGGAAAAGACCTACCTTTTTTCCGTTATTCCGGCCCTTACGTGGAATTTTAACTTTTAAAGCAGGAAATTAGTATTGAAAGGAAAAAATGTTATAATAACTGATTTTGACCCCCTGCCCCCTAAAGGGGGTATAAATTCTGAAGTAATAAACAGAACATTATCAACGGATTTTAAGTCCCCTTTAGGGGATTTAGGGGTCCGGAGAATAATGTATCTCTTCATCTTTTTGAAGTATCAGTTTTTTAATTGTTTGATTATTATTGCATTCACGTTGCAATCCTGTACGGAACGAATGGTGATTGAAACGGAAGAAGGCTTTATCCGGCTGGTGGTCGACGGATCAATTTCGACTGAAAAAACAAAACATACCGTGAGGCTGACCACCACCGAGGGTTATTTCTCCGGTCAGCCGTTTACTCCGGTCACCAGCGCAACGGTTACCATCACCGACGGATATGCTGTTTACCCCCTCCGGGAAACAGGTTCGGGAAAATACCAGACAATGTCCGGGGTGTTTGGCATTCCGGGGCGGCGTTACCGGCTGAATATCAAACTTTCCAAATCGGTCGGCGGATACACGGAATATTCAGCTGAGACTGATTTATTGCCGCCGGCGAAACTGGATTCCGTATCTGTAAAATTCTATCCCGATTGGGATGAACAAGGGATGTGGGAGGTCAAAGGTTATTTTCAAGACTCCCCGGACCCTGATTATTACCGGTTCCTGTTGTACCGGAATGGTAATTCGATGACCAATTCTCTGAGCGATTGGTACATCACTGACGATTTCTTCTTCAATGGCAAATATCTCCGGGGCACTACCCTGGGTTGGTTAAGCCAGCATCAGGAGCATGAAGCACTTCAAAAGGGAGATACCCTCACTGCTGAAGTTCAGGTTTTACATGCTGATTTTGCCCGGTTTCTTCTGGGGATGAAAAGCAATTTGTATGGCTCTAATCCCTTGTTCAGCGGGCCACCCGCTAATGTGAAAGGGAACATCTCCAACGGGGCCATCGGGTATTTTTCTGCTTATTCCATTTCCCGGGCTCAAATGGTGATCACAGAAACAGATCAGACCCAATGACCATCCTGGTAGCCGTGCTGCATCCAGGGCAGTTCCCTGCTGAAATAGAAGGGTTGCAGGCGGTAAGCCAGTTCTTTCATCCGGGCATCATCCAAAGGCCGGAAATTTTTTAATATGTCGACATTTGAACGGATCACCTCCAGACTGTCTATCCCCAGCACGATACCATCGGGGCCTTTCAGGGTAAGCGCAAAGCGGATAAGGTCTTGCGGATCCAGATCTTTTACGGTCTCCCGCGGCCGGATCACCTTGATCATCCTGATGCCCACACCATGCTCTTTGGCGGCGGCAAATCCCGTATCCTGGCGGTTTTCGGTATTTCCGTTGTAGTGGTTCATGGCCACCAGCATATTGTCGAAAATCCCTTTCTCTGCCATCAATTTAACCAGGGCAGCTTTGGAATGACAGGAGAACCCGATAAAACGGGTCACTTTCTGCTCCTTCATTTTCTGCACAATGTCGATCAGGTTTCCCTTTTCGCTGATTTTGGCTATGTCGGCTTCTGAATCGACGGAATGAATATTCAGCAGGTCGAGGTGATCGGTTTGCAAACGTTTCAGGCTGGTTTCAATCTGGCGCATGGCCTCGTCGGGGTTCCGGCTGTTTACCTTGGTGGAAAGGAAAATCTCCTTCCTGCGGGTTTTCACCACTTCACCCAACCTCACCTCGCTGATGATCCCCAGTTCCTTGTTTTCGTAACTGGCGGCGGTATCCCAGTAATAAAGGCCGTTGTCGAGCCCGAAATTCAGGATGTTGCAGGCAGTTTCGGGATCTTTGACCGTACAAAAACGGGAACCCAGTCCCATGGCAATTTTGGGAACTTTTACCCCGGTTTTGCCCAGTTCGGATAGCGGCAGACCTTTGGCATCATAAGCATGAGCAGTATCCCTGAACACAGCACAGGAGGCGAGCAGGTCGGAACCGGCCAGCAGCGCGCCGGCACTCAGGGTCCCTTTGATAAATTTGCGGCGGGATGAATCCATGTTCTTAAAAGTTTTAGTCCATTTTCTGCCATACCCGGCAGTAATCTACATAAAATGCGGCAGGAAGGTCGGCAGGATCGGGCAAGCCGGCCCAGCCTTCCATGATTTCCGTATCGAGCATCACATTCAGTGCGGTGTGAAAATAGTCATTTTTCCGGGTAAACACTTCTTTCCCGTCGATGTACCAGGTCAATATCTCCGGCGTCCATAGAAATCCATAGATATGAAAGTCATCATAGAAATTCCAGGGCACAGTGACGGAAGAACTCTTGTTTTCCAACGGAAAAGCTGATCTGACAAGCGTTTCCACATACGGGGTCTTTTGACGGTGGAGCGTCATGTAGTATTTTCTTTCTTCCTGCTTTTTCGTGGGTTTCCCGAAGAATTCGAAAATATCAATCTCTTCGGAAAAGCTGCCTTCTTTGTATTTCTCCGGGGCATCCAGAGGGTCATACAGCCAGAAAGCGTTGCTGGGTCCGGCTTTCATCCCTTTGCAACGGGCTTCAAAATAGCCGTATTTGACCCGTTTCTTGCTTTTGATGATCGATGTCGTGAATTTGTCATATCCCCGAACACGGTTCTCTACCGACACCTCTTCCGGTTTCAGCGCTCTGGCCCACAACTCCAGATTGCCTTTATTGACCACCACATTATCCCGGGAAAAGTAAGCCGGCTTTCTCCCGTGCATGGTCGGGTTAAAATCCCACCATTTTTCTGCGTCCAGACTTTTCCCGTTGAATTCATCGCTGAATTCCGGGTTGAGTTTCCAGTCGGGATAAAGGGGGCAGACAGGGGGATTGTTTTTCTGGGCGGTGGAAAGTTGGGTAATGCTGACGAAGAGCATTACAATGGCGATATACAACTTCATAACTTAATACATTATTGGTTCAAATATAAGATTTTTTAACCCTGAATCTTACAAGGTGTGTTTTCAGTGCTGGCTTCG
>Ga0116171_10005283_pt1 | contig 11377 bp, 13 predicted proteins | sample AD_JPNHW2_MetaG_FD_89798 | JGI IMG/M metagenome (GOLD analysis project Ga0116171, IMG submission 89798) | Active sludge microbial communities of municipal wastewater-treating anaerobic digesters from Japan - AD_JPNHW2_MetaG | ecosystem: Engineered > Bioreactor > Anaerobic > Digestate | place...
TATCCCTGTTACCTTTTTAACCTTTTGCATAGGAGGCAATAAAGTTTTGCGGAGCTTCCCACAAGGTGGAAATCCGTCATAATTTCATGGATAATAAACTATTTCAGTTGCAGGCTGTCCAACACTCCCGATTTCTGCAGCTCCATCAGTTTTGCATGATCACGGGCACCACATTCCTGAGCTGGACAACTTATTGCCGGTTCTTTGTGCACCCTGTTATCAGCCGGCTCCCAACCAAGTACCATGAACAGTACGAAGAAGCCTGCCACGTAAGCCAGGGTAACATGCCAACCTTTTCTAAGCCACAAAAGCACATTTCGGGCCTCGGGAAATTTATTGGTAATGGCCACACCTGCCGAAGATCCAAACCATATCATGGATCCGCCGAAACCAACGGTATAGGCCAACATGCCCCAGTCGTAGTGACCTTGTTCGAGACAAAGTTTTGTGAGCGGGATATTGTCAAAAACTGCTGAAACAAAGCCCAATATAAAGGCGGTCATCCACGAAGCATCGGGGAGTTTTTCCACCGGCATCAGCGAAGCGCATGTAACCAGGCACAACAAAAATACCGTACCTTTGATAGCTCCCGGCACTTCATTCCAGGGCAGTTTGGTGAACAACATTCCGATAATTAATGCAACCCATACTCCCAATGCAGGCATATCATACATGAAATTGGAAATAATGGCGCCCACAAGAATCAGGAACACTACCAGGAGCTTTTTCCAGTCCACTTTGGCTTTTAACCCGGCTGTTTTTTCTATGGGTTGAAATTTGTGTTGCTGGTGAGCTGCAAACCAGCCAATTATAATCAATGCAACAGCAGCCGCAACATAAGCATGCACGACATTTAACGGATCCACACCATCAATCCACATCATGGTGGTAGTGGTATCTCCCACCACACTGCCCGAGCCGCCGGCATTGCTTGCCGCGACAATGGCTGCAATGAATCCCACATGCACTTTGTTCTTAAATACTACCAAAGCGATAGTACCCCCAATCAAGGCGGCGGCAATATTATCAAGGAAAGAAGATATTACACAAACAAATACCAGAAGGATAAAAGGTCCCATCCAGCTTTTCGGCAGGTATTTCGGCACGATATCAGGAACGCCTGACTCTTCAAACACCTTTGCCAATACCGAGAAACCCAACAACAAACCCAGCAGATTCAGCAAAGTACCCCACTCGCCCTGACGCATCCATTCGCCGGATGCATCCTTGCCAAAAAGTTGGTCGGTAAATGAATTGGAGCCAAAAAAGTGTTCAAATGCATGAAAATTGGGATCGAATATCAACTTATAACTTAATACAACGGTCAATCCAATTACTGCAACCCAAAAAGTTTGATTGTGGAAAAGTGCAACACCAAGTAAAATTAATCCAAACAGGAAAAATTCCAGCGGAATTCCTCCAATGGAAGGTGTTGAGGCACCGCCTGCAGCATATAATAATGAAGGCGTTAAAAAAAGCAGCAAGGTTGCCATTGCTATAAAAAATACACGAAAAGGCACAATTTTAAGGTTCATAATTTAGTCTTTATAAAAATATTATTTGAAATAATTAATAAATTTTTAATGCAGTGATGTTACCACATTAATCGCATGGATAAGCCACGCCGGAGCATAAAAGCTTATTGAAAATGCTCACTTAAATTATTTCAAATCCTTAAAATATGCATTTTGATTATTCCGCCACAGGAATACGTGCCTGGAGGAGGCAGAGACCAGATGGCCAGGGTTGACTGAGTTTCAGCAACCAATTTGGGGATAATAACAAATTTCTTTTCTGTCGGCCCGGATGTAGTGGATTCAGTTTTATTATTTTGAATGTCTTTTAGACTGTCTTTTCCGGGAAAGTTATCAAGAGGCTTTTGGGAAGTAACTATGGATGTGGGTTGAGAAGAATCCTGACATTGGTGGTCGGCAGTTGTTGGTTTGTCTGCGGTAACAAGGCCTGATTTCTCTGCAGTGTCCACCCTGCCAACACCAGCATGATCTCTGTATGCATATTGCAGAAAAACCAGCATTGTCCACACAAATGCAAAAACACATATGCATTTGAATTTCAATACGTTGCAATCTCTGCGCCGCATATTATACCATTTATTTAAAAAAGGCTGTTTCAAAATTTGGTTAGCTCACGAGAACTAATTGATTTTGAAACAGCCTCGGTTTCATTCGGTTTAATTATTAATAGCTGTAGTGTCAGTTTTCATGGTTTCCATAAGCTGACGAGCCTGTGCCTCGTCTCTTAGTTTACACTCCTCTGCAGAACAGTTTATAGCCGGTTCTTTGTGTTGTTTATTATCGGCCGGTTCCCAACCCATTACAAAATATAAAACAAAAAATCCGGCAATATAAGCAAGCATCACGTGCCATCCTTTACGAACCCAAAGGCCTACATTACGGGCATCCTGAAATTTGTTGGTGATAGCCACGCCTGCAGATGAGCCAAACCAAACCATAGACCCGCCGAAACCGACAGTATAGGCCAGCATACCCCAATCGTAATGACCCTGGTCGAGGCAAAGCTTTGTGAGAGGGATATTGTCGAATACGGCCGAAACAAATCCCAGGATAAAGGCCGTCATCCACGAAGCTGAAGGCAGTGTTTCCACAGGCATCAGCGAGGCTGCCGTTACGAGACACAACAGGAAGATAGAACCTTTGATAGAAGCGCCCACTTCGTGCCAGGGCATTTTGCGAACAAATGCGCCAATAATAATGGCAATCCAAACACCAAGTGCGGGCATGTCGTAATAAATATTAGACAATATGGCTCCAACTAAAATTAACAGCACGATAAGCAGCCTCACCCAGTCAACTTTAACACCCGGTTTTGCATCACTGGTGATACGCTCAAATTTGTCCTGCTGGTGTGAGGCAAACCAGGCAATAATAAACAAGGCCACAAATGCTGCCACATAAGCATGCAGCACATTAAGTGCAGAAACACCGTCAATCCACATCATGGTGGTGGTGGTATCGCCCACCACGCTGCCGGAACCTCCGGCATTACTGGCAGCCACAATACCTGCAATATAACCTATATGCACTTTGTTTTTAAACACCACAAGGGCGATAGTGCCACCTATCATGGCCGCAGCAATATTATCGAGAAATGAAGAAAGCACAAAAACGAAGATTAGCAGCACAAAAGGACCTTTCCAGTCGTTAGGCAAATATTTGGGAAGGATATCAGGCACACCGGATTCTTCAAATATTTTTGCGAGTATGGCAAAACCAAGCAGCAAACCCAGAAGATTAAGCAGAATTCCCCATTCTCCCTGCCTCATACTTTTATCTGACAACTGATCGATGAACGAGTTTGCGCCAAAAAAATGTTCAGCAAAAGGATAACCCGAAATAAAAATGATTTTATAAAGAATGATTACCGAAAGGCCGGTAATGGCAACCCAAAAGGTCTGTTTGTGAAACAAAGCCACACCAACAAGAGTAAGTGCAAATAAAATAAACTCAATGCGTATCCCCGAAATTGAAGGACCACCAGAGCCACCTTCGGCAAAAGCCCAAACAGGTGCAATAATTGCAGCAAAAAGGAACAACCATTTAATAATTTTTTTTGTCATAAGGTTCTTTTTCAGGATTTATAAATATTTAATGAATAATTTTAAATGCTACAGGAATCTTAAATTAATGCAACCTATCATAAAAAACTGTTTTATTAAATGTGTCGTAGTTAATTTTGTTGTAAAGTAAAAAAAATATTAGTTGAAATGTATTCAAAACTCAACGTAGTAGTAAGGCCAATAACAAACACATAAATTATCAGTACAAACATACTATAAATTTCAGTTAAACAACCTTTTAGCAGGTTTATTTTATCAGACCTGAAAAGCCCATAAATGCAAGCGATAACAGACCTGCCGTAACCAACGAAATGGGGAATCCCCTCATTCCTTTTGGTACTTTGGTCATTTCCATTTGTTCACGTATACCTGCCATAAGTATCAGAGCTAAAGTAAATCCCACGGCTGTGGCAGCAGCATAAACCACACTTTCTATCAGATTATAGTCTTTCTGTACCGCAAGAATGGCAATACCAAGCACAGCACAGTTGGTAGTAATCAATGGCAGATAAATACCCAGAGCCTGATACAGGCTGGGTGCAGATTTTTTCAGAATTATTTCAACAATTTGCACCAGAAATGCAATGATAAAAATAAATGAAATGGTCTGCATGAATTCAATATTCAGCGGGACCAGAATAAAATAATAAATGAAATAGGTAACCAGATTGGCAAGTGCCATGACAAAGACCACGGCAGCTCCCATGCCTACCGAAGTGGAAACTTTGTTAGATACCCCCAGAAAAGGGCATATCCCAAGGAACTGGGCAAGCACCACATTATTGACAATGAGTGCTAATATTATAATTTTAACGAATTCCATAGTTTATTGTATTTTATGATTTTGCTCTTACTCTGTTAAAAAGTGCAATAAGATATCCATAGGTAATAAAGGCACCCGGAGGAAGGATAAAAAGTAGTATGGTTTTGGCGTTTTCACTAACCAGTTTCACATCAAATATAGATCCGTTACCCAGCAGTTCCCGGATAGATCCCATGATAGTAATAGCCAAAGTAAATCCTATCCCCATGCCAATACCATCGAGAATAGCCGGAAAGACCTTATTTTTTTGGGCAAAGGCTTCTGCGCGCCCCAGAATGATACAGTTCACAACAATCAGTGGGATAAATATTCCCAAGGTCTGATAAAGTTCCGGGGTAAAAGCCTTCATCACCAGGTCGACAATAGTAACAAAAGTGGCAATTATTACAATGAAGGCGGCAATACGCACTTTGTCGGGAATGAGATTTTTAAGCAATGCAATAAAAAGGTTGGAAAATACCAGCACAAATGTAGTGGCAGCTCCCATCCCTATACCATTGAATGCGGCAGTGGTAACAGCCAACGTAGGGCATGTCCCCAACACCAGGATGAATGTCGGGTTTTCCCTGACGATACCATTGGTTAAGAACTTAATATTACTCATGGTTTACCTCCTTCATTTTTAGAGAAATTCTTATTGAAACCATCGTAAGCTTTCTGCGTTGCATCACAGAATGCCCTTGATGTTATTGTAGATGCCGTGATAGCGTCCACATCACCTCCGTCTTTTTTAACCAATAATTTGAAACTTGCAGGATTTTTTCCTTTAAACTGGTCTTTCCATTTGGTTTTCATTTTGTCACCCAAGCCGGGGGTTTCTTTTTGATTCAGCACAGCAATATTATTGATAGTGCCGTCGGGCAGCAAACCTACCATAAGGTTAAACCTGCCACTAAAACCTTTGTCGGTGAATGTTTTTACGGCATATCCTACGATTTGGTCCGATTTTGTTCCGATGTAATAGGTAAGGCCATCAATTTCTTTGGCCTCCTTTGTCGGGTCGTTATCAAATTCCGGAAGTACAAGTTTCAGAGCTTCAATCTCTGCCTTTTTGGATGACACTTCAATAGGCCCCTTGGTAACACTATACACCAGGCCTAATGCCGCCGACATCACCATGGATATCAGAAACAGGCACAATATCATGTTTTTTAACGATGATTCCAGTTTAGCCATTTTTTACTACCTCCCCGAATTTTTTTGGTTTAAAACCTTTATTAATTAAAGGTACTAAAGCATTCATAATTAATATTGCAAACGATACACCTTCGGGATAGGCTCCCCATACCCTGATGATAACCGTGAGCAGTCCGCATCCTATGCCGAAGACCACCATGCCCGACTTTGTCATCGGGGAGGTAACCATATCGGTAGCCATAAAAATGGCTCCCAGCATGAGTCCGCCGGCTAAAAGATGAAAAACAGGATCGATATATTTTGTCGGATCAATCAGATACGAAACGCCGGTAAACAAAAACACCGTGCCAAGAAAAGTAACCGGAATATGCCAGGTAATAATCTTGCGGATCAACATAAACAACCCGCCTAATATCAGGGCGATGGCAGACACTTCGCCCAGCGAGCCGCCCATATTTCCCAAAAGCATTTCGGCATAAGAAGGTAATTGAGCCATAATATCGCTCATGCTATCGCCTTTGGCCAGGCCTTCCTTAACAATACCGAGACTGGTAGGACCGGTTAAGGCATCAACCAGCACAGTACGGTTTACTAGTGGCGTAGGCCATGAAGTCATGTTAACCGGGAAAGAAATCAGCATAAACACACGACCTACCAGCGCTGGATTGAAGGGATTTTTTCCCAGCCCGCCAAAGGTCATCTTAGCCACCCCTATAGCCACGATGGAACCAACAACCATCATCCACACCGGCAGGTTGCTGGGCACATTAAGCGCCAACAGGATACCGGTAATAACAGCCGACCCGTCGCTGATGCTATTGGGTTCTTTCAACAGAAACTTTTGAATAAGAAACTCTACCACCAGGCATGTCAGTACAGCAACTGCTGTAAGCAGCAGAGCGCCAATACCGAAATACCAGAACGATACCAGCATGGCGGGTATCAGTGCAATGACCACACCCCACATAATTTTTCTGACGGTCTGGTCGCCATGCACATGCGGTGAACCTGAAACAGTTAATAAATTTGCCATAAATAAATATTATTTTGCTCGTGATCTGATAATTTGTCCTACTTTATTTTTTGCCATACGGATGTTTTCAAGCAGTGGGCGCCCTGATGGACAGGTAAAACTGCAGGAACCGCATTCGATACAATCCAGCACCCGTAAGCTTTCGGCCATTTCTTCCTGGCCTATTTCTGCTGTCTGTGCAATCAGGTATGGAGCCAGGCCCATCGGGCAGGCGCTCACACATTTGGCACAACGGATGCAGTTAGACACCTTCATACGTTTAGCTTCTTTTTCGGGCATCAGCACCAGGCCCGACATCCCTTTCACCACAGGTATCTCCGTTGAATTCACGGCTTTACCCATCATGGGGCCGCCGTTGATGACCTTGCCCGTATCATCAGGAATTCCGCCGGCTGCTTCGAGCAGAGCCGATACAGGAGTGCCTATCCTGACTATGAAATTTGAAGGGTTTGCTACAGCTTTTCCTGTAACGGTTACCACGCGTTCAATCAGAGGTTTGTTTTTCTGCACGGCCTCGTACACCGCGAAGGCGGTGCCCACATTCTGTACCACACAGCCCACCTCAATAGGAAGTTTTCCTGAAGGCACTTCACGGTTTATCAGAGCCTTGATAAGTTGTTTTTCGCCTCCTTGCGGATATTTAACCTTGAGGGCTACCACCTTAATCCCGCTGTACTTTTCAGCCAGTTTCGACAGATGTTCAATGGCATCAGGTTTATTGTTTTCGATACCGACGTATGCCGAGTCGACCGCGAGAGCTTTCATCAGAATTTTTATCCCTATCATCACCTCTTCGCCTTTTTCAAGCATAATGCGGTGATCGGAAGTAAGATACGGTTCGCACTCAACCGCATTAATGATCAGGTATTCTGCTTTCTTGCCTTCGGGAACCATCAGTTTAACGTGGGTAGGAAACGTAGCGCCACCCAAGCCGACAATGCCGGCATTTTTTATACAGGCTACGATTTCTTCCTTGTTCAGGACAATCTCCTGTTTTATTTCCGGGCTTCTGTCAATAGCATCCACCCAGTCATCGCCTTCCACATCGATAATAATTGCTTTTCTACGATAGCCGCTGGCATCCATCATGTCATCAATTTTTGACACGGTACCCGATACCGGCGAATGGATGTTGGAAGAAATAAAAGAATTTCCCTGCGCGATGAGTTGTCCGGTAAGCACCTTATCTCCTTTATTAACTATGGGAACCGAAGGTGCGCCCAAACTTTGTGAGAGGGGAATAACTGCCGTTTTCGGAAGCGACAGATTTTTTATGGCAACGCCGGCCGAAATTTTGTTTTCTTCCGGGTGAACACCACCTATTTTAAAAGTTTTCAAATATAAATCCTCCTTTATATTTTATTTTTATAATTTTCAATGCTCAATCCGACGTGGCGGACCAATTTTCAATTATCAAATTGTATATTGAATATTGGACATTTTATTCTCCATTTTAATTAGTCGCAACTTCTTCGGCAGGAGCATCGGCATCCTTCTTCTTACGTTCCGGAAAATTTAACTCCCAAATAGCGCCTGTGGGACATGACTCAACACATTTGCGGCACATAGTGCATTTCTCAAAATTGATGTAGGCAAGGTTGTTTTCCAGGGTAATAGCTTCGAATTTGCATTCTTTAACACATTTACCACAGCCGATGCAAGCCACTTCGCAGTTTTTCTTTGCCACCGCACCTTTTTCTTTGTTCATGCAACTGACAAAAATACGACGGTCTTTTTTACCTTTGTTTCTCAGTTCAATGATTCCTCTGGGACAAGCTTTTACGCATGCACCACAAGCTATACACTTATCCTGGATAATGACCGGCAAGCCGGTTTTCTCATCCATATACATAGCATCGAACTGACAGGCGGTAACACAATCGCCGCAACCCAAACAGCCATAAGGACAGCCATTGGTTCCTGAATATAAATTGTGCATGAAATAACACGATTTCAATCCGTCATACTCATTTTTATTTACGGCATTAGTCCGGGTCCCGTTACAGCGCAATACCGCTATCATAGGAGCCTTGTCTTCGGCCACTTGTCCAAAAATGGCTGCAATAGCTTTCATGGTTTCATTTCCTCCCGGTGGACAAAAATAGCCATCAGTGGATTCTTTTTTTACGATGTTCTCGGCCATATTACGGCAGCCCGCATAACCACAACCTCCACAATTGGCTCCGGGCAGCAGAGCAGCCACTTCATCAATGCGTGGGTCTTCAATAACTTTAAATTTCTGGGCAATGAAAAACAAAATCACTGCAGCCAGCAACCCGATGACGCTGAGTGTAATAACAGCATAGATAATTACGGTATTCACGTGTGTATATTATTAAATGTTAAACAAATTAATCAGTATCTGACAGATGTTTCATGTATTGCACCCTGTGATACATCACAGGATTTTCAGCCTTCTTAAGACTGAGTTTACCCCTGAAATCACTTATCTGGTTATATTTTTTATCTTCCATCCATTTGGTCAGGTCTTCCAGTATCTCCCGAATACGGCCGGCACCATTAAGGTAAAGGGTAGAACAAAGTTGCGTGGTATTGGCTCCGACAAGTAGTTGCTTTATCACACCACTGGCATCGTGTATGCCCGTGGAAGCTGAAATGTCGCAGCCAGCTTTATCTGAAAGCAATGCAATCCAGCGTAGCGAGTTACCGATTTCTGCAGGAGTACTAAGAATATTACTGGCTTGCAAACGTAACGTATCAATGTTGATATCAGGGGAATAAAAACGATTAAAAAGCACCAAAGCGCCTATCCCCGTCCATGAAAACTTTTGTAAGAGGTTTACCAGGCCGCTAAAATAGTAACCAACCTTAATAGCCACCGGAATTTTTATGGTACTTTTTATTTTTTCGATAATGCCAAAATACATTTTTTCGTGTTCGGCGCCGGTAATGTTAAGATCGCTGGGCATAATAAAAATATTAAGCTCCAGGGCATCGGCACCGGCTTTTTCAATATCCCGAGCTATAGCAGTCCACTCGTTGAGTGAAACACAATTAATACTGCCGAAAACAGGAATTTTTACCTCTTTCTTAACCGTTTTAATGAGGTTCATGTATTCTTCAACAGAATTGTGTTTGGTAAAATTCTGAATGTAATCAAGCGCCTCGGGATAATTATTATAAGAATCCGGATAATCCATAATATGATTCGTCTCAAACATAATCTGTTCCTCAAAGAGCGACTTCAGCACCACTGCCGCAGCACCATTTTCTTCAAAAGAACGGATTTTTTCAGGCGATTTCGTCAACCCGGAACTGGCAACTATCAAAGGGTTTTTCAACTCGAAACCCATGTATTTGGTAGTCAAATTTATCATGGTTATCATTTTTTAAATCAGGTGCAAATTTATACTTTTTATTAACTAATAAACAATCCCAATAAAAAATGTTATTCAACTTATTAATATTCATAATTGTTTTTTACATTTTATTATTCAACTACTTATAAAATACTAAAATGAAAAACGGCAAAAATTCCTTGAAATTATTACTTTTGTTCCTCTTATGGAAGACAGTCATATTTCACATCAGGGTGTTGTCAGCGCAATACACCAAAACACTATTGAAGTTTTAATCGAAAGCGCTTCGGCATGTTCGACCTGCAAGACCAAACATCTGTGCGGTGTTTCCGATTCAAAAGAAAAAATCATCACGATCCCGAAGCCAGAGGAAACTTTTATCCTGGGAGAAAAGGTAATTGTTATCATGTCTCAAAAAATGGGGTTTCTTGCAGTTTTCCTGGCTTACGTACTTCCCTTCATAATAATGATTGCGCTCATGTTGGTGGCACACTATACAAAAGTTTCCGAACCGGTAACGGGCCTTTTGGTGGTGATGTTTCTGACAGCCTATTTTTTTACCCTCTATGCTTTCCGCAAAAAACTAAACAGAAAGTTTACCTTTACCATAAAGAAATTGTGATACACATTAACTTAATGTATCAGCCGTTCAATTTCCTCAAAAAAACCAATAATTCAAATACCTGAAAAATGAAAAAGAGTGTTTTATTCTTAAGTGTACTGTTAATAATGGCTGCCTCATGCAGTAACCCCAAAAAAACAAATCTGGTTACTTATAAAGGTACGGTGCAGGGTTCTTATTTTTTAATAAAATTCTATGCCGGGGCTGATAGCAATGCCATAAAATCATCCATTGATTCATTGTTTGTTGTCATAGACCAAACAGCTTCAGTTTTCGACAGTAATTCCATAATCTCCAAAGTTAACGACAACAGAGAAACAGAGCTCAATACTCATTTCATTAAACTTTTCAATAAATCGCAGGAAATCGCAGCAACCACTTCAGGGTGTTTCGACATCACTGTTGGCCCGTTGGTGAAAGCATGGGGTTTCTGGAAGAAAAAAGGCAAGGATATGGATAAAAAACAGATTGACAGCTTATTGTCTTGTGTTGGATACCATAAAATAAGGCTGGTAAATACCGCAAAAGGAAGTAGCCTGCTTAAAGAAAAACCCTGTATTATGCTGGATTTTAATGCTATAGCCCAGGGCTATACGGCGGATGTAATTGCTGAATATTTCAGTAAAAAAGGTTTCAGCAATTACCTGATTGAGATTGGAGGTGAAGTTAGGGCTTCAGGTACTAAAGAAGGCAATGTTAACTGGATGGTAGGCATAGAAAAACCTGCCGACAGTAGCAATGCAGAACAGGTGGTTTATGACAAAGTAGAATTGGTGAACAAATCATTGGCCACATCAGGAAATTCCCGTAAATTTTTCATTAAGGACGGAATAAAATATTCACA
>Ga0116171_10005287_pt1 | contig 11375 bp, 11 predicted proteins | sample AD_JPNHW2_MetaG_FD_89798 | JGI IMG/M metagenome (GOLD analysis project Ga0116171, IMG submission 89798) | Active sludge microbial communities of municipal wastewater-treating anaerobic digesters from Japan - AD_JPNHW2_MetaG | ecosystem: Engineered > Bioreactor > Anaerobic > Digestate | place...
GTTTTGTCGGATAAACCTAAAATATCAAGACTGTCACAAAAGAGACGAAGAGAACCCAAAATTTGAGGTAAGCAATTTTGAGAATTGGGGCAACGGATATATTTGTCTTCAACGATAAGTAAAGTTTTACAGAAAGGACAATATTGAGGGATATCAATATGACCTTTGGTTACCTTATTTATAACCTTTTCAATATGGGGAATGACATCTCCCCGGCGGGTAATTTCAACAATATCACCAACATTGATATTTTTTTCTTTGATGAGTTGGTAGTTGGCGAGAGAGGCAAAAGTAATGGTGGCGCCAGAAATTTCGACGGGATCAACCTGCGCTACCGGGGTAATGGTCCCCAAGGGGCCAACTTGCCAGACAACCTTTATTATTCGGGTTTGGTTGGTGGCGGCAGGAAATTTGTAAGCGACTTGATATTTAGGCCGATTATTTTTGGAGCCTAATTTTTCCGCGAGGTCTAAATCGTTTATTTTGACGACTAGACCGTCGATTTCATAAGGATAAATGAAACGTTTTTTGGTCAAGAACTGCTGATATATTGTTTCGATTTGCTCAAAGGTTTGGCAAAGGATAGATTCGACAGGGGTGAATCCGAGAGAAGTTAATAAATCAATTTTAGAAGATTCCGTAGAGACGTGATTAATCACGTCTCTACTAGAAATCAAAATATCGGTGGCATAAAGAGTGCAATATTCGCTGTATTTTCCATCTAGTCGCTGGGATAAACCTGAGGCAGCATTTCTAGGATTGGAATACGTCATCGTGAGAGCCGAAGGCTCGTGGCGATCCACTGGGGATTGCTTCGTCGTTTCACTTCTCGCAATGACGTTCAGTTTTTCAAAATCTTTTTTGGTAACCATGATTTCACAGCGAATTGAACCAGAGAATTTTTTTGGTAGAGATAGGGGAAGATTTTTCATTTTGACGACATTTTGGGTGATAACATCACCGGTGATGCCATCACCGCGGGTAATCGCCTCGATTAATTCACCGTTTTTATAAACAATTTCTAGGGAGATTCCGTCGCATTTGGGCTGAACAACGTACGATATGCTTCGCATATCTACGTTGCTGCCTACGGCGCTTTTTTTAAGCTCAAAATAATGGATTAAATCGTTATATTTATTGACTTTGTTTTGAGAACCCATGGGCATAAGATGCTTTTTTTTGTCAAAACCGGTGTCAAAATTAGGGGTACCAATTTTGGTGAAAAAGCGGTGGTGAGGAGCTTTGAGACGGAGTATTTCTTCTAAAGTATCGTAGGTATGATCATCCATGATAGGTTCAGCACTGGTGTAATAGGCTTTTTTGGCCTCCAAAAGCAACTCGCCCAATTTAGCTGGAGAAATATTTTTTAAATCGAGCTTGTCGAGGGTGACCATGGATATATTATAGCGTTTCAATCCCCCTTTATCCCCCTTTGACAAGGGGGAAATAAAAAAAGAAGTTTCTAAAAATATCTCCCTTGTTAAAGGGAGAAGCCCCGCAGTGGCGGGGAGAGGGATTGGATTTAAACGTTTGCCAGGCAATAATAGGCGCCTTTAGTGGAACCACGTTTTTCACAAACTTTATCGTCGATGAGTTTTTTGAGATCGCGCCAAATAGTATCGTCGCTGACCATGGGTAAAAGTGATTTGGCGTCGGGCATACGGAGACCCCCAAACTGCTGCATATATTCGACCAGTTTTATTTGTCTTTCGGTTAAATGGACTTGTTTGCCGCCGAGTTTTTGCTTAAATTTAAGATCTCTCGAAAGGGACTGAACTTTGTCTTTAATCCGAGATAATTCGATAGCCAAAGCTTCGGTGTAATAAATTATCCAATTGGTTAGATCACGCTGAAAAATATCACTATCCAGCTCGTGGGTGGACTGAATGGTGTTGTAATAAGTTTCGGCATTACGGTCAAAATATTCTTCAAGAGAAAATAAACGACGGATGTCATAGCCTTCGACATAAAGAGGTAGCATGGAAAAAGCACGGGAAACGCGGCCATTTCCCTCAATGAAAGGATGAATGGCGACTAAAATATACTGAGAAATGGCGGCGCGGATGGCGGGATGAATTTCCCGGGTGGGACTATCGTTGAGCCAGCCGACAAAATCAGACATGAGATAGGGCACTTCGATGGCCGGAGGAGGTCGGTGAGCGATTTCGCCAGTTCGAGTATTTTTTAAAACGACTTGTTGGCGGCGATATTTGCCTACCTCACTTTCAGCGATAATTTTAAAAGTAGTTAGTTCGTGAATTTTTTTGATAATGGTTTCGCTAAAGAAAAAGGGGCGGGTTTTAGGGTCAGTATTTTGGACAAATTTTTCTTCAGGGAGAGGTAAACCAGCATCAAAAGTAGCCCAGATTTCCTCAAGATAAGAAATGACATTGCGGTAGTTGATGACTTCCTGAATGTCACGCTCGCCGGCGGTGACCTGACGGCCCTCAACCAATTTAGCCACATCGTGGTAGCTAAGGTCATTACCTTCAATACGGGTACCATAGTGAACGGTGCGGACGATAGCTTCTTGCTGAAATTGTTTTTCGTAGGCGGGAATGAGAGGGGCTTCATCAATAATTGCCTTGGCGGCTTCGATGGTACCGATATTCTTTAAAATCTGGTTATTGATGGTAAATAACGGTGAAAACATTCTAAGGGAATTATAGCAGATTTTTGAAAATCAATGAGGGGAAAATGCGGAAAATCAAATCTCCCCTCCAACTTTTCAATCTTCCCCCTATCCCCCTTCTTTAACAAGACGGGGGCATTATGCCTGTTTGATAACAATGTGTCTAGTGTTCCCTCTTGTTAAAGAGGGAATTAAAGGGAGATTGAACTAAACAAAAGTCAAAGAAGGGGGTTGGGGGTGGATTGCCGCGCTTTGCTCGCAATGACGTTACTTCAAAAAGAAATAATCCAGGGCGGATTTGGGGTCGACATTAGCATCGATAAATTTGAGGGCAGTAATAATTTTTTTAATAATTTGAGCAGTCTTTTTTGTCGGATTTAAAACCAATTGCTGCTGATAAACTTCTAGCTGGGTTAAAAGCAGATTTTTTATTTCGTTTTTGTCGTTGACAATAGAGGCGGCAAAATCGAGATCTTTTTTAGGATTGCCACTGAGAGTCCAGGGTTCAGTCTGAGAGTCAATTTTGGGAGAGGTAAGTTTAATCTTTTGACAGCGGGATAAAATAGTGGGGAGGAGTAGTTGAGGTTTGGTGGTCGTTAAAATCAGATAGTTATTTTTTCCCGGTTCTTCAAGAGTTTTTAAAAGAGCGTTTTGAGATTCGGGATTTAAATTATCAGCCTCGGGAATGAGAACGATTTTAGAAAAATGATTAAATGGTTTTTGGGATAAGAAATTTTTGAGAAGGCGGACATTGGCAATCGTGTATTCATTTAAGATAAAAAGATCAGGATTGTTGTCTGGGAGATGATTAAGCTGTGAGAGAAATTCAAAGGCTTTTTTTAAGGAAACTTGGGGGGAAGAGGCCATGATTAGGGTTGAAGGAAAGAGTGACATAGTTTACTATGATTATAGAGTATGAATGGAGACGCAAAAATATATAAAACATTTTCGGCAGTGCTACTCGATAAAGGTCTTATCGATAAGGCCAAAGCTGAGGAAATTAATTTAAGGCAAGTTAAAACAGGAGAAAGTGAAGAGGATATTATCAGGAGTCTCCGAATTGTAAACGATGTTGATTTTGTTAAATATAAGGCAGAATTTTTGAGAATTCCCTTTGTTGATCTCGAAAGTATTGGTTTTTCACCGGAGGCTCTGGCTCTGGTACCTCAAAGTGTGGCCGAAAAATATCATCTAGTCCCCTACCGAATGGACGCCAAAGAAAAAACTATTTACGTGGCCATGGCTAATCCCCTGGATATTGAGACGGTGGAGTTTTTGGAAAAAAAGACAAATCTGAAAATAGAAACGGCGATGGCGGTGGAAAAGCAAATAGACGCATTTATCCGGGAAAAATATGAACGGGAAAAAGGAATTACGACTGAGGTGACCAGGGCTCTTGACGAACAAAAGGTGGAAGAAATGAAGACGGAATCGGAAAATTTAAAAGCGGTTTCAGCCGAGGCGCCAATTGCCAAAATTGTGAATACCATTCTTGACTACGCGGTTCGCTCCAGAGCTTCTGACGTTCACATTGAACCTATGGAGGAAAATGTCAGAGTTCGTTATCGGATTGACGGAATTTTACAGGAAAAATATATATTACCTCGGAATGTCTTGGAGGCGGTTGTTAGCCGAATAAAGATTTTGGCTAATTTAAAAATAGACGAAAAAAGAATCCCTCAAGATGGGCGTTTTAATATCAATGTTGAAGGGAGCGAGGTGGATTTGCGTATCTCAACTTTACCTGTATCTTATGGTGAAAAAGTGGTAATGCGGTTACTTCGAAAAGCCTCGAAAGTACCTTCGCTGCCAGATCTCGGACTCCGAGGCCTGGCTCTTAAAAATTTAATTGAAGCGATTGAGAGACCTCATGGAATTATTCTTGTGGTGGGGCCGACAGGTTCAGGTAAAACGACGACTCTTTATTCGGTTCTTGATAAGGTGGCGACCTCCAGAGTTAATGTGGTGACCATTGAGGATCCGGTGGAATATCAAATGAAGGGAGTTAACCAGGTCCAGGTAAATGTTCAGGCGGGTTTAACGTTTGCTTCGGCTTTACGTTCTTTTTTACGGCAAGACCCAAACATTATGATGGTGGGAGAAATTCGGGACACCGAAACAGCGGAGCTGGCGGTCAATGCGGCCTTGACTGGTCACTTGGTTTTTTCAACACTGCACACCAATGATGCTTCGGGGGCGGCCCCGAGAATGATGGATATGGGGGTCGAGCCTTTTTTGCTAACCTCGGCTCTAACTTGTGTGGTGGCTCAGCGGGTGCTTAGAAAAGTTTGTCCACATTGTCATCAGGATATGGAAATACCGCCAGATAAAGAGGCGGAAATGAAAATGACCCTTGGACCGATTTATGAAATGATTGAGGATAGATGGAAAAAGAGGGCAAAAAAATGACTATTCCCAAGATTGTTGGCTGTGATAAGTGTAATAATACTGGATATTTCGGCAGAATTGCTATTTATGAAGTGATGCCGATAACGGAAAAGATAAGTAAATTAATTGTCGAAAAAGCCTCAGCTTCGGATATTCAAAAACAAGCTATTTCAGAAGGAATGTTGACCATGAAGCAGGACGGATATGTCAAGGTTCTCGAAGGAGTGACTAGTATTGATGAAGTGCTAAGAGTAGCACAATACTAAAAAAAGAAAAAAAGTCTAAAGCCTAAAATCTAAAATAAAAAAAATAAAAATAAAAAAGGATAGAATTAAAATATAAAAATTAAAAATTTATTAGACTTTAGAATTTAGATTTTAGAGTTTTTTTAAATAGTATGCATAGCAAAATAGAAGAAGTTTTAAGATTAGCAGTAGCCAACAAAGCGTCGGATGTTCATTTGTCGGTTGGCTTTTCGCCCAAAATAAGGATTCATGGAGAGCTTGCCGATGTCTCAAACATGGGAGTGATCGAAGACGAAAGTTTGATTTTGTCACTGCTCTCAGAGGAGCAAAAACAAACTTTTTATAAAGAAAAAGAACTTGATATTTCAGTGACGATTGATAAGGCTAGGTTTCGAACTAATGTTTATACCAAAAAAGGAGTCGCGGCGGCAGTACTTCGGGTAATTCAGGATGAAATTCCTGATTTAGCGGCTTTAAATTTACCTGACTCAATCAAAAGTTTTACCAAATTAAAACAGGGTTTTATTTTAATTACCGGACCGACCGGACACGGAAAATCAACAACGGTGGCGTCGATGATAAATGAAATAAATAAAGAAAAGGCGGTTAATATTGTGACGATTGAAGATCCAGTGGAATACATAATAAAGCCAATAAAGTCCATAGTTTCTCAAAGAGAACTTGGGGGTGATACTCTTGATTTTACTCGGGCGTTAAAATCAACCTTAAGACAGGATCCAAATATAGTTTTTGTGGGAGAAATGAGAGATTTGGAAACGATTCAACTGGCTTTGACAGTGGCGGAAACCGGTCACTTGGTTTTTTCAACACTTCACACCAATTCCGCGGCCCAAACAATTGATAGAATTGTCGATGTTTTCCCTGAGGGGGTCAAGCCGCAAATTAGACTTCAGCTGGCCTCGGTGCTTTCGGCGGTAATTTCGCAAAGACTGGTGCCGGCGATTAACGGTGGCCGAGTGCCGGCGGTAGAAATTTTAACCGCCTCAAATGCGACGGCTAATACGATTAGAGAGGCTAAAACTTTTATGATTGACAATATTATCCAAACCGGAGTGGACCTGGGGATGATGAGCCTCGAAATGTCATTGGCTTCCCTGGTCAAAAAAGGTTTGATAACCGAAGAAACAGCAATGAGCTATTCTTTAAAACCAACCGAAATGCAGGCAAATTTAAGAAGTTTAAAAATAAATAAATAATAAATGGCAAAGTTTGTTTATCGGGCAAAAGATTGGAGCGGGAAGCTGCTTAAAGGACAGCTCGATATGGTCAGTAAAAAAGAAGTGGTGGAATCAATAAAAAGTAATGGCCTTATTCCCCTTTCAGTTGAACCGGTTCGGAATAATATGCTGATGGAAGCAATGAAAAGATTTAAGGGCAAGGTTAATTTAAAGCAGGTGGCTACTTTTACTCGACAGCTATCAACCATGATGACGGCGGGTTTGCCCCTGACCGATGCCCTCGCCTTACTGAAAAATCAACAGGATGAGACGAGTGGTCTTTATGAAATTCTTGACAGGAGTCTTGAACAGGTCCGGGGGGGGATGCCTTTTGGAAAATCTCTCGAGCCTTATCAAAAAGTTTTTGGTGAAGCTTATGTAGCTTCGATTTCAGCGGGAGAAGAAGCGGGGGTGCTTGACGAGGTGCTGAGTAAATTGGCGAAAACGATCGAAGATCAGTATGAATTTCAGGGAAAAGTTAAGGGAGCAATGATTTATCCGGTAATTGTGGTGATTGCCATGATTGGAGTGGTAATTTTAATGATGATTTTTGTAATTCCCAAACTGATGGGACTTTATGCTGATTTTGGGACAGCTAAAATGCCGGCGGCGACACTTTTTTTGATGTCGATGTCTGATTTTATGATCAAGACCTGGTTTATGGTTCCAATTCTGGTGATAGGGGGGATGGCTGGTTACAACGTAGGCATGAAAAATGAAAATTTTCGTCTAAAAAAAGATAAGCTGGCATTAAAAATTCCGATTGCCGGAGTGCTCTCAGAAAAAACAATTTTGGCCAATACCTGTCGGACTTTATCAATGCTTTTGACTGCCGGTATTACTCTGGTGGAGGCGCTGAAAATTACCGCTTCGGTATCGGGGAGTGAAGTTTTTAAACAAGCCTATTTGGAAATTTCGGAAAAAGTCCAAAAGGGATTTTCGGTAGCGGTATCATTTCAAAATACGGCTGTTTTTCCGATTATTGTTAATCAGATGATTTCTACAGGGGAGGAAACGGGAAAACTTGACGATGTTTTAATGAGGGTATCTGATTATTTTTCAAAAGAGGCCGAAGAATCGGTGAAAGCGCTAACCTCAGCCATCGAACCATTGATTATGATAGTGCTTGGTCTTGGAGTCGGTTTTTTAATGATTGCGGTAGTGATGCCCATTTATAACTTGACTTCCTCATTTTAGTAGTAAATAATGATATTAACAATTTAAAAATTTATTTTTTTAATCTAAATGAAAAAAGCATTTACGTTAGTAGAACTTTTAATCGTTATCGCCCTGATTGCTATCTTGTCAGTGGGAGTATTGGCAACTATTAACCCAGTCGAACAGAGAAACAAGGCAACTGATGCCACCACTTCAAATGATGCCGGCGAGGTGTTAAATGCCTATGAGAGGTATTATACAAATGCATCAATATATCCATGGATTGCTACCAACAATTTGATAACAATCGACGATGCTTTTGGTAGTGTAAGTAATAGAATTGGATTTGGATTATGTGGTGGAGGATTGGTCGAGGATAATTTAGAGCAAAGTGCTTGTGGGTCATATAAGACGGCTGGATCTCTTATTTCAAGTGATGAATTGAAAGATTCATTTTTAGAAAAGGGATATGGTAAGGCGATTGGAACGGGGATAGATCAGACATCGTTTGACAAACTGTTGTATGTATATAAGACATCTTCTACCGAACACAACTCTATCTATGTCTGTTATGTTCCAAAAGCAAAATCTAATAGAACCAGTGCAAGTAATTTGCAAAAGATTACTTTTGGTACAGTCAACGGTGTAGCTGATACTCCAACTGATATTACACCTGCCGTGGCAGCTGACTTTAAAGCTGATGGTAGTCCAGCGGCAAGTTATACTTTTAAGACCCCAGCGACATCATTGTTTAAGTGTGTACCGTAAAGGACATTTTGAAGTGAATTGGACCCCGCCGCAGTGGCGGGGTTTTTTCCGCCAGAGGCGGATCAGCCTATGGCTGAGGATGAGGGCGGACACAAGGTCCGCCCGTACTGTAAAATAGATTTATGGAATTCTTTTTGGCAGTAATGGTTTTTGTACTCGGAATGTGTATCGGGAGTTTTATTAATATGGCGGTGTGGAGGGTGGCATATAGGGAGAAATTATTTAGGGCAACCACGAGGGTTGCCCATACAGTAGGGGCAGGCTTGATGCCTGCCCGCAGCTTTTGTGATTTTTGCGGGAAACAGCTGAGCTGGTATGATAATATTCCGGTTTTTTCTTGGCTGTTTTATCGAGGTAAAAGCCGATGTTGTGGGAAAAAATTACCACTCCTCTACCCTATTATAGAATTACTTACTGGTATTCTTTTTGTTCTAAATTTTTATTACTCATCTACTTATCTACTCCTCTTTTTATCTTTTTTTATTTTAGGACTGCTTATTTTTGAGGCTGCCTTTGATTTTAAATATATGGTTATTCCGGATAGAAGTGCTTACGCGTTAATTGGATTGGCGGCCATCAGGTGGCTTATATTAGGGGCAAAAATAGAATATTTATATACAGCCCTTTTATCGGCTTTATTTATTTTTATTTTGCACAAAATTAAAATAAAAGGTCAGCAGGCCATGGGTGATGGCGATATATTTCTGGCTTTTTTTATGGGTTTATTTTTGGGATTTCCTGGTATTATCTTGGCTTTTTATCTGGCTTTTATTGTCGGAGCGGTGGTGGGAATTATTTTAATAATGAAAAAGAAAGTTAAAAAGCTCTCCCCGATTCCCTTTGGGCCATTTTTAATCCTAGGGACAGGGGTGGCATTCTTTTGGGGTGAAGAAATAATGAAAATAATAAAATTCTAAAGTCTAAAACCTAAAATAAAAAAACAATAAAAAATCTAAATTCTAAAATCTAAAAATTAAAAATTAAAATTATAAATTAATAATATCCGCCAAAGGCTGATCCGCCTCTGGCGGAAAATTCTAAATTCTAAATAAAAATAACAAAATATAGAAATTAGTTATAATAAAGTTTAGAATGATGTTAGTGAAAAAAAGAAAAGGGTTTACTCTGGTTGAGATTTTGGTGGTGATGGCGATTTTATTGATTATGGTGATGATTTTGGTTGGAATTTTAAATCCGATTGCCTTAGTAAATAAAGCCCGAGATAGTCGGAGAAAAAAAGATTTGAATCGGATAAAAGTGGCTTTTGAGGAATTTTATAATGATAAGGGCTGTTATCCCAATGAGACTACTCGGAGACCATTAACAGATGAAAATAACTGTGGCTCAAATATTTTTGAGGACTGGCTCAAGCCTTGGCCTTGTGATCCCAATGGTAAGTCTTATGAGATTTGGACAGGTTATGATGTTGATTGTCCCCAAATGTTTAAAATTTTGACTGTTTTGGAAAATAAGAATGATGTCGCAATTAATATCGCTGGAGTATCGGAATTGGATTATAATTATGGTGTGTCTAGTGGTAATATTTCAATTGGAGATTATACGGGTGATAATGATCCAAAGTGCACTCGTCAGTCAACTGACGATTGTTATAGAATATCAGCGACTTGTGAAACTACGGCTGCGTGTACAGGTCCAAATTGTTTTTCAAAGCCTAATTGTTTACCTCAATGTCGTGTCTCCTCTTGTATAAAATATTGACATTAACTTAATATGATAAACCTAAATATGAAAAAAGCTTTTACTTTAGTCGAGCTTTTGGTAGTAATTTCAATAATGGCGATTTTGACAATTGTGACGGTGTCTCAGTTTAGAACGGCTCGAAAGAGAGCCAACGATGTGGCCAGAAAGGGTGATTTAAATTCGGTGGCCAAAGCCCTGCAATTATATTTTGCAGATTATGGAGTGATGCCTGAAGAAAATATTATCAATGATAATTGGGGTAAAGAATTTAAAGACGGAGACTATACCTATATGATAAAACTACCAACAGAGAATACCGAAGGTTGGCCACAATATTGTTATAAAACTGACAGTACCAGAAAAAAATATGCTCTATTTGCCAAGCTTGAGGTGGAAAGTGATAAAGAATGTGAAAATAATGAATTTGATTGTGGAGACGTTATTATGGATTATTGTTATGTTAATGCTAGCCCTAATACCAGCATTGGTGTGTGTGGTAATTTTCCAGAGGAGGACTGTATAAGAGCGGAAGTAACGATAACAAATACTCCAATTCCAAGTGTAGCCCCAAAGAATACTCCGACACCGACTGTCATTATTACTCCGGCTGAATTAACCCCTTTTGTGAGTACAACACCAACAAGTTATATAGATCCCCAACCTCCTCCTCTTGAGGAAATGTGATGATTATGTTATTAAAAAACTTTGACAAATGAAAAAAGCATTTACCTTAGTCGAATTACTGGTAGTGATTAGTATAATTGGGACGCTAGTGGCAATTTTACTTCCCAATTTTATGGGAGCCAGAGAGAGAGCTAGAGATTCTCAAAAAATTCAAGATGCCTATGCTATCAAGAATGCTTTGAGGATGTACTACAATGATAATCAGGCTTATCCAATTACAGAAAGTGATTTAGTAGCATCATTAGGTAGTTATATGCCCGGTATCAGTGGAATCGATTTGGCTGATTATACATATACCCAAACTGATAACGGTGATGGTTTTTTGATAACTATCCAACTGGAAAGTGGACAGGGTACTGAGGATACTGATTCACAAACAAAATGTAATGTTCGTCCAGATGAGCTAGAAGACCAAATTTATGCAGTCTGTGCTAATTAAAAAAATCTAAATTCTAAAATCTAAAACCTAAAATAAAAAAACAATAAAAAATCTAAATTCTAAAATCTAAAACCTAAAATAAAAAAACAATAAAAAATCTAAATTCTAAAATCTAAAACCTA
>Ga0116171_10005288_pt1 | contig 11374 bp, 10 predicted proteins | sample AD_JPNHW2_MetaG_FD_89798 | JGI IMG/M metagenome (GOLD analysis project Ga0116171, IMG submission 89798) | Active sludge microbial communities of municipal wastewater-treating anaerobic digesters from Japan - AD_JPNHW2_MetaG | ecosystem: Engineered > Bioreactor > Anaerobic > Digestate | place...
ATAACTCTGTAAACATCGAGATGGGATACAAACAAATTCAGATTTATTCCCCAATGGAGGTCGCAAGAAATGACAAAGATTAATTTAAAGTGCGTAGAAATAGTTCGAAAAATCAGGGATGGTATATATCTTGAAACAAAATCCATGACTGATGATGAACTTGTTGAATTCTATTCAAAAAAAACTAAAAAAGCAGAAAATAAAGTCAATAAGAGAGCCAAAGCCGCCTAACATTTGCGTCGAGGCGGAAAATGGCCGCCGTTCACGGGTCTTGCAGTCGCAAGACCCGCGCCCGTCAGCCCTTTCCGCTCACGACTCGCGTTCGACGGGAAAAAAAGACAAATAAGACAAAAATATATAACCAAAATCAGAAGCTGAGGGCAGAATCTGGCTTTGATTAAGCAAAGCTCCTTGCCTTGCTGGACAAATATTGATATGTTGCTGACTTGCGATTCTTGGCTGATCATTACAGATTTTTTCGAACATAACAAGGTATGGCGTCAATGCGGTAAGTTGGTGTAGTATAAAACCTGAGTGACACAAGAAAAGTTTTTCTGCAACAACTGCGCCACTAATCGGCAATTTGCAAGGGGCAAGGGAACTTGGTTTTAAGACAGCTAACATTGAATGATTTTGACGAAGAGATTGACCTTCGTTCGCCGAAGGTCATTGCCGCAGTCAAAAAGCTGTCTCTGGAAAGCAACTCAGAATCACGGGGTGCAGTATTTACACGCCCTGAAGTTGTCGATTTCATTCTCGACCTGTCAGGGTACATCGAGGACAAAGAACTGCATAAAAAGCGATTATTGGAGCCCTCCTTCGGAGGCGGCGATTTCCTTTTACCGGCAATCAACCGCCTGCTTAGTTCCTGGCAGAAAACCTGTTCCGGGGGGCAGGTGGTTGAAGAGCTTGCAGATTCAATTCGCGCCGTAGAACTGCATTCTAAAACTTTTTCCGATACCAGAACCGCCGTAATCAGCCTTCTTCTGCAAAAGGGAATCAGCGAGCAATCAGCAACAGCACTTGCTGATCGCTGGCTGTTCAACGGCGACTTCCTTCTTACCCCATTTGCCGGGCAGTTTGATTACATTGTCGGAAACCCACCTTATCTGCGACAGGAGATGATTCCCGCCGCATTGATCGAAGAGTATCGCAAGCGTTATCAAACAATATATGACCGGGCGGATATTTATGTTCCATTCATCGAGCGATCATTGTCGGTATTGAAAAAGAACGGCTGCCTTGGTTTCATATGTTCTGACAGATGGATGAAAAACAAATACGGTGGGCCTTTGCGTAACCTTGTTGCTTCGAATTTTCATCTGAAAACTTTTGTCGATATGGTCGATACTCCGGCATTTCATGAGGATGTTATTGCCTACCCGGCCATCACTATTATCAGCAACGAACCGCCCGGAAAAACAAGAATTGCCCGGCGACCGGCAATTGAAAAAGCAGCCTTGTCTTCTCTGGCTAATGAATTGCTTTTTTCAGGGAAATGTAGTTCCGGCGAACATGTCCGGGAACTTGCGATGATTCCGAAAGGTACCGAGCCATGGTTGCTTGAGACTTCCGATCAAATGGCGTTGATAAGACGGCTTGAACAAGAATTTCCATCCCTGGAAGAAACGGCCTGCAAAATCGGCATAGGTGTGGCGACCGGTGCAGATTCAGAATTCATTGGAGACTTCGCGACTCTTGACATCGAATCTGATAGAAAGCTGCCATTGGTCACAACCCGCGACATTGCTTCCGGCGAAGTCAAATGGCTGGGGCTGGGCGTGATAAATCCTTTTGATGACAAGGACGGTCTTGTTAACCTGAGCGATTACCCCAGGCTGAAAAAATACCTTGAAGCACGCAAAAGCATAATAGCCAATCGCCATTGTGCAAAGAAAACCCCGGGCAACTGGTATAGAACGATTGATCGTATTTATCCGGCCATTGCCAAAAAGCCAAAGCTGCTGATCCCCGATATTAAAGGTGAGGCGCATATTGTTTACGAGCCAGGCAATTTGTATCCCCACCACAATCTCTATTACATAATTTCTGAGGAATGGGATCTGCGGGCATTACAGGCGGTGCTGCTTTCGTCGATTACCCAGTCATTTATAGCAACCTATTCGACAAAAATGCGCGGTGGTTATTTGCGTTTTCAGGCACAATATCTTCGACGCATTCGCCTTCCACACTGGAAAGATGTTTCCGGCATTTTACGGCAGAAGCTGACTGACGCCGCCATTAAGAGAGATGTAAATGCTTGTAATCATGCCACATTTGAACTTTATGGCCTGACTGAAGAAGAACGGGCAATTCTTGGATGCCAAAGAAATTAAATGGCACTAAATCTTGTTGATTACCAGAAAAAGGTGCGTCTGGCGGTAAAAGCCTTCTGGAAAAGTCGCGAAGCCGCTAAAAAGAAGCAGGTTGATTCCGGCAAAGCAGATCAGGGGGAACGTTCAGGTGTTACCAGCGGAAAAAACATGGATGGTTTCATCGATCTTGTGCTTGACCTGTTGCGCAAAAACGGGCTGGCGCATGCCGACATTCATCAAAATCGTGCCGTTTTGACTCTGCCAGGCTACTTCAGACCCACCAAGCTATGGGATCTTCTCGTCATTCATAAGGGAGAACTGGTAGCCGCAATTGAACTAAAAAGTCAGGTCGGCCCATCATTCGGAAATAATTTCAACAACCGTTCAGAAGAAGCAATTGGCACAGCGCATGATCTGTGGACTGCTTACCGTGAAGGGGCATTTGGAAAGCAGCCGCGACCATTTATCAGCTGGTTAATGCTCGTTGAAGATGCTCCGGGCTCAAGAGCTCCAGTAAAAGACTCTTCACCACATTTTCCTGTATTCAAGGAGTTCAAAGGAGCATCATATCTGGCGAGGTATGATATTTTATGTCGCAAGCTTGTTCAGGAACAGCTTTATACCTCATCGACTCTTATAGCTTCTCCCCGAAACGCCTTTTCTAACGGCGCATTCTCAGAACTATCAGAACTGACAGGCCTTAAAACCTTTGTTACCTCATTTGCCGGACACATCGCAGCCACCGCCGCTCGGCTCAGGTAAAATGACCATATTAGAGGGCAAGCATAAGATTGAAAACGAAATTCAGGAGTTGCAAGTTAAGTTAAAAGGCGTTGAAGAGCAACGAGCAAAAATCGTTTCCAGGATTCAATTTTTACAAAAGAGTCTGACTCATGATGAATTCATGGTTCGCGACAATTCTGGCGGTTTAATCGAAAAAACAGATAATAGCTCACAACCGGAAAGAAAAATCAGTCTTTTTCGTTCATATTTTCGTGGTAGAGAAGATGTTTTCCCGCGGCGCTTTGAAAGTCAAAAGACCGGTAAAAGTGGTTATCAACCGGTCTGCAAAAATGAATGGTCACCAGGACTCTGTTTGAAACCGGCAATAAAGTGCGGCACTTGCAAAAATCGCGAGTTTCTACCTCTTACCGATTTAACGATAAGAAATCATCTCCAGGGTTACGATCCCACAGAGCGTTCCGGTCGAGATTTCACTGCGGGGATTTATCCTTTGCTCGCTGATGAAACCTGCTGGTTTCTGGCAATTGACTTTGATAAAAATACCTGGAAAGAAGATGCAACAGCATTTCTTTCCATTTGTGAGAAACATAGTATTTCTTACGGGTTTGAGCGCTCAAGATCAGGAAATGGCGGTCACATCTGGATCTTTTTTAAAGAACCCGTTCGAGCCAGTCTTGCACGAAAGCTCGGAACCTTCCTTTTGTCGGAAACCATGGAGTCATACCCAGGCCTCGGTCTGGATTCCTATGACCGCCTTTTTCCCTGTCAGGATACGTTACCCAAAGGGGGCTTTGGCAATCTTATAGCACTCCCTCTTCAAAAGAAGCCAAGAGAACAGGGCAATAGCGTTTTCATCAATTCGGCTTTCGAGCCACACCCTGATCAGTGGGCCTTTTTGGCTTCTATTCAAAAGATGTCTTTAGATGAGGTTGAGTTTATTGTTCTTGAAGCGCAAAGGAAAAACCAGATTCTTGGAATTAGCGCTGTCGAGGAAGACAATGATGAATTAGAACCCTGGAAGCTCCTTCCTTCAAAGATTAAAAACCCTGCGCCAATAACCGGGGCTTTGCCAGAATCAATCGATATAGTCGTAGGAAGCCAGCTCTTTGTCGCAAAAGAAAAAATGTCGCCGGCATTAAGAAATAGAATCATCAGATTAGCTGCCTTTCAGAATCCCGAATTTTACAAGGCTCAATCTATGAGGTTTCCAGTTTTTAATAAACCCAGGATCATTAATTGCAGCGAAGAATTTCCAAACCACCTGGCTTTGCCAAAAGGGTGTCTTGATCAGCTTCTGGAGCTATTAAAATCCCTTCAAATTAAACCGAACATTAAAGATGAGCGAAACTCCGGCTCGTCAATTGTGGCTTCTTTCGACGGGTGTTTGCGACCGGAACAGACTAAAGCGGCAGAAGCCCTGTTAAGTCATGACAGCGGCGTTCTTGCTGCTTCCCCAGCCTTTGGAAAAACCGTTATTGCGGCGTTTATGATTGCTCAGAGAAAAACAAATGTCTTAATTCTGGTTCATCGGCAGCAACTGATGGAGCAGTGGGTTACACGATTGAGCAGTTTCCTTGGGATATCAAAAAGTGACATTGGAAAAATCGGAGCAGGAAAACGAAAAATCTCTGGAATGATCGATGTCGCTGTTATTCAGAGTCTTTCTCGTAACGGCGTCGTTGATAGTCTGGTCGAGAACTATGGTTTTATCATTGTTGACGAATGTCACCACATTTCCGCGCGAAGCTTCGAAATTGTGGTAAGATCCAGCCCCGCCAGGTATATACTGGGCCTCTCAGCCACTTTAACAAGGAAAGATGGGCACCACCCGATCATTCTAATGAATTGCGGACCTGTCAGATATAAGGTCAGCGATAAAAACCAGTCTCTAAATCATCCTTTTATTCACTCAGTATCCGTAAGAAGAACAGGCTTCCAATTGCCTGAAACCAGTATAACGGGCGAAGTCTCAATTCAGGATATGTAAGGATTGCTTTCCCGTGATCCGGAACGCAACGCCATGATTGTCGGAGATATCATTGCTGCGGTAGAAAAAGGAACACATCCATTGGTTTTAACCGAGCGAACAGAGCATGCGGATCTGCTGTATCAGATGCTCCAGGAAAAGACATCCGGCGTTTTTCTTCTTAAGGGTCGTATGAAAAAGAAAGAAAAAGCGAATGTTCTCGAGAAAATCAAAGAAATACCAGCTGAGGGAAGGCGAGTGATAATTGCAACCGGTCGTTTTCTGGGCGAAGGCTTTGACGATGAGCGACTGGATATGCTTTTCCTTACAATGCCTATTTCTTGGAAGGGGACTCTTGTACAGTATGCGGGCAGACTGCATCGAGCCTATGACAGTAAAAAGGAAGTGGTTGTAATCGACTATCTTGATCACAATATTGCAGTTTTTGAAAAAATGTTTACTCGCCGCTGCCGAGGCTACAAAATGATTGGCTACCAGATAGATGAAGAAAACAACAGTCGGCAAAAACAAAAAGCACACCCTGCTTCCATCGATACGAAGCTCTTTGATGACAGACTAACCAGCTGAACAGTCTGTTGGATCAGTAATCAATCGAAAGTTTGCTTGTGATTTTGGGTGCACTTTAACTTGGCAATCATGCATGGATAGGTGGCCAAATGTAAGGTGTCTACGTAGAAAAAATCACGAATTCAAGAAAATTGATTCAGATTATTTCATTGATGAATAAAATTAAACCGTCGAACAATCGCGTAGACGCGGAAAATGATCGCCGTCACGGGTCTTGCGGAGCAAGCCCCGCGCCGTCTGGCCATTTCCGCTCACGACCGTCGTTCGACTAAAAAACAATGTTGGTGGTTTTCCAAATGATCAATATTTTGGATGCGACACATTTTGTCGTTGCAAATCAGTAATTTATTACGGTCACAAAAAAATTAAAAGTAAGGAGATCTTTTTTGTATTCAATTTTATCATTAATGACCCAAATCAACACCGGTGCAGTTGTCCTCCCTGATATTCAGCGATCATTTGTTTGGAGTGAAGAGCAAATTTGTGCATTATTCGACAGTCTCTTTCGGGGATATCCCATCGGATTTTTCCTTTTTTGGAAAGCCGTTGGTTCTAACAAAATTGGCGAACCCGAAGAACTTCAGGTTGAAGGCCAAACAGAGAATAATGTTGACAGTCGTATCATCCTTTATCATGAGTTTATTCGAACTTATGAAGATGGCCAAAGCACCCCAAAGCAAAATGAACTAAAAGCAAACGAAGCAAAGTTTTTTGTTTTAGATGGGCAACAAAGGCTTCAATCGCTATATTTGGGCCTTGAGGGGACCTACAACTCACGGGATCTCTATATAGATCTTTCGTGTGAAGCCTATTCAAGTCAAGGCGAAATTAAGTATTTCGTACGGTTTTTCAATATCGACCAGTTAAAAAGCTATTCAACACGAAACCCAAAAAGAATGATGGTGCGGCTAAAAGATTTTGCCAGGCTTCCCCCTGACCGAATCAAGACCTATAAACAAACTGTCCTAAAGAACAAGTTTTCTCTGAGTGCAGATAGCTCTTCTTACATAAAGGCGTGTGAAATTATTGATGACGTCAGAACCGCCCTGACCTGGGAGTCGCGGGTACCGATTTCTTTTATTGACGCAGATGCATTAACAACTGAAGAGTGCAAGAGTCTGGACGAGGTTGCTGACATTTTTGTTCGGGTGAATGACGGAGGAACCAAGCTAAGTAAGATGGATTTAGTTTTTTCTCTGATGAAATCAAGGTGGACAAAAGCAAGCGAATCAATTGAAACTCTTTGCAATGAAATTAATTCAAAAGGGGAGTTTTTTGTTACTAAGGATTTTGTAATACGTTCCCTGATGGTGTTCCTTGGTAATTCTTCCCAATACAAAGTTGATCAAATTAGAAAGTCTGATCTAATGGCGCAGTTTGAAAGCATTTTTCCCAAAGCAAATTTGGCCATTAAATCAACTATTGATTTTTTAGTCCAAAGCAAGGGTGGTGGGATAAAGACTTGGCGCTTACTATCAGGGGGCCAAAGGGCCGACCGAGGGTACAATATTTTAATTCCGATTGCATTGTTTCTTTATTTAAGGCCCACGCAGGAGGTTCCTGAAAAAGAATATAGGCGGATGAGAAGGTATTTATATGCCGCAATCTTATCTAGATACGCTGTCAGATACGTTGAGAATCGACTTGATAAAATTGCGAAGGTGGTTTTTGAAGCAAAAAAAAGTGAGCAAAATGCGTTTCCCGTCGAGGAATGTATTGCACTAATGAAAGAAGCCGAAAAATTTTCTAGTTTTGATGAACTCATTGGCAAAGACAATACTCTTGATCCCCTCCTTAATATTCTCGTGGGAGGTGGTATCGATTTTTCAACCTTACTGAATCGAAATTCTCCCCAAAGAGATCATATTTTTCCTCAATCGAAACTGAGGGAAAATGGTTTTTCTGAAGAAAAAATCAACCATTTTGCCAACATGCAATTACTGGGAGCGATAAATAACATTCTTAAAACAAATACTAACCCAATGGCTGCCTTTGAATCGTTTGAAGAGAAGGTTTTATTGGGAGAAGATTATCTTATTCCCAAAAACTTGCTCTGCTACGAAAAATATGAGGAATTCCTTCAAGAAAGGACAAAATTAATCTTAAATAGGGTGAATAATTACCTTTCCGATTCACAGATTTAAAAAGCCGAACGTGCATCGACGCGGAAAATGAGGCCGATCACAGGCGTCGTTATCTGAGAAAGACCAATTGAACTTGACCAATCGGGCACGTTGACGTATGCTTGAAATAGATACGTCAGTGGAGGCCCAAGATGGATACAAAGCTTACGCTTAGGCTCGATAAGGAAATAATTGAGAGAATAAAAATCTACGCTTCAAAGCAGCAAAAATCTCTCAGTGCATTAACTGAAGAGTTGTACAAGTCTTTCCTGATGAGAAGTAATAATGATTCCGAGTCAGAAATTCGCTCCCCAATTGCAAAAAAATATAAAGGCATAATTAGCAACTCTGATTTTGATGCTGAAGCCCAAAAATTAACTTACCTGAGAGATAAGCACCTGTCATGATAAAGGCATACATTGATTGCAATATCCTGCTTGATTGGCTTCTAGACAGGGAGCCATTTTCATCATATTCCGCAAAAATTATTGAATTAATCGAGACTCAAAAGATTATTGGTCTGGTTTCGCCGCTTACATTGGCGAATACCCATTATGTCATCTCAAAAGAATTGAACAGAAAGATAGCTGATGAATTTATCCATGATAGTTTGCGTATCTTTTCGGTGCCAGGGGTTTCTCTTAAAAATATTAAAGAAGCGATTTCCAATAAATTCAAAGATTTCGAGGATGACGTACATAGCTCTATTGCTGCAGAAAATAGTGTGGATTTTCTCATAACCAGAAATAATAAGGATTTTAAAACTGATAAATTCAAAGTATTAGATGCAGAAGAATTTTTGAGAACAATTGAAAAAAATTAATCAGGTCACGACCGTCGTTCCAGCAAAAAGCAAAAAAGTGAACACAACCTGAGAACAATGCAGGACAAAATATAAAGCAATAAGACAACTTATGACATGAATTTTGAAGCATTAAAAGGTGTATCCCGAGCTGCTTTTTGAATAATTTAGTGCAAATGAAAGCAAAGTTTTCAGGAGAATCTAGTGCAAGAATCAACAACAAATTTGGTTAACAGGCTCAATCATCAGGTTAGCCTCGGGCAAAAAATATTAATAATATGGGCAGACTAATTGGCAGATACAGCAATCGAAATCGGCTGCAGGTCTGGTTTGCTCTGATCGTTTTTACGTTCTGTGCCTGGTGGAATCTTCATCCGCTGCAATTCCACCTGCTTGATACTGTGACGATCGCATTTTCGATACCCATAGCCGGACTTATCGAGCTATTGGTGCCATTCCATTCTATTGAATGTGGCGATGAAATTGTAATTTTACTGTCGGCTGTTTTCTTACCGACTGTTTTATACATTTATTTCACCAAGTTCGGTGCCAAATACATGGCTTCAACAACTTTTTTCTGGTTTGCCTACGCGGCGCAAAACGTTTTCCGGTTTTTTAACGGGAAAATTTATCTACCAGATATGGCTTTGATAATGTTCTTATTGAGTTTGTTACTTCTCGTCACAGGGCTTTTAAAGTGTCTGCATAATTCAGAAATAGCTGCTACAGAAATCTTTAAGAATGAAATTAAAGGAACTGATACAGATGACGCGGAGGCAAGCTCTTGAGGCCAACAGTTCCCAGATTAATGCGACTTCCGCTGATTGCAGTGCTTATTCTGGCATTTATGCTTCTACCTGCCGACCTGATGGCAATAATATGCCATAGTGCCGATGCGGTGACCTTCAAAGTTCTTGATGCAGCAAGATACTATTCTTCAGATATAACATCGCTTGAAATAGAAATCATCGCCTCTACTGACAACGATATTTTTTTTCCTGGCCGGCATTTTAATGTTGAGGTGACCTTATCGCCAGAGTCCAGGATCAAGATTGGTCAGACGCTTAAAGCAGACTTCATCAGCTATTGGAATCTGCCTAACCAGCTAGTTGCCCATTTTAATCCAGATGCCGTTGTAATTGTTGATGACCACCCATCCTGTGTTAAAGTCAGGGAACCGTTCTTTGAATACCAGCCAATTGCATTTATCCTTTTCTGGTGGCTGATTGTAATTCTGCTGGTTTCAAAAAAGAAAATAGTTTAGCTGAATATCAGAGTTAATAAGGGCTGTAACAATCGCCTCGACGCGGAAAACAGGCCAGATCACGGGTCTTGCTTGCGCAACACACGCGCCCGTCGTCCCTTTCCGCTCACGACCGTCGCTATTCTCTGGATGAGGGCCGATTAATCATGCTCTGAATGGGCTTCAAACTCCGCCTCCTCGTTGTTTGCCACTGCTAAAGGGTGCATTCCGAAATTTTTGTGAGTATGGTAAAATTTATAGTTGTAATTTTTTTGAGGGGAAATTTCCAATGAATATGAAATCCTTTATCAAGTTGGGGATCGCCGGAATCAGCATAATTTTCGGGGTGGCTTCTGTCGGGTTCGCCGGGGACGCTTACACCCCCCTTCTTCGTGAATTCATGGCAATTCAGGCTCAGCGGGTAAGGGTCAAGGCCGCTTTCGATCAAGGTCATTCTGCTTCGGTGGGAGAAACCGCAGCCTCGGCCGCGATTACTCCGGAAATGAGGATGCAGGCTTTTCAAAGAGGAACTTTGACAGCCATCAAGTTTCACCTTGGGAACCTCCAATGGGACGGTTACGGGCATTCGCAATATTGGCTTCAGACCCAGCAATCTCTTTCGAAGGTGGGTTGGACATGCCATCTGGTTCTCGAAAAGCTCATTCTGAAAAACCCGGGAAGCTGTCTTCCTTCACAGATTCAATCGGCGTTGGCCCGTTTTGATCTGGAACTGAAGACCGTTTCGCAGTCATATGACGGGGCCTCGGGAAGCTCCAACGATTGGGAAGACTGGTCTGGGGCCACGGGGCGTGGGCTAAAATATCTTTCCGGAATTCTCGAAGAGATTCTCAAAGCCTATCCTCCAGTTGTTCGCCCTGACTCAGATCCCGCACTTGCGATGGAATACATTCGTGGAACGCTTGAAGTCGCCAGGAATGTTGCGGTTTCCGAAAACCTGGATGGTAAAGGAGCCGATGAATATTGGCAAAGGCTTGCTGAAATGATGGTCATGACAGGAGCCAGGACTGCCCGAATTCTCATGGATATGCGTAAGGAGATGGGGACGCGAGTGAGCCCCGAACTTGGGCAATCTATCGACGAGATCGTATCAATCGTCAAGGCAATCTCAAAAGATGTCCAGGACGGTTCCTACGGCGCTCATGCTGCTCTTGCCCTTTCCGAACAGACTGCGAAGCAGATGCAGTATATTTCAGAGCTGATCAAACTTTCTCTCGATAAAACAGGAAACTGACCCCCTCGATCGGGGGGAAAAAATGCAATAATTGCTTTTCGCTTTTCTCATAAGAAAGTGAAAGCATTCAAGAAATTGATGGTGAAAGAAAGGCAGTTCACCTGAAACAATGTGCGTCTAGGCGCATATTGACCGCCGGTCGCCCGAAAAAAAAACAGCCCGGGGGAAGCCCCCGGGCCCTGAATGTCTGCGCAGTTAATGATGCTGAGCAGAGGCAAGGAAAGGAATCAAGCCTTGACGCGCTCGACTGCCATTGCAACGCCCATGCCGCCGCCCACACAGAGGGTGGCGAGGCCTTTGCCGGCGTTCGCACGCATCATTTCATACAGCAGCGTTACCAG
>Ga0116171_10005289_pt1 | contig 11373 bp, 7 predicted proteins | sample AD_JPNHW2_MetaG_FD_89798 | JGI IMG/M metagenome (GOLD analysis project Ga0116171, IMG submission 89798) | Active sludge microbial communities of municipal wastewater-treating anaerobic digesters from Japan - AD_JPNHW2_MetaG | ecosystem: Engineered > Bioreactor > Anaerobic > Digestate | place...
ATCAATCTCTGCCACACCTTGCGAGGTTTTTTGACCGAACCCAACGCCACCCGCGTGATTCAGAACGTTTTTAAAACCCTTGAAACCCAGATGCACGCTTCTTATGCTTTTATAGCGTTGCAGAATAAAAAGACTTCCTACCTCGATATCTCACATTCGTTTGGCGTATCGCGGGTAGCGCTGCAATCTTTTCACAAGCGCATCGGCAGCAATACCATCGGGCGCATTTTCTTTAAAGAGAACTATAACCAGATACAGAAGTCTGATAACACTGACGACTACGAAGAACTTAAAATCGAAAATGATTATCACACCTGTATTGCCGTTCACATCGGCTGGGAAGGCCGCGCCTTCGGTTTTATGGCGATTTATTTTGAAAACCCTATCACCATAGATCTTGCCGAGCGAAACTTTCTGATGGCTGTTTGTGGCGCGTGTTCAGCAGCACTCGAAAAAGAAGAACTGCTGCGCATGATTTCTGAATTGCGGCAGTTCGACGCCGAAACCGGCATTTATACCCATCAGTATTTTATTTCGCGCCTCGAAAAAGAGATCCAGACGACGCTTTTTGCCGAGAACACCCTGGCCCTGGTTATCCTCGACATGGATAACTACAAGGAAATAATCAATCTGTATGGCATAGAAGCGGCGCACGAAACCCTGCGTCAGTCAGCCGAAGAGCTGAAAAGCCACATACGTGGCTGCGATGTGCTCGGTTCACTCGGTATCGACGAATTCATCCTGATGATGCCCTCAACCACGGCGCAGCACGCCGAAACCGTCATAGGCAAATTTGATGCACGCCTTAAAACCATAAAGTTCACCGACCACGAACTGCAGACCTCTTTTTCGTGCGGCATCACCCAGTTGCGCGATCAGACTGACGACCTCGATGCGCTGATTCATCGCGCCCAGGTCGCCCTGTATAACGCCCGCAAAACCGCTAACCGCACCATCTGCACTGAACTCTGAACATCGAGGTTTCTCATGCCGAATTTTTCTGCCCTGCGAACTGCTCTGTACATCTGCTTGCTTGCCATGACTGCCTTCAGCACCGGCTGCAATCTTTTTGACTCATCTTCAAGCCTGCCTGCCGCGCTGAGCTCCACGACAACCGCCGGCGACGCGACCATGAGCCTGAAGCTCGCTCTGCCACCACAGGCAGAAGGTATCGCGGCCAGCACTCTGATCAGAGGTTCGAGTACAGGCTTCGTCAAGATCATTTTGCAGGTTCGCCAGCCTGGTTCGGCCGAGAATAAATCATTTACGGTTGTAAAAACTGTCGAAGTCGTCGAAGGGAAGGCAGAAGCCACTCTCTCGGCTCTGCCGGCCGGGCTGGTCGTCGTCAAAGCCGAACTCAAAAACGCGCATGTCAGCGGTTGGCGAGAGTTTCACGGTGCCGGCGATTTAAAGGCCGCGGTCGATACAACGGTTGAAATCTCTCCGCCAGGTTCTAAACTGCCGGCCGACCTGCTGGCCACCGCCATGCAGGAAGCGATAAACAATGACAGCATTATGGCCGCTGCCGGGTCAAATATTGCAACCGACCTGCTGAACGCGGTCAAGCTGATCGATATTAACAGTGAGAACGTCTACGCTCAGGTTCTTGCCACCCTGATCGAGCAGGTGGCAGCGACCGGTATGGTCAAACTGGCCTATGACAACACTGCCCGCACTATTACCGCTTTCACTGGCACGGCACAGACATGGCAACAGACTTACGCACAACTGCTTGGCAGTAGTGCCATTTCCTAGGTTCTGCCCGAGAAATTCAAGGTTGTGAGGGTTATCAGACAGGGTTTCGGCGATTATTCACTGGTCGAATGGCGCGACGACGAATCGGGGTTGAGCCTGATCACCAGCCATAATAACAGCACCGGGCTCAAGCAATCGCTGCTGACGAACCCGGGGCGTTTAGATCTGACACTGCCCCTTTCGGGTGCCGATTATCTGATCACCGGTTACAATGCCGTTAAAAAGTGCCCGATGATCTGCCGCTGGAACACCACCAAAACTTCGAGTACCGAAATGCAGGTCGTCAGCAACAAGAACCTCGAATGGGATCACTACTTCACCGATGAGCCTTATTCTAGCGACCCGACCCAGGGTCAGGTCGTGGCAAACCTCAGTATCGATGCCGCTGGCGGCATTTCTGCCTATGTAAAAACCCCAACCGGAGTCATTCACCCCTACACAATCGCTCGTGATAGCGGTCAGGCGACTGCCAACTTCACAACTGAAATTGCTTTGAACCAGCCACCAACCGTTGCGCTGCTGGCGCCAACCGAGGGCACCAGTTCGGCAGATAACCAGTCTCTCGACATCAGTGCAGCCCCTGAAGACAGCGATGGCAGCATCAAAGAGGTAGAATTTCTTGCCAACGGTGAAGTAATCGGCAAAGCGGTCGCCGAGCCCTGGATCTTCAGCTGGTCAGGCATGAACGCCGGCAGCTACAAACTGGTGGCCCGCGCCTGGGATAACCTGGGCTTCGCCGGGCTTTCATCGCCGGTTAATGTGACGATCACCGAATCGGGTTTTGGCAACCAGGCACCGACCGTGAGCCTGACGGCGCCGGCCGCCAACGCCACTTTCAGTTCAGCCTCGTCAGTCAGTATTGAAGCCACCGCCACCGATGTCGATGGCTCGATCAGCAAGGTTGAATTTTATCGGGGCAGCAGCCTTATCGGCAGTGATGATTCAGCGCCTTATACCATGACCTGGGTGCAGCCGGCCGCAGGCAATTACGTGCTCACAGCCAGGGCCTATGACGACAAGAATGCCAAAACCGACTCATCAGCCGTTTCGATAACAGTAACCACCACCAATGCAGGCACCGGCCCCGAACTGATGCTCAGCGAAATTGGCAGCCGCCTTTACAGTAATGTTCCGTTCTGGATTGAATTCATCAACAAATCGACGAATGCAATACAGTTGTCAGACTACGAAATCAGAACGCCGGCTATGCCGATTAACGGCGGCACTATCGCCAAATCAGCCACATTTCAGCTGCCGACCTTTAATCTGGCCGCCGGGGCGTATGTAATCGTCAGGTTCAATAACAACACCGATAACTTTGCCGGCCCGCAAGTGGTTCACGCAAACTACTCAACCACTACCCTGCCCTATTGGAGCGACTGGGGAATCATTGATCTGCGAAAAACCAGCACCGGCAAAACGATTGATTTCGTAAAATTCGGTGCTATCGAGGCTTATTATGAGACCACACCCGACCCGGCCACAGAATGGTCTGGAACAGCCGCACCGGCCATGACCAAAGCCCTTGGGCACTCGCTGGCCCGCAATCTTGAAAGCAACGACAACCACACTGCCGCGAACTGGGCAACACGGGCCTTTCAAACCCCGGCAGCTGCCAACGACGTTATTTCTGACACTGATGCCGATGCGGATGGCATACCAGATGAGAACGAAGCGCCCGGCAAAACCTTCTGCGGGCTTCCCTACTACGACTGGGGTGCCAGAGCCGGCACCAAAGACATTTTTGTGCACATCGACTATATGAACCCCGCCGCTTGCCCTGACCCGCTTGCAGTAACGCCAAGGGGCGAAGCGCTGCAAAAAATACAGGCGGCATTTGCCCGCAAGGCCATCAATATTCATTTCGATACGGGGACCCTGCTCGGTTCAACCGTGGCGCAGCATTGCCTCGATGGCCGATCACATCAGGTTGATTACGCCGAAACCCTTTATTTAACCCCTGAACTTGGTACTGCTAACGCCTACGTGTATAAAGCGGCGAGCATGCCGATCAGCAAACTGCCGGTTTTTCATTACTGCCTGCTTGGTTTTAAGCCGGCCAGGAGCTTTGGCGGGCTTGGCGAAGTTGGGGGCAACGATTATATCGTCACACTTGGTCAAAGCGATGTGAGCCAGCATTTTTCGACTGCCACCACCGAGAAACTTAATTACCTGATCAATTCACAGGCTTCGACGATCATGCACGAACTAGGGCATAATCTTGGGCTTCTGCACGGCGGCAACGAAGATTTAAACAACAAGCCGAACTACTTCAGCATCATGAATTACATGTATTCAAACAACGGCCTGCCGACCATCGGCAACTCGGCCGAGGGCGACCGCTATTATTATTATCGTTTTGAAGAACTTAATGACCAGGCTTTTGCACAGTATTTTCCGAGCGGCTGGTGGGAAGATATTCATAACAATGCCTATTCAGCTGATATGGTACTCGACTTTTCAGATGGCAATGGTGCCGACATCAACGAAAGCAGCATTTCGGAAACGGCCGGCCTTGGTCGCAGCGGCAGCGCGGGCGTTGACTTCAATGGCGATGGCGACAAGAGCGACACCGGTCTGAGCAAACAACTGGTCGGCACCTCGGGCACTTTATCGACGCACCGAGACTTTAACGACTGGGATGCCATCAGTCTCAAATTCACGGCAAATGGCGATGGCCAGGCTTCGATCAGGGCATCGGTCGTTGATTCATCATTGCAAAAAGCTGACTACCTTGCCTTTGACCGGCAGAAATTTGTTACCTGCGACCCGATGAGCACGCACCGCGAACACTGAGCGAAGTGCCCAAGCCCGCCGCGACTGCCCTGACCGGCAATCGCGGCGGGTTTTTTATCGGGTTCTGAAGGCTCTTGCTCTTTAGGTCTGGAGTGCTATAATCAGGGGTAATTTCGGAGCAGAAAAAATATGAACCATACGGAAAGGAACTGAAATGAACCAAGTAAAGGCAGGAACCTGGGTTGAAATCGAAAAAACATTGTTGACGCCTGACCAGCGGGCGCCGCAGGTGCCTGAAGACACGCGTCACACGCCCTATATAATGAAGGTTGCCGGGTTTCTTACTGCTGATGCGCTTTATGGTGAAACAGTGACCGTCAAAACAATGAGCGGCCGGCTGATCAGCGGCACTCTGAATGTTATCAGGCCTCATTACACCCACAGTTTCGGCGATACTGTCGAAGAATTGCTGAATATCGGCCTTGGGGGTGAATTATGAGCAAAGATAATTCTTACCAGGCAGTAATGGCACGCAAGAACGAGATCATGAAGTCGTCGATGGGTCTTGATTACGAAGTTTACCGGCAGGGCGAACTGGCGTTTGATTACGAACGCATGATGAACGACTGCGGTTTCACTCTTGAAGATATCATCAAAATTCAGACCCAGACGAAGGTCGGCAATACGCCGATGTTCGAACTGCATAATCTGACGCGGGCGGTTCGCAAAATCAGCGCCCCCGGCAAGGGTGCCCGAATTTTCGTTAAAGACGAGGCGGCGAATGCCTCGGGCAGCTTCAAGGCACGCCGGGCGTCGATTTCGGCCTATGTCGCCGAGAAAAAGGGTTATAAGGGGCTGATTGCCGCCACTTCTGGCAATTACGGGGCAGCGGTCGCCTCGCAGGCCGCGCAGCGTGGCCTGCGCTGCATCATCGTTCAGGAAGTCTTTGACTCAAAGGGCATTGGTCAGCCCGAGATTGTCGAGAAGGGCCGCAAATGTGAGGCCTTTGGCGCTGAAGTAATCAAGCTGTCGGTTGGCCCCGAACTGTTTTATTACCTGCTGCTGACTCTTGAAGAAACCGGCTATTTCAATGCTTCGCTCTACACACCATTCGGAATCAAGGGCGTCGAAACCCTTGGTCATGAGTTGACCATGCAGATCAGAAGCATGACCGGTCGAGACCCTGACGCGGTAATGATCACCCACGCCGGTGGCGGCAACCTCACCGGAACGGCACGCGGCCTGCTGGCAGCCGGTTGTCAGGCCAGGGTCATCGCCTGCTCAGTTGATCTTTCGGGGCTGCACATGGCATCAGATCGCGACTTTAACCGAAAATCATTCACCACCGGGCATACAGGCTTCGGCGTACCGTTCGCCACCTGGCCCGACCGCACTGATGTGCCGCGCAACGCGGCCCGCAGCCTGCGTTACATGGATGACTACATACTGGTCAACCAGGGCGAGGTTTTTTATGTTACTGAATTGCTCGCGAAGCTCGAGGGTATGGAACGCGGCCCGGCCGGCAATACGAGCCTGACTGGCGCGGTGGCGCTTGCCCGCGAACTTGATCAGGATAAAATCATCGTGGTTCAGGAAACCGAATATACCGGTGCCGGCAAACACCACAATTCTCAGTTGTCGTTCGCCCGCAAGATGGGTATCGAAGTGCGGCGCGGCAATCCTGAAGAAGGGGTTAACGGCCGCAGTGTCGTTATTCCGGAGCACCTGTCACAGGTGGTTGGCCGGCACCAGGACATGGAAAAGCTGCGGATTTCGTACCTGAAAAACGCTGCAAAACAGCTTGAACCGGCAAAATGGAGCGACCTTGATCGCAAGTTTGTGGCCGCCGATGTTAAAAAAGACCTGAACTGGCTCGACCAGGCCCTCAAACAGATTTAACGATTTACAGCAAAATGCCGGGGTTCACGATTGTGAACCCCGGCATTTTTGCGTTGCAACAAAAACTCAGGCGGCGACGACTTCGCCTGCAGCAACCTGCTTTTTCCCGATTAACAGGCCGACAATAATGACAAGCCAGCCGGCAATGATGCCCGAGGTTGCAAGAATTGCCGGGTTGTTGGCCATGCTGATTAACGGCAAGGTCGGAGCGAACTTGTGGATAATGGCAGGCAGAAAATAGAAAACCGTTGAGGCGCCCACACCGACGGTAATCAGTTCACGGGTAACCGCGGGCAGAAACAGACCGCAGGCAATCGGCAGAAAAGTGGCGGTAAAGAGCAGATACACGCCATACTGGGCGAAAATAGCGACCGAACCACCGGTTGGGTTGTTCAACTGCCAGATCGACAGGCCAATACAGCCGATGCCGACGATGACCAGAGCAATTTTTCCGAACATCAGGGCTGTTTTAAGTTCGGCATCGCGGTTCTCTGGGCTGCTGATCGGTTTAAGCGTCAGATAGATATCGCTGGAGAAAATAGCCGACAGAGCCAGAAGCAGACCTTCAAGCGTCGAGATGCCCGCACACAGCAGCCCGATACTGATAAGCACCTGGGTGGCTGAACCAAAATTCATGGCAATATAAGTCGGCACCACCCGGTCGATGGCGGTCAGTTGCGGCAGTGTCACCCTGGCATACAGCCCTACCAGCATCACCGACACAAAAACAGCACCGGCGATGATTGCGGTAGCAAGATAGGTTTTGATCTGACCGCGATCCTTGAGCAGAAAAACCTTGCCAAGAATGTGGGGCTGGCAGACGATGGCCAGGCCGACCAGAAAATTACAGAAGAAAACTTCGAAAAAATTCCGAAAATAAAGGGAAGCAGGGTTAGCAAAGGCAGTCAAACCCGGGTCGATGGCCGCCAGCTTCGCAAACAGGCCTTCACCCGACATAAAATGTTCATAGCCGCTCAGAATCAGAATTACGGCAACGAGAAGCATAACAAGTGCCTGAATGGCATTGGTATAGGTTGAGGTGTTGGCACCGCCAAGCAGTGTGTACGAGAACACAAAAGCCATGACCCCGACGACCAGCCAGGTAGTTGAATTCAGGTCGGTCATCTGCAGCAGGCTGAAAAGAGTCAGCGCAATCGCCACCGCAATCAGAACTATAAAACTGACGAGGGTGAGCGAAATAACCGCAAAGAAAAGCCGCAAGCCCTTCGACTCGTAGCAGGCGCCGATCCATTGCGGTATGGTGAGAGCTTTAACCCGGTCACCTACCGCCATAAATGGCCCAGAGAGCACGCAAAGGCCAATCATGATACCAAGGCCGGCAGCAAAGCCGAGACCGAGAAGTGCCGAAAAACCATAGTGATAAACCAGCCCGGGGTTAACCACGAAGGTGGCAACACTGGTAAGCTGCGCGGTCAAAGACAACCCGACCCAGAACGGCCCGATATCCTTGTTGCCGACCGCAAAACTTGCGAGGTCTTTGGTGCGGCGCATACCCCTGATTGTCAGAGCAAAAGTGATAACCACATAAAGAATCAAAGCGGACCAGACTAACGTTGAATGACTCAAAACTTGAACTCCCTTGCTTATTTAATATGCTGCAATGCTAACATAAATTGCTGCGTCGCGTCAACGGGATTTTATTAATTTTGACAAATCGTATTGAATGCAGAAATCAAGCAGAGTCGCCCGAGCTACATGGCCCGTCAGGAGTGCCTGTTAATGCACTGGCAGAGCGAACTTTTTTAATGCAGCTGTCAGAAAGCCCCGCATTTATCTGTGTACATTCGTGTTAATCTGGGGGGATTAATTCTGGTGTTCACTGATGCTGCTCTGCTTTTTATGCAACCCAGTTCAGAAATACCCGTGGGCCAACGATGACGGCCAGTTCAGAGACCGGCGAGCGTACTCAGCAATTTGAGGGCGCTGCCAACGATGACCACAGTAAAAACGCAGCCCAGGCAACCGCTCGAACCGTCGTTGCCTTCGAGGTCTTCGAGCTTTTGTTTAGCGGCGAATGAACCCTGGGCCGCGGCTTTGCGAAACCAGTATTTGGCTTTTTCTTCGCTCAATTCGACGCCGGTGCCCATGAGATAGAACTCGCCGAGGTGCATCTGGGCCTTGCTGTTGCCGCCGCGTGCCAGTTCCATCATGATCTTCGAAGCCAGGTCAAAGTTATTGTTACGCAACTGTTTGAAAGCATCGTCGATGGTGGGTTTTGAGCCTGACGAACTCTGGGGGGCGGTTGAAGTATTAAGATCGGGAAGGCTTGCCGCCTTGCTTTTGCGGGATTTTGACGCTTCGCGGGGCGAAGTTGCCAGTTTGTGCGGGCGGGCCTCGCCTTCGGCATCATCAAAACTTAGCCCGAAGCTTTCGACGTTGAGGCTGACCTTGTTCTCGGCATCACTGATGCTAAAATCGGCCACCCTTTCGGAGGCGCCATCGCCAAATTTGCCGTCAAAATCAGCCACCTGGGGTTCGACAACTTTTGAAGGCGAGTCGAAAGGGTTGAAAACTTTTTCGATACTGGCATCGGTGACCAGTCTGATATCGTCTTTGATTACGAGTTGTTTTTCTAAAGCAGAGAATTCATCGGTTTCTTCAAGTTTGATGAGTGATTTAACCGGCTTGACCCTGAAGATTCCGACCCAGATGCCAATAATACGGTGGGCCAGATCTTTGGAATACCCTTCGAGGGCGGCGGTTTTGGCTATGGCCTCGGCAATGACGCGTTCTTCGACCTTATGGTCGGCGCGAATTCTGATCGGGTGCAGAAAATTATGCAACAGTGGCTGCAGAAGGGTTTCGAGGTCTTCTGAGGCATCCTGGCCGGTTGCTGCAAGTATCTTTTCGCGAAGTCGTTCAGGGACTTCGGTAATGGTAATGCCATAGCGTTCAGTCAGGCTTTTAAGAACTTCGACGATTTCTTCTAGACGTTTCATTTGTAGACTCCGCAGCACTGCGATCAGCTCTTTTAGATATTTCATCAATCTCTCTCAGAAAAAAACCCTTGGTCTCAATTAAGACCGACAGTTAATTGTACAATTGCCAGCAATCTTTTAAAAGAAAAAAATTGCGGATCGCGGGTTGCCAGCGTGACTTTTTCGTAGAGAGCGGCGCTGGCAGGGTCAGTGAAGCGATTCTCGCCGGTCTCGACACTCAAGCGGTAAGCATCTGGAACCTCTCGTTTGAAATGGCCGATACGCCAGCCCCGGCGGTCGGTGACCGGCAGGCGAGCCAGAAACGGGTCAGTCAGGGCCAGCCTGTCGATGATGATGGGGTGAACCCCGGCCCAGTAGCCGAGCATGCCGTTGAAGTCGTTTTCGAGATAGGCAACCTCAGAAACCGCTATTTGTCGGCCTATCTGGCTCCATTCAAAATCGGGGAAAACTTCGCCGGGGCGACTATAAAGGTAAGCATGCAGCGAACAGACATCAAAATAATAACCGCGTTCGTCGGCAATACCGTGTTCGAGGGTAAAATCCTGAAAATTCAGCCAGGTGTTAACGGGCGTATGCGGAAACGCGAGAAGAAATATCAGAAAAACCCCAAGCAGAATACGTCCGAGCGCGGGTCTCGCCGAATACCAGGTTTCAAGACAACGGGTTTCGGCCAACAACAACAGAGCGACCAGGAACGGCATTGCCAGAAACCGGCCGCGCATAAAATCTCCACCGATCAAGATAACATAAGCAATATTCGCAATCATACCCAGGGCGATGGCCCGGGAATAGCGGCTACCGGCCAACCATGCCGCTACAATGCCCGCAAGAAGAACCAGCAGGGTCACCGGGTCGCTGCTCAGCGTTGCCAGAATGTAGCGCCAACCCTGCAGCAGCAGTTCACCCCGCTCAATACCCGTCAGGAGTTTGGCATAAGCGGTATTCGGAAACAGGGCGCCGTAATAGAAGAGCGAGAACAACGACCAGACGCCAAGTGGCGCCAACCATGCCAGATAAGCACCGACCTGTGAACGGCCGTCGATTTTTTGCCGGTCGGCAATTAGAACCAACGTGGCAGGCATGGTAAGAATCAGCAGATCGTGGCGGCAGATGCCGACCAGAGAGAAGGCGAACAATGCCAGGCGAAAAGTTCGCTGACCGCCATCAGCATTCTTCTGCGCAGCGAACCCGGCCAGCAACGCCACACTGACCAGCAGGTAGGCGAGCATGTTTTCAAGACCAGAGGTTGTGAAATCAAAAAAAGCATTCGAACCGGCCGCCAGCAGCAGCGCAAACGCGAGAACCCTGCCGTGGCCGAAGTAGCGCTGCAAAACCATTCCAAGCATCAGAAACAGCACCAGCGACAGCAGTATGACATTAAAGTAATGATCTACGGAAACCAGCCTGAAAGCTGCCAGTAACCAGTACCACAGAGGGCTGGTGTAGCATTGCACGCGCTGATGAGGGTTCCAGTTTGGGCCGTTGCCGGCAAACAACTGTTCGAGCGACCTGAAATTGATGTAGGCATCGTCGCAGACCCAGGCGTTTTTTAAAAAGATAAAGAGCAGCAAAAACAAGAGCAGGCCGCAGACAAGATTATAGCCGCGCTGCGAAGATGTGTCGGTCATGCGTACCTCGGGTTTCTGCCCATATTTAACAGCTTGTTGAAGCAGCACGGCTTACAGCCGCGCCCGCGAACCGGTGAAAATCATTCAGTACATTCTTATATAACACATCTGTTCAGACAAACGGGCAGCAAAATCGAGAATTTTTGCACGGCGTGGGGTGATAAAATCGGGAGGTTGCGAAAAACCTGTTTACCATGGGCTGTTAATCTGTTATTTTCTCTATGATGTGAGCAGAACTATTCGCGAGGTGCAGTTATCGGCAGGTCGTTTGACAAGATTCTGATTCAGCCTCAGACCAGCATTCTCGACACCCTGAGGGTGATCGACGACACTGCTTTTGAAATCGCGCTGGTCATCGACGCCGAAGAGCGTCTGATCGGCACGGTCACCGACGG
>Ga0116171_10005291_pt1 | contig 11370 bp, 11 predicted proteins | sample AD_JPNHW2_MetaG_FD_89798 | JGI IMG/M metagenome (GOLD analysis project Ga0116171, IMG submission 89798) | Active sludge microbial communities of municipal wastewater-treating anaerobic digesters from Japan - AD_JPNHW2_MetaG | ecosystem: Engineered > Bioreactor > Anaerobic > Digestate | place...
CCAGGTGACCAGTGCCGACGAAATTCCGGAAGCTATTGCCAAAGCTTTTCACATTGCACTTTCAGGAAGGCCAGGCCCGGTATTGCTCGACATTGCCAAAGATGCGCAGTTTGCCGAACTCGATTTCGAATACAAAAAATGCACAAAAATAAGAAGTTACGTTCCTGAGTATCAGGTTGACCCATTTCAGGTGAAAGCCGCTGCCGATATTATAAACGAGGCGAAAAAACCGTTGACTCTGTTTGGACACGGGGTAATGATTGCCCATGCTGAAGCTGAATTGAAGGAATTCGTTGAGAAAACAGGTATTCCGGCAGCATGGACATTGCTTGGGTTGTCGGCATTGCCAAGCGATCACCCGCTGAACATTGGAATGTTGGGTATGCACGGGAATTACGGTCCAAACGTTAAAACCAACGAAGCCGATGTAATTATTGCCATCGGAATGCGTTTCGACGACCGCGTTACCGGTAAAGTTGCTGCATATGCTCGTGGAGCAAAAATTGTTCATCTCGAAATCGATCCGGCTGAGGTCAACAAGATTGTAAAAGCAGATGCACCGGTTTTAGGTAACGCCAAAAAATCGTTGCGCATGTTGATCGATAACGTAAACCCCAATTCACACGAAGCCTGGGTGAACGAATTTAAAGCATGCGATAAAATTGAATATGAGAAAGTCATCTCAAAAGATATATTCCCGACAAAACCAGGCCTTACTATGGGTGAAGTTGTTCGGATTGCCTCGGAGAAAACAAACAACGATGCGATTCTGGTTACCGATGTTGGTCAGCAACAAATGATTGCCTCGCGTTATTTCAAATTCACTCAATCGCGGAGCAACGTAACTTCCGGGGGATTGGGAACAATGGGTTACGCATTGCCAGCTTCCATTGGAGCCAAAATTGGTCAGCCGAACAGAACGGTTTTTGCGATGATCGGCGATGGCGGCTTCCAGATGACTATTCAGGAATTAGGGACCATTGCCCAATACGAAGTCGATTTGAAAATCATTATCCTCAATAACAATTTCCTTGGAATGGTACGCCAATGGCAACAGCTTTTCTTCGAAAAACGCTATTCGTTCACCGAGCTTAAAAATCCTGATTTTGTGGGTATTGCAAAAGCTTACGGATTGGCTTCGCAAAAAGTCACCTCGCGTGACCAGCTCGACGGCGCCATTCAGGAAATGCTCGATCACAAAGGCCCATACGTGCTCGAAGTGGTTGTTGAAAAGGAAGATAATGTGTTTCCAATGGTTCCAACCGGAGCTTCGGTTTCCGATATTTTATTAGAACCTTAATTCCAAGTTTTAAAACGAATGTTATGAAGCAAGAATATATTATTACCGTTTTTTCCGAAAATAATATCGGGTTGTTGAGCCGAATCACCATCATTTTTACCCGCCGGAAAATTAATATTGATAGTTTAACGGTATCAGAATCGGCTATTTCAGGAGTATTTAAGTTTACTATAGTAATTAACGAAACGGCCGACCGAGTGCAAAAGGTTGTTGGTCAGCTCGAAAAAGTAGTTGATGTGTTGAAAGTATTTGCCAACACCAACGACGAAATGATTTTCCAGGAAATTGCCTTGTACAAAGTCTCTACCGAGTTTTTATTCGAATCAGACAAGGTTGAAAAAATCGTCAGAAATTCTGGCGCCAGAATACTGGAAATAACACGTGACTATGTGGTTGTTGAGAAAACCGGGCACACCGACGAGACACAGCGCCTATTTGAAGAGCTGAATTCGTTCTATGGAGTTACTCAATTTATCCGTTCAGGAAGAGTAGCAATTACAAAAAGCACCATCGAAAGGCTTTCGGTCTTCCTGAAAGAGCGCGATGCGATGCTGGAGCAAATAGACTAGACTTTTATTATTCGATAATACATTTAAGAGCCAAAAGTTGAAATTCGAATTCAACTTTTGGCTCTTGCTTTTTCCAGATTAGTCATTTTAGAACTCAGTAATTGTCGCAAAAGTTAAATTTTGCTAAAAGAGTAAAAATAAGAGGGTTCTCCATCGCTTTCGGAATGGATATTGTGAAGCGTATAATAGAAAACAAAAGAATAAAAAGAAAGGAGAAACCCATGAAACGATTGGTAATTTTATTTGCGCTCGTCTTCTCGGCAAGTTTCTTGTTCGCTCAGGAAAACGATGAAAACAATGTTCAAAAACGGAAAGAGAAACGAAAAGCTGAGCTTGAAAAGAATTTCGAGTTGACGAAACAGATGCTCGAAAACAAAGACTTTGTTTTGGAATCAAATTTCTTGCAGGACAGATATGGCAATCGTGTCCCCGTTGTTTCGATGCTCAACTTTGTAGCAGTTGACTCAACTCAGGCGATTATCCAGATCGGTTCAAACGCGAGAATCGGTCCCAATGGAGTTGGCGGAGTTACGGCTAAAGGCAAAATTTCGAAATGGGAATTAAGTGAAAATGCTAAAAACAAAACTTTCACACTTCGATTTAACGTTATGACACCAATCGGAATTTACGATTTGTTTTTGGATATTGGAGCCTCTGGCCAAAGCTCAGCTCTATTGACCGGACTGAGCGCTGGCAGGCTTACATTCGACGGTGTGCTGGTACCTCACGAAAAGTCGTCGGTTTATGTTGGGCGCTCGCTATAAAACTTAAGTATCACAGGGTTTATATACATTATCAATTTTCTTGTACCTTCGCAGAAATGCGAAGGTTTTTTTATGAAACAGCAGAATGAACAACTTCCGGTTTACAGCTTGCATAATTTCAGCAAGCCCGAGAGACTAAGTCAGCAATTCCAGGTTGAAGTTTTTGATGCAAATCGACATTTTGCTGTAAAATACCCGCACCGGCACGATTTTTTCGAGGTTCTCTATTTAAATCAGGGAACAGGTTTTCATGTTATCGATGGCAATAAATATGAAATTAAACCTCCGTGCGTGTTCTTCATGTCGCCCGGGCAGGCGCACCGGCTCGAGCTTTCGAATGATATAGATGGTTACATTTTTCTTTTCAATGCCGATTTTTACCTCCTGAACCGTCGAAATCAAAACAGTTTGATTGAATTTCCATTTTTTTACACCATACATCAGGATAATCCTCCGCTGGCCGTTACAAATCGCAACGACGTTATTTTTCTTGAAACGCTTTTCAGGCAAAGCATTGCTGAAACTGACCTGTCGGGGGAATATAAACCAGAGATGCTTCGGTCGTTACTCGACCTGATTTTGACAACTTGTGCTGCCCGCTATCACGAAAACGAGCATCTCAGTCAGAGAGGCAAGGGACAAATCATGGTAAAAAGATTCTTCCAGTTGCTCGAAGAAAATTACAATCAAAACCTCTCAATTAACCAATATGCTGATATGTTGGGTGTAACGCCAAATCACCTTACACAAACAGTAAAGCAGCTGACCGGAAAAACTTCGTCGCAAATGATTAAAGCAAAACAATTGCTCGAAATGAAACGATTATTAGTGCATACCAACCTCACTGTCTCCGAAATTGCCAACCAGCTTTCCTTCGACGATCAATCGTATTTTACCAAATTTTTCAAGCGCGAAACGGGTATAACACCGCTACAATTCAGATCAAAAGCACTGATTTAGTTTGAAAAATTACCAGAGAGTCAGCTTTTGTAAGTAACTGTAATCAAGTAGATATAAATCAAAATTGAAAATGCTTTTTTGTTGAAAATCCATGATAAATACCTAAAAAACATTTTTTTTTCCACTAACATTCTGCAAATATTCTGTTGCTTTGTATTACTAAAAAAGAAAAGTATTTCATAGTCATAAATTTAAGAAAATGGCAAATTATTTTAACACACTTCCGCTTCGCTTACAGTTGGCTCAACTGGGTACATGTGAATTTATGGACCGTTCGGAATTTGCTGACGGCGTTAAAAAACTGATCGGAAAGAAAGTCGTTATTGTTGGTTGTGGCGCACAGGGCTTAAACCAGGGATTGAACATGCGCGATTCAGGTCTCGATGTTTCTTATACATTGCGTGCTGAGGCGATCAAAGAACAACGCCAGTCGTACAAAAATGCAACCTCAAACGGGTTCAAAGTTGGAACATACCAAGAAATGATTCCAACAGCTGACTTGGTAATTAATTTAACTCCGGATAAACAACACACCGGAGTTATTACTGCAATAATGCCGCTGATTAAAAAAGGCGCTACCCTCTCCTATTCTCACGGTTTCAACATCGTTGAAGAAGGAATGCAAATCCGTAAAGACATCACCGTCATTATGGTTGCTCCAAAATCACCAGGCTCTGAAGTCCGCGAAGAATACAAACGTGGATTTGGTGTGCCAACGTTGATTGCTGTTCACCCTGAAAATGATCCAAATGGCGATGGTTTCGAAATTGCAAAAGCTTATGCGGTTGCTACCGGGGCTGACAAAGCCGGCGTTTTACGTTCGTCGTTTGTTGCCGAGGTTAAATCTGACCTGATGGGCGAACAGACTATTCTTTGCGGTTTATTGCAAACAGGTTCAATTCTTTCTTTCGATAAAATGGTTGAAAAAGGAATTGACGCCGGATATGCCGCCAAACTGGTACAATATGGATGGGAAGTAATCACAGAAGCCTTGAAACACGGCGGTATCACCAATATGATGGATCGCTTGTCGAATCCGGCAAAGATCAAAGCATTTGAACTTTCAGAAGAAATGAAACGCATTATGCGTCCGCTTTTCTGGAAACACATGGATGACATTATGTCGGGTGAATTCTCGAAAACCATGATGGAAGACTGGGCAAACGACGATGTTAAATTGTTGACATGGCGCGCAGCTACCGGAGAGACTGCATTCGAGAAAACTCCTGCCGGTACAATGGATATTTCGGAACAGGAATATTTCGACAATGGCGTTTTGATGATTGCTTTTGTTAAAGCAGGCGTTGAACTGGCTTTCGAAACCATGACCGAGTCAGGAATCAAGGAAGAATCGGCGTATTACGAATCGCTGCACGAAGTGCCACTTATTGCCAACACCATTGCCCGCAAAAAATTGTTCGAAATGAACCGGACAATTTCAGATACCGCCGAATATGGTTGCTATTTATTTGACCATGCCTGCAAACCATTGCTAACTGATTTTATGAAGAAAATCGATACCGACGTAATTGGTAAGCCTTACGGCGCTGGAAAAGGGAACGGCGTTGACAACAAACAACTGATCAGCGTAAACGAAATTATTCGTTACCACGATATTGAAGTAATCGGTGAAGAATTGCGCGCTGAAATGACCGCAATGAAGACTATTCTTTAATTAAACAGCTCCCCTTATTTATGAAAGGCCTCGTTGTAAAACGGGGCTTTTTTGCATCTATATTTTTCTAAGTTCTACAAGCAGTTCTTCAATTTTCCGTGTGGCTTCTTTCATGGTGCACGAAAAATTATTCAGCATCACGGCAAAAGATATTTCCTTTCCGCTCGTTGTTTTTAAATAGCCGGCATAACAACGAACCCGGGTCATCGAGCCACTTTTGGCATGCAAACATCCGTCCGGAAAAATCTCCGGGCTGAAAGCTGTCAGCGTTCCATAACCCGCCATTGGCAGCGACTTTAAAAACGCTTCGTGATTAACACTGGAGTGCATATAATTGAGTATGCGGCACATTTGATCGGCAGTAATGGCGTCAAACCGCGACAAACCACTCCCGTCGTTTATAAAAAAGCCGTCCATCGGCAACCCTTTCCCTTTCCAAAACTCCTGAATAAACTGGCAACCGCCCTTTGTGGTGCCCAAACCATCCTTCTGCCAAGCAAGATGTTTCAGCAAATGTTCTGCAAACAAATTAATACTCTCGTGGTTGGTTAGTTTTATTATTTCGCTCAGCGGCGGCGAAAGCGTTTCTTTTAAAATAATATCAGAGGAATTCGCTTTCTCATAAACCGTATTCCCCGCAATTTCAACACCATATTTTCGCAACCTGGCTCGAAACTCGAACGACAAAACAATTGCCGGGTCGGGAATCGATGCTTTTACAACAAAATCGTTTCGCCCTTTGGGAATCATCCCCCGAATGACACGACGGCTATCCTCAGGATTTCCAAAAACATACGACTGATCATCATCTATATCTGCTGAACGCACTTCATTTTCCAACTCCAATCCGGGAATCTCCGGAACTGTTCTTATCAATTTAGTTGGTTGATCGTCATTTTGTGGCGACTTCAGGTGAATTTCAAATACATTATCGAAAACCGACAATCCGCTTGCGCCCGCGCCATAGTAACTACCCAAATCTTCCCACGCCCAGCTGTCAGGCACCTGAACCTTTTCGTAAACAGAAGAATCCACGATCAAATGCCCTTTCACTACCCGAATGTGATTGCTGACCAACGCTTTTGCCCATTCACTTAAAAAGCCTTTTGTTTCCGGGAAATAGCCCGATCCCAGAGTTGGATCGCCTCCGCCTCTCACCAGTACATCGCCCCAAAGCGTATCGTTTTTTACTGTTCCTGAATAACCCAGCGTTGTTTTAAACCGGTAGTTTGGTCCAAAAACTTCGAGAGCAGCTGAAGTAGTAACAATCTTAAAAATTGAAGCAGGCACAAGACTGAGTTGAGGTTCAGTCCGAAGCAATGCATCTCCTGAAGTTGCGTCGCACACTGAAATTCCAATTCCTGCATTGGCAAGTAACGGCGACTTTTGCCAGGCTTCAACTTTCTGTTTAAACGCTTCTGCCGACTGTCCGGCACCATAACCAAACAGAAATAGAGAAAAACATATAGTTGCGAATAATTTCAGCATAACTGTTAATTTGTGCAAGCAAGATAAATCTTTCAACCGATTCAGTGCCCGAATTTTTTCTGATTTTTCGACTTCATGCTTAACAATCCTTGTTAATGATTGTTGTTTTGTCTGATTCAGAGCAAAGAGTATAGAAAGAACTTCACATGCTTTTATTACATTTGTATCAATCATGAAAACATGATTGTAATCTGAGTTTCAGATTCATGGATTTTAGAAATTTAAGTTTAATTTAAACCAAAAACACAATGTTTATTGACAAAGTAGTTGGTAGAGAAATTCTGGATTCACGTGGCAATCCAACCGTTGAAGTTGAAATTACATTAGAATGTGGCGCCGTTGGACGCGCTGCAGTTCCTTCCGGAGCATCAACCGGTGAGAACGAAGCGCTGGAATTACGCGACGGAGATAAAGGCCGTTACCTCGGTAAAGGTGTTTTAAAGGCTGTTGCTAACGTAAATACCGTGATTGCTAAAGAAATCGTCGGCATGGATGCCTCGAACCAGGTTGCAATTGATAAAAAATTAATAGCGCTTGACGGCACTAAAACCAAATCAAAATTAGGCGCAAACGCAATGCTGGGTGTTTCACTGGCTGTTGCCCGTGCAGCTGCAAATGCGCTGGAAATGCCATTGTATCGTTACATTGGAGGAACCAACGCAAAAACATTGCCGGTTCCGATGATGAATATTATTAACGGAGGTTCGCACTCTGATGCCCCTATTGCTTTCCAGGAATTTATGATTCGCCCCATCGGCGCAAAATCATTCCGCGAAGGACTACGCATGGGTGCTGAAGTTTTCCACCACCTCAAAAAAGTACTTCACGATCGTGGACTGAGCACTGCTGTTGGTGACGAAGGCGGATTTGCCCCAGCTTTGGACGGAACTGAAGACGCACTGAATAGCATCATCAAAGCCATCAAAAACGCCGGTTACAAACCAGGTCGCATCGAGGACGGCGGCGATGTATCAATCGGGTTGGACTGCGCTGCTTCTGAATTCTATAAAGACGGCGTTTACGACTATTCAAAATTCGAAGGTGCAAACGGTGCCAAAAGAAATTCGGCCGAACAGGTTGAATTCCTTGCCGGTTTGGTAGCCAACTTCCCGATCGACTCTATTGAAGATGGTATGAGCGAAAACGACTGGAACGGTTGGGTTGCACTCACCCAAAAACTTGGCGACAAATGTCAGTTAGTTGGCGATGACCTCTTCGTAACCAACGTTGAATACCTGTCAAAAGGTATCGAAGTAGGCGCTGCCAACTCTATCCTGATTAAGGTAAACCAAATTGGGACACTGACAGAAACATTGGATGCAATCGAAATGGCTCACCGCGCTGGTTATACCTCGGTAACTTCGCACCGTTCGGGCGAAACTGAAGATTCGACTATCGCTGACATCGCTGTTGCGACTAACGCTGGCCAGATCAAAACAGGTTCGTTAAGCCGTTCTGACCGTATGGCTAAATACAACCAGTTGCTTCGTATCGAAGAAGAATTGGGCGACACCGCTATTTATGGCTACAAAAAAGTTATCAAAAAATAATTCTTTGGAATGAAATACAAAAAGCCGTTTGAGCATAACGTTCAAACGGCTTTTCTTTTATCAAACGAGCCTAGTTTGTAACCCGCTTCAAAATCATCTCGCCAAAACCACTGCCGGGGCCTCCTCCGTTTGGATCGCCACCAGGACCGCCAGGGGAACCAACAATCTTCATTTTAATAACGTCGCCATCAATTGTTCCTTTATGAGGCATCGGATTTCCGCCCATATCAATATCAAATGAGAATTCCTTCCCTTCGATTTTACCATTAGTAATAGGCAGTTCGCCCATTGGAGAACCAACAGTACCGGTTAAAACATTACCGTTTACTTTAAATGTAAACGTAATTTCCATTTTACCATCCGGACCTTCCATCGAGGTTTTCCATTTACCATCGATTCCTTCAGCTTTTCCGACAAAAGCACAAAAAAGCGCGAAAGCAAAAACAAATAGCCATTTTTTCATTCTGCAGCTGTTTTTAGTTAGTAATTGATTTTCTGAGACCTCCGGCTGAAAATATTCAGCGCAAAAGTAATTCTCAATGAATTTAAAAATTAAAAGATTCTTGCACCAGTCAAATGGAAGAACTGCCAGGTTTTACTTCTATTCTGGCAAATTTTATCGCATTTTCTCCTTCAGATTTTTCTACGTTTATTTGCAAACTCAAATTTTAAAAATGTATAGTAGAGACGAAGCCAAACAGTTACGAAAAGAATTCTGGATTGTATTTGCACGCCGCTGCGAGATTGTGCCTCAATTGCGTAACAAAAAGAAAAAGTGGGTGCTGTACGATACTGGTTTGGCTGGCATCGACCTAAAGTTTGATGTTTCCAGAACCGAAGCCATCGTCATGATTGAGATTAACAGCAGAAAAGAGGATCGTCGGCTCGAAATTTTTGAAACTATACAGAAATACCGAAAGTTTCTGGAGGAGGGATTTGAAGAACCGCTGGAATGGGATTTTTGCTACGAAAGGGAAAGCGGTCAGGAAGTTTGCCGCATATACCGCTCGCTGCCCAATGTCGATTTTCACCGCCAAAATCAATGGCCCGACATATTTAACTTCTTCATCGACAATATGCTCATTCTCGAAAATAACCTCATGGACCTCAAGGACGTGCTTGAAGCTGAACTGTATTAGTTTTTAGCGACTAGCGGCCAGCAACATTTTTTATTCCGCATGTAATGAAATCCTGGCTGGTTCGTCTTAACTTTGAAAATAAGCAAAAGACACCGAATGTTTGCCAGAGATTTTAAAACCGAGGTACTCCCGATCAGCAATAAGCTGATGCGATTTGCGCTTCAAATTCTTCAGGATGAAGAGGAAGCCAAAGATGTACTTCAGGATGTATTTCTGAAACTCTGGCAAAAGCGGGACGAGCTGGCAAAAATCGAAAACATCGAAGCCTTTGCTTACCGGATGATGCGAAATCGGTGCCTGGATATGATTCGGGCCCGGCGAACAGTGTCGATTGATTTGCTGACCAAAGCCAGATTACCCGAGGAAGAAAGCATTGATGTTGATCATCTTGATATGTCGAATTCGGTAGATTTGGTGAAGCGTATTATTGCTGAACTGCCCGATTTACAGCGAACTATCATTCATTTGCGCGACATTGAGCAGCTTGAATACGAAGAAATTGCCGAAGCAACCCAGTTGAATGTGAATGCAATAAGGGTAAATTTGTCGCGGGCCCGAAAGAAAGTTCGGGATGAAATTTTAAAAATTCAAAGCTATGGAATCACAGAAAATACATATTCTGCTACAAAAGTACTTTGACGCCGAAACCACCATCGACGAGGAAAATGAACTGATCACTTATTTTACATCGAGCGATGTGGATGAAAGCCTGAAAATGTATGTTCTCCTATTTTCAGGATTAAAGGAACTTTCGGCTGACGAGGATGCCAACCTGAGCGAAGATTTGATGAATCACATTCTGGAATCGGAGCACAAGGAAAAACTGCGCTACCGCTGGATGTGGCAGGTTGTTACGGGCGTTGCCGCCGCTGTGATTGTAGCTCTGCTGGCTGTAAACTTTTATGGCAGCCGGAACGACTACAAAGACACGTTTTCTGATCCTCAACAGGCTTATACCGAGGCTGTAAAAACCCTGAAATTTGTTTCGGAGAAATACAACAAAGGCATAGCCCAACTTAAGCCGATGGAGAAAATTGACGAAGCTGTTAGCCCCTTAAAATCGGGAATCTCGAAAGTTAACAAGGGATTTAAACAGATGAATGAAGTGACAAATTTGAATAAAAAACTAAAAAAAGAATAGCTATGAAATAGCCATGAGTGCAAAAATCCAGTCAAAATAGGAAGTGTATAAATGGCTATTCCATAGGTTGAGATGCTCTTTAAAAGATTACGTTGATACCAAAAATTGCAAAATGACAAATAAAAATTTACGCATATGAAACGCTTATTAATGACATTGATTTTATTGATTCCATTGTGGACAATCGCACAGGATAGCAGCCCAATCGATAAACTTTTTAGTAAATATACCAATAAAGATGGTTTTACTACCGTGAATATCAGCGGAAAACTACTGAGCTTTGCCAGCAAATTCGACGACTCAAAAAGCAAGGAGACCGCCATGCTCGAAAAGTTGAGCGGCATCCGCATCCTTTCGGTTGAAGACAAGGATTTGAATAAAGGACTGAATTTCTACAAGGAGCTGGAAGCCGATGGCTTTTTCAAAAACAACAGCTACGAAGCGCTGATGGAAATTACTGATAAAAATGAGGTTGTGCGATTTTATGGTCGCGCGGGCGGCGCTGGTAAACTATCAGAATTACTACTTGTTATTGGCGGTGACGACAATACGCTGATCAGCATTCGCGGGGTTATAGATCCTGACGATATCGGCAAAATAACCAATTCGCTCGATTTGGACATTAAAACCAAGTAAATTGAGCCGACTGCTTATAAGCAAAAAGAAGCTGTCTCAAAAGTCAGATTTTTATTTATTGGACTTACAAATTGCAACCACGCTTTTGTTTTACCCCTCCAAACCTCCCCTAAAGGGGCGGCTTTGAAGTCCCCTTCAGGGGATTTAG
>Ga0116171_10005294_pt1 | contig 11367 bp, 11 predicted proteins | sample AD_JPNHW2_MetaG_FD_89798 | JGI IMG/M metagenome (GOLD analysis project Ga0116171, IMG submission 89798) | Active sludge microbial communities of municipal wastewater-treating anaerobic digesters from Japan - AD_JPNHW2_MetaG | ecosystem: Engineered > Bioreactor > Anaerobic > Digestate | place...
ATTTCGAATCAGATAGCAGTATAACCCATTTCTGGCCTACGTGATAGCCCATAATGGGCAATTGGCCAAACGAAGGCGGCCAGGCAGACCTGACGGCCTGGTGCATGCGCATTACTATCTGCCTGTTTGTTCATGGACTAAAAGGTTTTTAACCTTTTTGGTAAAAATTCAAACAAGCAATTTGGTTAAAAACAAATTAAGGAATTTGTAAATAATGTGGTTCGCTTCTTTCGTATAAGTGCAAAATGGACAATAATCACCAAGCAAAGGCCAAAAGCGTTTAATATTGGTAACACATCAGCTTTTCAAACTCTCTGCGGAGAGCGGATGTAGGACTAATTGCAACGAGGTGGTCTAATGGTTACCGTACTTGGTGAGGTTGTAACTACAGTAGATATGCTATTAGCAGTTATAGCCCTGCTAGTTTTGATATTCCCATTTAAAGTTAAGATTGTCGAACAGAATTTGGAAGTATTTCTATTTATCATGGGTGCAGCAGCGGTCACAGTGACCAATAAGTGGACTACAGAAGTGATCATGACTGCAGCAGAAGAGCCTGTAATGAAAGGCATTGTGCCCGCAGTCCTGATAGCGGGATTCATATTCCTTTACGGCCAGAAGGCATTCCAGAACTTCATGGGCGGCCTGGTCAAGAAGATGAACGTGGGCGTTATTATATTCGTCTCCACACTTGTTCTGGGACTCATATGCTCCGTCATCACCGCCATCATCTCCTCGCTCTTCCTTTGCGAGATCGCCAATACCCTGCCCCTGGACAGAAAGAATAAGATCAACTATGTGATCATTGCCTGCTTTGCCATCGGCCTGGGCGCTGTGCTTACCCCCCTGGGAGAGCCCCTGTCAACCATCGCCATTTCCAAGCTGTCGGGACCGGCCCTCTATGAAGGCGGACCCTGTTGTGCAGGCTTCTTCTACCTATTCGACCAGCTCGGCATTCTGATCGTCCTGGGCGTCTTGCTCTGCTCCCTCTTTGCCATGTACTATATCAAGCCCACAACCGGCAAGGTGGAGAAAATGAGCAGCGGAAGCGGTTCCGATGAGGGCAGCGTCAAGGAGGTTCTCATAAGGACTCTCAAGGTCTACGCCTTCGTAGCAGCCCTCTTCCTTCTGGGCGCAGGAATGGAAGTACTCATTTTCAAGTACTTCACCAAGATTCCGGACTACGTCCTGTTCTGGGTGAACATGATCTCCGCCATTCTGGATAACGCCACCCTGACCGCGGCTGAGATATCCAAGGCTCTGACCCAGAAGCAGATCAATGCTGCTCTCTACGGCCTGCTCATCTCAGGCGGCATGCTCATCCCCGGCAACATCCCCAACATCATCTCCGCCGGGAAGCTGGGCATTACCAGCAGCGAGTGGGCCAAGCTGGGTATACCTCTTGGATTAGTGCTCAACGCCCTGTACTTCGTAGTAGTGTTCGTCCTGGGAATCAACCCATCGCTTGGGCTGTAAACCAAAACTACAGCTCAATATACACTTTTTTAGTTCACAAAATATGTAATCAGTTTTGGAATGGATTCTGACTGCATAACATGGCGATCATCCGCAGCTGATTATCCACAACGGGTCATCAACAGCCAGAGGCCACGCGAAAAAAAGAATGAATAATTTGGTATGCGTTAATGCCGGCGAGCTTGTCAGGGCACAGACTGTAATGCCTGGGTCTGCGTCTGTTCCTCTTTTTCCGCCATCCTGACCCGTCTCCAGAGGAAGTATCCGACCATGCAGACTATAACCCCACCCATCTCCAGGACGACGACGGTTGTGCTGTGGATGTCGGATACCAGCAGGAGCTGCCAGGCTACCAGCATGCTGAGCAGTCCCACCAGCACCATTGCCAATGCTGCAATCTTTTGAACCATGCGGCTATTATTCATATTGGTTCATCTCAGGGCAGGTCGATCGTGCCCACCACTCTGAGCTTGCCGCCCTCTGGATAGGTAAGAACCGCCTTTGCTCCCGGCCGGTAGACGAGCATCTTGTCCAGCTTCAGTTTGAGTTCTGCTTTATGCCAGTCCCCTTCTGCGGATGCCGCCTCAATCCTCGCCGGTACATACTGCATCCAGTGGCCGATATGAAGGACCATCCCTTCCTTCAGGGGCGACGGCCAGTATCTGACGAGCGACGCCCTGGCAGAGATCGATGAGACCTGCTTGATAGTTTTATCATTGGTGAGAATTGTCCCCCGGTCCAGGTCTTCTACCTCGACGCCCTTGAGGGCTATGCCTGTCCTCTCTCCTATGCCCGCAGTATCATAGTCCTCATCATGCTTCTGAATGGAGCGCACCTGGGCGGTCTTCTCTCCCGGCAGGACCATGAGAACGTCGTGCTTCTTGATGCTGCCCTCGGCGATGGAGCCCAAAACCACGGTGCCGATGCCGCGCACATTGAAAAAATGGTCCACCGGCAGCGTTCCCGTTTCTGCGCCCTGCGGCGAATCAATCTTGCTTGCGTCCTCAATAAGCCTCTCGCGCAGAAGGTTTTTGTCGTCCTCCAGCAGCTCATAGCCATCCACAACCGTTCCCTTGATGAATGGCGCGATCTGCTCGCGAGAGAGGTAATTTTTCAGGACCACATATCCCTCTTTTACGCCTATCGAGTCCAGCATGATAACCGACTCGCCGAACGCGGGATTGAGCTGCTCTACAATCAGCAGGGCCTTCTGAGCCATGGAGACTGTGTAGAAGAGCGGCGCCAGCCTCTCGGGATAGCGTGTCGGCTCTATGAAAGTGACTGTGTTCTGTCCTTTTTTCAGGTTGTAAAATGTAAGGTCGCTGGAGGTGCCCTTCTTTCCCAGCTCTTTGCCATAGTCGAGGGACCCCAGGATCGCCACATTGAGATTCGCCATGGATAGTCGAAATCATCCCTGGGATAATAGGTTTTGCGGTACCCGGAAAACGCTACTTTTATAGATCGAGCAGAAAAATCAGTGAGCATGTGCGGCGCGGATTTGTCGGATATCGATGAGCAAAAGCCCGAGGAAAAGGAAAGCAAGGCGAGAAAAAAGGCCGGCCAGAATAGTGAGCAGATTGAACGAAGAACCAGGTGAACCAAGAACCGAGCGAACAAAGAACAGACAGAATACCAAACGCGAACACAAAAAGGAAATCTGCAGCTCCCCGCTTTTCTGCTTTTTTGGGCGACGGGCGTCACTAATTAGCAGTCACCATCGGCCTGCTACAGGCAGCATTTGCTGCTCTTTGATCTACATTGCATAATCTTTAAATACAATGTACTTTTTAACTCAGTATAGTACAAAATTATACATTATATCTGGTGATTACTTTGAGTTACCTTCAAGCTATCTTGGAAGGGCGCGACCTTTCTCAGGAGGAGGCCGAAGCCCTCATGGGCGAGATCTTCAGCAGCGCCACAGACGCCCAGATAGGCGCTCTCCTGGTTGCTCTGCGCATGAAAGGCGAATCCATTTCAGAGATTGCGGGCTTTGCCAGAAAGATGAGAAATTCAGCGATAGGCATCCGCCCCAATGTCAAAGGCACTCTCGTCGATACCTGCGGCACGGGTGGAGACGCCTCCAACTCCATCAATGTGAGCACGGCAGCGGCGATAATTACCGCCGCCTGCGGCGTGCCAGTAGCCAAGCACGGAAACTATGCAATGAGCTCGAAATGCGGCAGTGCCAATGTTCTCTTTGAGCTGGGGGTCAACATCAGTCCCAGGCCGGAAGCAGTGGCAGAGATGATTGAGATCCTGGGGCTCGGATTCATGCTTGCGCCGGTCTTTCATCCGGCCATGAAGCGTGTGGCACCGATCAGGCGCGAGCTGGGAATGCGCACAGTATTCAATATCCTTGGGCCGCTCACCAATCCAGCCGGGGCAAAAGCGCAGCTCATGGGAGTCTATGATCCTCGTCTCTGCGAAAAGCTCGCCCGGGTATTTCTGATGCTGGGAGCGGAAAGAGCCCTGGTGGTGCACGGCATGGGCATGGATGAGATCACCAACACCGGCGAGACGATGATCTCTGAGCTGAAGGACGGAACTGTGAAAAGCTACCGCCTGATGCCTCAGGATCTGGGCTATCCGCTCTCCAGGCCGCAGGATATCGCCGGGGGCCTTCCAGAGGAGAACGCCAGAAAGCTGGTGGCGGTGATGAAGGGTGAAAGGTCCCCGGGAAGAGACATCATCGCCATGAACGCGGGCGCAGCAATCTACATCTCCGGAAAGGCCATGAGCCTCAAAGAAGGCGCAAATATGGCAGAAGAGGCAATAGATACCGGAAGGGCATTGAATCTCCTGGAAAGGATGACTAAGATGAATGGAGAGCCGGAGAAGCTGGAGCGGTTTCTGTGACCAGGGTAAAGGTCTGCGGGATCATGAACGGCACAGAACTCTCTCAGGCAGTGCTCGCAGGAGCTGATGGAGTGGGATTCATTGTGGAGATAGACGATTCAAGGCACCGCCTCTGTGCAGACGACGCCGCGCTTCTAATAAAAAAAGTTCCTCTGTTCACTAAAAGCGTGGCGGTGATCGCACCGGACGGCGTGGAAAAAGCGGTGCAGCTGGCCGAAAAGACCGGTGCGGATATCTTGCAGGTGCATGGGTCCCTGAGCGCCGGGGAGATGGCGGAGCTGAAGGGCAGGGTGTCACAGAAGCTGGTAGCAACCGTCGCCGCGGACTCTAGCCTGAAGGAGATAGCGAAATACGCCGCCAGCGCCGATGCCATTCTGCTGGACACGCTGTGCAACGGAAAGCTGGGGGGAACGGGAGCAGTTCATGATTGGAACCGGAGCGCCGAGATAGTGAGGAGCCTGAATGTGCCGGTGATACTGGCTGGGGGCCTCTCTCCCGCCAACGTGTCTGCGGCCATAAAGACGGTCGGACCCTATGCGGTGGACGCCTCCAGCGGTCTTGAGACCTCTGGCAGGAAGGACCCGGAAAAGATCGTCTCATTCATCAGGGAGGTGAGAGCATGTCCACCTCACCAGTAGAGCCGATCTATGTGGACGTGACCGACAAGGTCAGCGTGGACGCCCCCCTCTCCCTTTACCTGGCTCTGCGAAGCCGGAGGTATCCCTACCTTCTGGAGTCGGTGGAAAAGTCCGGCCAGAAAGCCAGGTTCTCCTTCGTGGGTGCCGATCCTTCCGCGGTGGTCTCTGTAAAGAACCGCTTCCTGCGAATGCAGTTTTACAGCGGCGGCATGGCCCCCATCGAGGAGAGGCTCAGCCGCTGCGTTGATGTGCAGAAGAATGGGTCTATCCTGGAGGGGCCCATCAAGGAGGGCTACGACCTATTTGATGCACTCCGGGCGGCGATTCCCTGCAGCCGGGGCATGCCCAACAGCTTCGGCAGGCAGGTCTTCACCGGAGGAGGAATAGGCTATCTGGCCTACGATCTGGTCAAAGAGCGCCTGGGAAGAAATTCCACGTCCGATGCCCCGGATGCCGAGCTGTGCCTGGCGGAGAGCACCTTCATCTTCGACCACCTCACCCGCAAGGTCTACTTCACAATCGCCCCCATCCTGCCTGGACCCAAGGTGAACCTTATTGAGACCATCGGGGGAATAGATCCCGACTATGATCAGGCCGAGGACCCTAATGTCGCAGGCCGGGTGCTATCCGCGGGCGGAAAGGAGCAGTATGAAGCGGCGGTGCGCAAGGCAAAGGAGCACATCCGGGATGGAGACATCTTCCAGATCGTCCTGGCCCGGTCGACGGAAATAGAGTGCCCTGATTCGGTAAAGCTCTACAGGAAGCTGAGGAGCATCAATCCGAGCCCCTACACCTATCTCTTCGAGTTCGGCGACATGGCCATCGTTGGAGCCTCGCCTGAGACACTCTTCAACACCTACGACCGCAAGTTGAGGGTCAATCCCATCGCTGGCACCTGCCCGCGGGGAAGGACGAGAGATGAAGACGATCGGTATGCGAGGATAATGCTGGGAGACGAGAAGGAGAGGGCGGAGCACGTCATGCTGGTGGACCTGGGGCGAAACGATGTGCGAAGCGTCTGCCGTTCCGGCACAGTGCAGGTAGACGATTTCATGTCTGTGCTCAAGTACTCCCATGTTCAGCATATTGAGACCACCGTCTCCGGGGAGCTGAGAGAGGAGTGCGACCAGTTTGATGCCGCTAGATCGGTCTTTCCGGCGGGAACTCTCTCCGGGGCGCCCAAGCTGAGGGCGATGGAGATCATCGATGACCTGGAGGGCGCGCCCCGGGGGATCTACGGCGGTGGAATAGGCTACTTCTCCATAGACGGCAGCTCCGACTTTGCCATAGCCATCAGAAGCGTTCTCATCAAGGACAGGGTGGCTACGGTTCAGGCGGGTGCTGGGATCGTGGCGGACTCAGAGCCGGAAAAGGAGTTTATAGAGACGGAAAGGAAGATGGCGGCCATGAAGAGAGCACTGGGGGTAGCAGTATGACAGAAGGCACCGCCCGACCGATCCTGTTTGTGGACAACCAGGACTCTTTTGTCTGGAATCTGGTGGATTATGTCTCCCAGTTTTATGAAGCGACCGAGGTTCGATCCAATCGCATAGCTCTGGCAGAGGTAGCGGCCATGAAGCCCCTGGGGATAGTGATATCTCCGGGACCGGGCCATCCTGCCAACCCGCGGGATATCGGAAGCTGCCTGGAGATAATCAAGCAGTTCGGCACTACTCCCATACTGGGGGTATGCCTCGGCCATCAGGCCATGAACATCGCCTATGGTGGAACCATATCCCACACAAAGCCATTGCACGGCAAGACATCGCTGATCGAGCATGACGGCCTGGGCATATTCCGGGGAGTGGAAAATCCCATCGTCGGAGGGCGGTATCACTCTCTGGCCATTGAAGAGCTGTCTCCGGAGCTTGTGGTCGCCGCCAGGACGGCGGATGGGGTGATCATGAGCGTGAGGCACAGGAATCGGCCCCACTGCGGACTGCAGTTTCATCCCGAGTCGGTTCTCACCCCCTCCGGCAAGAAGCTGATCAGTAACTGGATAGAGGATGTAGCAGCATGCACTCGCTGATCGAGGCAATCCTGGCCGCTTCTCGAGAGAGGGGCTTTGCCGCGGCTTCCACCTGGCCGGGGTCAGAGCAGCGGGACCTTGTCAGCTCTGCTCAGGTCGTGTTGGGGCGGGGCGTCATCCCCATCATCGCCGAGATCAAGCCCAAGGCACTGGGCCGGGCCCTCGCGCCGGATGAGGTGGCTTTCTATGCCGGGTCCTACGGCCAGAACAATGCCTGTGCAGTCTCCGTTCTCACCGAGCCCACCAACTTCAGAGGATCTCTGCAAAACGCTCTCATCGCCCGCCGGGCAGGTCTTCCCGTCCTGCGAAAGGACTTCATCTTCGACGAGAGGCAGCTGGGGGAGGTGCAGGCAGACCTGGTACTGCTCATCGCCTCTCTGGGAATAGACCTCAACCGGTTCGTGAGTGCCGCCAGGGCCTATGGAATGGAGCCGCTGGTGGAGGTCCACACCGAGGATGAGCTGAAAGCGGCACTGAATACGTCTGCGAGGATCATCGGCATCAATAACCGCAACCTGAATACCCTGGAGGTCGACCTGAAAACTTTCGAGCATCTGGCCCCGCTGGCAAAGGAGGCCGGAGTCTTTCTGGTGGCGGAGAGCGGGGTTCACAGCCATGAGGACGCCCTGCGGATGATGCGGGCCGGAGCGGATGCTCTCCTGGTGGGCAGCGAGCTGATGGGAAGACCGGAGAGGCTGAGGGAGCTGAATTGTCTCTGATTTTGTTATCGGGGCCTGACGAGATCTATGTCACTTCAACCTGGACCTGGCCTATGAAAAGGCTCTCTTCTACGGGCACGGCAACCAGGTCCTCTTTCATTGCCTGCAGATGAGCCTCTATGGCATCTTTGCTGTTTTTTAGGGTTTCATCGATGCTCTCTCCCTGTGAATAGCAGCCAGGAAGAGCCGAAACCTCTGACCAGAAGCCTCCTTCCTCGGCCTGATGTATCAATATTGTATAATTCATCTTCAAACACCTTTCAAGAGCTTCAAGAACACCTCATCGTCAAGACCTGCTTTTCGTATTGCTGATTTGAGCAGCCCGATCTTAAGATCACCGGATACGGGAATGGTTATGAGCTGGCCATTTGGCATCTTGATATTTTGACATATTGAGATTCATGTTCCTCCGCCATATTCATAACCCCGTCGCGATGAGATAGTATCCGGCAGGATGAAAAACCCGATGAAGATCGCCTATGTCTACGATGCCGTCTACCCCTGGGTGAAGGGAGGCGTGGAAAAGAGGATCCACGAACTCTCCCGCCGCCTGGCGAATAGAGGGCATGAGGTTCATTGCTATGGCATGAAATGGTGGACGGGAGAAGACGAGATCCTTCAGGGCAGGGTGCACCTGCACGGCATCTGCCCGCCCATGCCACTCTACAGGGGCGGAAGGAGATCGATCTCCCAGGCAGCATTCTTTGCGGGCAGGCTCCTTGGCCTCAGGACAGACTGCGATGTGATTGACTGCCAGAACTTTCCGTATCTACCCTGCTTTTCGGCAAAATTGCTCGCCGGCCTCAGTGGCAAGAAGCTCTTCATCACCTGGCACGAGGTCTGGGGCGACTACTGGCAGAGCTACCTGGGAAAGATCGGTAGAGCGGGCCAGGCGGTTGAGTGGGCTGCCGCCAGGCTGACGGATAGGAACATTGCCGTGTCGGCGAGGACACAAAGGGACCTGTTGAGGCTGGGTGCCAGAAAGGTTGCGGTTGTGCCCAATGGAATTGACTGGCAGGGAATAAACCGGGTGCAAGCATCTGCCGTGCAGTCGGATATCATCTATGCGGGAAGACTCGTCGAGCACAAGAATCTGGATCTGCTCATCCGGGCACTGGCGATAGTCAGAGCTGATCGCACTGATGTGCTGGCCATAATTGTGGGCGACGGCCCGGAGAATAAAAGGCTGAAGTCCCTGGTTCATGAGAAGGGACTGGAAAAAAATGTGCACTTCAGCGGATTTCTGGAGAATTACGGCGACGCATTAGCTCTCATGAAATCCTCCCGCCTGTTTGTTGCTCCCTCCAGCAGAGAGGGCTTCGGGATGGCGGCTCTGGATGCAAATGCCTGCGGGCTTCCCGTGGTCACCGTTGAGCACAGAATGAATTCCGTGATCGACCTGGTCACAAAGGAGACGGGCGCAGTCTGTCTGCCGACAGAACGTGCGCTGGCGGAGACAATTTCCCGGATGCTGCCAAAGAAGGAAGAGATGCGAGAACGGTGCATGCAGCAGGCCAGGAAATACGACTGGGAGAAGACCTGCGACCGGGCGGAGAAGGCTTATTCAGATAGATAAACGGATATAGAAGACCGCGAAGGAACACAGGGGATCCCATTGAAAGCTGCCATCTTCCTGGACTACATCGGAGCTATCGGCGGGGGCGAACGGGTAGCGCTGATGCTTGCTCGCGCTCTTTCTGCGGATATCATAACCACCGATGTCTGCCAGGAGGCGGTTAAAAAGCTGGGGTATGGAGATGTGCGGATAAGGAGCATTGGCAAGACTGTGAAGCTGCCGCCCTTCAAGCAGATCTCAGCATCGCTCCTATTTGCAGCATGCGACCTTTCCCAGGAATATGATTTTTTCATATTTTCGGGAAATTGGTCGCACTATGCCGCCAGAAAGCATCATCCAAACCTGTGGTACTGCTATACGCCGGTCAGGGCCTTTTACGATCTGAGAGAGGCCACGCTCTCCAGGCAGCCGAACGCTGTCATGAGATTTCTGGCTGATTGCTGGATAAGAGTGCATAGCCGGTTTGATCAGAGCTCGGTTAAAAATCTGGACAGTGTGATTGCAATCAGCGAGACTGTGCAGCGGCGTATTAAGGATTTTCATGGCAGATCCTCAAAGATAATCTATCCCCCTGTGGACTGCACGGGATTCCGGTTCAAGGAGTGCGGCGACTTCTGGCTTTCGGTGAACAGGGTCTATCCAGAGAAGAGGATTGATCTTCAGTTTGAGGTCTTCAGAAATCTGCCGGAGGAGAAGCTGGTGGTTGTCGGAGGATACGCAGAGGGAGATCATGCCGCAAAATACTACGAAAAACTGGCCTGCAATATCCCGGGCAACGTCGAGATGCGCGGCAGCATTAGCGAAGAGGAATTGACGGATTTATACGCCCGATGCAAGGGATTGATATGCACAGCTTTAGACGAGGACTTCGGACTGACGCCCCTGGAGGCCATGGCCAGCGGCAAACCGGTGGTTGCGGTGAATGAGGGCGGTTTTAGGGAGACGGTGGTGCAGGGCAAGACAGGGCTGCTTGTGCCGGCTGGCATTGATGATCTGGTCAGTGCCGTAAAAGAGATCTCAGAGAACCCGCAGCGCTATCGGCAAGCATGCCAGAGTCGTGCTGGGGATTTCGATAAATCGATATTCCTGGATAAGATGAAGAAAGCGATGCAAAAGTAATGCGCTTTGTGCCGGTTCAGGCAGCAAGCATGCTGTTTCAGTCCGCAAGGTTGCATGAGCCCGGTGCCATTTCAATAGCAGAACCCGGCCAGAAAAGGCGATCTGGCGGATGTGACGTTCATCTGGCCAAAGATGCAGGTGAATTCGGGATTCTTCTGGATCATCATCGTGATAAGGTATGGTTCACCCTGATGCTGCGCAGAGCGTCGCCTTCGGCCCAGATGGTCGCATCCTGGCCTTTGCCAGCGCAAACGGCACTGTTCGCTTGTGGCAGATGGCCTGATGTGAGAATTGAAATATCCGGAGCACCAATAATAATAGTGCATGCGCTTCTTTAACACCGCCGGTCCAGTCAGATGCCAGGAGCACTACTGCCTGCCGCCCCTTCAACGCTTCAACCTTCCGGAAATTCTGAGCCTGATTGCGCAGAAGAAATATTTCGTGCTCCACGCGCCTCGCCAGACTGGCAAGACTACCTGTCTTCTGGCTCTCATGGATTACATCAATTCCCAGAACACACATCGAGCGCTCTACATCAATGTCGAGGGTGCCCAGGGCGCCCGCGAAGATGTCTCCCGTGGGATCAGGGCCATACTGCTACAGATGGCCACAAGGGCGCAGGATCACCTGGGCGACTCCTTTCTGATTCAGAAACTGCCCAAAACCTTTGAGGAATGCGGCGAGGATGCCGCCCTGGAAATCCTGCTCAGCTCCTGGTCGAAAAGCAGTCCTAAGCCCATAGTTCTTCTCATCGACGAGATCGACTCTCTGGTCGGAGACACGCTCATCTCCGTCCTTCGCCAGCTTCGCTCCGGCTACGACAAGCGACCTGTCGGCTTTCCCTCGACAGTCGTCCTCTGCGGAGTGCGTGATGTGCGGGACTACAGAATTCACACCGACCAGGGAAAGACCGTTATCACCGGAGGAAGCTGCTTCAACATCAAGGCCGAG
>Ga0116171_10005297_pt1 | contig 11362 bp, 9 predicted proteins | sample AD_JPNHW2_MetaG_FD_89798 | JGI IMG/M metagenome (GOLD analysis project Ga0116171, IMG submission 89798) | Active sludge microbial communities of municipal wastewater-treating anaerobic digesters from Japan - AD_JPNHW2_MetaG | ecosystem: Engineered > Bioreactor > Anaerobic > Digestate | place...
CCTGTTTTTGTTGATTATCAAAAGAAAAACAATGTATTCGTTATTGAGGTCAACATCCCCGCCAACACAACCGCCAAGGTGTGCTTACCAAAAACAGGATCAGAAGATATGGCAGTTACTGTAGACGGCAAAACAACACAAACCATTGCTGAAGGCGATTTCCTGATTATTGATAATATAACCAGCGGCAAACACAAATTCGAGAAAAAGCTTTAAAAGAGCCGCTTGTTGCTGTCTGCTTATAATTCTTAGCGATTTTGTTTATAAAAGCAGTATATACGGTTTTTTCTTGACCTGAGTGGGTCTTTTAAGCTACAATCACTGGCTATATAGTTTTATAGAATTGCTGTTATGATAGTGAGATTATGGCTGAGAAAATTGTAAAAGTTGGACTTGTCGGATTTGGAACCGTCGGAAGTGGCGTAGCAAAGATAATCCTGGAGAATAATGACGAAATAGCCGTCAGAACCGGATTACGTCTTGAGCTTGTTTGTGTAGTCGATAAAGACACAACAACACCAAGAGCAGTTACCCTGCCCGCCGGCATTTTAACCGGTGATGTTAACAGGCTCTTAAACGATAATTCTATCGATATTGCGATAGAACTCGTGGGCGGAACAACTTTCGCAAAAGACCTGCAAATCAAAATGCTCCAGAGCGGCAAACATGTCGTCACTGCCAACAAAGCACTACTGGCAAAATATGGCACGGAGCTTCGTAAAGTTGCAGCTGAGAATAATAAGTGCATAGCCTTCGAGGCCAGTTGTGCAGGCGGCATCCCGATAATTTCGGCAATCAGAACCTCACTGGCTGCTAATAATATTGAAGCAATGTACGGCATAGTAAATGGTACATGTAATTATATACTTTCAAACATGACTGTCAAAAATGAAGATTTTGCGACAGCTTTAAAACAGGCGCAGAAAAAAGGTTATGCAGAAGCTGATCCGACGCTGGATATTAATGGCGGAGACAGTGCCCACAAACTTATAATACTTTCCTCACTGGCTTTCGGCTATGAGTTAAAACTCGAAGATGTTTATGTAGAGGGAATAGATGGTATTGCAAAAGATGATATTAACTATGGCGGCGAGATGGGGTATATCCTGAAACTGCTGGCAATAGGGCAAAAGGATCCTGATGGCAAAGTCTCACTTAAGGTTAAACCTTCTTTCATTGCCAAAGATAATCCCCTGGCAAAAGTTGATGGTTCTTTCAATGCAGTAAGCGTTTTCGGCTCTGCGGTAGGACAGCTTACTTTCTACGGAAGAGGAGCAGGCATGATGCCGACAGCATCGGCTGTAGTTGCAGATGTAATTGAAGTCGGTCTTGGCAATTCGGAAAGATCTTTCCGTGCAACTTCGCTGAAACCAAGAGAACAAGTTCTGCCGCTCATCAAAGAGATTGGTAATACGGTAAGCAGATTCTATATACGGATGATGGTAAAAGATGAACCTGGCGGATTAGCAAGGTATAGCCAGGTACTTGCCAAACATAATATCAGTATTTCAGGCGTGCTCCAGCGTGAAGGCAGCGGACCTGATAATACTGTACCTATTGTAATTACCACTCATCGGACAAGACAGCAGCAAATAACTGCAGCTATGGAAGACATGAAAGGTCTGGATGTTGTAAGCGGTAAACCTGTTTGCATAAGCATTGTAGATATGCCGGAGGATACAGATTGACGACTAAATACGTTATCATAATACCTGACGGTGCAGCTGACGGACCTATTGAACAATTTGACAACAAAACAATTTTCGAAGCTGCTAATATTCCCAATATCGACATGATAAGCAAAGTGGGTCGACAAGGACTGGTTAAAACAGTTCCTGATAATATGGAACCAGGTTCTGATGTTGCGCAGATGTCACTATTAGGATATGACCCGCTCAGATACTATACCGGCAGAGCTCCAATCGAAGCGGTAGCTATGAATATACCATTAGCTGATTCGGATTGGGTATTTCGCTGCAACCTCGTTACTATTGCTGATGCAAAAATGGTTGATCACAGCGCCGGTCATATTTCAACCGGAGAAGCTTCGAAGCTCATATCAGAATTGAATGAACAATTTGCGAATGAGAAAATGAGGTTTTATCCAGGTGTAAGCTATCGTCACTTACTGGTTATAAAAGATACTAATTTTGACCTGGTAACCTATCCGCCTCATGATTATATCGACACACCGATAGAAAAAATTCTTCCAAGAGGCAAGGGAGCCCAGCCTTTAATAGATCTTATGGCAAAATCCCAGCAGCTATTCGCTGAAAATGATATAAATAAGGTAAGAAGAGACCTTGGTGAAAATCAGGTCAGCTCTATCTGGCTTTGGGGACATGGTAAGAAAACGGTGATGGAACGTTTCAGCAAACGTTACGGAATCAAAGGTGCAGCAATAACAGCAGTTGACCTGGTTCGCGGTCTGGCAAAATTAATCGGCTTCGATCTGATTGCGGTCGAAGGAGTTACTGGTTTTGTTGATACGAACTATCAGGGCAAAGCACAGGCAGCAATAGATGCCCTTGAACAATATGATCTCGTATTTATTCATGTTGAGGGTCCGGATGAAGCTGGTCATAGCGGCAATGCAGAACAAAAGAAAAAAGCCGTAGAATTAATTGACAAACATATTGTAGGCCCTGTTTACCAGGCTTTGCAAAAATATGACAGTTGGCGAATTCTTGTCATGCCGGACCACCCTACTCCGGTAAATACCAGGGCTCATTCATCTGAACCAGTGCCTTTCGTAATGGCAGGGACAAATATAAAAGGCCTTATGAATGAAGGTTTCAGTGAAGCCTTTGCTGCCAAATCTGGCTTTAGAATAAACAAAGGGTGTGAATTAATGGAATATTTTTTAAAAAGTGGAATGAACATATAAAAATTTTTACGGGCGTTTAATTTATGGCAATAATTGTACAAAAATTTGGTGGAACATCAGTTGCCAATGCGGAAAAGATCCGTGCAGCTGCCAAAAAAACCATCAAAGCAGTAAAAAATGGCTATCAGGTCGTTGTTGTCGCTTCCGCAAGGGGCAAACAAACCGACCAGCTTGTCGCCGATGCGTTGGAAATAAACCCTGATCCGTCTCCGAGAGAAATGGATCAATTGCTGCACACCGGTGAAATACAAACCGTTGCGCTGTACGCAATGGCCCTTGATGAAATGGGCTATGATGCAATAAGCATGACAGGCTATCAAATCAAAATGGTCACCGACAACAATCACTCAAAGGCTCGAATCAAAAGTATCGATGCTGACCGGATACATAAGTATCTCAACCAAGGGAAAATTGTGCTTATTGCCGGTTTCCAGGGGATCAATGACGAAGAACATGTCACAACTCTCGGCAGAGGCGGCTCAGATACTACTGCGGTAGCGATTGCAGCGGTTTTACATGCTGAAATCTGTGAAATATATACCGATGTTGACGGCATATATACAACCGACCCAAGAATCTTTAAAGATGCCGCCAAGATAAACCAGATCAGCTACGATGAAATGCTTGAAATGGCTTCACTTGGTGCCGGGGTTATGCACAGCAGAAGCATTGAATTCGGAAAAAATTATAATGTAAAAATTCACGTACGAAGTAGTAGTGAAGATAAAGAAGGAACAATAATTACTCATGAGGTACCACAAATGGAAGATATAGTGGTTTCAGGCGCAACTATACAAAAAGATTTAGCAAAGATCGGCATTATCGGTGTCGACCACAAACCAGGCAATGCTGCCAAAATTTTCTCAGCACTTGCAACTGCAAAAGTTGTAATCAGTGACATTATCCAAACAGAAATCAACAATGAGAAGGCAAACATATCCTTCACAACATCCACTTCTGATCTCAAAGCTGCAAAAAAGGCTGTTGATTCGCTGAAGGATGCATTGAATTTCGAAAAGGTTTTTGTCCGTGAAGACATCGCAGCAATATCAGTAATTGGTGTAGGTATGAGAACACACTATGGCGTTGCTGATAAAATGTTCAACGCACTTGCAAAAGAAAAGATTAACATTGATTCTATCAGTACAAGTGAAATATGCATAAGCTGCATTGTTGATGAAGATCAAGCGGAAAAGGCCCTTGCAGCAGTATGCAGAGCATTTGACCTGGATAAACCAGCAGAAAAGAGAATTACTAAAGGCTAAAATTCTTTTGTCCAGACAAAAGAGAAAACAATATGCGATGAGCAGACGCAGACGAAATATCATATTCGTCTGTTGTCTGCTTTTTGTTTTTGGACTAATCAGCTCTGATCGCATATATTACTCAGTAACAAACTCTCCCTCAAAAGTTGAACCAACAACTAATTACGATTTAAAAAAATACCATCGTAATACCTTTAAAGTAATAAACGTTGTTGATGGTGACACAATAGATATCGATATTGCTGACTATAAAAGCGAACGCACGAGAATCCGACTTTGGGGGCTGGACACTCCTGAAACAAAAAATCAGAAAACAGGCATTATGTACTTTGGGCCTCAAGCATCAGAATTTACAACAAAAAAAACTCTCGGCCAAAATGTAACCATCCTGCTCGACCCGACCAGATCCAACAGGGATAAATATAAAAGACTTTTAGCTTACATTCAATTGCCCGACGAAACAATCCTGAACGAATTACTGATAAGTCAGGGCTTTGCTTATATGGATACCAGGTTTGACTTCAGTTACAAAAATAAATATAAGCAACTTCAGGCTCTGGCAATAAGTCAAAAAAGAGGATTATGGAAAGAAGTCAAACGCGAGCAATTACCCCAATGGCTACAGAGAATGCAACCTGATCTGCTAAAGAATAAAAACTAAAATCAAAGATCATATTCTTTTATCTTGCGATAAAGAGTTCTTTCGCCAATGCCCAGTATTTTAGCGGCCTTTTCGCGGTTATTTTCAGTCCTTGTCAGGGTGTCAATTATCGCCTGCTTTTCAATTTCATTCAAAGGCACACCACCAAGGTCGCCGCCTACTCTTGAACCGGCTGTCAATAAAGGCCTCTGCTGATGTATCTCGGGAGGTAAATCATGAACATCTATTTTGTCACGATCACACATAACCACCATTGTTTTTACACAATTTCTAAGCTGGCGAATATTACCGGGCCAATTGTGATTACTTAAGATCATCAGTGCAGTATCAGTTATACCTTTAACATTTGAACCTATTTCATCAGCAGCCTCTTTAATAAAATAACGTACCAGTTCAGGAATATCCTCCCGTCGCTGGGCCAAATTAGGTAAAGTAACACTGACGCCTTTAATTCTAAAATAGAGATCCTGTCTGAATTTATTATCTTCTATTAAATTAGTCAGGTCACGATTAGTGGCGCTAATTATCCGCACATCAACAACAACAGGTTTATGGCCTCCGACAGGAACCACCACACCATCTTCCAAAACACGAAGAAGCTTGGCCTGCATATTCATCGGCATGTCACCTATCTCATCAAGAAAAAGCGTCCCTTTGTCTGAAAGTTCAAAAAGCCCTTTTCTGTCGGTTGCAGCACCAGTAAATGCCCCTTTAACATGACCAAAAAGTTCGCTCTCAAGCAGTGACTCACTCAGACCCGCACAATTAATAGGCATAAAAGCGTTGCTGGCACGGTTCGAATTCTTGTGAACAGCCCTGGCTAAAAGTTCTTTTCCTGTACCAGAATCGCCTTCAATCAAAACTGATATATTAGTCTTAGCAACGCGTCTGAGTACCTCAAAAATACCATTTATAGTCTTATCGCTGCCTCGTATTCCATCAAATACAAATTGCTCCGTTATAATTTTTTTATTATTTACAGACTCAGTTTTTCTCGGAGGCTGCTTACGGCAAATCTGGGTAACAACATTTCTAAGCTGATCAATATCTATAGGCTTAACCAGATAATCATAAGCACCACGCTTGATAGCATCCTTACAAGTATTGATACTTGCATAAGCGGTTATCAACACAACCTCTGTTGCCTGGTTCTGTTTTTTAGCTTCATCAAGAATATTAAGTCCATCGATATCATCATCCAACTTCAGATCTGTAATAACAATATCTACTTTTTCTGTTCTAATTATCTCGAGAGCATCTTTACCATTATAAACTGCTATAGCTTTGGCGCAGTGATTTTCAAGTGACTCAGCTATTCCATCAGCATGGTCACGTTCATCATCAACAACTAATATCACACTACTTTCATTCATAATATTTTTTTAAGAACAAACAGGCAACTCAATCAAAAACGAAGTTCCCTTACCTATCTGACTGGTTACCGATATCGACCCTTTATGCAACTCGACAATTTTTTTGGTGGTAGCAAGCCCAAGGCCGCTGCCATGTCGACGTGATGAATAATAAGTATCAAAAAGATGCTCAAGCCTGTCAGCTACAATGCCACAGCCCGTATCAGTTATTTCGATAACAGCTTTATTATCACGTTTATAAGTCCTTACTATTAATTCCCCGCCTTTGTCCATTGCCTGCTGGGCATTAATAAATAAATTCAACACCGACTGTTTTAACATATTTTCGTCGATTTTGCAAACCAGCTTTTCTTCTGATAACCCTTCCCTGATAGTAACATTATGGCTATATGCCTGTGGAGTGAAAAAATCCACCATGTCGCCGATAAGATTATTAATATCAACTGAAACCAGATTCGGAGCCATCCCATCAGCATAACGCAGAAAATCATTAAGTATCTGCTCAAGCCTGTCAGCCTCTTTGCGTACGACTGCCAATTTTCTGATTGACCTTGAAAAGTCCCCTGCTTTCGATGCCGGATTAGCCAAATCTTCACTTATAAGCTGTAAATTTACCTTTATCGTAGAAAGCGGATTTTTAATTTCGTGCGCTATGCCACCTGTAACCTTACTTAATTCTGCAAGTTTTTTTGCCTGACTATTGTCCTGATTTTCAGCAGTTGAACGTTTTTTGACAAAATAAAAAGCGACAGTTGTAACAGTAATTATCATTCCTACAATAAATCCCGCCACAAACTGTCGCATTTAATCACCTTATAAACACACAGTTAAGTTAAATGAACTATTAACAAAACCTGTTCTAATCTTCCTTATTGTCCTTAGCGTTATCTTTTTCAGGTTTAGGCATAGCGGCCTTACGTGAAAGTTTCAGTCTGCCCTGGTCATCAATCAGTATCAATTTAACATCGACAAGATCACCAACCTTGCAGACATCCTCAATATTCTTCACGTAGTTGTGACTTAGTTCGCTGACATGACAAAGACCTTCTAGCCCAGGAGCTATTTCAACAAAGATACCGAAATCTTTAACCGACACAACCTTGCAGTCCTTGTAAACTTTACCAACCTTAGGCGGAGTCGTCATTGATTCAATAATATCTCTTGCTTCGAGATGTCCATTGCCGCCGACACAGCTTATTGAAATAGTGCCGTCTTCTTCAATTTCAACAACAGCACCAGTTTTTTCCTGTATGCTCTTTATCATCTTACCACCAGGACCAATAACTTTCCCTATGAGTTCGGGATCGATCTTAATGCTTGTAACCTTAGGAGCGTAAACGCTAAGATTTGGTTTTGGCTCAGCAATAACACTTGTCATTATATCGAGAATCTTGACACGTGTTTTCCTGGCCTGCTCCAATGCCTCAACCATCGCATCATGGGCAAGTCCTTCAGCCTTAATATCAAGCTGAATTGCTGTGATTCCGTCGACAGTACCAGCAACTTTGAAGTCCATCTCACCATAATGGTCTTCTTCACCTGCAATATCAGTCAGCAATTTATAACCTTTTTCATCGCTGATCATACCAATTGAGATACCTGCGACAGGCTTAATAATCGGCACACCTGCATCCATCATAGCCAGACATCCGCCGCAAACTGAAGCCATCGAACTTGAACCATTAGATTCTGTAATATCTGAGTTGATCTTAATAGTATAAGGGAAATCAGCCGCCTCTGGTTTGACCTGCTTCAATGCCTTTTCAGCTAATGCACCGTGTCCTATTTCTCTTCTTCCTGGTCCTCTTACGGGCTTTACTTCGCCAACAGCGTAAGGCGGGAAGTTATAGTGCAGCATAAAGTTTTCTGAATATTCATCAACCAACCCGTCAACAATCTGTGAATCTCTACCGGTACCAAGTGTAACAGTTACCAGTGCCTGGGTCTGACCTCGAGTAAACAACGCTGAACCATGGGACCTTGGCAATGCACCAACTTCACATTCAATCGGACGAACCTCATCAAAAGCTCTACCATCTGATCTGATACCCTGAAGCAGCATTTTCTTTACTACTTTACCCTGAATCTTGTCAAGAATAGTCTTGACCTCAGTAACACCGTAAACTTTTGCAGCAGCTTCTTTGCCTTTGCAATACTGTTCGATCACTCCATCAAACAGAGCATTAACTGCTTCATTACGTTGTTTTTTATCTGTGATCTTCTTTAATTCATAAAGCTTATCTGTCACCTGAGCCTCAATATTAGCTGTCAGTTCAGGATCTATCTCCCTGATGATAAGTTCTTTTTCTACACCGACCTTTTCCTGCAGTTCAGTGATTAAATCACAGACCTGTCCAACTACCTCATGAGCAGCAGCAATAGCATCAGCGATCACACTTTCCTTGATTTGTTTAGACTCAACTTCAATCATATTGATAGCTTCTTTACGACCACCCAAAAGCAAATTCAGGTCAGCCTTGTCAAGCTGTTCAATTGCAGGGTTGATTACAAATTTTCCATCCAAACGAGCAAGCCTGCATGCACCAATAGGACCAATGAATGGTATCTTACTTATTGCCAAAGCAGCACTAGCACCAATCATCGCCAACACATCAGGATCATTTTCACCGTCAAAACTCAACACCTGAGCCATGATCTGCACTTCCTGAAAATAACCTTCTGGAAACAAAGGTCTGATAGGCCTGTCAATCTGTCTTGCTGTTAATACCTCTTTTGTTGTCGGCCTGCCTTCACGTTTCATAAATCCACCGGGGAATTTCCCGGCAGCACTAAGCTTCTCTCTATAATCAACACTTAGAGGGAAGTAATCAATATCGTCAGTTTTTGACGCACATGTTACCACTGTAACCAGAACCATAGTTTCTCCGTACTGCACAACGACGGCACCATCGGCTTGTCTGGCAATCTTCCCTGTCTCAATAGACAGTTTTCGGCCTCCAATAGACCCTTCTACTTTCGTCACTTCAAACATTTAAATTCCTCTTTACAATATACTTTGCATTTTTCAGCTCATCAGGCCATCCCTGACAGGCAAATACCAAAACAAAGTACAATTCAATTATTTTCTCAAACCAAGACGGGTGATGATAGTTTTATATCTCTTTGCATCTGTCTTGTTTACATACTTAAGCAGCGCTGATCTTGTCCCTACCATCTTCAACAATCCACGCCTTGAAGTATGATCTTTTTTGTGAACCTTGAGATGCTCAGTAAGCTCATTAATTCTTTTTGTTAAAATAGCAATCTGAACTTCCGGCGAACCTGTATCACCCTGGTGTGTCTCAAAATCTTTAATTACCTTCTGTTTTTCCTCTGCATTCAACATCTTTACAAAACCTTTCTTTCGTTACTTTTATAATTTCCGGTATCCGCTCAGGCACATTAAAGACAAACTTGAACAATCCAGGATACCGCCCAGACCGCAGTAATAGTAAGCCAAGTGCCTTAAAATTCAAAACTTAAACAATCTAAGTCCGTGATTGTAATGGTTGAAGCTAATAATTGCAAGATTTTTATACCAGAAGAATTGAACTGGAACCCAAGTTACGCCCAATAGCAGCCTAAAAGCAACTTAAGTGCCTACGAAATAAGGATTTAACTTAAATTGTAAAATTATTGAGCTATTACGGATGATATCTTGAATATAGGAAGCAGCAAAGCAATAGCAACTGTGCCTATTATCGAACCAAGCACAATTATCATAATCGGTTCAATAAGCGACATAAAGCTCCTTATGGAACATTCCAGCTTCTTGGCGTAAAAAGTTGATATTTTATCGCTAACTTCCCCCAGTTTACCGCTTTGCTCTCCAGCTTTAAGCATTTGAATAATTCCCGGGGCTACCAGATTGCCATGCTTTGATATTTTTATAGATTCGCTAAGTTGATACCCATCGCATATTTTATTTCCAACATTCGCCCACATTTGCTTAAAATAGTGATTATCACAGCTGGTCTCAATAACACTAATTGTGTCAAGAACATTAACACCAGTATTGATCATCGTGGACATTATACGCATGCTTCTGGTAATCACTGTATCAATAAAAACCATTCCAACTATCGGTATATGAATTTTTAAAAAATCAACAAACCTTTTACCAGACTCAGTAGACAACCACCAGAAAAGTCCCATTCCACCACATATCAGCATAGTAATTGCTATTGTCATCTTCTCAGGATCACCAAGAAATTTACTAAAAGCAACTATCACCTGTGTAAGCTTGGGTAAAGATTCACCTTTGGCTTCATAAATTTTCATAAATCTCGGTAAAACAAAAAACATTAATGTTCCGGTAGCTGCCACTGCCATCAAAGCCATGACAAATGGATAGGTCAGTGCACCCTTTATTCGCTTTCTTGTTTCTGACTCAAACTCGAGATATCCACTTAAAACAGCCAACATGTCACTCATCTTACCAGACTCTTCCGATGCTTTGACCATACTTATGAACATAGAATCAAATACTTTCGGATACCCAGCAAGAGCCCGTGAAAAAGTCTCACCAGATTTAACAAGTTCAGAAAGTTCACCCAAAAGCAATTTAAAAGCTGGTTTTTCAACCTGCTCAATTATAGCATCTAAAGCTTCACTAAGTACCACACCGCTATCAAGCATTACCGATAGCTGAGTAACAAACATTATCAGATCATCGCTTTTGACTTTGATATTTGAACCATGACTGGTATCAGTGTTATTTGACTTTTCCGGATGTATCTCTGGAGCAGCACCATGCCCTGCTGAAGGATTATTAACTTCTGTTTTTTGTGTAGCTAATTGTGGCACTTTCAAACCCTGCATAACATTTAATTATTTGCAATTCGCATCACTTCTCCAATAGGAACGATGCCAGCCCTGACTTTTTCCAAACCATCTTCCAAAAGAGACTTCATACCTTTTTTTGCAGCTACACCCCGCATCTCTTTAGGATTAGTATTTTCATTAATCATTGTTACTATATCATCATCCAGAACAAATAATTCGTGAACTGCAATTCTCCCTGCGTAACCGGTGTTACGACATTTCTTACATCCCATACCACGATAATAAGTTTCAATTTCACCACCAATGCTTTCAACGGATTTCCTTATATTCATTGGCGGATCATATTCTGTTTTACAATTTGGACATACTTTTCTTACAAGTCTTTGTGCAA
>Ga0116171_10005299_pt1 | contig 11358 bp, 4 predicted proteins | sample AD_JPNHW2_MetaG_FD_89798 | JGI IMG/M metagenome (GOLD analysis project Ga0116171, IMG submission 89798) | Active sludge microbial communities of municipal wastewater-treating anaerobic digesters from Japan - AD_JPNHW2_MetaG | ecosystem: Engineered > Bioreactor > Anaerobic > Digestate | place...
AACCAATAAATCCAACAACTTCACAGAATCCCGGAATATTCTGGCTTTCCAGGATCTGGGGGAACACAATCCGCATGTGTACAACAGCATCCCTTCTTTTCAGGAAACTCCGGGGCAAACGGGCGTGGCCAGAATTTTTCCGAACAATGATGCCAACGGGCTGTACAAGGAAATGACCTCAACCTATACGGCTGTCCGGGATATCCAGTCCATTACTGCGGTGATGTCTTCTTTCGGAAGCCAGTTTATGGGAGGAAGGGATTTTGACAAAATAGAACAGGCGAGGAAGCTGACGCCTTCAGAATATACGGTAAACCTCCAGCTGGGCTACATCTCCCTGAACAATGCCCTTAACAGTGATGAGGTGCTGGCTGTTGCCTTTAATTATACAGTTGGCGGACAGGTGTTTCAGGTGGGGGAATTCTCCACCGACGGGGTGGATGCACCAAAAACGCTGCTCCTGAAACTGATTAAAGGCACCAATCTGACCCCCAAAACCCCCACCTGGAAGCTGATGATGAAAAACATTTACAGTCTGAATGCCTATCAGCTCACCAGCGATAATTTCATCCTGAACGTCATGTACATGAATGATTCTACCGGCACATACATCAATTATTTGCCTGCCGGCAGAATCAGCGGACACATTCTGCTGAATGTGATGAACCTTGATAACCTGAACAAACAGCGGGATCCTTATAAAGACGGTTTGTTCGACTATGTGGAAGGGTATACCGTAAATTCCAGTACCGGAAGGATAATATTTCCTGTTCTTGAGCCCTTCGGGAGCCACCTGGCTGATTCCCTGGGCACTCCGGCGCTGATCAGCAAATATGTGTACCAGTCATTGTATGATTCCACCAAAACGGTAGCCGAACAAGACGCAGAACACAACAAATTCAGGATAACCGGAAGTTACAAAGGATCTTCCAGTTCTGACATATCCGTCGGGGCTTTTAACCTTGCCCAGGGGTCTGTCAAAGTAAGCGCCGGGGGCCGTGAATTGACTGAAAACGTGGATTATACGGTCGATTATACTTTAGGCCGCGTGACGGTCATCAATCCCGGTCTTCTCGAAGCAGGAACCCCCATCCAGGTTTCCACAGAAAGTGAAGATCTCTTCAGCATGCAGCGAAAAACCCTGCTGGGCGCCCATGCCAACTATGCCTTATCCGATCGGTTCAACATTGGCGGTACCGCCCTTTTCATGCAGGAAAGGCCATTGACCCAAAAGGTGGATTACGGGCAGGATCCGATCTCCAACCTGATGCTGGGTCTGGATGTAACCTATGCCGGTGAAAGCCGTTTAATAACCAGGATGATCGATAAATTGCCCTTTATCAGTACCAAAGCACCCTCCACCATTAATTTTGAAGGTGAGTTTGCCCAGCTTATCCCGGGGCATTCCAGCGTGGTCGAAAAAAGCGGAACTGCCTACATCGATGATTTTGAAGGCACTTCCACTTCTATCGACCTGAAACCCCGTCAGTCGTGGGTATTGGCCAGTACCCCCCAGCACCAGAATATTTTCCCGGAAGGAAACCTCAGCAACAATCTTGCTTATGGTTATAACCGGGCGTTGTTGGCCTGGTATATTATCGATCCGCTGTTCCTCAGGAGCAGCTCGCTGACCCCTTCCCACATTAAGAACAACAAGGATCTGCAGTCCAATCATTTGGTACGCGAGGTTTTTGAACAGGAAATCTTTCCGGATAAGGAATCAGTGGTCGGAGAACCCACCAACATTTCTGTCTTTGACCTGGCGTTTTATCCCAATGAAAGAGGGCCGTATAACTTTGATACCCGGCCTTCTTCCTGGTCAGCCGGTATACAAGCCGACGGAAGATTAAGAAATCCTGAATCGAGGTGGGGCGGTATCATGCGAAAAATCGACAACAGCGACTTTGAAACGGCTAACATCGAATTCCTGGAATTCTGGATGATGGATCCTTTTGTCAACGACACGCTGGGCACCCCGGAGGGAGGAGACCTTTTTTTCAATCTGGGGGACATTTCGGAAGATGTACTCCGCGACAGCCGGAAAGCGTTTGAGAACGGGCTCCCAACTTCCAGTGCGGTTACCAACCTGGATACCACTATTTGGGGAAGGGTTTCCTCCCAGCAGTCGCTCGTCAATGCTTTTGACAACAACACCGGATCAAGGACTTACCAGGACCTGGGCTTTGATGGCCTGAACAGTAAGGATGAGGGTTCTTTTTTCTCAGGTTATCTCAATGAAATCAAGAACATTCTGAATCCGGATGCGTATCTGCCGGTCGAAAATGACCCTGCCGGGGATAATTACCATTACTACAGAGGCAGTGATTATGATCAGCAAGAACGGAGCATTCTGGAACGCTACAAGCGGTTTAACGGCCCTGACGGCAACTCGCCGACAGCAGAAATGTCGCCTGAAACCTATTCCACTTCGGCGTCTACCCTGCCGGATGCGGAAGACATCAACGCCGACAATACCCTGAACGAATATGAAAGATACTACCAGTACCGGGTCAGCCTCCGCAAAAAGGATATGGTACTTGGGAAAAATTACATCAACAACATCAAACAATCCCGCGTTCAGCTGAAAAACGGCCAAATCGGGGAGGTGAAATGGTACCAGTTTAAAATTCCCGTACGCCAGTATGATCAGGTTTTCGGGTCGATCAGTGATTTTAAATCTATCAGATTCCTGCGTCTTTTCCTTCGCAATTTTAAGGATCCGGTGGTAGTCAGGTTTGCCACCCTTGACCTGGTGCGGTCCGACTGGCGGCGCTATACCCAATCGTTAAAGGAGCAGGGTAGTGCGGTTGCCGGAAATGCCTCTTTTGACCTTTCTGCTGTCAATGTGGAGGAGAATGGGAGTAAGGAGCCTGTGAATTATGTTCTTCCTCCGGGGATAGACAGGGTGATTGACCCTGCCAACCCGCAGTTGCGCCAGTTGAATGAACAGGCCATGGTTCTGAAAATCAAGGATCTGGAACAGGGAGATGCCCGGGCAGCCTACAAAAGCATTTACATGGATTTCAGGCGGTATAAAAGGCTGAAACTGGAAGTACATGCAGAAGAGATGGAGGGTGAATCACTCCAGGATGAAGAACTTACTTTTTTTATCCGGATGGGAACCGACTACAATTATAACTATTATGAATATGAAGTTCCCCTGTCGCTAACCAAACCCGGACGGTACAACGGAGAGATTCTGGCTGACCGGTTTAAGGTGTGGCCCGACGAAAACAGGATTGATATTCCCCTTGAACTTTTCACCAATGCCAAACTCGACCGGGATGCTGCCATGCGCCGGACCGGTTCAACCCTCCGGCTTCAGGATGTCTATGAAGTGATCCACAGGGGTTGGAACAACGATAAAAACCTTGTCAGGGTAAAGGGAAGCCCGAACCTGGGAAATGTCCAGGTCATGATGATGGGGGTCAGGAACAAAAAGAAACAGGTCAATACCGGTGAAAAATCTGTGGAGGTTTGGGCAAATGAACTCCGGCTGACCGATTTTGATGAAAGTGGCGGATGGGCGGCAAATGCCCGGGTTACCGCCCGGCTGGCCGACCTGGGTACAGTCACCGTTGCCGGAAGAAGCCGGTCTGCAGGTTTCGGGAGTATTCAGGAAAAAGTAAACCAGCGTAGTTTAGATAACCTGCAGGAACTTGATGTGGCAGCTTCTATCGACCTGGGCAGGTTCTTTCCCAAAGAATCGGGCGTCAATATCCCCATGTATTACGGCTATTCGAGGAGCAACACCACTCCAAAATATGACCCGCTTAATCCTGATATTGAGCTGAAAAGTACCCTGAAGAACCTGGATAATAAGGCTGATCGCGATTCTATCCGGAATTTGTCGCAGGATTTGGTTGTCAGAAAAAGCCTGAATTTCACCAACATAAAATTCGATCCGCAGTCTGAAAATCCCAAACCGCCCAAACTCTGGAGCCCGGGAAATTTTGCCATGACTTATTCCTATAATGAAATCTTTCAGAGGAATGTCAATACGGAATACAATATTGACAAGATTTACCGCGGAATGCTTTCCTATAACTTCAGTACCAGACCGAAGGTGATCACCCCGTTTTCAAAGGTGCCCATACTTCAGAAAGGGCCGCTGAAGCTGCTCGGAGGGCTGAATTTCTATCCACTGCCATCCCAGATTTCTTTCCGCACCGACCTTTACCGCCGGTACAATGAAATTCAGACCCGTAACATTACCAACCCCATGCTGATTCTGCCTAAAACCTATGAAAAGGACTTTTTGTGGAACAGGAATTTTGACTTGCGTTACGATATTACCCAAAACCTTAAATTCGACTTTTCCTCCCGGAATGTCTCAAGGATCGATGAACCGGAGGGCAGTCTGAACCGAAGGGATAATGATTACGAGTGGAAACGGGACTCCATCGTCTCCAATCTGGTCAACCTGGGCAGGCCGGTATTGTACAACCACAATGTGAATGTATCGTATACTTTGCCCCTCAATCAGATCAAGGCACTGAGTTTTGTGAATGTCATGGGGATTTACGAAGGATCTTACAACTGGGAAGCCGGCGCGATCACTTCCGATACCATCAGGCTGGGAAATGTGATTGAAAATTCACAGAATCTTCAGTTGACCGGTACCTTTAGTCTGACTTCCATCTACCAGATGATCCCTTACCTAAGAACCCTGGAGACCAAGTTCCAGAATACCGGACGAAGCAGGTACAGCACCCGGATGCAGCAAGGATCCACCATGGGAGGAAGGAGACAACCTCAACAACCGGAACCCCGTGTACCGGTCAGGGAACCCAAACCTGAGTATAAACAGGACAACATCAATCTCGGTCCAAAAGTTCCTGTCATTATTGCACACCGGCTTAATACGGAAGGTGTCACTGTCAGGTTTACCGATGCCAGTGGCAAAACCCTTCCTGTAAAAGCCAAAACAGTTGATAAAAACGCTGTGGAACTCGCTTACACCGATAGTGTAGCCGGTGGCAAAGTGGTGATTACCGGGAAATCAGAGAAAAACATCCTTAAGGATATCCTGGATGTGACCCTGAGGATGGCTACCGGAGTGAGGAACATCTCGGTAACGATGAATACTTCGGGTGGATCTGTATTGCCGGGATATCTTCCTGAGCCTGCCTTCCTCGGCGGCGGACGGTTTACACCGGATGCCGATATGTTCGGCCGGTCTATTGCCGGCAGCTATTCTCCCGGATTTCCCTTCCTGATGGGATGGCAGGACCGTAAGTTTGCCCAAAGCGCCGGCGAAAGGGGTTGGCTGACAACGGATCCGCTGCTGAATCTTCCCTTCCAGTTCAATTCCAACACCCGTTTCAACATCCGGGCAGATGTGGAACCTCTGCCTGACCTGAGAATTGATGTGGATGCAGATCGTACCATTTCCAAAAACATCAGCGAATTCTATAATTTTGATGAGTCTCTGGGAAGTTTCAACGCTCAGAATCTTACCGAAAGAGGAAATTTCAGTATGTCGGTGCTGACCTGGAGCACTGCCTTTTTTGCCATTGGGAAAGAAGAGGTGAAACAATCAGAAGCTTTTCAGAACCTGAAAGACTACCGTAGGATCATTTCACAGCGATTAGCTGCCCGCAGGCCTGCTGCCAACGGTTATGACCCCTCAGGGATCGACCCGGCAACCGGCTTCCCCGACGGTTACGGGCCTACCTCCGTGGAGGTGCTTGTTCCCGCTTTCCTGGCTGCTTATCAGGGCATCGATCCCTACAAGGTTTCACTCGGTCTTTTCCCCTCCATAAAGTACATCCGGCCCAACTGGAGAGTGCAGTATGAAGGGATTATCTCCAAAATTCCCGTGCTGAACAAAGCCATGAAATCCTTCAATTTTACCCATTCTTACCGGTCCAGTTATACAGTTGGTTCCTTCCTGACCAACCTGAATTATATGACCATGGATGACGGCTTCAGCTACATCCGGGACATTCAGAATAATTTCCTGCCTGCTTACGAGTTTAATTCCGTCAGCATCAACGAAACTTTCAGCCCGCTGGTGAATATGGATGTTACCTGGGTAAATGACCTGACCACAAAGGCGGAGATCAGGCGTTCCCGCAGCATGGCCTTATCTTTTGCCAATAACCAGCTGACGGAAGTGCTCAGCAATGAATATGTGCTCGGCGTGGGATACCGCTTTACCAGGATGGACCTGATCATCAAAACCAAGAATTCCCAGCAGTCGTATTCCAATGACCTTACCCTCCGGGCAGACTTGTCATTCCGGAAGAACAAAACCATTCTGAGAAGGCTGGTGGAAGATACGGATCAGCTGACTGCCGGGCAAAATGCCATAACCATTAAAACCACCGCCGATTATATGCTCAGCGATCGTTTCCAGTTGCGGCTCTATTTTGACAAGGTGATCAATCAGCCATTTGTTGGTTCTTTTGATACTTCCAATACCAATTTCGGGGTTTCGTTCAGGTTCACACTTGCCCAGTAAGGTAATGACATTTCGGATTTCGGATGTACGATTTCGGATTTGGTTTCCTTCAGGATTACCCTGAACAGGTCGGGTATCCCATGAAAATGGCGTTATAACCGCTGGGCAGGGTTTCGCAATACAGTCAGGGTGCTCTCTTCCAGTTCCTCCCTGCCCGTAATTTCACCTGAAATCCAGGGCGCTTTAAGTCCGGTGAAGAACCAGGAGTTACCGGTGTAGATGTGGGCTTCATCCCACAGGTTGCGCTCAATGAATTTTTGAAGGGTACGAGCACCTCCTTCCACCACCAGCGACTGAATGTTCCATTCCGGTAATTTATGGATAACCTGATCTGTAAAATCGGATTCTGCATTGATCTTTTCCCACTGAATGTTACCTGCCCGGTGGGTTTTCACTTCATTGAAAACAATGGTTTTGTGGTTTCCGTCGAAAAGCCGGAGGGTAGGGGGCAGTTGGAGCGTACGGTCAATGACTATCCGTACCGGGTTTTTTCCGCTCCATTCCCTGGCTGTCAGTTCCGGGTTATCGTTCAGGGCTGTACGGGTGCCGACCAGGATGGCGTCTTCAGTAGTTCTCTGGCGATGTACCAGGACATGGGCCAGCGGGCCGGAAATTCTGACAGGTACTCCCTGCACTTTATTGTTTCCCCCGGCATCCATAAATCCGTCGGCGGTCATGGCCCATTTCAGAATAATGTAGGGTCGTTTCTTCCGTATGAAAGTGACAAATCTCCTGTTCAGCTCCTGGCATTCTTTCTCCAGCATACCAGTCTTCACTTCAACTCCTGAAAGCCGCAGCATGTCTACTCCTTTGCCGGCGACTGCCGGAAATGGGTCAACCATCCCCACAACTACCCGTGGAATGCGGCTTCTGATGATCAATTCCGAGCAAGGCGGAGTTTTTCCGTAATGGGCACAGGGTTCGAGATTAACATACAGGGTGCTGCCGGCTAACAATTCTTTATTTTTTACGGATTCAATGGCATAAACCTCAGCATGGGGCCCTCCGAATAACCGGTGGAAACCTTCGCCGATGATCCTGTCCTCCCTGACGATCACGCAACCCACCAGTGGATTGGGGGAAACACTCCCTTCACCCCCTCTGGCCAGAAGCAGGCATCGTTGCATATATTTCTCAGAGCTGGTCATGCCATGGAAAAAAGTAACTTTGTAAAAATATAGAATGCAGGCGACAATTCAATATATCCGCAGGGAATTGAGTTCCTCCCATTCGGAAGGGGAGATCCGTGAAATAATCAAACAAATTTTTATGGCGATACGCGGATACACCCTGACTGATGTATACCTCCGGCAGGAAGAAAACCTGGATCCCGGGGAACGTCAGCGCGTGCAGGAAATGGTACTGAGGCTGAAAAACCTCGAACCTGTCCAGTATGTACTCGGGAGTACAGCGTTTTACGGACTTTCCCTGCAGGTAAATCCCCAGGTGTTGATCCCCAGGCCTGAAACCGAAGAATTGGTACATTGGATTATTTCGGAACAGGTTACTTCTCCCTGTTCTGTTTATGATTTATGCACCGGCAGCGGGTGCATTGCCCTGGCTATAAAGAAAGCCTTTCCGATGTCCAATGTGTCAGGGATTGCTCTTTCCCCTGGTGCGTTGGAAACCGCCAGGCAAAATGCTGCCTTTAATCAGTTGGAGGTGACTTTTGAAAACAGGAATGTACTCAGTTGGGAAACGTATACAGGATGGAGTCATGCTGATCTGATCATCAGTAATCCCCCTTATGTGACAGAGGGCGAAAAAAAATTAATGAAGCGGAATGTCCTGGATTTCGAACCTCATCTGGCGCTCTTTGTTCCTGATGAGGATCCCCTCCTCTTTTACCGCCGGATTGCTGTTTTTGCCCGGCTTTGGCTTAAGCCGGAGGGAAGACTTTATTTCGAAATCAATGAACAGTTCGGAAACGCTGTCGCCAGCCTTTTGGAAGAACTTGAATTTTCAGCCATTGAAATCCGCAGGGATCTGCAGGGGAAAGAAAGGATGGTCAGGGCTATTCAAAAAAGCGTGACAATTGAACAGGGATTGTTCATATCTCCCTGAGATCGAAGGAAACACCAATTCCTTTATTTGCTAAATTGCGCCAGGCAAAAGTATAACCTGTTTTGCATTTGAAGTGGAACCTTAAAAATATAGTACTGATCATTAATGTACTGGCCTCTGTAACCCTTCTGGGGTCGTATGTTTCACAATTTATTCCGCCGGATTTCTGGTGGCTTCCTTCTGTTTTTGGTCTTATTTATCCCTATCTGCTGCTTGTTCACCTGATACTGATTATCTTCTGGCTGTTGGTTTGCCCCAGGTATAGCCTGATATCTTTGTTCCTGGTTTTTCTCGGCTGGGGAATTATGAATCGCTTTATCCAGCTTTCGGGAAGGAACAGCGATAACACTGAAATCAGCGTGGTTTCCTATAATGTGAAAAACTTTATGGGTTCCGGACGGAATTCTTCCAGGGAACTGGCCAATGTGATCAAAAGTTTTCTGAAAAAAGATGAACCGGATATCATCTGTTTACAGGAAGTCAAACTCAGGACCAACCAGGTTTTCAACCTGGAAGAAACCAAAAAGGAGTTTGCCCGGATAAAGCATTATCAGTATGCCCGCTCGGGGAAAACCCTTGGGTCCGTGACCATGACCAGGTTCCCGATAGTCAAGATGGAAGAAATCAGGTTTGAAAATTCCGGGAACATTGCTATTTGTACGGATATTATCTACGAAGGGAAAACCATCCGGATCTTCAATATCCATCTGCAATCGTATAAAATCGACCCTGACCGTTACGACATCATAGAGTCGCCGATCCCTTCGGAAAAAAAAGATATCCGTGAAATCAGGGAACTGGCAGCAAAGTACAGGAAAGCCATGGAAATGCGCGCAGTTCAGGCCAGACTGATCCGCCGGAAAATAAAGGAATCACCCTATCCGGTTATCGTGTGCGGTGATTTCAACGATACGCCCTCTTCTTATGCTTACCAGAAAACCCGCGGCTGGCTGAAAGACGCCTTTGTGTCTTCAGGAAAAGGTATAGGACAAACGTATACCGGAAAACTTCCCTCCTTCCGGATAGACTATATTTTATACAGCAGGGATTTCCGTTCCTATAACTTTCAGATACACAAAATCCCCTACAGCGACCATTATCCCATTTCCTGTGACTTCAGGGTAAAAGACTGAAAGCAATTTAAAGCAAACCCAATTTCTGCCGGGCTGAGTTCTTATCGGAATGGAGTTGTCGTACCAGCTCTTCTTTCCCTGGAAATTTCTGTTCATTCCTGATTTTTTCAATGAATTGAAGGTTGATCTCCTGGGCATAGATGTCTTCATTAAAGTCAAAAATATTTACTTCTATGCTTCTTAAATCGGCATTGTTGTTAAAAGTAGGCCTGGTTCCTATGTTCAACATGCCATTGTACTGTTTCCCCGCCACCTGAACCTTGACTGCATAAACCCCGTATCCGGGGATCAGTTTGTTCACATCGGAAGCTTCAATGTTGGCAGTAGGAAAGCCGATGGTCCTGCCCAGTTTCTTTCCCTCCACCACTCTGCCATGCAAGGCATAGGGATATCCCAGGTATTTATTGGCCAGGGCAATGTTACCTTCCTCGAGGGCCTCCCTGATTCGGGTGGAACTTACATTGACCTCATCCACCAGCAAGACATCCAGTTTTTCTATTCTGAAATTGAATTTAGAGGCGCATTGGTGCAAATATTCGAAATTTCCTTTACGTCCCTGTCCAAATTTATGGTCATAACCCACCACCAGGCAGGAGGTCTTCATTTGACCGACGAGGATCTGTTCCACAAAATCGGCGTACGTCAGCGCGGCAAATTCCCTGGAGAAGGGATAAATGATCAGGTGGTCTATTCCGGTTTCCTGAATGAGCCCGATTTTTTCATCCAACGTATTAATTAACCGCAGGTTATGTTCTTCCGGAGTTAACACCTGACGAGGGTGTGGGTAGAAAGTAAAAAGAACGGAATCACCACCGGTTTCTGTGGAAAGCTCCCGAAGCCGGCTGATCACTTTTTTGTGGCCGGTATGCACGCCGTCAAATGTACCTATGGTCACTACCGGCCGGTTTGCGTTGAAGTCGTCAAGTTGCCTGTAAACTCTCACTGTTAATTTAACTTAAACCAAAAGTATAAAATAATTATCTTCGTCCCCGAACTTTTCTGGCTGTGTGAATTTATTAATTTTGGGCAATCGTATAAAAACGCTGAAATGAAGGGTTTTCTGAGCATACTTTTTATAAGCATCATGGTATTTCTGGCAGGTTGTAACCAGCCGGAAAAATCCGAAATCCGGGGGAAAATCACCAATGCCCAGGGACAGAAGATTTATCTGGAGGAGTTGATGGTGGCTTCCATCCGACCGGTGGATTCTGCTAAAATCAGTGCTTCCGGGGAGTTCGTTTTCCGGCAGCATGTCCAAATACCCACCTTTTATCTGTTGAAGCTTTCTGAAAATAACTTCATCACCTTACTGCTTGACTCGGCTGAAAAGGTGACCATTAATGCTGATGCCATCAATTTCAGCCGTGAGTATACGGTAAAAGGTTCTCCTGGATCATTGCTGGTCCAGCAGTTGAACAGCCGTTTGAACCGGACCAAGCAAAAACTCGACTCCATTTCATCACTGACGGAAATCTTCAGGGAAAGCCCTGATCTGGAAGCAAGGAAAAAGGAATGGAATGCAGCCTATGATCAACTGGTTCAGGAACAGATACGTTACTCAACGGATTTTGTTTCCGAGCATCCCTTTTCAATGGCCAGTGTGCTTGCCCTGTACCAGAAATTTGATGATGAAAACTATGTAGTCAGGGATTTGCAGGCCCTAAGGGTGGCAGCTTCTGCCCTTAACTCTTTTTA
>Ga0116171_10005302_pt1 | contig 11352 bp, 9 predicted proteins | sample AD_JPNHW2_MetaG_FD_89798 | JGI IMG/M metagenome (GOLD analysis project Ga0116171, IMG submission 89798) | Active sludge microbial communities of municipal wastewater-treating anaerobic digesters from Japan - AD_JPNHW2_MetaG | ecosystem: Engineered > Bioreactor > Anaerobic > Digestate | place...
ATATCCTCCGGGTCGCCGGAGAGCGCCACCCAGCGGAAGGGTCCCTTGCCTTCGCAAAACAGGGGACGAATGTAAGCCGGCACAAAACCGGGGAAGTTGAAGGCGTCCTTGACGCCATTATCGTATGCCCGTTGGCGCAGGTTGTTACCATAGTCGAAGACCTCAGCGCCGCGGCGTTGGAAGTCCAGCATGGCGCGGATGTGCGCTGACATGGAATCCATGGAACGCTGCGCGTACTCTGCCGGGTCGTGTTTGCGCAACTCATCCGCCTGCACCAGGCTGAGCCCGGCCGGGATGTAACTCATCACGTCGTGCGCCGGGGTCTGGTCGGTCACCACGTCCGGGGTGATGCCGCGCATCACCAGTTCCGGGTAAATTTCGGCGGCATTACCGATCAACCCGATGGAAATGGGTTTCTGGTCGCGGCAATGCTCCTCCACCAGGGTCATGGCTTCTTCGAGAGTGTCCACCACCACGTCCACGTAACAGTTCTCTTTGCGGCGTTTGGCGCGTTCAGGATCGACCTCCACGCACAGCCCAACGCCCTCGTTCATGGTGATGGCTAAAGGCTGCGCGCCGCCCATGCCGCCCAAGCCGGCGGTGAGCACGAACTTGCCGCGCAGCGACGGCCAGCCCTTTTGCACAGCCAGAGAGCCGAGCGTCTCATACGTACCCTGCAGGATGCCCTGAGTGCCGATGTAGATCCAGGAGCCGGCGGTCATCTGCCCGTACATGATCAGCCCCTTTGCAGCCAGCTCATCAAAATGCTTCTGGGTGGCCCAGTGCGGCACCAGGTTGGAATTGGCGATCAGCACGCGCGGCGCATCCGGGTGGCTCTTGAACACCGCCACGGGCTTGCCGGACTGCACCAGCAGGGTCTCATCCGGCTCCAGGTTGCGCAGGCTTTCGAGGATGGCGTCAAACGCCTCCCAACTGCGCGCTGCCTGTCCACGCCCGCCGTATACCACCAGGTCCTGCGGCCGCTCCGCCACCTCAGGATCGAGGTTGTTCTGGATCATGCGGTAAGCCGCTTCGATTTGCCAGTTCTTGCAGGAAAGTTGCGTGCCGCGCGGCGCGCGGACTTCTCTTGGACCGGACATGCATCCTCCATCGATAAAGGTGATTGCTTCCCGGTAATTATAGCATCCCGGAAAATTCAAAAACAGAACACTAAAACCACGAAAACGAACGAAAAACACTAAGATATCAACCAAACCCTGTTTACGGATCTCTAAGCTGGTTTATGCTTTGGTCGAGGTTGTTTCCAGACCATGTTTAAAGCATGGACCTATTTCAAGAACGGATACCGGGTCCGCAATAAAAACGCCTGTACAATTAAGCATATCATCTGCAACTGGAGTTCAACATGCAACCTCAAACCCTCATCACCAAACCCGGTAAATTACTCAACCCCAACGGCACCCTGGCCCAGGTGGGCTGGTGCCCGCAGCCACTGCTCGATTGCAACCTTGAGGACACGCATGTGTACCGCTCCAAGGCCTTCCAACGCTTGCGCCTGAAGGTCTGGGATTACTACGCCATCACCACGCCCACGCATTTCTTTTCTTTCACCCTCAGCGACGTGGGTTACCTGGGCATGGTGTTTGCCTACGTGATCGATTTCGAGACCAAAGAGTACAAGGAACAAACCCTGTCGCTGCCGCTGGGCGGCGGGGTGAAACTGCCGCGCAACAGCACCTCTGGCGTAAGCGAATACCGCAAGGGAGACCTGTCCCTCAAGTTCAGCGCAGAGAGTGACTACCGCACCCTCTCGGTGCGCTGGTCTGGCTTTGGCGGCAGCAGCTTGAATGCCGAGGTGGCCTTTGCCTGCCCGCCGGAACATGAATCCATGAACATTGTCATCCCGATCCCGGGCAAGCGTTATTACTTCAACCGTAAGATAAACTGCATGCCGGCGCGCGGCTGGGTGGACTACAAGGACAAGCGCCATGAAATCGACCCCGCCACCTGCCTGGGTAACCTGGACTGGGGGCGCGGGGTGTGGGAGTACGACTCCTTCTGGGTGTGGGCCAGCGCTTCGGGTTTCCTGGCGGACAGGCGCCGCCTGGGGCTCAACCTGGGCTTCGGCTTTGGCGATACCAGCGCAGCTACCGAAAACAGCATGCTGGTGGAGGATAAGCTGCACAAGCTGGGCGAGGTGAAATTCACCTACGACAACAAGAACTTCAAAGCGCCCTGGACGATGGTCTCACCGGATGGACGGCTTGATTTGGTCTTCACGCCCTTCTTTGAGCGTGTGGCCAAGACGGACGCGCTCGTCCTGCGCAGCGAGGTGCACCAGATGTTCGGGCGCTATAACGGCGTTGTCGTGCTGGATGACGGCGAAAAGGTGGAGATCAAGGATCTGATCGGTTGGGCGGAAGAACACAACGCCAGGTGGTAGGATCCGGCGTGTAAATGATCACAGCCCCGGTTTTCGGGGCTCTGTGTTTTCATGCTAAGTTAAGGATGACTTGCGGGGGGGATCACCTGGAGAATCGCCAGTGAGGTCACTCTCTCCGGCTGGAGATGGAGTGATCACCGGGATGGTCGTCTTCTGCGTTCTTGTAAGAATAAACCCCAGCAGTCCCATGGCGAATTCGATCAGGGTGTAGAGCAGCCGGTGCACGATGGTGATGGCAGCCAGCTCGGCCTGGGGCGCCAGCCCCGCGAACAACGCGACGCTGACCACCTCGCGCACGCCGATGCCGCCCGGGGCAAAGATGGCCACATACCCGGCCAGGTAGCTGATGATGTAGCCGCCCACCGTGAAGAACAGGTCATCCAGTCCCAGGAAGGTGAACAGCAGGAAAAAGCTCACCCCCATGGTGAGGTACATGAGAAAGTGATTGGCAAACAGGCGCAAGGTGCGCCAAAGGGAATGTTTTACAGGGTCTTCCTTGTGGCTGATGCGTTGGAAGATGAAGATGCCGGCCAGCCAAAGCACAATGCAGAGGAGGACGAGCGGCAGAATGAGCTGAGCTGGAAGCTGGATGCCGATTTTTTGCAGCAGGTTCCGCGGGTCGCCCAGCAGCAGGAAGAACAGCCCGCCCATTGCGCCGCCCAGCACCACCCACACGTTCTCCAGGAAGAAGGCCTTGCCCATCTTCTTCACCGTGAGCTGGTTGCTCTTGTAAGCGCCAAAGCGCGCAGCGAACTGCCAGATGCCGCCGGGGACGTACTTGCCCAGTTGGGTGATGGAAATGAGCGAGAACATCTCCAGCTTGCCGGGCTTCCAGCCGACTTCTTTCACCGATTCGCGGATCAGGTCCACGTTCAGCAGGCGGGAAAGGATGATAAAGAAAATGGAGAGCAGCAATCCCCCGGTCTTGAGGGTGCGCAGGTAGGCCAGGGCTGGCTGATAATTTTTAACTATGTACCAGATGCCCGCGCCCAGCACCAGCACCATCCAGGACCACTTGAGGATGTCAACGATCTTATTCTTTTTCAAGCATACTCCAGGAAACGCTTACTTGTCTTCCTTATCGTAGATCTGCTTCTTCTGGAAATAAAGCAGCTTCTCCTGGTTGGTGCGGATGCCCACCAGGATGTCCGAGAGGAAACCCAGGATCCACAATAATAGCCCCAACGAGAACAGGTAGATACCGATGAACCCCACGAATTTATAGGGCGTGAAGGAGCCAGCCACGATGAAGTGCACCAGGGTGAAGATTAGCCCGATCAGTCCAAGCGCCATGGCCGGCAGCCCCAGCAGGAAAAAGAAGCGCAGCGGCTTGTAGTCGCGGTAGGCGCGTGTGATGATGCGCAGTGCCTGGCTGATGTACTGCACCAGGTTGTGGGCTACTTTGGACTTGCGGTCTGGGAAGTAGCGCACGTTCACCGGCACGGACTGCAGCCGCAGGTGCTTGAAACCCAGGTCCATGATGGTCTCGTGGCTGATGGTGTACTTGCCGGACAGGTTGAGGTTGAGCATGGCTTCGCGCGAGTACGCCCGGAAGCCGCTGGAAACATCCAGCAGGTTGGTGCCGGTGAGCCTGTTGATCAGTTTCGTCATCTGCTGATTGCCCCAGAACTTGACCGGGCTCATGTGTTCCGGCCGGATGGCCTTGCCGTTCCGTTCAGTGAATCGGTCTCCGGCTGTGAAGTCAGCTTCACCCGAAAGGACGGGGGCGATCAACTGCGGGATCTCAGTCGGGTCGAATTGCAGGTCGGCGTCAATGGAGACGGCGATGTCGGCCTGGTGCTCCAGCGCGTACTGTAGGCCGGTCTTCACCGATGCGCCCATGCCACTGTTGCGCGAATGCGCGACGACCACCGCCCCGGCCTGGCGGGCAACCTCAGCCGTGCGGTCGGAGGAACCGTCGTCAATGACCACCACGATGCGTTCAATGACCTGCGGGTCAAAGACAGGCATTTTGCTGATCACTTCACCCACGGTCTTTTCCTCGTTATATGCGGGGATGATCACCATTAATTTTTTCACTGGCATAGCGGCTCCATTCCCGGCATCACTTGCGCACAAACAGGTATAACAGTTTGCCGTTGTTTTGATAACGTTTGTAATCGCGGTCCAGGGCGGCTTTCACCAGCCCGGGCAGTCCTTCGGCATCGTACTCCGCCACCGTCATGAGCACGAGGTCAGGCTTTTCCTGATCGATGTACTGTGGGTCGCCCCCCAACACGTTGGTTTCCTTCACGTTGGCGGTGGTCAGGCGTCCGTCATAGAGCATGTTGTACAGCCCGATGAACTCGGCCAGGCGGCTGCTCTGGTTCAAGCGCCACATCGCGCCGTCAAACACGAGCACCTTGTCCGCCGGGCTGCTGCGGAATTGATCGTCGAACGCGCGGAAGATCTGCAGGCGCTCATCCATTTTGTGCACGTTGGGCTGGAGTTTGAAATAGGTGTCGGTGTTCAGGCTGAGCGGGTAGCGCAGGAAGATGCCGAAGATGAGCAGGGGGATGAGCAGCGTTTTAAACGAGTACTCTTTGAAGAAGAAAACCATGCCGATGAGCACCAGCAGGGTGATGGGGTAAATGGAGGAAGCCAGGTATTCGGGATAATTGTAGGGCCCCATGGTGCTGGCCTTCATGAACAGGTAGCGGCCGGCTACCAGCAGCACCAGCGCAGCAGCGCCGGCGAGCACTAGTTTGAACAGGTCCTTACGCGTCTCAATTTTTGGATTGCGTATGAGCTGGGGGGCGAATGCGCAGATGAGGGGCAGCGCCGGGAAAATATGCCGTTCCACCACACCCCACTTGCTGAAGCCGATGATGGCGCTCAGGATGAACACGAAAGCCAGCGGCACCAGCCAGGGCAGGCGCAGGGGCAGATCCTGCTTGTGCACCACGCGCACACCGGAAAGAATGTAAGCCAGGAAGATGTACAACATGCCATTGAACAGGTAATCGGTGAACCAGTTGGCGATGGTCTTGGATTCCTCGGCGATGTTGGTATCCACGTAGGTGGACTTGAATTTGAAGTACTCCTTCAACCTCAGTCCAAACCAGGCATCCTTGAGGAAAATGCCGTTGAGCAGCATGAAGAGCAGCACGCCGGCAAGCACGCCCAGCAGAATGAAACCGAGGCGCTTGAAGAACAGGCGCCATTCCACTTTACCCTGCGCGTTGAACAGGAAGCCAGCGAAGAGCACCACCAGTGCCAGCGTGGTCTCGTTGGAGCGGACGGACAGGAAAAAGAGCAGCCCGAACAGACCCAGCAGCCAGGGGGAACGTGAGCCTCCGCGGAAGTAGAGCAGGTACACCAGCAGGGTGAGCGCCAGGAAGAACCCGGCGGTGATGTCCACGGCTGTGTTGCCGGAGTTAGCTGCCAGGATGGGGATGGAAAGGTAGAGCAGGGCAGCGATGATGGAATGGACGATGCTGCCTGAACGGGTGACCAGGCGTGCGATCAGGTAGGTGAGGGCGGCTGAACCGGCTACCAGAAAGCCCCAGTAAGCCTTGACCCCGCTAAATGGATCGGGCGCAAGCGCCATGAATAATTTCTGGAAATAAATATGGGTATAGCGGTTGAGAATGAAGGTGTCCTTGACGTTCAACAATCCATTGTGGATGTACATGACTTCGTCGGACTTGACCGGTCCGCCGGCGAATTTGGCCAGCAAGACCGCCAGTGCGATGAAGACGGCGCTTGCCAGCAGCCATTCCATGCGTTTCAACCAGCGCGGGTCACCTGCGGGGTGGATGGATTTGTTCATCAATGCGCGTAAATTCTCCTTAACTGTCTAAGTATAAAGGATTTTTTCATTTTAACCGATTTGGCATGGGCAAAGAAAGACCCCGGATCGCTCCGGGGTCTGAGAAAACAGATATAAGAGTGAGGTTACACCCAGCCGCGCAGCTGCATGGCCTTGACCACGCGGTCGATGGCCACCATGTAGGCGGCATCGCGCGTGTAGGCGTTGCTCTTCAGGCTCATCTCGAGCACACTGTTGAACGCGATGGACATCTTGGTGTCCAGTTTTTCCAGCACTTCTTCCTTGGTCCAGTAGTAGTTCATATCGTTCTGGACGCCTTCGAAGTAGGAAACTGTCACGCCGCCTGCGTTGCACAGGAAATCGGGGATGACGAAGATGCCGCGGGCTTTGAGGACCTCATCAGCATCCGGGGTGGTGGGACCGTTAGCGCCTTCGGCGATGATCTTGACGCGCGGGCTGATGAGCTTAACGGTGTCAGCATTGACCTGGCCTTCAAGCGCAGCCGGGATGAGCACATCCACGTCCTTGCTGATCCAGGCGCCGCCATCTTCGATGACGTAACCTGCAGCCTTGGCCTTGACCTTGTCCACCGTTCCGTACTGGTCAGTGATGGTCATCAGGAAGCGCGGGTCGATCCCGTCGGCTTTGCTGACGGTGTAGGAGGTTTTATCCTCGCGGTCGTAGTAGGAGATGCACAGCACCTTGCCCTTGAGCAGTTCGATGAAACCAATGGCGGCGTACTGCGCCACGTTCCCGAAGCCCTGGATGGCCGCGGTGCATTGGGAGGAGTCGAGTTTGAGGTACTTCATGGCTTCGCGCACGGTATAGATGACGCCAAAGCCGGTGGCTTCGGTGCGGCCGAGTGAACCGCCGCCGCCGAGGGGCTTGCCGGTGATGGTGCCGGGGGTGAACTGACCCACGAGCTTGGAATACTCATCCATCATCCAGCCCATCATCTGCGGGGTGGTGCCTACATCCGGAGCAGGGACGTCCTGGCGCGGTCCGATGTTGCGCCACATCACGTCCACCCATCCGCGCACAAGGCGTTCCTTCTCACCGGTGGACAGGGTAGCCGGGTCAACGATGACACCGCCCTTGCCGCCGCCCAGGGGGATATCAGCCACGGCGCATTTCCAGGTCATCCAGGTGGCCAGGGCGCGCACGGTGTCGATGGTTTCAGCAGGGTGGAAGCGAATACCGCCTTTGTTGGGACCGCGCGCGTCGTTGTGCTGCACGCGAAAGCCCTGGAACATGCGCATGGTGCCGTCGTCCATGCGCACGGGGATGCGGAAGGCGAACTCCCTCATCGGCCAGCGCAGGAACTCGCGCACCTGCGGATCAAGCTTTAGCAATTCGGCCACGTGGTCAAACTGCTTTTGAGCCATTTCAAATGCGTTGATCGTACTTGCCATAACTCACTCCTTTATCGGATTTGTTTACAAGCAGGAGGGCGGGGCTGGTTTTAAAACAAAAGCGGGCTTACCGGTCCTGTGCCCGCACTCGTGCGCAGTTGGAAAACCCGACATCGCATGCATCGCTCCGCAATTTCCTGCAACTATAGAATATCCAAGAATGGCAATTGCGTCAATATGATAATCGTCCCTATTTGTCTGAAAATGTCAGAAAAGAGGCGAAATAAACAGATTAATCAGATGATAAGCAGATCTTATTCCTTTTTTCCAGACTCCAGGCGCCGGATTTTAACAAGTATCCGAATGATCACATATACCAGGAGGAGAAAAATCACCACCCTGAAGGCGATAGCAGCCTGATAAACCCATGCGTCACCCTGGTTCCTGGCATTCAATAGTCCCCGTGAGAGTGCCGGATTGAAAATGGTAGTAAATATGACCATTACAGGAACCAAACCAATCAACAGCCTGCGGTATTTCTGTGCCTTGGAGTGATCATTGCTGTAGATCTCCGGGGTCTCGGAATTTTCCGGAGAGATACGGTAGTAATGCCAGTTTGCCATTTCCGCCACCAGCTCCCAACCGCACAAAGTAAAGATATCCCTGTACTCGGCGTAATCCTGGTCGGTTGTTCGCTTGTAATCCATTCGATAGATTACCCTGGAGGGAGTACCCTGCAGGAATTTATAGAAGAATGGTGCTACCTTTTCCAGGTGCCAGCCTTGAGCAGCTTGTTCCTCAAGCCACTTTTCTTCCCTTTCATCCTGCCACGCCCAAACGACCTTGAATATCCATTCAGATTCTTTCCTTGTTTCCATTTCAACCTCTCTCATATTCCAAGAAGCATGTGCCCATGGCGGGATAACTCCTCCATGCGCCGAACTTCATGCTCTGCCACCAGCCTGCCATCCTCGGTTAGCTGATACAGTTTCTTTCGCTCACCGCCTGCTCCGTCAACAGCTTCGATCAACCCCTGCGACATAAGATTGGTCAACGCACCGTATAAGGTTCCCGGACCTAACTGAACCCGGTTGCGGCTCAACTCCATGACCTTCTGCATTACACCGTAGCCATGCAGGGGCTCGGCCAGTGAAATGAGAATGTAAAAAGACGCCTCGGTCAACGGAGTGGTTCTGCGGATCAAGTCCTGCTGCCTACTTCCAGTCATAATTATCGCCTCTCGCTACAACGTTATTCGATATATCGTATAACGATATATTACAACAATTCGAAAAGAAAGTCAATAGTCAATTTCAGTTTTGTTAACGGGAATCTTTTACTGCCTGAAGTTGCTTTTCCAGCTCGCTCTTCAGAACTGCCGGGTTGGCCTTGCCGCCGGCGGCGCGCATCACCTGCCCGAAGAACCAGTTGGCCAGGGTTTCCTTGCCCGCCAGGTAACTGGCCAGCTCCGCGGGATACTTTTCGATCACGCCGCGCACCAGCCCGGCGATGAAATCCAGATCAGACACCTGCGCCAGCCCCTGCTCTGCGATGATCTCGCGCGCAGCTTTCCCGCTGGCGAGCATCTGCGTCAGTACGGTTTTGGCGGTGTTCTGGTTCACTTCGCCTTTGTGCAGGGCGTCCAGCAGTTCCGCCAGGGAGGCCGGGGGTACTTTTAATTCACTCAAAGATTTTTCATTCTGGTTAAGCCAGGCAAACAGTTCGCCCGAGATCCACAGGGCGGCCAGGCGTGCCGGGGCGGACTGCAAGTGCCGGGCACAGTCCTCGAAGTAAGCCGCCAGCTCGCCATCCGCCGAGAAAAGCCCGGCTTCATTTGGCGAAAGGGCGTACTGCTGCTGCAGGCGCAGCGCCTTGACGCGCGGCAGTTCGGGCAATCCGGCGCGGATCTGTTCCACCCACTCCGCTTCCACGATGAGCGGCGGGATGTCCGGCTCGGGGAAGTAGCGGTAGTCGTGCGCCTCTTCTTTGGAGCGCTGCGAGTAGGTGCGCTGGTTGGTTTCGTCCCAGCCCAGCGTCTCCTGCACCACGCGACCGCCGCTATCCAGCAGGGCAGCCTGGCGCTCGAGTTCATACACAATACCGCGTTCCATGGCGCGGAAAGAATTCAGGTTCTTGATCTCCACGCGCGTGCCTAGTTCCGTGGAATCCTGCGGACGGATGGACACGTTGGCTTCAAAGCGGATGACGCCCTTTTCCATGTCGCCGCTGTTAACCCCCAGCTCGCGCAGGATGGCGCGCAGCATGGTGGCGTACCCGCGCACGTCGTCCAGTGAGTGCATGTCCGGTTCAGAAACGATCTCCAGCAGGGGCACGCCGGCCCGGTTGAGGTCCACCAGGGAGTAATCCTCGCCGCCTTCCGAAACATGGGTGAGCTTGCCGGTGTCCTCCTCCAGGTGCACGCGCCGCACGCGGATGACCCGTTCGCCGGCGGTAGTGTCCACCACCAGGCGTCCGTTCACCGCCAACGGTTGCTCGTATTGGGAGATCTGGTAGCCCTTGGGCAGGTCGGGGTAGAAGTAGTTCTTGCGCGCGAAGATGCTGGTGTGCTGTACCTCGCATTCCAATGCCAGCGCCAAGCGGATGCCGTACTCCACGGCTTTACGGTTGAGCACGGGCAGCGTGCCGGGCATTCCGGCGCATACCGGGCAGACGGTGGTGTTCGGCGCGGAGACAGTGGTATCCACCACGCGGCAGGAGCAGAACATCTTGGTGGCGGTGGCCAGTTCTGCATGAACTTCCAGACCAATGACGGGTTCGTAATTCATGATAGGTGATTTTATCATCTCGTGAGTGAAAAGTGATTAGGAATGGGAAAACCTGAGTCATACTCAAAAAATGCGGTGGACGCTTCATAAGTTGTACAATGCAACTGGAGAACATCTCATGGAAAAGACTAACCTGATCGGGGCCATCACCGCGGTGGTCTTCATGGCATCGGCCATACTCGTATTCATCTCCCGCCTGGTCAAACGACCGCAGATCGGTCATTGGCTTGGCTGGCTCGAGATCCTGCTCATTCTTCCACTGCTTTACCTGCTCTTCAAAGCACCGCAGGAAGAGCGCCCGTGGCTGTATTACGTACAGATAGCGGCTGCCATTCTCTGGTTGCTGGTGGAACTGCTGCTGGATTACATCCTCAAGCTGGATTTCCGCCACACGCAGTGGATGGTGATCACCTACGTGGTGCTGTTCTTCGCAGCCGCGGGCGGGTTTCTGGGCATCGCCTCGAACGCCGGGACAGGCTGGAAGATCGCCGCGATCGTCCTGTTCCTGGTCATGGCAGTGCTCACCTTCGTGCAGCGCGCGGTGACGGGGATGTAAGGTATACTCAGGTCTCTACATCTGCCTGAACCCGATTTATCCCTACACGAATAAAACCAACAGAATCAACCCGATTACCAGCACGATCCCCAGCCCGATGGGCAACGTAATGCGCAGCACCTGGCCCTCCTGCCCCTTGGCTTCGCTGGTGCTGCAGCCCACAGCCAGCTTGGCAGGCGCGATCATGCTGCCCAGCGCGCCGCCGGTGGTCTGCCCGGCCAGCAGCGAGACGGGGTTGATGCCCAGCAGGTTGGCCACGTTCTTCTGCATCAGGCCGAAGAGCACATTGGAGTTGGTGTTGCTGCCCGTGGTGAACGCCCCCAGCATGCCCACCAACGGGGCCACCAGCGGATAGACGCTGCCGATGTAGGTACTCAAGCCCTGTGCGATCAGGCGGGTCATACCGGTGTGCTCCATCATGGTCGATAACCCGATCATGAACAGCGTGCCCACGCTGGCAGGCAGGGCGGATTTGAGCATGG
>Ga0116171_10005304_pt1 | contig 11349 bp, 10 predicted proteins | sample AD_JPNHW2_MetaG_FD_89798 | JGI IMG/M metagenome (GOLD analysis project Ga0116171, IMG submission 89798) | Active sludge microbial communities of municipal wastewater-treating anaerobic digesters from Japan - AD_JPNHW2_MetaG | ecosystem: Engineered > Bioreactor > Anaerobic > Digestate | place...
AAAGATGAACTCAAACGCGCGATTGAAATTCAGATAAGGAAGCAGATTTATCCCGAAGACGAGAGAATCGCAGCGTCCCTGGACACAGACCCGGCAGTGGTTAAAGCTATTTATTACATACAGAATATTACTGAATACAATAAACTATTGAACAAATGAAAATCGGTATATTAGGCGGCGGACAGCTTGCAAGAATGTTGATTGAAGCAGGTTCGCAATTCGGATTTGATTTCCTGATTTATTCCACGGAAAAAAATTCGCCTGCGGGCAGAATCTGCGAAAAGGAATATTTCGGGAAGTGGGATGACTTTGATGAACTGGATAAATTCACGGAAAAATCCGATGTCATTACACTTGAAAATGAATTCATTGACTACAAGGTGATAGAACATATCGAAAGCAAAGGCAGAAAAGTGAAGCCGGGTTCGGCAGTTGTAAAAACCATTCAGGATAAACTTATTCAGAAAAATTTTCTGAAAAAAGCCGGGGCACCCGTTGCGGTATTCAGTGAAATAAATTATATAGAAGATATCAGGGAATTCTGCAGCAGATACGGCTTTCCCGTTATACTGAAATCCCGCACTATGGGTTATGACGGTAAAGGCAATTACCTCATAGCATCGGAAAAAGATATTGAAACCGCATATAAGGAGCTCAGCGAAAGAGGAAAACTGATGGCAGAGCAGTTTATTGATTTTGATTTTGAAATTGCAATTCAGGCCGTGAGAAATGCCGAAGGCGAAATCAGATTTTATCCGATTGTGGAAACCGTACAGAAAAATCACATCTGCAATCTTGTCCGGGCGCCGCATTATGTGCCGCTTGAACTGAGCAATTATCTCCATCAGGTGACTGCAAAAATTCTGAACGAACTTGAATATACAGGAGTGATGGGAATTGAATTTTTTGTTAAGGAAGATGAACTAATGATTAATGAACTTGCGCCGAGAGTGCACAATACCGGGCATTACACGATTGAAGCGTGCGAAGTGTCACAGTTTGAAAATCACATCAGGGCGATAGCGGGATATCCGCTTGGCAGCACAAAAATGAAAAGCAAAAATGCCGTGATGATAAATATTCTCGGCATGAGAAATGATGATGCCGGCAGCGTGGATTTGAGCCGCGTGCTTGAAATGGAAAATACTTATCCGCATATTTACGGAAAAGAAAAAATCAGGACAGGCAGAAAAATGGGACATATAACGGTTCTGTCGGACAGCATCGAAAAAGCGGAAATTGCGGCAAACGAAGCAAGGAAGTTAATTGACATTTAATATTTAAATTTTTTTTATTATATAATAAGAAAAAAACATATGATAGAAGGATTTATTGAAGTTTACAAAACTTATGACCCGATAGAAGCAAAACTTATCGCGGCAAAACTGCAGGACAGGGAAATCGAGTTTGATACTTTCGGCGACTTTGACCTGACGCTTACTATGGATACATTTAACACTCCTATTTCGAGAATGGCTCTGGAGCAGCCGATAATTTTTTGTGTAAAAGAAGAAGATAAGGAAAATGTACTTAAAATCATCAGGGAAGATAAGTCCGAAATGATGAAAGATGACCTGGAGTATTAAGAATATCTATTACATTCTTTTATTCACTGCTGTAATAATTGCGGGCGGAATATATTTTTCCGGCAGGAATATTCCGTATATGTCGTCCAATGGGGGATACGGGGCAGTTACAAACGATACAATTAAAACTTCGGATATTAGTGCTATGAAAAAAAATAAATTTAACCTTCCGGGTGATGCATTTAAACTGCATTATGATGCTGTGGTTGTAGATTCTCACAACGATTTACTGTATCAGATAGTCAAGCGGAAAGCGGAATTTTCCGCAGAAGACGTAATAACGCAGTCAGGTTTGACACGATTAACAGGCGGCGGAATGAAGTTTCAGATTTTTGCATACTGGCCGCCGCAGGAGAACTTCAAAAATTCAAAAAAGTTTGTTCTGACCGAGAAAAAAATTCTTGACAGTCTTGCGGATGTATATAAGAACAAGTTCGAAATTGCAACGACTGCGGATGATATTTCGAAAATAATTTCGAAAGATAAATTAGCCGTTATGACGGGCATCGAAGGCGGTACCGCAATAGAGGGCTCACTTGAAAATATAGACGAGTTCTATTCGCTCGGCGTCAGGTACATCACGCTCACGTGGAATAATTCCAACGACATTGCAAGTTCGGCAAAGGATGAAGAATCGGGCAAGCGGGCAGGACTTACGGATTTCGGTAAGCAGGTTGTGAAAAGAATGAATGAACTCGGAATGATTGTGGACGTTTCGCATCTGGGGGAGAAAAGTTTCTGGGATGTGGTTGAAATATCGGATAAACCGATATTGGCGTCGCATTCGTGCTGCCGTTCACTTGTGCCGATAGCGAGGAATCTGTCCGATGAACAGATAAAGGCAATCGCAAAATCGGGCGGCGTGGTGATGATAAATTTTCACGCATCGTTTCTGATAAATAATGCAAAAGCAAAGCAGCCGGCTGCAAACAAGGTTTTCTCAAAGCAGCTGGATGAAATTTATGAAAAGTACGGGAATGACATCATTAAATACAACGAAGAGCGCTATGCGTTTCTTGAATCGCAGAAGCCGCCGAAAGGCGCGGCTACGCTTGACGATTTAATCGCACACATCGAACATGTGATAAATCTTGTCGGTGTTGATTATGTCGGACTCGGCTCGGATTATGACGGAGGCATTACTCCGCCGTTTGATTTGTATGACGCCACGTGTTATCCTTTCATCACAAAAAAACTTGCCGAAAAGGGGTATTCCGAAACTGACATAAGAAAAATTCTCGGACTGAATTTTCTGCGGGTACTGAATTCGGTATCAGCCGGCAGGAAATAATTATGCTTCCGATATTATTTGCTACTAACAACTAATTTTGTTATTTTTATACATAAAATTAAAACTGAAAATTATGGAAATCACATTAGAAGACAAGAAAAAAGTTATAGCAAAATTCGGAAATTACAAAGTAATCACTGACCAGCCGGTAGAAGCAGGCGGAGAAGCCACTGCACCGTCGCCGTTTGAAATGTTTCTCGTATCAATCGGCACCTGTGCAGGAATTTTTGTGAAGTCATTCTGCGACCAGAGGGGCATTCCCTCCAAAGACGTCAAAATAATAGAAACATTCAATTATAATCCTGAAACGCATTTAATCGGAAAAATCAAACTGGAAATACAGCTTCCGCCCGACTTTCCCGAAAAATATAAATCGGCTGTAATATCTTCCGCAAATCTCTGCACAGTGAAAAAGCATCTCGCATCTCCCCCCGAGATAGAAGTCACCGCCGACATAAAATAATAAATAATTTGTTTGTTTTTTGTAGAGACAAAGCATGCCTTGTCTCTCAATAAATTATTATTTATTCTGCTACCCAAAGTCTGTAAACATTGTAGGGGCGGGGCTCGCCCCCGCCCATTATAGCGCTTACGCTCAGGGCAGCGGCAAGCGCTACCCCTACTAAAAATGTAAATGGGGAGAACGGGAGAAAGAAAAATTCATTACATTGAAACTGAAATCTAAAGTTTGTATAATAATGATTATAATTATACTATGAAATATTTTATTTCAGTAATCATATTTTTTACATTTAATTCACTTTTTGCGTACAATGTTGAAGGCAGGCTGCTGAACGAGAGATATTTTCCTGTGCCGAATGTGCAGATAAGCATCTCTTCGGGAGGAACAGCTGTTACGGATGAAAAAGGAAATTTCAAACTTACGACAGGCAAACTTCCGTACAATCTTTTCATTCTGGATAATGACAATTCGCAGGGCGTGCTGTACACCGACCTGTCGAATCTTAATCCCGAACTGATTTTCTTCGGCTCAACTGCAGCGCGTTCTTCCAATAATGAATTCATAAAAGTATATTTTAATCCGGTTCCGCCGGGCTCATCGGCGATAATTAAATTTGTATCGGATGAAGTATCATACTGTTCCGATGTAACTGCGCTGCCGGGTGAGAAGTCGAAACCGCTTTCCATTGAATGGCCTGCAGGTTCGAATACGATAAACGGCAGGGTGATTTATCTTGAAAAAAATCAAACGAATTATACAAAGTATGCGGAAAAAGTGCTCACGGTTTCAAAAGATTTTTATCAGCAATCAATCAGTTTTGATTCGTCAACATTTTATTCAAAACCGCAGACAGGTACGCTGACTGTATATATGCCCGATGCATCGCTTGACAGGAAGGGCTTTTCCGTGTATGCGGATTTTCTTTCGCTGCACAGGAATGCCGAACTCACGCTGAATTCAACCGAAGGCGACATCAGATATACGAAAGTTTTAGTGCCGCAAACGCTGCCCCTGGGTTACCGCCTGAAGGTCAGCAGTTTCGGTTATCTGAAAAACGGTGCAGGCTATGAAACGGTGACATATTCATACCCGGGTTCAACTTTAAAACTTCAGGATGAAGAGCCGCCGGAGCTAACAGGTCCGCAGGATAAATATTATTTTGTAAATAAAAATACGCTGTTTTCATTTGAAAGGGGCTCCGGTTCGGGGATGTATGTTGTACATTTTCATTGTTACAATCCTGTCAGTGATTTATATTTGGCAATAAACAGCAGAGAACTGATTTCGCCGATGAAAAACTATCCTGATTTTTTTAAGGGTGTTGAATACAGCTGGCAGGTGGTGAAATACACGCCTTACATTTCGGTTGACGATTTTTCGAAGGCAAGGATTTTTTCGAATGACCTCGGATATAAATCGGTGCTGACGTCAGAGCTGCGAACTTTCAGAATCGTACCCTGATGTTTTTATAATTAAAAATTTTTTCTTATATTTACTTACAAATTAAAAATTAAAGTAATGAAAAAGTTATTAGTTCCAATATTCGCTTTGTTGGTGGTACTTTCATTTTCGGGATGTGCAGGACTTCAGAATGCAATTACAAATGCACAGAGACTCCAGTTTAAACTCGGAGGCATTTCAGCATTCACGTTAGCAGGTGTAGGGCTTTCGAATTATACTTCGCTGACAAACATAAATCCTCTTGATTTATTGACATTAACAAATTCATTTACAAAAGGACAGCTTCCGGTGAACTTTACGCTTGACCTGATTGCAAAAAATCCGAATGACGGAACGGGCGGCACAACCGAGTCATCCGCAATTATCAAACAAATTGACTGGCGTCTGCTGGTTGATGAGCAGGAAACTATCAACGGTGTTGTCGGAAATTCAATCACGATTCCGGGCGTCGGCCAGACGGCAACGATTCCTATTCAGATGTCATTTGATCTGATGCAGTTTTTCAAGAACGGACAGCTGAATAATCTGGTTAACCTTGCGATGGCTCTGGGCGGAAAAAATTCATCCGCATCGCGCCTCACATTGAAAATAAAACCGACGGTAAGCACTTTTCTCGGACCGATTTCTTATCCGGGAGAGATTAACGTAATTGACAAGGAATTCAGAGCACAATAGGCTTGATTCTTGTCTGCGATTTGAAAATTTTACTGCCCTTTGCGGGCAGTAAAATTTTTTTTGCCTTTTATTAGTTATCAATTATGAAAATATTTACGGATAAATTATACCTATGAACAAAATTATTTTTTACAACACGCTGACCAGAAAGAAAGAACAATTCGAACCCATCCACAAGGAAATGGCGTCGGTTTATTGCTGCGGTCCCACGGTTTATAACTTTGCACACATCGGAAATTTGCGCTCATATTTTTTTGAAGATATTCTCAAGCGCGTGCTGCAATTCAATGACTACGATGTAATTCATATAATGAATATTACGGACGTCGGGCATCTCGTTTCGGATTCGGATGAAGGCGAAGACAAAATGGAAAAAGGCGCCGAAAGGGAAGGCAAGTCGGTTTGGGATATTGCCGCATTTTACACCGAAGCATTTCAGAAAGATATTGAAGCGATGAACATACTGCCGCCTACTCACTGGTGCAAAGCAACGGATAATATTCAGGAGCAGATTGACCTGATAAAGTGCCTGGAAAATAAAGGTATGACGTACTTTACTTCAGACGGAGTTTACTATGACACTTCAAAATTCCCGGATTACGGAAAAATGGCGCTGCTAAATATAGAGGGACTTCAGGAAGGCAAGCGTGTGGAATTTACAGATGAAAAGAAAAATAAAACGGATTTTGCATTATGGAAATTTTCGCCGAAGAATCAGAAAAGGGCGATGGAATGGGACTCTCCGTGGGGCGTGGGATTTCCCGGCTGGCACGTTGAATGTTCCGCGATGAGTATGAAGTATTTAGGAAAAACATTTGACATACACTGCGGAGGCGTTGACCATATTCCGATTCATCATACAAATGAGATAGCGCAGTCCGAAGCATGCACCGGACAGAAGTTTGTAAATTACTGGCTGCACGGTGAATTTCTGATTGAAGAAAAAGGCAAGATGTCAAAATCCGCAGGGGAATTTCTCCGCCTGAAGACGCTTGTGGATAAAGGATATTCGCCTCTGGATTACAGATATTTTCTGCTGCTTACGCATTACAGAAAGAAAATAAAATTTTCATTCGACAACCTCGATGCCGCAAGAAACGGATACAACAACATGAAAACCAGAATTGCGGAAATTTATAAAGAAGCAGGAGGCATTCCCGTCAGTCCGCTTTATCAGGGCAGGCAATCCGAATACAAATATAAATTCACCGAAGCGGTGAATGATGACCTTAACGTTTCGGAAGGACTTGCGATTTTCTGGGAAGTGCTGAAGGATGATGAGCTTGAGGCAGGCGAAAAACTGAATCTCGCTTATGATTTTGACCAAGTGTTCGGACTCAACCTTATAGACGTGAAACCCGATGAAAAAGAAATTCCAACGGAAATTTCCGAACTCGCCGAAAAGAGAATTCAGGCAAAGAAGGAAAAGAATTTTTCACTGGCAGATGAACTTCGGGAAAAAATAAAGTCGTACGGATATGAAGTGCTCGATACAAAACTCGGTTACGAATTAAAAAAAATATAAATGAACCGTATTACAGAACTCTTTAAAATAAAATATCCCATCATACAGGCGGGGATGGTATGGTGCTCGGGATATAAACTTGCATCCGCAGTCAGCAACAGCGGCGGGCTCGGACTTCTGGGTGCGGGCTCAATGACCCCGGACCTGCTGGAGTATCATATAACCAAATGCAAAGAGGCAACCGGTAAACCTTTCGGTGTAAATCTGCCGCTGCTTTATTCACACACCGAAGAGCATCTTGAAATTATTCTGCGTACGGGTGTGAAAATTGTTTTTACATCTGCGGGCAATCCTGCAAAATACACTTCGCTTCTGAAAAAAAGCGGCATCACGGTTGTTCACGTGATTGCAAATAAAAAGTTCGCTCAGAAAGCTATGGATGCGGGAGTTGATGCACTGGTCGCCGAAGGATTTGAAGCGGGCGGACACGACGGGGTGGAAGAAACCACTACAATGGTTTTGATTCCGCTTATCAGGGAAATTGTCAATCTGCCGCTGCTTGCAGCAGGCGGCATATCATCAGGCAGGGCGATGCTTGCGGCTATGGCGTTAGGTGCGGACGGTGTTCAGATCGGTTCGCTTTTTGCTGCCTCTGAAGAATCATCGGCGCATATAAATTTCAAGAAAAAAATTATTGAATCCGGAGACGGCGAAACTGCACTCGTGCTGAAGAAACTCGTGCCCGTCAGAATGCTCAAAAATAAATTTTACGACAAGATTCAGCAGGCAGAAAGCCGCGGTGCAGAAAGGGATGAACTCTCGGTGCTGCTTGGCAGAGGCAGGTCCCGTTTGGGAATTTTTGAAGGAAATCTCGATGACGGGGAACTGGAAATAGGACAGGTATCGGCGCTTGTAAAGGATATAAAACCTGCATCGGAAATTATGAAAGATATTATTTCGGAATACAATTCAGTACGAATTAAAATATCAAACGAAGAAAATAAATTGTAAAAGTTTCTACGCAGATGCTATAATTATGCCACTCCTCCGGAGTTTAATAGCGAATATACTTTGATGCTACAATTATGTCACTCCTCCGGAGTGAAAATTCTTTATTGCGATGGGAAAAAGTTGTCCTCACCGCGTAGCGGTGAAATGTTTGTAGCACCCGGATGTATTTTTTTTATATACCCCGTAGGGGTTTGACGTTTTACTCATCTGAACGGCAATGAGAGAAATGGTTTATTCTTATTTATAGATTATAATCTTTCAGTTTTTTGGCGAGAGTCTTTCTGTTGATTTTCAGGATTTCGGCGGCTTTGAGTTTATTGCCGTTAGTTTTTTCAAGCACACGAATAATATATTTCATCTCAAGTTCATCAAGTGACACGTTATCGGTTTCCGATACTATGTCCATCATCTGAGCGGAATTATTCAGTCTCAGGCTGCTTTCGGTAATACGGTTTTCCTGTGAAACCAGCACTGCCTGTTCGAGAATATTTTCTAATTCGCGTATATTACCTTTAAAATTGTAATTGTTTATCTGATTCAGAGCCTCGGTTGATATAGTAATATTTTTGTTGAATTTTACAGACAGCCTTTTTAAATAATTAAAAACGAGAAGGGGAATGTCTTCCTTCCTTTCGCTAAGGGGCGGCAGGTTAATTGTTGTAGTTGCGATGCGGTAAAATAAATCTTCCCTGAATTTATTTTCTTTTATAAGGTCAAAAATATTTTTATTTGTAGCCGAAATAAGTCTCACATTCACTTTTGTCACCTTATCGCTTCCGAGAGGTTTGATTTCCCAGTTCTCAATCACGCGCAGCAGTTTTGCCTGAAGCATATACGGCATCTCGCCGATTTCATCAAGAAAAAGCGTTCCGTTATTTGCCTGCTCAAATACTCCCTTGTAATTATTAATTGCCCCTGTAAATGCGCCTTTGATATGGCCGAAAAGTTCGCTCTCAAGCAGGTTTTCTGGAATTGCGGAGCAGTTTATCGCTACAAAATTTTTGTCTTTGCGGTCGCTTTCCGAATGTATCGCCCTTGCAACAAGTTCCTTGCCCGTACCGCTTTGTCCCTGAATCAGCACATTCACATTCACTTTGCCGACATTTCTGATATACTCAAAAACTTCAATCATTTTCTTGCTCTTACCAATCATATTGTGAAACACATTCTCGTTTTCAATGATGTTTTTCAGGTTATAAATTTCATCCGACATTCTGATTTTTTCATCCGCCTTCTGCACTTTAATCAGAAATTCATCCATATTAAAAGGTTTATTCACATAGTCGAATGCACCGTTTTTCATCGAATCAACAGCTGATGTAATAGAGCCGTATCCCGTAATCATAATGAATAATGATTTTTCAGGAGTGATTTTCAGCAGGTCCATTCCCGAAAGTCCCGGCATCTGAAGGTCTGATATTATTATGTTATATTCTCCCGTGATTATTGCATCCTTTGCGAGTATACTGTCATTGAATTCCGTAACGCTGTAGCCCTTTTTATTAAGCACTTTCGCGAGTATCTGTGTCGAATTTATTTCGTCATCAACAATTAAAACCTTGAGCTTATTTGCTGCCATTAATGATTAAATTTTTATAAAAATAAAGTCTATATCATGGTAAGTATATAAATTATTATATTGAAAGTCAAAGCATTAAAAGTTAAATTTGTATAAATTAAATTCTTAGATGAAAAAGGAATATAAAGTTCTTTTTGTAACAAGTGAAGTGTTTCCGTATTCGAAAACCGGGGGGCTGGCAGATGTGTCAAACTCCCTGCCGCGTTCACTTAATGCATTAAAAAATGAAGTCAGAATAATTTCTCCGAAATATGGTCCGCTTGATGAAAGGCGTCTTCAGATACACGAAATAAAGCGTCTGAAAGACCTGAAGATGAACATGAATGGCGTGCAAAAGCGCTTCAGCATTAAATCTTCCTTCATTCACGGAAAAAATACGAAGGCTCAGATTTACCTTCTGGAGAATAATGATTTTTTTAAGAACAAAGGTATTTATTACAATCCAAGAACAAAAAAGGAATTTTCCAACAACGACGAGCGTTTCCTTTTCTTCTCGAAAACCGTTCTCGAAATTCTGGAAATTCTGCAATGGGAGCCCGATGTGATTCATTGCAACGACTGGCAAACGGCTCTGATACCCGCGCTTCTGAAAACGGTGTATAAGGATAATCCTCATATCAACCGCATCAAAACAGTTCTGACAATTCACAATCTTGCAAAACAGGGAATTTTCGGAAAGAATACATTCAAGATGACGGGACTGCCCGAAAGTGTTTTTGAAGAGCAGTCAAAAAACCAAAACGGAAAATTTAATTTTCTTAAAACAGGTTTATTGTATGCGGATAAAATCACAACCGTCAGTCCGACATTTGCAAAGGAAATTACAGCGGATAAGGAACTCAATAAAGGCATCGACGATGTGATTTCAAAGCGCAAAAAAGATTTTGTCGGTATTCTCAGCGGAATTGATTATATGCAATGGAGTCCGTCGGTTGATAAAATAATTGATTACAGATACACTCATCAGGAAATTCCGTTAAAGTATGAAAATAAACGCGAACTGCTGAACCGCTTCGGGCACGAATATAATGAAGATGTACCGCTAATCGGAATGATAACGCGCCTTGATGACCAGAAAGGATTTGACCTCGTGCTGGAGATACTTCCGAAACTGCTGAAAGAAAATGTAAAGATGATTATTCTCGGTCAGGGTGAAGAAACATATCAGAAAAGTCTGATGAAAGCCAAGAAGCAGTTTGAAAAAAATCTGATAGTGCACATCGGATTCAACGAAGACCTCGCGCACCAAATCGAAGCAGGCGCAGATATGCTTTTGATGCCGTCAAAATATGAACCTTGCGGATACAATCAGCTGTACAGTCTGAGTTACGGCACAGTACCGGTCGTTCGCAAAACGGGCGGTCTCGCAGACACGATAATTAACTATACAAAACCCGAAGGCACGGGATTTTTCTTTGAAAAATATGATGCAGGCGAATTTCTGAAAGCAATCAAAGCGGCGATAAATGTTTACAAAACGGATAAGCAGAAATGGTACACGCTGATGAGAAACGGCATGGCGCAGGACTATTCGTGGAAGTCATCCGCTCAGAAATATATGGACTTGTACAAAACAATTTCGGGTTAAAAGTATTCAAAATTGAAAGCAATATTTTTAGACAGGGACGGCACGATAAATGTAGATGTGAATTATCTTTGCCGCAAGTCTGATATTAAAATCATAGACGGCGCCAAAGAAGCGCTGAAAACTTTCAAAGACCTCGGCTTTCTTAACATCATAGTCACAAATCAGTCTGCGGTTGCCCGCGGTATGATTACACTTCAGCAGCTCGGGGAAATCCACAACGAATTCGATTT
>Ga0116171_10005305_pt1 | contig 11348 bp, 11 predicted proteins | sample AD_JPNHW2_MetaG_FD_89798 | JGI IMG/M metagenome (GOLD analysis project Ga0116171, IMG submission 89798) | Active sludge microbial communities of municipal wastewater-treating anaerobic digesters from Japan - AD_JPNHW2_MetaG | ecosystem: Engineered > Bioreactor > Anaerobic > Digestate | place...
ACTATCGTCGCCACAATCAGTTGCTGGGCTATCGGGCGTCGCGCAAAACTGGCAAACATATCGGATCCCCTAATTTTCATTTTAGTAGTTTTCGAAATCTATCATATCGCCCCGCCGCCCGGTACAATGCGCACCTCCCGCGCGCCTCCATAGTTAAATGGATATAACACGCCCCTCCTAAGGGCGAATTGGTGGTTCGATTCCACCTGGGGGCGCCAACGAATCTACCGAAGAAGTCCAAGGAAGTCCGACAGGAATTTTATAACCCAGCGTAAATGCTGGGTTTTTTGTTTAATTACCTTCCAAAGACATTCAATCGACCGCTACGATATTCCAAGCAGTTCCTATCGTTTTGTTGGTATATTTGTTGGTATCTAAAAGCCCATTCGCATACACCACGGCTAGATACCAACAAAGGCGACGTAACATGCTGACAGATAAAGAGATTTCCAGCTTAAAAGGCAGGGAAAAACCCTACCGAGTATCCGATGGGGAAGGCCTTTACCTTGAGGTCAAGACGGATGGCTCTAAGTACTGGCGTTTAGCGTACCGATACGCAGGCAAGCAGAAGACATTGGCTCTTGGCGTCTACCCGAAGGTAGGCGCTAAGAAAGCCCGTCAAGAAAAGGTAAACGCCAAGGCACTCCTCGAAAACAACATCGATCCCGGAATGCAACGCAAGGTCGAGAGACTGACCGCACACCTATCAGCAGCCAACACCTTCGAGGCAATCGCACGTGAGTGGCACGAAAAACGAGAGGATGGCTTGGCTGAAACCACTGCCAACAAAACCATCACGGCACTGGAGACACACGCCTTTCCACTGATCGGGGCTCTTCCAGTCAATAGCATCGAGCCTGCTCACATCCTCGCCGTCGTCACCAGCATCGACGCAAAAGGAAAAGGAGAAACCGCTCGCCGAGTTAGAGCCTGGATCGAAGCGGTTTTCCGCTACGCCATTGTGACTCAGCGCCTGAAAACCAATCCTGCATCCGAAATTCGTAGCGGAGAAGTACTCAAACCCAGCAAGGAAAAGCACCTTGAGAGCTTACCGATTGCACAGCTTCCAGTGTTTCTGCGCTCCCTTGATGACCCAGCCAAACGCGTCGACTACCGAACCCGCCTAGCGCTACGACTCCTCGCACTGACTTTCGTACGCCCTGGCGAACTGAACTGGGCAATGTGGAACGAATTCAACCTCAGCTCGAAAGAATGGCGGATTCCACCCGAGCGGGTTGAAGGTAAAGGTCGAGGCATGAAAATGCGAGAAGAACACATTGTTCCCCTTTCAGAACAAGCTGTCGCCACACTTGAAAAGCTTCGTCCTCTGACGGGCAGTTATCGTTTTCTATTTCCGTGCAAAGGCGATCCCACAAAAGGGATGAGCGAAAACACCCTTCGCATGGCGATCCAGAAAGGCCTCGGATTTCCTGTAACAGCCCATGGCTTCCGCGCCACTGCCACATCGGCCTTACTTGAACTGGGCTGGGATGCTCACATTATCGACAGGCAACTTGCTCATCGTGAACGGAAAAAAGTATTTGGTGCCTACTCCCACCAAGCTGAGTACATGGTTGAACGCCGAAACATGATGCAGGCTTGGGCAAACCACCTCGACAAGTTGGAGAAAGGCGCAGAGATCATTTCGTTTCAAGCTGCCTAGCCTAGCCCCATCACCAATAAACAGAGGAAACACGAGGACACCCACGTCAATACATGATCCAGGGAGAAAAGGTCTCCGTCCAACGAAAGAAGCATTCATCTGGTGATTTTTTACAGCCAGTTCACATGGTCTGAAGAACACACCACCTTTCACTCTGGAGACTGATCATGAATACCGCCTTTTCCCCGATTGCCAATCGCCACAACCCGAAAGCAGCCTACACCAAGATTCATGAGTGGGTGCTACGCTTTGGTTCTCCGACATTGCTGTCATCGAGTTGCGAAAACCCAATCCTGTTGAACTATCAGACCTTGGCGCAGAGCAATTGCTGGGTAACGATTAGCTATAACCGTCTATTTGGCTCGTTCTTCCTGAGTGCATCGAATGGGATTGCGACACCGGCAGCCAAGATGACGGAGCTCAAGCTGTTCCTGGATGCTGTGACGCTTCGCCGATTGCCACAACTGGAGCTCGATCCTTCAGACAATGCGCTCTGGACGATGGAGCAGATCGAGCTAACCGATACAGAACTACAAGAATCGGAGATCGCGGCGGCTTTCAATCGTGTTTGCAAGGTGATTGACGATAGCAGTGTGCCGATACTGTTGATGATTTACGGAGGCCTTACAGTAGAAGAGGCAATTTCTGCCTACGAGAAGGCCCGGGCAGTTTCATTGGCTGATTGGCGTAGCTCAATATCACCTTGGCCAAACCAAGACATTGAGCAGGTAATCTGCCACTGATTTCCCGTGCCAAACAGGAGGGCATTGGCTGCCCTCCTTGTTCATTTGACAGTCCGAGTATCGGCCTTTGCCGCCGTTAGCTGATCGGTCAATGTCGGTCAGCAGTCCAGCAGTAAGCTGCCGTTGGGGCCTTCATCATGGCGACAGGCAGCTTTCTCATTTAGCAACTACGTGCTCCCGACCCTTTGCAGCCGGTCAGCTTGCACCATAGCCGACATTCGGCCAAATCCAATTTATGCGAATTGGAAATCTATGAAGCGGCCGTTGGCGACCTCATTACGCCGGCCCAAAGAGGCCATTCCCATCCGAAGATGACTGGAATAGGAATTGAGATGAACCTACCTACGATAGGCCTGGGTAGGCCCACAGGTAGTAAGTCTTCTATGAAGTATGCTTGGTCGCGCCGTCAGATTCCTTCTGGCGGATTTTTTCGATGTTTTTCGTCCAATCATCCATCGCTGCCTGGTCGTCTAGCAAACGAGCCACTGTTTTCTCTGCCACTTCCTGCTTCGGTTGTCCGGAAAAAATGGTGGAACGGGATGGGTTATTCGACGTCTGTTGATTGTTCATTTGCTGCTCTCTCTAGGTGATGTTTGCCAACGACGCGCCACCAAAAGTGGCAGCCTTGTTCTTGCTTTGGCTATTATTTTTTCGGAAATTCTACCGGTCTCTCAGCCTTGGAGCCAATCCGTGGTTTCCACAGAACGCCTGCCATTCACAAATCTGGTGCAGCAAGGTAGAGCCGAATTATGGCTTTCGATAGACTCCGCTGCATCCTGACTCCACGCGCAGCACCATGGCCACCGAAGTTGAACTGAAACTCTACTGCTCCCCCGACGCTATCTCTCGCGTCGAGACTCACCCCCTCATCACCGCAGGTGTCGAAACCGGCCCTGCCAAACATCTTGAGAACACCTACTACGACACGCCCGACTTGGCGTTGCATCAAGAACGCATTGCGCTGCGTCTGCGCACGACGCCTACGGAACAACTGCAAACGGTCAAATGCGCCGCCAAATCCGTCGCTGGCCTATCCTCCCGCCCCGAGTGGGAAACCCCCTATACGGGCGCGTTTGATTTCAGCGCCGTCGATGCCCGCAAGGCTCGGGCCTTTTTGGAGGAGCAGCAGGCGAGTTTGGTTCCCGTTTTCACGACAGCGTTCGAGCGGCGAACCTGGCGCATCGATATTTCGAAGAAGATTGCTATCCTGGTCATGGTCGATACCGGGCAAGTTTCCTCAGGCGACCGCTCCTTGCCGATTTCAGAAGTGGAACTCGAACTGGCGCAGGGGAATCCGGAAGACCTGCTCGATTTTGCAACTGCCTTGGCCACCCACCTGCCTTTGGTCCCTCATGATGCCAGCAAGGCTGAACGCGGCTATCAGTTATTCCTGAACCAGGTTTCAGGCCCCCAGAAAGCCTCTCCCAGCCCGCTCGGCGCCAAGCAGAACTCGGCGGAAGCTTTCCAGTTTCTGGCCAGCCAAGGCATGCAGATGTGGCAAGCCAATCTTCTGGGCACCCTGACCTCGCCAGACCAGGAATTCGTGCATCAGTTTCGGGTTTCCCTGCGGCGTCTCAATAGCCTCATCAAGGTCTTCAAGCCGGCCTTGCCTGGACACTATCAGACGCAATGGACGAAACGCGTCAAAGCACTGTCACAAATCACCGGGGATGTCCGTGACCTGGACGTGATGCGTTCAGGCATCGTGGAACCGATGTTGCAGAGCGACGACCCGCAAATTTCCTGGCATGCCAAAGCCGCACTTGCCGCATTGGATGAGGCGAAGAGGGAAGCCGTCGCGCAGTTGGCAGAACTCCAGTATGGCGGCACCGTCCTTCTATTTGCACGCGACTTGCAAGACCTGGGTACCGATGATTTCCCGAAGAGCCTGCCCCGGTTCGCCGAAAAGCAACTCGCAGGCTTGCACCGCAATGCCGTCAAACGACTGACCAAGACGCTCAAAGCGCCAACGCCGGAGCGGGCCCATCGATTCCGCATCGCACTGAAGCATCTGCGCTACTCGTGCGAGTTTTTTGCGCCCCTGTTCGACAACGACGAGATGGTGGAATACGCCAAAGCGATTGCCGGCTTGCAGGACGCATTCGGATTCATCAACGACTTCCATGTGGCGCTCTCCAGACTGCAGGACTGGGTAGCGCAAGCGGCCATCACGCAAGAAACCCGCGATGCCGTTGCGGCATGGCATACCCCGCAGGCACAAGCGATGTTAGCCAATGCCCTGCATCTTGCCGAGTCAGTCATGAGCCGCTGTCAGCCTTGGTGTACCGAATGTGAGCGACGGGGCCTGAGCGAAATCCGGCGTCGCATGCAGCATGACATCAAGCTGCAAGTCGAATAAATGATTGAGTCGTCCGCCACGCAGCGCCCCGAATATCGCGCCCTGGATTTGCTGACAGCGCCAGTGTGGGTTATCGAGGGCCGAGAAAATGAAGTTGTTTTTGCAAACAAGGCTGCGGAACAGCTTTCCGCAAAGTCAGACCTGCACGAGCTGCGCCACGGCAGTCATTCCGCCTACGCCGAAGAACACCTTGCCGCTTATCTGCCGGCACTGCGCGCTTGTGAGCCCATCGTTGAAATCTGGACGCTGCATCGAAATGGAGAGGCTGTTCCGCTGAGTTGCCAATTGTCGTTGCTTGACCAGAGCCCGCAAAACGAGCAAATCCTCGTTGAAGGGATATTGGCTAGCTTGCCGTCCGCTTCTGTTTCTAGGCTTTCCGGGCTTGCTGAGCACGGTCTCTACGACCAGCTATTTCATTCGAATGGCGCGCCCATGCTCCTTATCGACCCGGCGGCTGATGGCCTCATCGTCGATGCTAACCTGGCGGCTTGCCGATTTTACGGCTACACCCGGGAAAGCTTTTGCCGCATACATACTTGGGAACTCAACGCGCTCGGTCGACAGGTCCTGCCCATCATGAGCGAAGTGGCCAAATTGCCGGGGGGGCACCGCCCCTTGAATTTCGTTCATTGCCTTGCGAATGGCAGCCTACGCGATGTTCAGACCTATGCCAGCCCTTTGGAGATGGACGGCAAGCGGCTTATGCTGTGCGTTGTTCACGATGTGACTGAGCAGAAACGCCTCAAGAATGAACTCGAGTTCGCGGCATCCCGCGACCCGTTGACCGGCCTGTGGAATCGCCGCCATTTTCTCGATTTGCTAGACAAGGCCCGGCAGCAGAAGCGCCGCAATGACGTGGACTACAGTCTCTTGATTCTGGATGCCGACCATTTCAAGAATATCAATGACCAGTTTGGTCACGACAAGGGTGATGAGGTGCTCGTCTTGTTGGCAAGAACCCTTGAAAACCGGGTTCGTGAGACTGACTCTGTGTGTCGCTGGGGCGGGGAGGAATTCATCATCCTGCTGCCGCAAACGGACATTAGCAACGCAGCTCATCTCGCAGAATGCTTAAGGGCTTTTGTTGCCGAGATACAGATTCCAGCATTACCTCACATTACGGTGAGCATTGGTGTCGCGCAGCATCAGCAAGAAGAGACGACCGAAAGTCTGCTCAAACGAGCGGATGCTGCGCTTTATACGGCCAAAGCCTCGGGGCGAAACAAAGTCGTCTGCTGACCTAACATCGGCAATCACTAGAGCGACTTTTTTACACAAAGTCGCCCCATTGAAGCAGAGGACTTATTTCTTCGGGCGCCCCGTCTTGATGCGTTCAACCAGGCCAATCGCCTTGACGAGTTCAGCATCATCCAGCTTGGCCAGCACCAGCACGGCTGCACGCAAAATTTCGCTCTTCTTCACCTCGACGCCAGCAGTCAGCGCACGTTGCTTGAGCGTGGCAAACAGGGCGTAGTCGGTTTCCGGAATGGTGAAGCTGTCGCGCACTAGCTTCGGCTTCTTCGGTGCTTGCTTCTTCACCTTGGGGGCTTTTTCTGCCTTTGGTGCTTCGGCTACTTTTTCCTTGGCGGCCGCGGAAACCTTCTTCACCGGCTTGGCCGGCGTCTTCGCTGCCGGAGTGGGAGCCGGCTTTTCAGCCACTTCCTTCTTGGCTGGCTTCGCGGCAACGACCTTTTTCTCGACCTTGGGCTTGGCAGTCACTTTTTTAACGGCAGCGGCCGTGGCAACTTGTTTCTTGGGCTCAGACGCCACAGTTTGGGCGGTTACCGGCTCACTCTTTTCCACGACAGGGGTAGCGACTTCGGCTGCTTTGACTTCGTCTTTCGCGGGCTGGACTGCGGCTTCCTTGCTCATTTTGCTCTCCTAAAGCGGCATCAAAGGTATAAACTATATAAACACTTTATACACTAAATGGAAGCAAAGCAATTCAGATGCGTAAAATCATGGTGGCCAATCCTAAAGGTGGGTGCGGCAAATCAACCCTGTCGGTTCATATCGCGAGCTGGTTTGCCCGGCACGATGAGATTGTCTATTTGGGAGACCTCGACCGGCAGCAATCCAGCCGGCATTGGCTGGAAGCTCGGCCTGAAAACCTCGCCACCATCAAGCACTGGGACATTTCCGCGGATGAATTCAAGCTGCCGCCCAAGCACTGCAACGTCGCCATACTGGATACGCCTGCAGGTTTGCATGGGAAACGTCTGAAAGAAGTCTTGAATGAGGTGGACAAGGTGGTTGTGCCGGTTTCCTCGTCGCGTTTCGATATGCTGGCCACCCGTGAGTTCTTTGAGGAACTTGCCGCAACCAAAGCCGTTCGCAAGGAGCGAGTGGATATTGGGGTGGTTGGGATGCGGGTTGATGTCCGCACCCATGCCTACGCTCAGTTGCTGGAATTCCTTAAAGAGTTTGACCTGCCTGTCGTGACATGCATTGCGCAATCGCAACGCTACCTGCAGGCAGCGGACACCGGGGTCACGATTTTTGACAATGATTTGAATTCGACGGCCGTGGACATCCAGTGGCGCCCGTTGTTGAATTGGCTGGTTAGCCGACACTGACCGTTCAGTTCGCCAGTATTACTTCAAAAATTATCAGGAGATAAAGCGTCATGATGCCCATCGAAATTTTCTCTCACAATACGGTAAGGATTGCGATTCAGGCGGGGCAGGCGCTGTTCCGGGAAGGCGACGAGGGCAACCAGATGTACGTCCTTGAAACCGGCACCGCTGAGGTCATTGTTCAGAACCGTGTCGTCGAAACGCTGGAGCATGGCAGCATCGTCGGCGAGATGGGCTTGGTGTCGCCTGGACCGCATTCGGCTAGCGTGATTGCCAAGACCGATTGTGAGTTCGTCGCTGTCGACGAAAAGCGTTTTCAGTTCCTGGTGCAACAAACGCCGTATTTCGCCATTCAAGTCATGCGACTGATGGCGGAGCGACTTCGGGCCACCAACAAGTTGCTGGTGGCTGCCGCAGCCTAGTTTCAGTTCTTCACCTGAGTGGCGGGAGGATAACACCGCCTTTCAGTGGCTGGCCGCCTTCTCCAGCAACCCCTTCTTGATGGCAATCGAGGTTGGCCCGTTAAAGCGGGACGGCAACTGCTTGGCCGTAAACCAGCGAAAGTCGCTGTGCTCGCGATTGAGGCGCGGTGAAAACTCCCGCTCGGCTTTAATCACGAAGTAATGCATATCCCGGTCATTCTGTCCTGAATTGAACCTTCGGGTGAGCGTATGCAGTTTGGCCAGGTGACGTGGCTTGATGCTCAAGCCAGCCTCTTCACCCAATTCACGAACCAGTGCCTCCCGAGGGCGCTCGCCGCTATCGATACGACCGCCAAACAGGTTCCATGCCCCGCTTTTGTTGACCTTGGAAGAGCGTTTCCCCATCAGAAATTTGCCGGTGGCCGCACAGTAAATGACGGCCCATGCTCCTGGTTGGCTGTATCCCTTGTCCATGTCAAATATTTGCGGCGACGGTTATCGATGAGTTGTTTTGAACAATGTAAACGATTTATACCGTTCCATTATTTCTTTTCGATGACAGCGCTATGAATTCCGTTGAGCTACGCCAGCGACCGTTTATTAGTGGCCCTCTCCCCCTGTCGTGAACGTCAAAGCTGGGCTAGATACCGGCCACTCAACTGGCTCCGAATATCTCTTGCTTATTCAAAATGGATAGCCACCTCGACCGGCGGCTTCTGGCCGGCAGCCCGCGTACACCCTGATGCCCAAAAGCGGCCGCACGGAAAATGTACTCGCACAGCCGCGACACACTGGCTAGATTTCAGTCTGCTCCGAAATCTCTAGGGCATCGTCCACCTCGATGCCGAGGTAGCGAACGGTGCTTTCCAGCTTGGAATGACCAAGTAGCAGCTGAACTGCCCGCAGGTTTTTCGTCCGCTTGTAGATCAAGGTCGCCTTCGTTCTCCGCATGGAATGCGTCCCGTAGGCAGATGAATCAAGACCGGCAGCTTCGGCCCAGTGATGCACTATCCGCGCATATTGGCGTGTCGAGACATGAGGCGATCTAGCCACCCTGCTCGGGAACAGGAACTGATCGCTTCGCAGATGCGATTTCTCCAGCCAGGCCGACACTGCTGCCCTCGTCGGTTCAGTCAGTTCGAACTGTACTGGCCGCTGCGTTTTTCGCTGAACCACCATGGCGCGGGATAGCACCTGGTTTCCGTGGGTAATGTCGCGCACCCGCAGGCTGACGAGATCGCAGCCCCGTAGCTTGCTGTCGATGGCCAGATTGAACATGGCAAGGTCGCGGACCGCATGGGCATTCTGGAGGAAGATGCGGATGGCCCAGATGTCCTTGGGCTTGAGCGGTGGCTTTTGGCCGACGAGCTTTCCCTTGTTCCAGGCTTCGCGTTTGTTGATGGTTTCCATCTGTGACTCCTTGGCTGTTGATCGGAGTCATATGTTCGGTCTGTGGGGGAATGGCTGCTGTGGGGCAGGATGGCTTACGCGGGCTGTCGGCCAACAGCCGACATAGCCCGAGTCGTTGATTCAAGTCTGCAAATCGCCAACAAGGAGCCGGTGGTATCAGGTGAGTCACTATTTTTACGTAGACTAAGAACAAATTTGTAGAAAACATTACTCTATTGTAGAGTGTATTCATGACTACATGGATTTCACTCATTACCAGCCTCCCCACGGAGAATGCGACTGCCCGCATGCGTGCTTGGCGTAGCCTCAAGGCGTCGGGCGCTGCGGTCCTCCGGGATGGCGTCTATCTGATGCCGGAACGGGAGGATTGCCAAAACACGCTGGATAGCGTGGCCACGGACGTTCGTGCAGCGGATGGAACAGCACTGGTCGTCCGCCTCGAAGAGCCAACCGATGGCAACTTTGTGGCGCTATTCGACCGCAGCGCTGATTTTGCTAGCTTGCTGAATGACATTTCAGCAGCCCGAAGCGCACTCAGTCCAGATACGGCCAACGAAGCCCTGAAGCAAGCGCGTAAGCTGCGCAAGGCGTTTGGCAATCTGGCAGCTATCGACTTCTTTCCTGGCGAAGCTCAGAAGCAGGCCGATGAGGCTCTGCGTGACCTCGAACAGCGAGCAGCTTGGGCCTTGTCACCCGATGAACCGCATCCGGTGAACGATGCCATCGCTCGCTTGCACATCCAGAACTACCAGGGGCGACTCTGGGCGACTCGTCGGCGTCCCTGGGTGGATAGGCTGGCCTGTGCCTGGTTGATTTATCGCTACATCGACCCGCAAGCCAAGTTGCTCTGGCTGGCAACGCCGGCTGACTGCCCGGCTGAGGCTTTGGGCTTCGATTTCGACGGCGCGACCTTCACCCATGTCGGTGCCCGGGTCAGCTTCGAAGTGCTGCTCGCCAGCTTCGGCCTGGAAACCCCCGCATTGCAACGCTTCGGTGCCCTGGTGCACTTCCTCGACGTAGGTGGCGTACAACCGCCAGAGGCCGTTGGCATCGAAAGCGCCCTGGCCGGCCTGCGCGACACCATCCTCGACGACGACCAACTTCTGGCTCTGGCCAGCAATATCTTTGACGGACTAATGGCCTCCTTTGAGAAAGGCCCGAAATCATGAATACAACCCTGACAGCAAAACCCGAATCACTCGATGAACAACCTGCCAAAGTCAGCTTCTGGCAGGCCTTTCTGTTCTGGTTAAAGCTCGGCTTCATCAGCTTTGGCGGCCCCGCCGGACAAATTGCCATCATGCATCAGGAATTGGTGGAGCGCCGGCGTTGGATTTCCGAACGCCGCTTCCTGCATGCCCTCAATTACTGCATGGTACTACCCGGTCCGGAGGCTCAGCAGTTGGCAACCTACATCGGCTGGCTGATGCATCGCACTTGGGGCGGCATCGTGGCTGGTGGACTCTTCGTGCTGCCCTCGTTGTTCATCCTGATTGGGCTGTCTTGGGTCTATATCGCCTTCGGTGATGTGCCGCTGGTCGCCGGCCTGTTCTATGGTATCAAACCGGCTGTAACCGCCATCGTCGTCCAGGCTGCCCACCGCATCGGCTCACGTGCACTGAAGAACAATGTGCTGTGGGCGGTTGCGGCAGCCTCCTTTGTCGCCATCTTCGCGCTCAATGTGCCGTTCCCGGCTATCGTGGCGGCGGCAGCAGCAATTGGCTACTTCGGCGGGCGCATTGCACCGGACAAGTTCAAGGCCGGTGGCGGACATGGCAAGGCAGAAAAGTCGTTTGGCCGAGCACTGATTGATGATGACACGCCGACCCCTGCGCATGCTCTGTTTGCCTGGAGCAGGCTGGTCAAAGTCGCACTCGTCGGCATGCTGCTGTGGCTGGTGCCGATGGGGATGCTGACCGCCCGTTACGGTTGGGACCATACCTTGACCCAGATGGGCTGGTTCTTCACCAAGGCCGCGCTGCTCACCTTTGGTGGTGCGTATGCCGTGCTGCCCTATGTCTATCAGGGCGCAGTCGGCGGCTATGGCTGGCTGACGCCGACCCAGATGATTGATGGGCTGGCACTGGGCGAAACGACCGTCCCGGCAATGCGTCCTAGCTGGGTTTTCGATTCCTGCAGTTCCTGGCGCAACTCCATGAAATTCGTGCAGCCGGC
>Ga0116171_10005307_pt1 | contig 11347 bp, 10 predicted proteins | sample AD_JPNHW2_MetaG_FD_89798 | JGI IMG/M metagenome (GOLD analysis project Ga0116171, IMG submission 89798) | Active sludge microbial communities of municipal wastewater-treating anaerobic digesters from Japan - AD_JPNHW2_MetaG | ecosystem: Engineered > Bioreactor > Anaerobic > Digestate | place...
ACAGGGATTCGAAAACGCTCACGCTTGCCTCCGGGTATTACTTAGCGCCTCTTCCGCCCGTCCGTCAAGTGAAACGCCGGACCCAGGCTTCCGGGCCTCGATGAGCGCGGCCAGTCCAGGGATATCCCGGCCCGGCCTAGTCCGCCTGGCGCTTCCGTCCCTGCGCGACGAGCTCCTCCATGTCCGACTCGAGGGCATCGAGGCAGGCCATGAGCTCGGACATGCGCTGCCCGACGAGGGCGGCCGCGCCATCGGGCCGGGAACGGGAATCCTCGATCCTCCGCATCGGTCCCTCGAGCGCATCCTCGAGCCCCGGCCCCCGAGGCGCGGGCTCGCCGCAATAGGGGCAGTAGGAGAAATCCGCGAGATTGAGCCGGCCGCAGCGCGGACAGAAATGCACGTTCATGGCATGGGCGCTAGAGGAGGCTCGCGGCGAGCTCCGCCAGCTCCGACCTCTCGCTCTTCTGGAGCGTCACGTGGCCATAGAGCGCCTGGCCCTTGAAGGCCTCGACGAGGTAGGAGAGGCCGTTCGAATTCGCGTCGAGGTACATGTTGTCGATCTGGTAGGGATCGCCCGTGAGCACCACCTTGGTGCCCTCGCCCGCGCGGGAGACGAGGGTCTTGATCTCGTGGGGGGTGAGGTTCTGCGCCTCGTCCACGATCATGTACTGGTTCGGGAGGGAACGGCCGCGGATGAAGGAGAGGGCCTCGATCTCGAGGAGGCGCTCCTTCACGAGCTGGTCCACGCCCTTCACGTTGGGCCGCTTGTAGACGCCGAGGATCTGCTCGAGGTTGTCGAAGAGGGGCTGCATCCAGTTGGCCATCTTCGCCGACTTCTCTCCCGGCATGAAGCCGATGTCCTTGCCCACGGGCACGACGGGGCGCGTCACGAGCATGCGCGAATAGGTCTTGTCCTCGACCACCTTGCGCAGGCCGGCGGCGATGGCGAGGAGGGTCTTGCCCGTGCCCGCCTTCCCGACGAGGGTGACGAGGCGGACCGAGTCGTCAAGTAGGAGCTCGAGGGCGACGCGCTGGCGCGCATTGAGCGGCGCGATGCCCGCCACATGTCCTTCCCAGGGCGGCAGGGCCCTGAGGGACAGGTCGCCCTCCGCCCGGCGGGCCAGGACCTCGCGGGCGCCTTGCCTGTCCCTGAGGAGGGCGTACTCGTTGGGGAGGAGCCGCTCCTTCCAGGGCAGCTCTCCCGTGGAAAGGAGCCGCGCCATGTTCTCGGAAGAGACGTCGATCTCGCGCAGGCCCTGGTAGAGCGTCGCGATGTCGACCTTCTGCTTCTCGTAATCGACGGCGCGGAGGCCCAGGGCGGTGGCCTTGACGCGGGCGTTGATGTCCTTGGAGACGAAGAAGACCATGCGTCCCTGGCTCTGGAGGGCATAGGCGCAGAGGATGATCTTGTTGTCGTTCTTGTCGAGGGAGATGGCCTCCGGCGTCGTGTCGGGGAGGAGGTAGGAGACGCGGAGGACAGAGCCGTTGTCGAGCCGGACGCCCTCGTGGAGGTTGCCCTTCTTGATGAGCGAATCAAGGAAGCGGATGGCCTCGCGGGCGCTCTTGCCGCGCTGGTCGGAATAGGTCTTGAGGTTGTCGAGCTCCTCGAGGACCGTCAGCGGGATGACGATCTCGTTGTCCCGGAAGGACATTATCGCCTCTGGGTAATGGATGAGGACGTTCGTATCGAGCACGAAGGATTTCACCGGTCTGGCTTCATCGGCCATGGATGCCTCCACTCCCCTCTATCGTGGGTCCTACTACCTACTATAGGGGAGAGCGGGCGAAATGGCAAAAGCGGAAAGGGCTCAGGACGCCTCGGCCACCCGGCCCTGCGTGAGGAAGCAACGGGCATCCTCGACGGTGTCGAAGATGGGGAAGAAGGACATGAAACCCAGTATGTCGAAGACGCCCGCGACGACATCCTGCATGCCGGCAAGGGCTATTTCTCCGCCAGCCCGCTGGCAGGCGTTCCTGAAGCAGATGAAGCTGTAGATGCCCGTGGAGCTCGCATAGGCGAGGGCGCGCATGTCGAAAAGGAGGCGGGTGAAGCCCGCGTCGAAGGCCTTCTGCATGCGCTGCTGGATGTGGATCGAATTGTATGTATCTATATAGCCAGACAGCCCGACGATGAGGCCGCCGTCCACGCCTTCCATCCTTTCGAGCGCGATGAAGAGTTTTTCGTCGGTATCGCTGTCAAAACAGGGCACTATGTCGTTATTATTCATACTGGTCTCCGGGAGAGTACTATACTCCCGAATCCCGACAGAGGCCAGACGAATTCCGCAACCTGCGAGCCCCCCGGATTGTCTTAATGCAGGATGCCCAGGCATCCGTCAAGGAGAGACTGAAAGCACATGAGAATACTCTTTGCGAGCGACCTCCATGCGCTCCGCCCCGCCTTCGAGCTCTATGCCGAGGCCCTCGCCATGGGGCACTACGACCTCGGCATCCTTGGGGGCGACCTGCTCGACGACTTCTGGCTGCCCGAGGTGAAGGCCGCGCCCCTTCCCGACCCTCCGCCATCGCCCCCGCGCGACAGCCATCCCCTGATCTCGGAAACTCCCGAGGGAGCGGACGACCTCGCGGGGCTGAAGTCCCTCGAGCTCGAGATGAAACGGATCCTGGCCGACGCGGGCAAGCCCATACTCCTCGTCGCGGGCAACCACGACCTCACCTCCTGGGAAGATTTCGAGACGGTCAGGAACATCCATGGGAAGCGGGTGGAGCTGGGCGGCTGGTCCTTCGTCGGCTACCGCTGGACCAAGGTAGAGAAGAGCGAGGCGGAACAGGCCGCCGACCTCAAGGCGCTCGACCCCCTCGTGGACAGGAGGACCGTACTCCTCACCCATGAACCGCCCTTCGGCAGGCTCGACACCAACGGCTACGACGGCATCCATTGGGGCGGCAGGGCCCTGGCCCGCTTCATCGTACGGAAGAGGCCGGCCTACCACCTCTTCGGCCACGTGCACGAGGCGGCGGGCATCAGGATCAGGGCGGTCAACGGAGGTTATCCGAACTCGAGGGCCTTCTATGCCATAGACCTCGACGAGGGCAAGGCCATGGCCATTCCCGCAGAGGGCAGTGCCGACTACGGCAGCGCCGACTACGGCAGTGCCGACTTCGGGGCCGAGGCCAGCGGCGTCCAGGCCGGGGCCGGTATCGCGTCCGGCTCGGCGCCGGCGGACAAGGACTGACGCCGGGCCGGCCTCGCGGCAGACAGCGTCTTAAGGACAATCCGGAAGGGCCCCGCTCGATGGCGGGGCCCTTCCTTTTCTCCCGTCCCTGCCTTGCCCGTCGCGGCTACTGTCTCTGGGCCCGGGGCTTGAGGAAGCCGAAGAAGGAGCCCGTGAGGCCCCCGAGCACATGGGCGAACTGGGAGATGTTGTCCCTGTTCGCGAGCGCGCTCCAGACCTCCTTGCCGAGGTAGAGGACCATGATGAGGATGAAGGTGAGGGGGATCTCGCCCTTGTTGAAGTTGGTGAAAGAGGCGAGGAGTATCATCATGAAGACGATGCCGCTCGCCCCGAGGAGGATGGTCGAGGGGAAGAGGATGACGTTGAGGACTCCCGTCACGAGGGCGGTGGCGCCCATCATGAGGAGGAGGGCGAGCGATCCGTAGCTCGCCTCGAGGATGGGGCCAAGGAGGAGGATGAAGCTGAAATTCGAGAGGAAGTGCTCGATGTCGGCATGCCCGAGGACATGGGTAAAGAGCTTCACGTAATCCTGGGCCTGGTTGGCGTGGAAGGGGGCGGGGGTGGAGAACCAGCCCTGCGTGAGGCCCGGCACCAGGGTGCCCGAGAGGAGGAGGACTATACCCGACAGGAAGGTAAAGGTCAGGGTGGTCGGCGCGTTGTACTTGATCTTCATCTGGCAAGGCTCCTTGCTGTTTGTACAAAGGATAGCCCCGCCGCGCCCGAGTGAAAAGAGGGCCTAGAGGTCGAGGGCGATTCCCACGGGGCAGTGGTCCGAACCGAGGACCTCGGGACGGATGGTCGCGGCCTTGACTGCGGGCATGAAGCCCTCGTCCACGCAGTGGTAGTCGAGGCGCCAGCCCACGTTACGCTCGCGGGCTCCTTTTACGCGGTAGGTCCACCAGGTGTACTTGCCCGGTTCGGGACAGAGGCGGCGGAAGGAGTCCGCATACCCCGAGCCCACCCACTTGTCGAACCAGGCCCGCTCACCAGGGAGATAGCCAGGGTTGCCCTCGTTCGAGTCGGGGTTCGCGAGGTCGATGGCCTCGTGGGCGATGTTGTAGTCGCCGGCCACGACGACATGCTTGCCCGAGGCCACGATCCTGTCGCATTCCGCGAGCACGGCGTCGCAGAAACGGAGCTTGTAGTCGAGGCGGGCGCCTGCTTCCTGGCTGTTGGGGAAGTAGGCGGATACGAGGACGAAGGGGCCGAAGTCCGCCAGGAGGGCCCTACCCTCCTCGTCGAACTCGCCGACGCCGAGGGGCCGCACCGAGAGGGGCTCCTTCCGGGAATAGATGGCCACGCCTGAATAGCCGCGACGCTTCGCGTCCGCGAAATACGAGCGATAGGCGCCACCCTTGCCGTCCGCGGGGGCAAGGAAGTCCTTGGGGAGCTGGGCCACCTGGGCCTTGGTCTCCTGGAGGCAGAGGACGTCGGGGCCATCCTTCGCGAGGAAGTCGAAGAGCCCCTTGCCTGCGCAAGCCCTGATGCCGTTGACGTTCCAAGAGAGGATGTTGAACACGGGCCCTCCAAGCCGGCAGGCGCCGGATTATGGCGATTCCTGGACCTGGAGGTCCACCGAAAGGACTATCCGGTAGGTCTTTCCGCGGTAGGCGGTGAACTTGCGCGTGACGACGTAGTCGCCTATCCGGCAGGTCACGAGGTGGTCGCCGATCTCGACCGCCAGGGCAGTCTTGCCGTCGCCGCTCACCTTCTTGCCGTCGAGGGTGATCTGCGCCGAATCGGGCGCCTCGATGACGACCAGCGGACTCGTGTCCTGGAGGTCGACCGAGAGCTCGAGGGTGCGGCCCGGCTCTATGGTGAAGGTCCTCGACTCGTCGCGGTACTGGTCGGAACTCACCCTGAGGTAGTGTGTACCGGCCTTGAGGACAAGGGCTTCCTTCCCATCGACATAATGCCCGTCGGGGAGGCGCCTGTCGTCCACGCTAACCGCGATGCCTGTCCTGTCGCCGCCCTCGGGAAGGCGGAGGGTGAGGCGGATGGCGCCCTCGTCGGTCAGGATGGGCCGGATGCGCACCTGGAACTGGGCATTCTCGAGCTCGGGCGGAAGTCCCTTGGCGATGGGATAGAGCTTGAAGATGAAGGGGAAGTCGCCTGTCTCGGCTATCGTGGGAATGACGGCCGCGTAGGGCCCGCTCTTGAGCGAGTGGTCCTTCCGCATGGGCACCTGGACGACGAGGCTGGCACGGGCAGGCAGGGGCTGGGTGACGAGGCGCTCCGCGTCATAGCCGTAGCGCGACTTTTCGGGCGTGGGATCCACGCGGCGCCACAGCTCCCAGGCGAAGGCGCCCGGCATGGCGATGGCCGCCTGGGGCAGCTTGACCTCTATCTCGAAGCCCTGGATGAAGGAGTTGTCTCGGGGCAGCGAGACGGCCACTGCCTCGTTGTAGGCTATGGAAATCCTCGTGCCGTCGGGGTTCTCCGGGGAAAGGGCGACTGTCCCCGCGATGATGGTGCGGAGTTCCTCTCCTGAGGCGAAAAAGCCGGCCCCGGCCAGAAGGAGGGCGGCAAGAGTTGCGCGGACTACGGTTGCTCGGACCCGGACTTTCATCGCTTTGCCTTTGGTATGAGAGCCGCGGGATCCTGGGCCGCGCCATGGTTCCTCACCTCGAAATGGAGATGGGGTCCCGTGGACTGTCCCGTCGATCCCACGCGTCCAATAATCATACCCGAATCCACCTTGTCGTTCAACCGCACAAGCCTCTGCGAAAGATGGCCGTAGACGGTTTCCCAGCCCCCCGCGTGGGAAAGGATGATGTATTCGCCGAGGATGGCATCGGTTCCGGAAAAGGTCACGACGCCATCGCAGGCCGCAAGGACCTCGGTTCCGGACGGCGCGGCGAGGTCGATGCCATGGTGGACCCCGGCATGGCCGGTTACGGGATTGATGCGGGCGCCGAAGCCGCTCGTCACCCTCCCGGAAGGCAGGGGGAAGCGGAAAAGGTAGCCGAGGAAGAGGGCCCTTTCCTCGGGATTGAAGCGCTCCCCGCGGTAGAAACGCCAGGCCACAGGACCCGAGGGACCGGGAAGGCTGAGGCGCTCGCCTTCCGTCCCCGCCCGGTAGGAAAGGAGGTAATCGAGGTCCCCCGAGGGGCTCTCGCTCACGAAGACGCCCGGCGCCGAGGGCACGAGGATCCGCTCGCCCGCTGCGATGGGGCGGATCCTTTCCATTCGGTTGAGTGTGGCCAGGGCGTCGTAGGGCAGGTTGAGCCTGGCGGCGAGCGAAAAGAGGTCGATGTCCTCCCTGGGCGTGTACTGGTAAAGGACGAGGGCAGGCCCTTCCTTGCCGGTGACGATGGCCGAATAGGAAGCCTCGAGCTGTTCCTGCTGCTGGCGGTAGATGGCGTCCTCGGGGCCGAGGTTGCCAAGAAGCGGATAGGACTGGGGCGCGGCATGGCACAGGAAGGGCGCAAGAGACAGGCCCAGGGCCAGCAGGGCCCGGCGCGGCGTCCTGAAGCGCCGGGAGACTTCCGGGCGACGGGAAAGGATCATGGCCTCGGGTCCATTACCCTCGCCCCCCGGCGCGGCGTCCGGCGGGAGAGGAAGCGGCGGACCAGCTTCCAGGACAAGAAGGCAAGGAGGACGGCCCCGACGAGGGCGGAATACAGGATCCTGTTCGTGGCGGCGAGCTTCCAGAGCGGCCAGACCATGATGGCTGCGGCGCTCGCGATGAGGGCGCCGCCCGCCACGAAGATGGCCGCTTCGCGCAGACAGGAGAGGCGATCGCCCCTTGCCGGCCTGACGCGCCTCGCGCCCGGCTTTCCCGCCCTTGGGCGGGAAAGCGCTGCATCTGGAATCATTGTCCCAAGCTAGACGAGGCACCGGTGAAGGTCAAGGGGAAAGACGGTCGGCGCCATCCTTGCCGGACTCGGGAGTGAGGACGGAGTCGGCCAGTTCCTTGAGGTTCGGATCGAGTTCCACGGAAAGGCGCTCGCCTTCCCTGTCCACCTGCCAGAGGCCGTCCCGCCATACGATCGGCCCTTCGCATTCCTCGTCGTCCGTTTCGGGCCGGGAACCGACCTGAGGAGGAGGAGGAGGAGGAGTCATCGCCGCGGCATCCTGTCCGCCATCGTCCTCGGCGGCGGGAAGGTCGCCCATGACGATCCTGGACGTGAAGATCGTGGCTCCGGCATAGTGGTCGGGGGAGAAGTAGACAAAACGGTCGCCGCTTATGGGCTCGGCATCGACAGGTTCCTCCTCGACGGAGATCGAGGGTTCGAAGACCGGCAAGGCCTCGAGCTTGTCGATCTGCTCGTCCGAGACGAGGGGGAGCTCGACCGGTGCCTCGGTCCCGGGCCCAAGGGGCAAGGCTCCGGCAGCCTCAGCTTCAGGAGGAGGTTCGAGGGACCTGGTGGCGTCGATCTCGGCCGCGCCGGCAGGCCCGCCTTCCCAGGATGAGAGCTCGGAGAGGTCGAGGGAGCCCAGGCTTATCTGGAAGTCCTCTCCAGGACCGAACTCCGCCCCTGCCTCGAGGGGCTCGATGGGCTCGAGGGTCTCTATGATCTCGTTGTCCGCGCCTTCCTCGATATTGCGTACGGCCGCGCCTTCGGGCACCAGCTCGGGAAGCTCGTCGAGGGGCAGGGCTTCGGAGATCTCTTCGGCTTCCGCGACTTCCTCGGCGCCTCCGCCTTCCCTGCCGGGCTTCTCCCTGGCCATGGTTTCGTCGGCGGTCCCGACTTCCTCCATATCGACAGGCGCCGATCCGTAGGGAGCGGCGAAATCGGCAGGGCTAGCGAAGTCGAGATCTTCGGCGATCCCTCCCTCGTCGATCTCGATGAAGCCTATGATATCGGAGATATCCGCCTCGTCGGCCAGCTCCAGGCCGCTCGACTCGGGGATGAGGGGGATGTCGTCGGTGTCGCTCGCGAGTGCGAGGGCCTGTGCGGCCATCGAGCGGAGATCGCCGTAGGCGGCCTCGCCCTCGAGGGGCTCGAGGTCGCTGACGGGCTCCGCCTCCGCGACTTCGGCTTCTTCCACCGCTTCGGCTTCTTCGACAGCCTCGGCTTCTTCGACTGCCTCGGCTTCTTCGACTGCCTCGGCTTCTTCGACTGCCTCGACCGCTTCTCCGGTTTCGGCTTCGACGAGCTCCTCGACGGCCTCGGGGGTTTCCTTAACGGCCGCGATCTCTTCTGCCGCCTCCGCTTCTTTTTCGGTTCCGGCTTCCGCGGCTGCCTCAACGGCTTCGAGCTCTTCGACAACCTCGGCTTCTTCGATCGCCTCGGCCTCGGCTGCCTCTTCGGCGGCCGCGAGCCCTTCTACCGATTCCGCTTCTTCTACGGTCTCGGCTTCCGCGACTTCCTCTACGGCCTCGACCATCTCTGGCGCCTGCGACGCCAGAGAGCGCAAGGAAGTTGCCTGTACTTCCTCGCTTTCGGCGAAGGGCGCTTCGACGGCTTCCACTTCTTCTACGGCTTCGGCTTCTTCTACGGCTTCGGCCTCTTCTACGGCTTCGGCCTCTTCTACAGCTTCGGCTTCTTCTACGATCCCGGCTTCTTCTACGGCCTCGGCCTCGGCGACTTCTTCGGCGGCAGTGATCTCTTCCACCGCCTCTGCTTCCTCTACGGCCTCTGCCTCCGCGATTTCCTCGACAGCCTCGGCCCCCGCTGGGGCCTGCGGCGCCAGAGAGCGCAAGGGAATCGACGGTGATTCCGCGCCTTCGGCGAAAGGCGCTTCGACGGCTTCGACTTCTCCTGCAACCTCGGCCTCTTCTACGGCTTCGGCCTCTTCAACGGCCTCTGCTTCGCCGAGCTCCTCGAGTTCCTCAAGCTCCTCGACTTCCGCCGCGGCCTTGGGTTGGGCTGCGAGGCGGGGAGGAAGGGAAGGCTGTCGCGCGACAGGCCTGGCGGCGGGACGCGGAGCAGGAGTCCGGACTTCGACGACCTGGGGAGGAAGGACGAAGTTGCCCTTCTTGATGGCCTCGGCGATGAGGCGCTCTACTTCCTTGACGCTTACACCCGAGGGGAGGGCTTCGGCCTCCGCCTTCTTGCCGAGGACTGCGAGGATCTCGTCCCAGCTCTTGTCGATGAGCTCGTCGACCTCGGTGTCGGCTGCGCGGCGCTTCAGTCCCATGCTGCGCTTGAACTCGTCCTTGACCTCGCCCCGGCGCGCCTCGAGCTCCCGGCTCCAGCGCTCGAAATCGATGTCGGCCTTGTTGGAGAGGTAACCCTCGAGGAGGTTGATCTGGAAGCGCTTGATGCGGTCCGAGAGGACCGTCATCTTGTCCTGCCTGAGATTGAGGATGAGGAAGACAAGGAGGTAGGCGGTCACGAAGAAGGAGCCGAGGAGGAGCCACTTCATCGAGGCGGGAAAGGCGAAGGAAGATGACGGCACGACGTAGCCGAGGCCTCCCGCACGCTCGGTGGCCCTCGAGAAGAGGACGAGGGAGGGCGAGGTCTCGGTCGCCTCGGTGATGGTCAGGGGGCTGGAGGAAAGGCCGTCGCGCCAGATCTCGGCCACATGGGCGGCCAGGACCTCGCTGCCGACCTGGGGGACCTTGAGGATGACCCCCTTGTCGCCGGCCAGGACAGCCTGCTCGCCCACCGACATCTGGCCGGAACGGAGGAGGTGGGACACGAGTCCGTTCTGGGAGACGTAGAAGAGGGCGCTTCCTCTATAGACGCCGAAGCTGTCCTTGAAGGGCAGGCTGTAGATGAAGCGGTTCGCCGCAGGATCGAGGATGATACGGCCGTCCGAGTTCTCGGGCGCGGCAAGCTCCTCGAAGGGCCTGTCCGCGGAGTCTCCATAGTTCCTGTAGATGGTCTCCGTCTGGCTTTGCTTCTGTATGTCCTGGGGGAAGGTGCTGAAATGGATGCGTTTCCCCGCCGAGTCAACGAGGCGGAGGCCGGCAAGGCCCGTCGTCTCGGTCTGGAGCTTGCCGAAGGCGTTGGCTCGGTTGAAGGCGTCCTCCGCGCCCATGTTGGGGAGGAAGCTCCGCATGACCGCATCGGTGCCCAGGACGGCCTTGAAGCGCTCGAGGTTGAGGCTGTGGTAGCTGTCCGAAGCCTTCACGGCCTCGCCGAGGCTCTTTTCGTAGGAGCGGGAGATGGTCGGGTTGTAGAAACGGGACTCGACGAGGTCGAAGAGGCCCGAGAAGGCAGCGACGGCAAAGGCGGCGAACAGCAGCACCGCAAAGAGGAGACTGAGGCTTGCCTTCTGGCCGACGGTCATCGATCTGACGGTCATTCCCCTCCCGCTGGTCCTTTCGCGCTCCCGCGCCCGAAGTTCACGACTACCCCGGCCGCCCGCGGGCGGCCCTGCAAAGGGTCTTCCCTTCTATGATCGGAGGGCCGGGGCCGCCTCTGGAGCCCAAAGCGCTCCGGCCTCATCGCTTGTAGAAGGATGGTCCAGTGAATATACTCGACCGGACAGAACACGCCAAGGAGCCATGATGAGCATACGAGACTTCAGCCTGAAAACCAAGGTTCTGGCCTCCACGGTGGCCGGCATAGCAGTGGTCGCCGTCATCATCGTTTCCTTATATATGAACGACATGCGGGAAATGGCGCAGGAAGCCGTCCTCGAGAAGAGCAGGGCAGTCGTCCTGACCGCCGAGGCCACGCGGAACGCCATGGCCGACCGCCTGCAGTCGGGCGTCATCACCGACCTCCGTGTCCTCGCCGAGACCGCCGACCGGGACACCCTCCTCAAGGCCGTGCCCATCATCACCGCCATCGAGGTCGCGTCCAAGAACGCGGCCGCCAACCACTACGAGTTCCGCGTTCCCAAGATATCCCCGCGCAACCCCGCCAACGAGCCCCAGGGCGTGGAACTCGAGGTGCTCCGCGAGCTCGAGAGCGGGACCAAGGACGAGATCGTCATCTACGAGAAGGGCCAGATCCGCTACTTCAGGCCCATAGTCCTGAGCGCCGACTGCCTTGTCTGCCATGGAGACCCGGCGGGCAAGACCGATCCTGTCGGTGGCACGATGGAAGGCTGGAAGGCCGGCGAGGTCCATGGAGCCTTCGAGATCATCAGCTCGCTCAAGGCGGCCGAGGAGAACAGCGCCAGGACCCGCCTCAACATCATAGGCTTCATGGCCGCCGTGATGCTCGTCCTCGGCGTGGGGCTCTACTTCATCATCCGGGCGGTGCTCAGGCCCCTCGGGCACTATGTCCAGACCTTCCAGCAGGCCT
>Ga0116171_10005309_pt1 | contig 11345 bp, 8 predicted proteins | sample AD_JPNHW2_MetaG_FD_89798 | JGI IMG/M metagenome (GOLD analysis project Ga0116171, IMG submission 89798) | Active sludge microbial communities of municipal wastewater-treating anaerobic digesters from Japan - AD_JPNHW2_MetaG | ecosystem: Engineered > Bioreactor > Anaerobic > Digestate | place...
GCCTGTACGTTTCTTGATCCTGTGCTGCTGATGCGTTCAAGTATGGGGAGTCCGAATGCGGCGGTTTTACCTGTTCCTGTTTGAGCCTGTCCAACTATATCTACTTCTTCCTTAAGCAGTATCGGAATAATTTTTTCCTGAATTTCCGTAGGTTCTTCAAAACCTTTTTTTTTCAGTTCTTTGAGTATTTCATCTGAGAGTCCGAGTTCTTTAAATTTTTCTAAATTCATCTATTCTTCCTGTTTTATTATATAGCCATCAGAATATACAGGCGTTAAAATACAATAAGTTTTTAATATTAAAAAAAGTGTATTATATTGTTTATAATAATGAATTTAAGAGGGAAATACTATAAAAAAAGATTTTTTTGATATATCAAAGAGGTAATCCATTTGGATTTCCGGTGAGTATCTCTCACCGGAATAACATTTAGATTAAAAACTGAAGAATGTGCTGATATAGTAAGTAATCATCGCCATAGTTGCGGCCGCTGGAATTGTAATAATCCACGCCCAGACAATTTTGCCTGCAACACCCCATTTAACAGCCGATAGGCGTTTAAGTGAACCTACACCAACTATTGATCCGGTAATAGTATGAGTTGTACTTACCGGGATACCTAAAAATGATGCAAAATAGAGAGAAATGGCAGCTCCTGTTTCTGCACAGAAACCGTCAACAGGCCTTAGCTTTGTAATTTTGTTACCCATAGTTTTTACTATTCGCCAGCCGCCCATAAGTGTTCCGGTAGAAAGCGCCATCTGGCAGGCGATTATAACCCAGAAAGGAACATGGAATGTGGGTCCGATAAGTCCCTGGCTGAAAAGAAGTCCGGCTATTATTCCCATGGTTTTCTGAGCGTCATTCCCTCCATGGCCTAAACTGTATGCGGCGGCCGAGATAAGCTGTCCTTTACGGAAAAAAGAATCAACATTTCGCGGAGTACTGTCTTTAAAAATTCTGTAAACGATTATACCCAGTATTGATCCAAGAAGCATTCCAAGCAGGGGAGACACAACAATGAATGCAAGAATTTTGAAAAGGCCAGCCGGCACTACGGCACCTAATCCCCCCTTTACAATCGCAGAACCAACCAGGCCGCCCATAAGCGCATGGGATGAGCTGGTTGGGAGACCAAACCACCATGTGATCAGATTCCATGCGCATGCACCAACCAGGGTGGCGAAAATTATATGTGTGTCCATAACTCCGGGCTGTATTATACCTTTTCCTATAGTTCCGGCAACATGAAGCCCGAAAATAAGGAATGCTATAAAGCTGAAAGAAGCAGCCCATAAAACTGCAAGATTAGGTGATAAAACTCTTGTAGCTACAACTGTTGCAATTGAATTTGCCGCGTCATGAAATCCGTTAAGAAAATCAAAAAACAGTGCAAGTGCTATGAGTAATATTATTGCTGTAGTCAAAATTTACCTCCATAAAAAAATTAACATCAGCCCTGTTTTACTGTAATAGAATAAATAGTTTTTCCGACATAATCACATATATCGATTGTGTTTTCAGCAGTTTCATAAATTTCTTTCCATTTAAGAACATGGATAGGATCTGTATTTTTATCAAACAGGTCTCCAATAGCGGTATCTCTAAGCTGATCGCCAAGATTTTCAAGCCTGTTTACATCGCTGCAATAAATCTGGACACGGGAATAGTTCTTGGCATTATCCAGGCATTTTAATGCGTCACCCAGTGAAAGTGCCGATTGTTCAATAAGAACTGCAAACTGTTTTAATATCGCGTCAGGTTTTGTCAGTTTGTAAAGTCTCATTCTTTTTGTAATAGCATTGATTGAATCAACTACATTATCGATTGCATTTGAAAGCTCGTAAATATCCTCTCTGTCAAAAGGAGTTATGAAAGTTTTATTAAGCATAACAGATACTTCTCTTGTTATAATGTCACCTTCATGTTCGATCCTGTGCATTGTCGCGACAGTATCTTCATTGAAATTTCCTGTTGTGACAAGTTCATTAAAAAATTTTGCTGCAGTAAGCATGTTGTCGCCCTGCTGATTGAATAGCGTGAAGAACTTCATTTCTTTGTGAATAAGCATTTTATTACTCCTTTAAGGGGGTTTATGAGCTGTTTTTTTAATTACTGGGCCTGGTTAAATTTATTTTTTAAAAAATATTTATAAAGAATATATACTGTAAATATAAGGAATAGAATCAGAAAGAAAACAGATAAATCTTTATAATATTTTTTAAGTAATTCCTGCTGAGTGTATAGAAAATAACCAAGTGCTGCAAGTATACTGTTCCAGATTGCTGAACCGGCAGCAGTATAAAAAACAAAATCTGCAAGATTCATCCGGGCAACACCGGCCGGGATTGAAATAAGGTGTCGTACTCCAGGGACAAGCCTTCCTATGAATGTTGAGCTTTTGCCGTATTTGATAAAAAAAGATTCTGATTTCTCCATATGTTCTCTGTTTATGAGCATCATATGGGCTAATTTTGTGTCTACAAGTGAATAAATGATTTTTCGTCCTAAATATTTCGCAAGGAAGTAGTTAATAAGGGCACCGGACACGCATCCGAGTGTAGAAAAAGCAATAAGCAGGAAAATGTTCATTTCGCCCTGTGCCGCTTTCCATGCAGCCGGAGGGATTACAAGTTCGGATGGAACCGGAAGGAATGTGCTTTCCAGAGTCATAAGAAAGAACACGGTCGGGTAGGTTATGTTATTCATATAAAGAGCGATTAAGCCTGAAATATAATTACCTATCATTAACGATTCTCCATTTTTGACACTTTCCTCGAGGTTGATGTAATTGCAAGAAAATTTATATTTTTTTGCGGGAAGACAGAGAAGTATCTGAATATTAATACGGATAATTTTAATAACAGGAAAAGGCTGATTTACTGATTTCACCGTAAATTTTATTTAAAAAAAAGGCTGCCCGGAAGGCAGCCTTTTCATTATAAACATATTTTTTAAAATTATTTTTTTACAGCGTCTGCAGGTATTCTCATAGAGTAGAATGAACGCCATACGAATATAAGAGCAACTATAAATAAAGGAGCTGCGATATATGGGCCCCAGTTAGTTGTTCCTGTTGTTCTTGCATGAACAGTCATTTCTATTGCAATTTCTGTTGCGAGAAGGCCGAACAGTGTAGAGAATTTGATGATCGGGTTAAGAGATACGGAAGTAGTATCCTTGAACGGGTCACCAACTGTATCACCGATAACTGCTGCTTCATGTAAAGGTGTACCTTTTTCTTTAAGGTCAACTTCAACAAGTTTTTTCGCATTGTCCCATGAACCGCCGGCATTAGCCATGTATATAGCCTGGAAAAGACCGAAAGTCGCAATTGAAACAAGGTATGCAACAAAGAAGTTAGGATCAATAAAAGCAAAAGCGAGTGTGAATGCCATAAGGGCTATGAATATGTTCCACATACCTTTCTGAGCATACTGCGTACATATTTTAACAACAGTAAGTGCATCCCCGCGGTCAGCTTCTTTCTTGTTTAAATCCATATTGTTTTTGATGAAATCAACTGCACTGTATGCACCTGTTGTAACAGCCTGCATTGAAGCGCCGCTGAACCAGAATATTATCGCTCCACCCATAATAAGTCCTACGAGAACAGGTGCCTGGGTAAGGTCAGCGTTGAATAATCCCTGATTTTTAAGAAGAAGTATGATTGAGAAAATCATTGTTGTGGAACCAACAACCGCTGTACCGATAAGAACAGGTTTTGCTGTTGCTTTGAATGTGTTACCAGCTGAGTCATTTGCTTCGAGGTAATGTTTTCCGTCTTCGAAATTAGGCTCAAATCCGAAATCTTTTTTGATTTCTGCACTGATGCCTTTTATAGACTCTATCTGTGAAAGTTCAAAAACTGACTGAGCGTTGTCTGTAACAGGGCCATAACTGTCAACTGCTATAGTTACAGGTCCCATACACAGGAAACCGAAAGCAACAAGACCGAATGCGAATATAGATTGATATGTTATTACAGCTTCAGGTATATGCATGCTTATGATTGAAGCAACTGTCATTAAACCTGCAATAAGTGTTCCTGTATAGAATGCGCTGAAGTTACCTGCTACTAAACCTGAAAGGATAGTAAGGGATGCTCCGCCTTCTCTTGAAGCTGTTACTATTTCATGAACGTGTTTTGATTTTGAGCTTGTGAAAGCTTTTGTGAATTCAGGAATAAGAACCGCAGCAAGGTTACCGCATGTGATAATTGCAGCTAACTGCCACCATACGTGAGGCATTGCAACACCGTTAACTGAAAGGTCACTTATAAGAAGGTAACTCATTCCGAATGCTGTAGAAATACAGAGAATAGCAGCAATCCAGATAAGTCTCATAAGAGGTTCTTCGAAATCGAATTCTTTAAGATTTTTATATTTTCTTTCTGATATGAACTGGTTTACAAAGTATGAGATTCCAGAACAGAAGTCCATAAGGAAACGCATTGCGAATATCCATACAATAAGTTTTCCCTGAATCGCCTGGTTTGTTACCATGTCGCTTTTTGTTACTGCAAGTGTTATGAAAGATATAAGAGCAACTCCTGTAACACCATAAGTTTCAAAACCGTCAGCTGTTGGTCCAACGCTGTCTCCGGCATTGTCACCTGTACAGTCTGCTATAACGCCAGGGTTACGGGGATCATCTTCTTTTACGTTGAAAACTATTTTCATCAGGTCAGATCCGATGTCAGCTATCTTTGTGAAGATACCGCCTGCAATTCTGAGAGCTGAAGCTGCAAGAGATTCACCGATAGCAAAACCCAGGAAGCAGTATCCTACTATATCTCTAGGAACAGCTAAAAGGATGATAACCATCATTATAAGCTCAAGAGAGATAAGGAAAAGACCAACGCTCATACCTGAACGGAGCGGAATATTTACGACATCCCATGGTTTTCCTCTAAGTGATGCAAAAGCTGTACGTGCATTAGCGTATGTGTTAATTCTTATTCCATACCATGCAACAGTGTAGGAACCGAGCATACCGATAACAGAAAATAAAAGTACCAGTGCAAGTGTACCAACTGTCTGTCCTTTGAGTGCGAGAAAATAGAATGCCATTGCACTTCCAATGAAAGCAAAAAGCATAAGAAGGAATTTTCCCTGCTGGATAAGATAAGTTTTACATGTTGCGTAAATTATGTCAGCAACATTAAGCATTGAACTGTGAGCTTCAAGTTTTTTAACCTGATGGCTGAGATACAAGCTTATTCCTAATGTACCGGCAATAATAAACGCGCCATAGAAAAGAAGATCAAATGGAGTTATATTACCGAGTAGTGCATATGGTGCACCATTGTGCAGGTCGGGAATTGCAAGATCTGCTTCGCTTGCGAAAGATGATACTGTATTTAACAATAACACTCCCAACATTAATGAAACTTTTTTGAAAATTTTCATACTGGTTGACCTCTAACCTTTTTTTAAAAGTAGATCTGGCTGCTTAATCTGTTTTACTTTTATTTCATCAGCATTATCAGTCCGATTGAGCCTTAATGCAGTGAAACCTGTAATGTTAAACGAAAAGCTTTAAGCCAGTTTTTTAAATTTTGAATAAAGAGTTTTCTCTTTATTTCTAAAACTGAGCCTGAATATAACTAACCGTTGCCGTATTAATTGAATTCATCATTCCGCACCTTTTTGCAGTATTACAGAATTTAATGATTTCATTTTTATTTAACATTGCGCGGGCCGTAAAATGAGCGAACATAGCATTGACTATAATTTTTATGAAAAAGGAATAATTGGCGTGTTGTTCTCTCAATAATTCTCTCATTATAGTCATCGCTAAATTTTTTTTGGCAGGTTATAGGTGACTTGAATGTAAGTGTCATTTTCTATCCTGCTCTATTCCAAATTAAAAAATGGTACTTTTTTTTAATTACAAAAGGTTTATTTCTGCGTGTGATGTCAATAAAAAAATTGTGAATAAAATTGGAGTAGCGTGAATAAATTTTTGATTATATCCGGGGCCGTTTTAAGGGAAGTAAATCCAAACTCTCCCCCATTATGTATAAATTACTATATCTGGTATTGGCGTCTGTAATGCAATAATTTTTTGTAAGTAAGAAAAAAATATAATTATTCTTGCGCAGGTATAATAAATCATCACAATGAATATTATTTATTACCATGATAATAATTTGAGGCGGAGATTATGGCGGCGAGAGGAAACGGGTATGATATAATACTTCAGGCTTTCCACTGGAATCTTGTTAAAACCGGCGGAGAGGGGACTGTCGATGATTCTGACAGATCATGGTTCCATATACTCCGTGACATGGCCGGCCGGATTTCTGAAGCCGGGTTCACTGTAGTTTATCTTCCTCCGCTCTGGCGCGATGATTCATCATGGGAAAAGGACGGCAGGCGGGGAGGCGGAGAGGGTTACTTCTGGCACGACTTTGACCTCGACTCGCGTTATGGGACTAAAGCCGAACTTAAAGAACTGGTGTCTGTTCTTCATTCAAATAACATAAAGGTGATTGCCGACCTTGTGACTGATCACAGGGACAGGGACCGGATGGAAAAGGATATCTGGCCATACCCCGGGCCGCAATGGGCCCGTGGAGGAAATGATGAAGGGGGACAGTTTGAGGACGGTAAATTTGATTTAAACCTTTCTGATCCTGTTGTCCGCAGAAGAATGAAGGAAGCCATGGATGAGCTCATGGATGATTACGGTATTGACGGATGGAGATGGAATTATGTCAGGGGATATGAAGTTCATGAGGCCGTCAGCCGGATTAAAAGTTCAGGCAGGGCTGAGTATATTTCGATGGGCGAGTACTGCCGGGAATCCCCCTACCTGACTGATGATCCGATGGTTAACATGTATGGTTCAGATGAAGCGGCGGGTATACTCGGCTGGGCCGGGGAGAGCGGAGTATGCGCTTTTGATGTAATTCTTAAAAGGGAAATCCAGACTTCTGACCCGGCAAGGCTCAGGTATGGCCTGAATGCAAAAGGGAGCGCGGCAGAAAGAAGCTCGGTTGTAACTTTTGTAGATAATCACGATACCGGGGCATCGCCTTTTTCAACAGCAAACGGCTGGGGCCAGCAGTGCCGGCCGTGCGCGCCATTTTATAAATCGAAAGCGTATGCGTTTATAATGACTATGCCTGGTATCCCATGTGTATACTGGCCTGATTTTTTTGACTGGGGATTAGGGGAGGAGATATCAGCTCTTGCCTCCATCAGAAAAAAATGCGGAATTCATTCATCATCAGGGTGGATTGATCTCTGTGATCACTATTCCGGTTTTGCAGGCATTATACTTAACGACAGGGGGGAGGAGGCACTTGCATTATCAATCGGATCAGACTACAGGGGACCTGGAGACGGATGGGATATCGGCTATGAAAAAAAAGGGGAATACACTGTCTGGATTAAAGTCTGAGAGATTATTGTTTCATCGCCTGCATCAGGTAACGGATTACTCTTTTCATTTCCTCTCATTTGTATAAAAGAGCTGTTTCTGAAAAGATTTATACAGTAAATCAATGGAAAATCCCTTATCTCCGTGAGTTGAAAAGTACTTCTTACGGGCACTTGTGCGCTGCTGATCCTTCGTTCCACTTATTTGTACACATATTTAGATAGTAATCAGATATTCGCACAAAAATTTTGAGTCCCCGCACCCCCGAAGGTGGCAAAGAAAAGTATTAAAATTTTGTTTTTTAATAAATATATCTGATGATAATATCTTTAAGTCAGCCGTCCAAAGAGCCTTGCTCGGGGGTTGCGGGGGTTTAAAGATCCAGTTGGTGAAACCTTTTATATTATTCTAAAGATACGGGTACAAGTCAGCCGTTACATTATCCCGAAGGATGGCAGTATGCCGTTTATCGGGTGAAATGTTACAGCATCAGAAAATTATTGAATTACAATGAATCTATTTTTTATTAAGCTCCCGCTGGTATGCCTTCCACCCCGGACACCATTTTGTATGCCATTTCCAGATTTTAGACATTATGCTGTCAGGATTTTTTTCCGCTTTTAACCTCATAGAACATGTTTCACATTTTGATCCCATAACACAACCTCCTGTTTTATCAAGTTTTATAGAATTATAATACATGCGAGCATGGGATGCTGCACGGCAAAGTAATTACTGCTATAATTCATACTGTCAAGAGGAAAAGTGAAAATAAAGAACTTGACTACAGAATTTAAACGCCGAAAATTTAACAGATTAATAACATGAAAAAAGAGATTATACATTTTGCGCATGCAAACGGATTCCCCGGAGGAAGCTACAATACGCTGCTGTCTCACTTCGCGGGTGATTATAATGTGATTGCAGTAGACCGTCTCGGGCATAATGAGAAGTTTCCGGTAAATAATAACTGGTCAAACCTTGCTGATGAGCTTATAGAAAACATTGAGGAAAAAGCTGATTCACCGGTAACCGGTATCGGGCACTCTCTCGGGAGTATACTTACATTTATGGCCGCTCACAAAAGGCCGGATCTTTTTAAATGTGTTATAATGCTTGATCCGCCATTTTTCTGGGGTTATACGGGAAGACTTTTTTATCTGCTTAAAGTTACCGGCCTGACTGACAGGATTACTCCGGCCATGAAATCAAGCCGCCGAAGAAATTTCTGGAGAGATATGGATGAAGTAAAAAGTTATTTTTACAGCCGTGAACTTTTCCGGGCATTTGATCCGCGGTCACTGGAATATTATATAAAACATGGAGTAAAGGAATGTGAGGGAGGGTACTCTCTTCACTATGATGTACGCAAAGAGGTGGAAATATTTCAGACTATGCCTGATAATATAAGTTCATATAAAAAAAGACTTCCTGTTCCGGGAGCAATTATTTATGGCGAAACAAGCCGTGCCGTCCATAAACGGTCGCTGCGTAAATTTATCCGGAGGCATGGTTTTAATATCCGTACATCTCCGGGAGGGCATCTTTTTCCGCTGGAAAAACCGGATGCTGCTGCGGAAATAATACTTGGCGAGATAAATCTTCTTCTGAATAATCTGGTGGTAAACAAATAGAACCTGAACCGGCCTTCACGCTTTCACCGGAGTTTAAGGTAATTTCCTGCTGATATATACAAGTCCGGTGGTGTTTATAAAATTTCACTATTAAGAATCTATCATGGAATTTTAACTTAAAATTTAATTATAATAAACATGGAATCAGGCTTTTTATAGTTTAAATAAAACTTTTTTAGTAGTATTATTTGAAAATTATGTATAAAAAAGTGCTTGATATTGCATATATTTACTTCTATGTAAATAATTCTTAATCTATCCGTTTTTTGTGGAGACTTTAATGATAAATTCCGGTAAAAATCAGCTGGCACTTATACTCGATAGTGATAATCCTGAAGCTGTAATCAACGAAGTTCAGACAATTTTCTTTCACAATTACAGGCTTGAATCATTTGAAAAAGTTGAAGTTGCCTTTAACCATATAATTTCGCTTTTTACGGGAAATTTTAAAGGATACAGAAAATGCAATACCGAATATCATGATTTAAAGCATACACATGATGCATTTCTGGCAAGCGCAAGACTGATTGACGGGAAAAATATTTCCACTGGCGTTTACAGTGAGCGTAAAGCTGTGAATCTCCTGCTTGCGGCACTCCTTCACGATACAGGTTATATTCAGGAGGAGTCTGATACTGAGGGAACCGGTGCGAAATATACTACAGTTCACGTGAAAAGAAGTATTGAATTTACTGAAAAGAATGCCGCTGTTTTTCAGCTGTCCGGCAATGAAGTTTCAGAGATTTCATCACTTATCGCGTGTACAGGTCTGAAATCGGATTATATCTCCACACTTACCGGCGAGGCCCGTGACGGAGGATGTATTCTCGGTACTGCCGATCTTATCGGGCAGATGTCCGACAGGGCGTATCTTGAAAAACTTCTTTTTTTATATTACGAGTTCAATGAAGCCGGTATGGAAGGTTTTGATACTACATTTGATATTTTAAGAAAAACTCTCGCGTTTTATGAATCCACTATGGACCGCCTTGATAATACATTGCAGAAAAGTTATGATTTTGCCCGGTATCATTTTGAAGCAAGGTTAGGTATTGATGAAAACCTTTATATGACTGCTATTGAAAAACAGATGAATTACCTGAAGACAATTATAAATGACGAAAGCACTAATTTTAGAAATAAACTTAAAAGATTAAATGTTGAGGAAATCGAAGGGCGCTACAGAATACAGCCGCACTGATTATCACTTAGTAAAATTAGCTTGCCAACTGATTTAAAGTTTTTGTATCCTGCACTGTCATCCTATTTCAGCTACAGGTAAAATCATGGAAAATAAAAATGAACAGTGCCGGAAAGATTATTCCGTTGAACTGTCACAGAAAGTTGTTAAATTGATGAAGATGTTCCTCGGTAAAAGTCTTGGTAATTTCCCCATACAGTGCCTGACCAAATGGATGGAGGGTACTCTTCTTGAGGTTGAACGGGGAGTTATAGCAATGTCTGTTAAAGTAAGGCCCGAGATGACAAATCCGGGCGGTTATCTTCATGGAGGCACGCAGTGCGCAATGCTTGATGACGCAATGGGTACAGCATGCGCGACACTCGGTTATGAAACGGCATTTCTCTCAACAAATCTGAATATTGATTATCTCGGAACTGCTGCTTCGGGCGATACGGTTACAGTCAGGGCTTACGTATACCGCGAGGGTAAAACTCTGATGCATGTTGTAGGTGAAATAAAAAAAGACGGTGCTGTCATTGCCAAAGGGCAGTCGAATGTGTTTATCTCAGGCCAGCCTGCTGACTACGTCAATTTTATGAAAAGTTTTAATCTGTAAATAAAACGCCGGCTTGCCCTTAAAGTTGTATAACAGAATACGGCTTTTCAACTGAGCCGGCAGATTCTGTTCTTTAACATTTTAAATCAGCTTTACATAATACAAACCTGAAGTTTAATACAGGCAGATGCCGATTTAACCGTAATTCGTGAGTGCCGGAGTGTTACAGGTATTATATACTGAATACCATTTTAAAATATGTACCATTGTCTCCGGAAAGCTCCATTTCGGCATTTATCTGTTCTGCCAGAATTTTAATCAGTTCAAAACCGAATCCTGCACTTTCACCCTCACTCTTTAATCCCGAAAAACCTATCCCGTTGTCAATGATGGATATTTCTCCATTGTGCTCATCGATTTTAATTACAGAAACTTTTATAGTTCCTTTTCTGTTGCCGGGGAATGCATATTTGAATGAGTTTGTTATTACTTCATTGATAATGATCCCTAAATTAAAAAGGGTATTTGAATTCATTACGAAATCATCAATCTTTTTTTCTACGGATATTTTATTTGAGTCAGC
>Ga0116171_10005310_pt1 | contig 11343 bp, 14 predicted proteins | sample AD_JPNHW2_MetaG_FD_89798 | JGI IMG/M metagenome (GOLD analysis project Ga0116171, IMG submission 89798) | Active sludge microbial communities of municipal wastewater-treating anaerobic digesters from Japan - AD_JPNHW2_MetaG | ecosystem: Engineered > Bioreactor > Anaerobic > Digestate | place...
CATATTTCCCATGTAGCTTTTCAAAAAAGAATCTATAAGCCCCAACATTATTAGTTTTCGCTTCTTGTAGTAAAGTTTGTAGATAACTCTCATAAGGCTTAGCAGGAGAAGTTACTAAATACTGATTTTGTTTTCCTGCTACTTCGCCTTTAGAATTATAGACATTTACCTTTGTTAATAATTTTGAATTTACTTTAGAATTTCCTGGGACTGTTAAGCCTTTTGCTAAAATAGATTGAGTGATATGATTTGTTTCTTTAGAATTTGTTGAGCCTTCTGCTTTTACAATATAAGAATTTCTATTCATATAAGAAGCAGAATTAGCTGAATCTACTGGATCATTTATTATTTCTTTATTATGAGTAACTAATGGACTTCCTAACTTAGGAAATGTTTTCTCTGCTAAATCACTAGATGTCATATCCATAACATCTTCTTTGGTATATCCTCCTGTTATATCAGGATTAATATTACTAGCAGTATTGAGTATTGCCATTCTCATTTCTGGGGACATTGTATCATAAGAATGATATAAATTCCATCTTTCAAGAGAACTATCAGAAATTTGTTTTAATTTACTAGGAAGATTTTCTTCTTTGTTATTACTTATCTTCAAAGACCCATCTATATAATCTATGGCATTGTTTTCTGCTTCATTATTAATAAGCTCTGCATTAATAAATTTTGTATTAAGAGTATCTTGACTTTGTTCAAAATTAGAGACCCAAAGATCTCCTAAAATAATTTTTGCATCTTCAAGATATTTTTTTTGAAGAGTATCAATAGTAGATGCTGATAGTTCTTTTAAGTTTTTATAATACTTATCAGTTTTTCTTCCATGAGAATCTCCTCTAGAACTTCCTATTCTAAAAGTTTCAGCATACCCTATAAAAGCAAGTGAAAGTACTCTAACGGCAGCATAATACTCAACTGTATTTAGAACAAGTTTATCTCCTTGTAACTTAGGTGTATTTAGTTTCTTAGTTTCTTCCCAATAAGATGATAATGTATCATTATTGATTTTTTGCAATTTTTCAGCTATTGTAATATAGTTATTAGACTCAGTACTCAAAGTAGAATAATACTCATCTATTATTTTATCTAGTGTTTTATCAATAGATTCTATTCCTCCTTTAAATTTGTTTGATAAAACAGCAACTTTATTGTTATAATAATCATTAGTTAAGTCCCATTGTAATGAATTAATAGTTTCTGGAGTTGGAACTTGTAAAGCGCTCATTAATAAAGAGCTCTGAGTTAATATATTAGCTGCATCACTTGACATTTTAGTTGAAGCAGAATTATTAGCATCTTTTCCAACTTGAGTTAATAAAGTATTAACTAAATTTGAATTAGAAGATAAAGAAGCACTTATCCCAGCTTTTACCAAAGCTTCTTTTTTAGCTATTTCTCCATCAGTAGGTAGTTTTGTACCAAAATAATTTACTTGTTTCAAAGCATTAGTACCTGCAGTAAGAGCTGCCGCTGCTCCTTCTGTTGCTGTTTGATTAATAACATTGCCTAAACTATTACCTGCAAGTAAACTTTGAGCTCCATTAACTACATTAGACCCTAATCCTCCTGCAGAACTTAATAAAGATGTTTCTAATCCAAACTTTGCCATGAGTATTTTGTTTTAAATATGTTTTACTAAAGTTTCTTATTTACTGCACTAGATACACCAGTTACACCACTAACTTGTATATGAGTTTGAACTATAGTAGTTTGTTTTGCTGGATTGTTATTAACTTCAAATTTATTTTGAAAAGCATCTCTTGTTGCAGCTTCTGAAGACTTCTTAGCCGAAACAGCTGAAGAAACTTGAGCTTTGGCTACTTGAAGTTCTTTCTGTCCTGGAAGCCCTGTATCATTAATAACATCTTTCCAAGTAACTTGTTGATAGTTCTTAATAGATGCTTTATCAGCCTCAGTTATTTCATTTTTCTTTTTTGTTGAATCTTCTAAAGCGTCAGTATTTCCTGTAATTGCTCTATATAATTCATCAAATTTTTCTCCTAAATATTCAAAACTTCCTTTAACATCAAACATTTGATAAAGTAATGAATGTTCTTCTTGAGGAGTTTCTGTAGTTCCTACAGCTTTTTTATTTTCTTCAGTATCAGAAGATCCAAAAATCCAACTTAAAAGATCAGCTACTTTATTAACAACCCATTGCAAGCCTCCCCAAAGTAATTTAATTAGTTTCCCTACAGATGAAATAACTGACATTAGAAAACCTACTATATATCCTAATCCAGTTCCTATTAAGCTAAATGCTCCTACAAAGTCTTTAAAAATAGGTGCTAAAGCATCTCCAATCTCCATTAAACCATCTAATAATTCTGTAATACTAGGACCTAGTAAGCCTTTCACCATATCAACTAGAGGCTGAATAAAACTATTATAAATTCTTTGTAGTTTTTCAGTATAGCTCATGTGTTCTCTTTCCCACTTTAGTTTTTGTTGTTCTTGTTCTGCCGTTCCTTTAGCAAGACCTGCCATAACTTCAAAGCTTACTTGAGCATCTTTAGAATCTCTTGCTATTTTTGCAGAAGCTTCAATCATTTCTTTACTATAGCCTGCTGTTTTTAATGTATCAATTCCTGGTTTTGTTACATTACCCTCTTTATCTATAAAATGCTGTGAAGTTAAATCTTTAGCTATAGCAACTTGTTTTAAGGCAATTGCTTTATCTTCTTGTCCTGTTTGTTGTAAAGCATATACTTCTGCAACTGAATTAGCAGTATTTCCTAATCCTAAAGCTGCTAAATTTTGTTGTTGAGCAAATAACTCTGTCATACTATTTGCCTTACCAGTACCTTCTAATAAATCATCAACACTTACTCCTAATTTAGTAGCCATCAAAGCTAAGTTTTCCATGTTCTCCTTAGACTTAAAATAGTATTTTCCTGTATTATTAGATAGCCTTTCTAAATTAGACATTGCAGTTGAAGCATTTAAACCTAGTTCATGAGTAGCCCAAGTAAATTGTTCAGTAGTACTAGTTGCTTCCTTTAATGAAAGATTATACCCCATTGTTAAACCTTGTACAGCTTTAGTTATATCAGTATTCCACAGTTTAGACATTTTTGCAGAAGCAATACCATAATTATCTATATCTTTTCCAGCTTGTTGTAAATTATCTCTCATACCAGAAACTTGTCCCATTGAGCCTGTAAAAAGATTATCAATAGCATCTTTATACTGGTCCATTGAAACATTCGCAGCTATTGTTTTATGCTGAATAGATTCACTCCCGCCTTCAGTCATACCAACATTATTATATCCTAATTGTTGTTGAGTTATAAGACCTCCAGTTTTTCTTGTTATATCAATAAACATCTTACTAGCATCAAAAATTTGTTTTAATGCCTCTTTGAACAATCCTACTATTGCATCTATTAAAATGGCAAATTCTGGAAATATCATTTTTAATAGTTTTCCAAATCCATCTCCGATTCCTCCAATAAAACTTGAAACTTGTCCTTCTGCACCTCCAAAGGCATTTCCAGAAACAGTTTTAATAGTTGAAGATAATCCTTGTTGTTTTATTTTTTTATTATATAATTCAGCAGCCTTTTTATCATAATCCTCTAATTCTATGCCTCCTGATGTTAATGTTTTAGTTAATTTAGTAAGATCATTTTGAAATATTCTTTCAGCTTCAGAAGCAGAATCATAGCTTCTAGTTTTCTTCTTTAAGTTATCAACTGTTTCATCCATTATTTTTTTTTCATCGGCCTCAAGAGATTTATCAAGTCTAGTTTTTTCTGAAAAGAAGGCATTTTCCATTTTTCTTGCTTCAGACTTTAATCTTGTAAGTTCTGAATTATGTTTTTTCCATAATTCAACTTCTTTATTAAGATCTTTCATAGATTTTTCTATCTGGTCAATATCTTTTGCAAACTTTTCAGCTTGTTCAATAGCAGTTTGATCTATAGATGATATATCTGAAGAAGTTCCCCTTGCATTTGTAAGAGTATTTTTTCTAGTATCTAAAGTATTCCAAGAAGAAGATAGTTTATCAAATTTTAAACCTAATTTATCAAAATAGTCAAAAAACTTCATTTACTTTTGTTTTAAATATAAAAACAAAGACTAGAATATATATTTACTCTTAAATACAATTGTTTTTATTAAATTTATTAAAAATTAAATTTCAAACACTATGGATGAAAAAAAAGAAGTACCAGGAGAATACGTTAGAATACCTAGTCAAGGCGTTTTTTATAAAGGGACTTTAAAAGATCTTGAAGCAATTAAAATAAGAGATCTAAACTGGGAAGAAGATGATATTCTCACAACTGAAGAATATTATAAAAAAGGTATTTTATTTGATGAATTATTAAAAAGTACTATTATAGATGAAAAAGAGATTACTCCCGGAATGCTAGTTTCAGCAGATAGAGATACTTTATTATGGTGGCTAAGATCAAGATCTTTTGGAAATATATATAAAGTTCCCTTTAACTGCAAAAAATGTAATAAAGTTTTTGATGCCGAATGGGATCTTTCTACATTTATTTCTCCTATTCCTCCTAAAGAATATATAGATGAAATAACTGAAACTGGAAGTATAACAATAGTTCTTCCTCTTTCTAATTTAAAATGTAAAGTAACAGTACCTACTACCGGTAGACAAAAAGAAGTAGAAAGAAAATTACAAAACAAAAAAGAAAAAACAAAATCTACTAAAGATTTCTTAAGTACAGGCAGATTAATAACTGTATTAGAAGAAGTATATGATAAAGAAGGAAAATCATATAGAAGTTCAGAAGATATTCTTAATTGGCTGAGATCAGGATATGAAGGTCAACCAATTCCATTAACTGATTCAAGATATATTTTCAGAAAAGCAAAAGAAATATCTCTTACTCCTCACACTGAAAAAGATTTAATTTGTCCTCATTGCAATTGTTTACATGAAGAAGTTGATATGCCAATGACAATTTACTTTTTCTGGCCAGATTTTGATGAAATGAAAAAATAATGGATCCTTTTCTTCATAATTTATTTTTAACTAAATTAGATTCTTCTAATAGTTGTTCAAATTCTGTTTCAAATTATATTGAAACAGAATTCGTTTTATTACCCTCATTGGGAATGTTTTTCTCAGGAAAATATAAGGGAGTTAAACAAATTAAAATAAAGAAATTAACATATAAAGAAGAGATGATTCTAACTACAGAATCATTATATCATAATAATCTTTTACTTCTTGAACTTCTTAAAAGTACTATAGTAGATCAAGATTTTCCAATTCATGAATTGACTTTGGTTGACCGGGATACTATTATACTTTGGTTGAGAATTGGTTCTTATGGATCAAAATATGAAATGACTTATACTTGTCAAAATGAAGACTGCAAAAAGAAAGCAGAAGTAGTTTGGGACTTTTCTAAATTAGAGTTTCCAGACTATTCAGAAGAATATTTAGAAGAACTAAAAGAAACCGGGTTTATTTCAATTCAAATTAACAAATCTACTATTAGGTTAGCTCCTATGAATATCTTTCGTGAAATGGAAGTAAATAGATATATAAAAAGTATCTCAGACAGCTATTCTTCTAAACATAAATCTACGATTAAACTTTTACAAGCTATTAAAGAAATAAAAGAAGATAATAATTATATAACTGAAGTAGAAGAAATTCATAAATGGTTAAAACTTAATTCTCTTTCAATATTAGAAACAAGAAAAATACAAAAAATTATAGATGAAATTTCTTTAAGAATTACACTAGATGTAGAAAGCGAATGTAAACATTGTAAAAATATAGAATATTTTTCTTTGCCTTATGTAGATCAAAGTTTTTTTGGATTAGATATAAAAAAATATAAAGAAAATTTAGAAGATTGTATTAATTATTTAGTTTTCTGGGGAAGATTAAATTATGATGCTGTATTATCTTTTCCTGTTTATAAAAGAAGACAATGGGTAGATAGAACTTCTGAAAACTTAAAACAACTATTTAATACATAATAAAAGTCCCGTTTAATACTTTAATTAAACAGGGACTTTTATGTTTATTTACTAAAATATAAGAAGTTATAAAACTTCATCTACTAAGCCTAACTTAAGAGCTTCTTCTGCTGATAAATAAGTTTCATTTTGTATTCTTTTTTGCCAAGCAGAAATTATCTTCTTATTTTCTGCTTCTGTTATTTTTTCTTCTCTTTTCAATTTAGCTTTAATAGTACAATTAGCATAAATTTTAATCATTTCATCATTCAGTAGTTCAAGCTCTTTAGAAAATGATTTAGTTTGTGTATGTGTCCCACCAACTCCGCTTATTTGTAATTCATGAACTAAAAATCTAGTATTCTTACTAATAGCTCTATGACCAGTAGCACAAGCAACAAAAAACGTAGCAGCTGAGTAACAAACTCCTTCAGTAACTATATTTATTTTTATTCCTTCTTTTAAATAACTCTCATAAGCATCTATCATTGCAGGTATAGCAGTAGCATCACCACCTGGAGAACTAAGAAAAAGATTTACTTCAAAAACTTTTTGATCTTTTAGATCCCAATATTGTTTAATTGTATCTATCTTCATTCTAAGAGATAAATTAGAATTTGCATCTATTTCTCCAGCTATATAGATAGTCTTAGTATCTAAATTAATGCCATAAGCATGTAGTATTTCTATTTTTTTATTAAGGGAAATATCAGACATTATAATTGTTTTAAAAGACTGACTTTAGGATGATTTGGATATCTATTTATAAATTCTTCAGAACTTAAATTAAACTTAAGTAATAATGTTTTTAAAGATCTTCTTTCAGAAGTTGATAAAATCTTTTTATCTTTTAAACTTAATACTCCTTCTGTTTCTATTAAGTTTAATGCCTCCTTCTTAGATTGTTTTACTGATTTACTTTTTGAGTCCATATTGTTTATTTTTTTTAAATATAGATCTTTTATATATCTTCATTCTTTGTTAAGTATGGCTTTTGTATCCTACCATTAGTTTTAATAAGTTTTTCGCTTACTATTATTCTTAAAGTATTAATTACATTATCTAATTTTTCTTCTTGAGAATCTACATTATCTTCAATTATATATTTCATATATTTGAAAAGTCTCCAAACAGCAAACAGACAAAATACAGAAACTAGTAAAGAAAAAAAAGCTATAATTAAAAGGAAATACATCATTTTCTATATTTTTACTTTATCTGTTGAACCTTTATCTGTTGAACCAATACCTTTTGACCCTCTTCTTGTCTCTTTTACATCTTCAATATTCATCCAAGAAATTTTAGGCTGATATAATTTATAAACTACTAATTGTGCTATTCTTTCTCCCTTTTTAAAAGTATAGTCAGACTTTCCTTGATTATAGATTTTAATATCTAGATTTCCTCTAAATTGATTGTCAATTACTCCAAAATGATTAGTTAAATCATTTTTAAACCCTAATCCAGAACGAACTTCTATTCTAAACCAATATCCTGGAGTAATATAGCCAACATCTAGTCCTACAAGTACAATCCCAGAATTGCCTGCTTTAACTGTAATGTCTTCAACACAAGTTAGATCATATCCAGTGTCTCCTGTTTCAAAGTCTGAATAAACCTGACAAGGGAGTTTTGCATCAGGATGACGTTTTACAAAGCATAATCTTATTTCTTTCATATATATTATCTTGATTTAAATTTAATAAAATAGTTTATATCTCTTGCTTTATTTAAGAGATATAAACTATTAAAGAACAAAAAGCTTTGCTAATTATTTTTTTCTATTATTCTTAAGATCTTAGTAAGCTGTGAATCAATCCAGGCATTTTTTTCCTCCTCACTTTCAAAATCTTCTCTGTGCATTTTCTTTAAAACTTTTGGATGAGAAATCCAATATTTTCTGATTCTTTCGGAATCTGCTTTATTTATCATTAATTTACAATAAATTAATCTATAATTAGCCTAAAAGAATTTGTCTTACGGGTCTATTAATATTATTTGAAGAATTATAAAAAGTCTCCATTAAATTTTGACTTCCATGTATTTGAAGATCACTTATTGATTTGTCTCTTAAATATGTTTCATATTGTCTTTGAGAAAGAATGGATCTTCTCATTAGGCCATTCTGAAAATATGTTACGTATAATGTTTTCATCCTGTTTTTATAATAAATATACTTTATAAGTTAAAAAGAAAGAACAATCCATTTACTTTTTCTTCTGCCATTTTTACTAAATTCTTATAACCATTTTGAGTTAATAGTGTTCCTCCTGGTTTTAAAAATATAACTGCATTAATAAATCCAGTCAAAACTTTATTAATGCCTATAGCTTTACCAATAGCAAAATGAGTTAAAACATCATTGTCTTCTATATCTTTACGAGAAACTCTAAAAAGATATATACTAACATCAGTAGATTTCAACATACCATAATACCAGTCAACTTCAGATTCTCTTCTAAAATCAGTTACAACTAGTTTTAAATCTTCTTTGAAATTTTCAGAAGTGTCTTGATAGGGAGCAAATGCTTTCTTAAGCCAGATTAAAGGGTCTTCTTTTTTCTTATTCTCTGCAAATTCAATTAGTCCTGGACGATGTAATTCTTTTTTAGGTCCTTGAATATGGAGTTCTGAAACATTTATTTCCATGAGATCTGCATATTCTTGTTTCATTACATCTGCAAAAGATACTCGAGTATAGCCTCTTTTTACAAATTCTTTACCTATAGTATCCTTCCCACTACCAGCCTCTCCTAGAAGAAAGACAATTTTTGTTTTCATAATTTAAAATTTTTAAACTTATATAATATTACTGAATTATTCTTAATTTTCTTTTCTTCTTTTATAAAATCATTAGATACTTCAACAGTTTCATCTTGAAGACTTCCAAATAATTCCAAGGAGAAAATTAAGACATTCCTATTAGCTTTTCTTTCAACTTTTTCTGAACCTACAATAACGTAAGTTCCAGTTTTACTAGTAAAAGGCTCATAATATAAAATCTTCTTAAATCTTCTCTTCATATATTTCTGTATATATTTAAGAAGATCAATTGGAAAACTTTCTTTTTTCCCGAAATCCTCAACTTTGTAAACAAAGAAATAACATTTATTTTTAAAAGGAAACCACATATTAGATTCTTATTTTAATAATTGGGTATTTTTCTTTAGATTTTTCTTCTATAAGAGTTCCTTCTTTTCTTTCTCTTATAAGATCTCTTATAGATTGAATAGATTTAATTGTTAATTTTGATTCAGTTTTTTCTTCCTTTTTCATTTTAAAGCTTATATCATGATTAGAAATTGGATTATTATAATTTACTTTTACATCTTCTTTACAAAAAGAAAGAATCTTTTCTTTTATTTTTAATGAAGCATTATCTAAGTTTGTGCCAAAGATGGTATAAGACTGTTTATCTATTTGTTTTAAAAATTCTATCAGATTATAATAGTTTGATTCATCTTTTACTATATCTCTTATTAATTTACTCTTAACTGATATATGTTCTATAAATTTTCCTTGTCCTGTCTCATCAACATTTACAAAAAGAAAATGTGTTGCTTTAGAAGTAGTTTTATAAGGATGTCTTGTATTAATAAGCCCCTCTTTGTTAATCTGACAAGGAAAAAGATATTGTGAATTCTTTATATCAGTAGGTATATCAGAAATATAAGCATCTATTCCATAATTATAATCTTCTTCTTTACTTCCCTTTTTATAAAGGAGATTTTCTTTTCTACAATAGCCTTCTACAAAGACTTCTCCAGCTAATCCCAGAATACTATCTCTTTTACTTATTTCCTTCATAAAATTTTATTCTAAATTTAAAAAAAATAAGAGATAACTTTTGGTTATCTCTTATTTTTCTTTATTATTCTTTTTTTTTAAGATTAATAGTCTTCTGAAGAAGAGTCTTCTTCATAAAGTATTTTTATTTCTGGGTCTATCATGGTAACTGAAAGAATATAATCTTGAACTTCTCCATTATAATCATTTAACCTCTTTAAAAACATATCAATAGACCAAGATTTTACGTCTTCAGACCCAAAACCATAAGTATCAAGAATATTCTTTAAAACACTTGATAAAGGTCCTTTAAAAGTCTTCTTTACTAGATCTCCTCCTCTATTATAGTCTTTTTCTACTTTAACAAGTATTTTTACTAATGTGTTAGAATCTAATTCAGTTTCTTCTTTTAAGATTCTTTTATTGTTTTTATATTATTATTAGTTTATTCTTCATCTAGAATTTTATCAAGTTCATCTTGATAAGCTGCATCTCTTCTCAGTTCTTCATAATCATTATATTTTTCCTCGAAGTCTGGATCTTCTGGATCTATATTTTCCATTATAAAAGTTGGGCCTAATTCTATTGGATCGCTTTTATAATTCATATTATTTTCTTGAACTACAGGTTCAGCATCTTCAATTATTGATTTCAATTCATTAAAAACTGTTTGGTAAGCTGCTGCAGATCCTAAAGGATATTCAATTGGATTCTCTGTAGTCACATTATTTCTCGTTTGAATTAACTTCATTAAAGTTTTTCTATGAATACTTTCAAATTTCGGAAAATCTTCTAATTTTGAATTCTTTTTAAGAAAAAGTTTATTAATAAGCTCTTGAATATATTGAATATTTTTGTCTTGAAGAACTTTTCTAGCAAGATTTTTTTGAGCAATTGAATAATTCTCTAAAAGAACTTTTTTTCCAGTTTTTTTTTCCAATTCTTGGATTAGTTCTCTTTTTATAACTTCAGTATATGTATTCTTCTCAGTTATAAGTTTATTATTTCCTTTATTCCTATAAAAAAAGTTGATTCCAAATTTAACATAAAAAGCATTCTCTCCCTTTTCAATAATTTTTTCAGTTGAAACACTATTAATTGATAAAGGAGTAAAAGAATAATCTTTAGAAAGTTGATCTTCTAAATAGATTTTAATATCATAAGCTTGTTGTTTTCCTTCTTGGCGAATTTGACTTTCATTTGTTTCTTCAGAATTAATTTTTGATCTTAAAGCTAAATAAACTTGATCTCCTTGGGTTTCTAAAGTAACTAATTCAATCTTTTTCTTTAAAAGAATTTCTTCTATTGATAGAACTAATGGATCTTTTGATATTCTATCAATATCAATAGAAGCTTGAATTTCTTTAATTAAAGTTTTTTTCATTAATTGATTTTTATTTTAAATATAATTAAAATCTCTTTTATTATATTTTTAATAAATTGATAACAGATTAAATAAAAAAAATGATTGATCTATAGTCTGACCTTAATTATTTTAATAATTAAAATAATAAATATTAAAATAATAAATATTAAAATAATAAATATTAAAATAATAAATATTAAAATAATAAATATTAAAATAATAAATATTAA
>Ga0116171_10005311_pt1 | contig 11342 bp, 6 predicted proteins | sample AD_JPNHW2_MetaG_FD_89798 | JGI IMG/M metagenome (GOLD analysis project Ga0116171, IMG submission 89798) | Active sludge microbial communities of municipal wastewater-treating anaerobic digesters from Japan - AD_JPNHW2_MetaG | ecosystem: Engineered > Bioreactor > Anaerobic > Digestate | place...
AATCTCAGGCATACTACGATAGCGCATCAACATCGTTAGATAACACGTACCCCGATTTCCAAAAATTGGAGACTAAAACTCGTTTCTTAAATATACTTGTTGAAAATTTAAATGTAGTTGAAAGGGAGGATAGCCTGCAACGAGTAGCAAAAATGACCGATACAGAAAGGAATAGCCTTATTGCAAGTATTATTGACAAAATGAAAGAAGAAGAGAACAAGAGGATAATCGAGGAAAATGAGGATCGTCAACGTTCAATACTATACCAGGAAAGTCAACGAAACCAGATTAATGAAACCCAAAGCGGTAAATGGTATTTTTACAACCAAGCACAGCTAAGCTTTGGACAATCTGAATTCCAAATGAAATGGGGAAAACGTAAGTTGGAGGATAACTGGCGAAGAAAGAATAAGAGAATTTCTATTTCTGATATTAATACTACTGCCCTTCAAAATTCATCGGACACGAGCAAAACACCGCAGAAGGTCATATCAAATAAAACACCTGAGTACTACTTGCAGGATCTACCAACCAACGATTCATTAATCCAACTTTCGAATCAGCGCATTATGGAAGCAATGTTTAAAGTTGGGGAGGTATACCAAAACGATTTAAAAGACTATAACGAAACTGTTTCAGCTTACGAGAAATTTGTTAATCGCTTCCCCGATTGCCCATACACACTGAACGCTTATTACAACTTATACCAAATCAGCCTATTTACAAACAACACAGCCAATTCAGTAAAATATAAAGAGGTTATCATTAATCAATACCCGAAAAGCAACTATGCTAAAATGCTCACCAACCCTAATTACCTAAAGGAGCTTTCAGATATTCAAAACGAAGAGAATCAATACTACCAAGAATCATATAATCTTTACAAAAGCGGGGATTACACAAATGCAATTCAAAAGGTTGATCAGGGTTTGGTTAAATTTAAGGAATCAAAACTCGAACCTCAGTTTAACCTATTAAAAGCTTTATGTGTTGGCAAAACTTCTGACTTAAGATCATTTAGAACCGCGTTGACAGAAATAGTTGACAAATACCCAAAGACAGAAGTTTCAACGTCAGCCTCAAATATCTTAGAGTATATCCGCAAGAAGGAGCTTCAACTAGCTTCAGGAATAACTGAGGTAGACACTACCAAACAAATAGATTCTACTAAAATTCAGACTAGCCAAGCAATATCGTATAACCAACCTAACGGAGAGCACTTCTTAATTGTATTAGTTCCAAAAAAATCGAACCTAAATCAGCTGAAATTTAACCTAGTATCGTTTAATGTTGATGCATATATCAACATTGATCTTTCGGTTACCAACCAAACTTTTAACGACTTTTTTGACCTAATACGAGTTGAAAAATTTACCGATAGCAAACAAGCAATGGAATACTATACCGCTACAAGTCAAAAAGAGGGGTTGTTCAACCCACTTAAACCTGATGAATACACTATGTTCGTTATTAGCGTTGAGAACTTTGATTTATTCATGAAAGATAAATCTATTGCCGATTATCTAAAATTCTTTAAGACAAATTACAAGTAAAAATTAAACACCAAGCGGTATGAAGGTTACAATCCTTTGGGTAGACGATGAGATTGACATTCTGCGACCTCATATCATTTTCCTTGAGCAGAAAGGTTACTCGATGCTCACAATCAATAATGGGCATGATGCTTTGGATATTGTACGCTCAAATGATCTCGACCTTGTATTCTTAGACGAAAACATGCCTGGCCTCAGCGGGCTAGAAACTCTGGCCAAAATAAAGGACATCAAGCCGTCGTTACCTGTTGTAATGATTACCAAGAGCGAGGAGGAAAACATAATGGATCAGGCAATTGGCTCTAAAATTGCCGATTATCTAATTAAACCTGTAAAGCCCAATCAGGTTCTCCTTTCAATCAAGAAAAATGTACACAATCGCCAGCTGGTAAGCGATAAAACCTCGGCAGATTATCGCTCCGAATTTGGAAATATAACCCAGCAAATTGGCTCGGCAAGAAGTTTTAACCATTGGGTTGATATATACCGAAAACTTGTAATGTGGAATACCGAACTTAGTGATCTGAACGATCCGGGGCTGGCTCAAATTCTGGAATACCAGAAAAACGAGGCTAACAATGAGTTTACCAAATACATTAAAAACAATTATTTAACGTGGTTTGATTCTGTATCAAAGGACAAACCGATGGTGTCCCCGAATCTGTTTCGTTCAAAAGTTTTACCAGCAATAGACTCAGGTCAAAAAGTGCTTTTTGTCCTAATCGACAACTTTCGTTTTGATCAATGGAAAGCGATAGAACCAATCATATCTACAACTTGGAGAGTTGAAAGCGAGAATATTTACAGTGCTATCCTGCCTACTGCAACGCAATACGCTCGAAACTCAATTTTTGCAGGACTAATGCCATTGGAAATCCAGAAACTCTACCCTGAACTTTGGGTTTTCGACGAGGAAGATGAAGGTAAAAACCTGCACGAAGAAGAGCTTCTATCCAAACAATTACAAAGGTTGGGAAAGAATTACAAGTGGTACTACGAGAAAAGCAACACCCTTAAAACCGGTCAAAGAATAGTTGACAATCTAAAAGAAATTCTAAAAAAGGATCTTACAGTTCTGGTTTACAATTTTGTTGACATTCTTTCTCATGCCCGAACAGAAATGGAGATGATGCGCGAATTAGCTTCGGATGAGGCGGCATACCTCTCAATTACAAAATCGTGGTTTATCCATTCCGAATTATGGGCATTACTCAAAGAAGCTGCATCACAAAATGTAAAGCTGATTATCACATCTGATCATGGCACTATTCGAGTTCAAAATCCTATAAAGGTTGTAGGAGACAAAGCCACCTCAACAAATCTAAGATATAAACTCGGAAGGAATCTAAACTATAACCCAAAAGAGGTTTTTGAGATAAGAAAACCTGAAGAGGCACATCTTCCCAAGGCAAATGTTAGCTCATCGTATATTTTTGCGTACAACTCAGATTTTATGGCTTACCCAAATAACTTTAACTATTACGTAAAATACTATAAGAATACCTTCCAACACGGAGGTATTTCAATGGAGGAAATGCTTATCCCGTTTATTGAACTCAAACCTATTAATCACTAGCATTTAAGCACAAAATTCCACTAACTAATATCATCAATGGAGAAGTTTAAAATAAATTCACTTTTAGAGATAGATGATGCCGCAATAAAAGTACTACAGATGATAGGAGGCAACCGGATAATTTGCTTTTACGGAAGCATGGGTGCTGGTAAAACTACCCTAATTAAAGCAATATGCCAGCAATTAGGAGTAAAAGATAATGTGGCAAGCCCAACCTTTGCCTTAGTGAATGAATATCGTGATAAAAACGCTAACCCCATTTACCATTTCGATTTCTATAGAATCAACAAACTTGAGGAGGTGTTCGATTTTGGGTATGAGGAGTATTTCTATAAAACTGAAGGAATCTGTTTAATTGAATGGCCTGAACTTATAGAAGAAATCCTTCCATCCGACAACGTATGCAAAATAAGCATTGTAGCAGACAAAGATGAATCGAGAGTAGTTTCGAAGATTTAATTACAATCCGAAGGTCTGAATGTGAGTAATTACTAAGTTTATCACCCTTTAAGTTGATAAAAGGTAAACTTTACCCTATATTTATAAGGCTCAATTATAGGGATAAAAGTTGATTCCTGTAAATTTGGTTTAAACCTTACTTTGATTGTCATTAAAATCGTTTTACAATGGGACGAGTATCTAAACCCACACCCGAGTTCCCTTTTTCAAAGGGATTGATGCCTCAAGAGGAGGTTCTGGAGACTGGTAAAAAGAATAAGAGAATTACCATTGGAATACCGAAGGAATTGGATACTACGGAATGTCGAATTCCACTTACCCCCGAGGCAGTTGAAATGCTAGTAGAGGAAGGACATGAGATAATTATTGAAAAAGGTGCTGGAAACCTTGCAAACTATACTGATTCGAACTACAGCGAAAAGGGGGGGCAAATAGTTGATACACCCGAAGAGGTTTATAAAAGTGAGATTATCCTAAAGGTAGCACCGCTCCTTCTTAACGAAACAGATTATTTAAAAGAGAATCAGGTAATTATATCATCATTACATCTAAACAACTCTACATCACAATACCTACGAAACCTGATGCAGAAAAGGGTAACTGCAATTGCATTCGAAAGTATTCGCGATAAAGACGGTGAATACCCTCTTGTTAGGGCAATGAGTTCAATAGCTGGTAGCACATCAATCCTTGTTGCTGCAGAATACTTAAGCAATGTAAATAATGGTAAAGGGGTTATGCTTGGTGGAGTTACAGGAATCACTCCAACCGAAGTTGTAATTCTTGGGGCAGGGACTGCTGCCGAGTTTGCTGCTCGAGCCGCACTCGGCTTGGGTGCTATGGTTAAGGTGTTTGATAATTCCATTAAACGGCTAATGGATCTTCAGAATATCCTTGGGCAAAGGTTGTTCACTTCAATATTTCACCCACAAGTTCTAGAAAAAGTACTAAAAACCGCGGATGTAGTTATTGGCACACTTACCCCTGAAGAAACCAAAGGAGGTTTTGTTGTCTCCGAGGAGTTTGTAAAAATCATGAAAAAGGGCTCAGTTATCATAGACTTAGGTATTGATAAAGGGGGTTGTTTTGAAACCTCTGAAATGCGGGATAGTAGCAAACCAGCATTCGTTAAACATGATGTAATCCATTACTGCGTACCGAACATCACTTCAAGAGTTGCAAGAACCGCATCAATTGCGATGAGCAACGTTTTCTCCCCTATTCTTATCGAAGTCGCTGAAGCAGGAGGCTTCAAATCTCAGCTAAAGGATGATCCAGACCTAAGACAAGGTGTGTACATTTTCAATGGAATACTTACAAACGGCTACCTTGGACGGCTTTACAATATTCCATCGAGGGATATCAATCTTTTAATGGCGGCATTTTAAAACTACTGTGGAACAAAAAGGTAGGTAATACTTCCCTTCTTCTTTGCTATTGATTCAGGGGCTACAGTAAAGTAGCTATCATAAGCGGCAGCAATTGCTGCATCATTTATACATTCATCGTTTACCGAGTTTTTAGGGTCAATTGAAGCCTTTACAACTTTCCCATCCCGTCCCACCTCAATATCCACCACAACCTGACCACCATACTGGCATTTATACGATGGGACAGGTAAAACAATTGCCTTACGACCCTCGAGGTAATAAGAAATAACAGCTGGTCCTTTATATTTCCCCTCTTCTTTAGGAGCGGTATTCTTAATAGGGGTATTAGGAATCTCCTCCTGCCCGTTCGTCAGAGTTTTTTCATAATTCTCTTTATTCTCATTCATTCGCTGCTTCACCATCCCCGCTTCGTGGTATAAATCTGACGCGTTTATACCTTTATCATCTTGCAGCGAAGGGTTAAGCTCATTTGATGCTGCATCAACTGCGACATTCTTAATGACATCGGCCTCCAAGCCTTGATGTAATGCCTGAGCAATTGCTATAGCCTCTCGATCTATTTTCTCCTTTTGCTCCTCAGTAATTGGTAGTAATTCATTATTGAAATTCACCTCAACCTCAACCAGTTTTTGCGTTGGGTTAGCAGTCATCTTAACAATTAGGAGAATAATTGCAATGGTTAAATGGATTGAAACTGTTCCTAGTATACCAACCTTATGCTGATCCCAATAGTTAAAAATCCTATCGGAAACTCCTTCAATCCATAAGTAAAAACTATGTCCAACGCTCACACTCTTTGGCATGGTATTTTTTAAAATAGGAAACAAATATAAACATTTAGGCTGTACGGATTCTCTACTGACACCACAAATCAATTTTACTTTTTGGGGTTTTGCATAGAAAGTTATTCTCCTTTCTCGCCACAAATTGTGGTTTTATTACACAGAGAAACAAAAATTTGCACCTCTTTCAATAATCTTAAACAAATCTATCTGTCTGTATATTTGATATTTAAAACTATTACGAGTAACTTGTGGTTTTTGGAACAGAATTCGCTTAATATCAAAAAAAAGAAAACCATGAATAGAATAATGTTAATTGCTTCGTTGGTGCTTGTAATAGCAGCCACCAGCTGTAAAGAAAAAGAAAAAAAACAGATTGAACTCTTAAGTAAGGAAAATGCTTCACTACGCGTGGAAACCAAAGCTAAAGATTCAACAATCAATAGTTTTTTTCAGATCTTAAACGAAATTGAATCGAACCTTGCTCTTATAAAAGAAAAAGAGAATGTAATCTCGAAAAACACTACAAATCAGACAGAACTTAAAAACGATACTCGCGAACAGATTAACGAGGATATTAAAACCATCAACGATTTGATGGCAAAGAATAAAAGGTCGATCCAGTACTTGAATAGTAAGTTAAAAACGTCAAACATTAAGATTACTGAGCTACAGAAAATGATTGCTCAAACCAATCAAACAATTCAAGAAAGGGACGCCGAAATTACTGTCCTAAAGGACAAATTAACTCAGCTTAATTTCTCCATCACCGTTTTAAATGCAAAGGTTGATACTCTAAACACCGAAAAAGCAAAGCTTACCGAAACTGTAAACCAGCAAGTTGAAACAATCAACACTGCATGGTATGCTTACGGTACTAAAAAAGAGCTTGAGACAAACCGGATTATTGATAAAACTGGTGGATTTCTAGGCTTAGGCAAAAGCAGCAAACTTAAATCAGACTTCAACAAGGACTACTTTACCAAGGTTGACATAACAAAAGTTACCACCATTCAACTTGCAGCAAAAAAGGCCACCATCATCACTATACATCCAACTGATTCATATAAACTTGTAACAAACAATGCTGGGGCTGTTGAACGTATCGACATCATTGATGCCAATAAATTCTGGAGTGCATCAAAATATCTTGTAATTATTGTAGAGTAATAGCTTGATATATTTTGAATTACTAGGGAAGGTTTTTACCTTCCCTTTTTCATATCGTCAAATATAATGCTTGCAGCCAATTGTTGCTAAAAACTATATACCTTAGCTAAAACCAAAATTTATAGTATGCCAAGGGTTGATGGACCTATTCGCATTTGGATTAAACCAAAAGTATTAGCAGGCTTTGCTATTGTTATTGCTTTTGCAATAACATCAATATCAATAACATACAATAGTTTTATTGAACTTTCAAGAACAAAGCAGTCCCTTTCGCACCCAAATAAAAAATTATTAATGCTTAACTCAGCTCTTGCTGATATTTATGAAGCTGAAAGTAACATTAGAGCATATAATCTAACCCGTAATGAGAATTACCTGAAAATTTACTTTTCATTCTTAATCAATATAAATGATAAAGTAGACTCCCTTCTGTACCTTACCAAGGATAGTCCAAGCCAAAACGTAAAAATCAAAACCATTAAGCAGCTTCTTGGGCGAAAGGAGAAGGTTCTTGACGAGTTTATCGACTTTAAGCTACAAGATCATTCATTATCATTCTATGAGAAAGCAATGAATGAAATTGCTAAAGTTCAAGCCTTTTCAAATACCCAAAAACCACTATTCACAACCACTACTACAACTACAACATCGAAAAAGGATACTGTTGTTAAAAAGACACCCCAACAAAAGCCAGGCTTTTTTGGTAGAATTAAAGGCTGGATATCAGGTTCTGAAAAAAATGACACCACTGTAACCAAGATACACGTTGAAACACGTACCGATACGTTGATTCGTTTGGGATATATTCCCGACACTGTTGTTGGAAGTGTAGTAGATATACTAACCCAAATTCGAAACGAACAGGATGCTGTTCGCGAGCGGGCTAGCTCAAAGGAACTCGAACTTCTACAAAGCGATAAAGATTTAATGGACCAGATTAGGGTGATTATTTCGATGCTTGAAAGAGAAGAACTTTCACAATCATACAAAAGATCCAATAATGCTGAAGATGTTGTAAATAAGTCTACAATAATTGTTTTAGCACTTGGTGGCGCAGCTTTAATTATGCTTTTGCTTTTTCTCGCAATAATTTTTAGAGATATTACAAAAGGAACCTATTATCGTAATGAGCTATACGAAGCTAAAAAATATGCTGAAAAACTATTAAAAGTCAAGGAGCAATTTTTAGCTAACATGAGCCATGAAATCCGCACTCCTCTAAGTTCAATAATAGGGCTAACTAGACAAATAAAGAAGTCGGAATTAAACGCAAGACAAGAGGAGTATGTCAAACTACTCTCCTCCTCGTCTGAGCACCTTTTAAGCGTAATTAACGATATTTTAGACTTTTCAAAGATAGATGCAGGCCAACTAAAAATCGAGAACCTTCCATTTAATCTTCACGAAGTAATAGATGAGTCAATAAATACCCTAAGAGGAAAAGCCAATGAGAAAAGTATATCGCTTGAATTTAAGGATGATAATCCCCTAAATAAAACTCTTTGGGGAGATCCCTTTAGGTTAAAACAGATTGTACTCAATCTACTTAGTAATGCTATAAAATTTACAGAAAAGGGTTCCGTTACTATTACCATTGCCCATTCAGAAATTGATAAGAATTTTATTAGGATTCAAATCAAGGTAACTGATACAGGAATAGGAATACCTGCTGAGCAGCAATCAATTATTTTTGATGAGTTCACACAAGCTGATCCAAGCACAACCCGAAGGTATGGGGGAAGCGGACTTGGACTTACAATTGTAAAAAAACTTACTGAACTTCAGGGAGGTGAGGTTAATTTAGAAAGCAGGGTTGGCGTTGGTACCACATTTTCCGTGACAATTCCTTATAAACTTAGCGGGCAGCAAGTTGAGAATACTAATGAGTTAAACAAGCCTCTAGCTGTTCCAAATGGTGTTAAAGCATTAATTATCGACGACGATGAGGTTAATCGGCTTATTTCTGAAGAACTTCTCAAAAACATTGGAATTGCGGCCGATACAACAGGAAATCCTTTGGATATTAACGATTTGATAGCTAAAAACAAATATCAACTTATACTCACAGATATTCATATGCCCGGCTTAAGTGGTTATGATATCGTTGATTTTATTAAGAAGCAAGGTTATGAGATACCCGTCATAGCAGTTACCGCTAATAGTATGATTAATAACCCTAACCATTTTACTGAAAAGGGATTCTCAGGTTATTTAATAAAGCCATATACTGAAAAGGAGCTGATTAAAACTATTGAACCATTTATTCGAATCACTCAATCATCGATTCAAAATATTCGAATTGAGGAAAACAAAAATGAAGAATACGATCTTTCCGACATTTATCGATTCTCAGGTGGCGATATGGCATCAGCCAGATTAATACTTTCAACATTTTTAGACAACACCGATCGAAACATGGTAGAGCTGAGCAATCATATTAAATCAAAGGACATAAAATCAGCATCAGCGGTTGCACATAAGATGAAGCCTGCTTTTAGGCAATTTAAAATATACAACATAGCAGGTTTACTTTTAAAAATTGAAAAACTTGAGGATAACAAGGAGAGTATTCGTGAAGCTAAAGAGTTAAACGATGAGCTGAATGCCCAAATAAAATCAATTTTAAAATCGCTTAGAAAAGAGCTAGAAAGAATGAGTAATTAGTATTGTTTCCCATCCGCTTTTATCTAGTTTTTTATATTTTAAATGATTGTGTTAGTAGTTAAACTCATCTACTTTTCTGACATTAATCATTTTAAACATTTATTCTAATAACCTAAATTGCACCGTCAACATAAATCCACACTCCAATGAAAAAAATACTGCTATCTCTTTCAATAGTACTTACGATATTCTCAACTTGCTTCTCGCAAGAAAAAGTAAGTATCTCCAACGAAAAAGTTACATTTTCTGTTAACATAAAAGCTAATGCACTACTCGCTGACACACTAAAATGGAATAGCCCCAATAAGTTGGGAACAATGCCTGACATATTGATTACCGATGCTGGATTTGCTATTGACTTAATATATACTGGGTGGATTGCTCCGGGGATGCAAAATAATTCTCAGAACAAATTGTTTTTAACTCAAAAAGACTTTGAAGTTAAAGGATCAAAGGTTGAGAAAATTGAAACTGGTTCAAGAATCGTTATCGATCTTAAATCAAAGAATACAACCCTTTCTGCTAAATTAACCTATACCCTTGAAAACGATAAATTCTACGTTCGTAAGAAAATTACAGTTTACGATCCAATCTTTGGATCACATTTTCTACATGCAATTCGTGCAGGTTACGGAAAGGTTTCATTGGTTGAAAATCTACAAGGGAAACAAGAGGTTGCCATTCGAGTTGAGGGAGGAAACGATTACGAATCGATGGAAACTGAAAGCGACTCTAAAGATCAAGCAATACAAGTTATAAAAGATGGTGGATATGGTCAACCTTGTGTTATTGCTGGGAAAAACAGCTCTGCTTTTTTTGCAATGGAGTACCCATCAGCTGAAAATAAGATATCAAAGTCAAACCATGGTTTGATGCTTGATTGCTCACGAACCTATGGTGATAATATCGACTCTCTTGGCATCAACTCCGATGGTTTTGTAATGGCACTTGCATCTGATACTTACATTAAAAAATGGTACTGGGACTATGTAACCGATATAAGAGTTTCACCAGCAAAACCATATACCCTTTACAACAGCTGGTACGACCTTCGTTCTGTTGAGTACCCAAAAGTACCTGAACAGCACTGGATGAACGAGGAGAATGTCAACAGACTTATTGGAAAGGTTCATGAAAATATGACTGTGAAGAATGGTATCAAAGTAGATGCATTTGTCCTCGATGATGGTTGGGATATATATAAAAGCGATTGGGTTTTGCGCGATAAGCAGTTCCCTAATGGATTAAAACCACTAGCTGACAAACTAGCTGCAAACGGCACATCGTTGGGTGCTTGGTTTGGGCCAATTGGTGGCTACTCATTCCGTATGCAGCGCATCAACTGGATGATGCAGCATGGTTACGAAGGACTTGGCAAGGAGTACGAATATTGTGGCGCTTACCTCTGTATTGGAGGCGATAAGTACAGCGAACTCTTCAAAAAACGTGCGGTTGACATGGTTATTAAACAGGGAATAAAATATTTCAAGTGGGATGGAATGATTTTTAGCTGCAACGCTCCAAACCACGGTCATAAAACTGGATTCTACTCAGTTCCTTCGATTCTGGATAGATTTGGCGGCATTTGCGACGCAGTTCGTGAAGCTTGTCCCGATGTATTTCTGAATATCACCACCGGATCATGGCTTAGCCCATACTGGTTAAGGTATGCAAACCAAATTTGGATGGATGGTGCAGATTACGCATTTGCAAATGTACCTTCACTTTCAAGCCGCGATAATGCGAT
>Ga0116171_10005313_pt1 | contig 11340 bp, 9 predicted proteins | sample AD_JPNHW2_MetaG_FD_89798 | JGI IMG/M metagenome (GOLD analysis project Ga0116171, IMG submission 89798) | Active sludge microbial communities of municipal wastewater-treating anaerobic digesters from Japan - AD_JPNHW2_MetaG | ecosystem: Engineered > Bioreactor > Anaerobic > Digestate | place...
ATAGCGACCTTCTTTTATCTTTCCGATTTCTGTTTGTTCCTTCATTGTGCTTCACAACCTAAAACGTAACCATATCTTAAGCGCAGAAGTAATTTATCTTTATTGCCGTACATAAATACAACGGTGACCGCATTTAGAGGTTTTTGTCGCTATGGATTTTCTTCGTTCCTGCAATGAGATGGCCGCGCTCGTTCATGAGAGTATCCACCCGCTGGTCGGATCACCTGAAGGTGGAAAGGTCATCCGCATGGGCGCCGACAGAACCCCTACCGAAAAGATCGATCAGGTAGCAGAAGACTGCGTGATCGGGTTTGTCCGGGAGCATTGCCTGTGCTCTCTCATGATAAGTGAGGAAGCGGGTAAGGTTCCCGTTGATGGCGGGAAGGGAACGATATTTCTCGACCCGATTGACGGTACGTACAACGCGGTTGCGGGTATACCGTTCTATGCCCTCTCCCTTGCATGGGCAACAGACGGGGTCGTGCAGCAGGCATTTGTACAGGATCTGGCGACGAAGGAGACGTTTACGGCAGTCCGGGGTAAATTTGCGCACTGCAACGGAAAACCGATCCATGTTTCGTCTACATCAAGGCTGGACACCTCTGCCATGAGCGTGTACGGCCGGAAATTCGATCCCACCCGGATGATGCAGCTCGGCCACAAGATCCGGCGGTGGCGGCTGCTTGGGGCATCCGCACTTGAGCTCTGTTATATCGGGGCCGGCAGGATCGATGGTTTTGTCGACCTGCGGGGTACCCTGCGGGTGACCGATGCAGCGGCAGGGATGCTCATCTGTACTGAAGCCGGAGGGATGGTCTCCGACTTAAACGGCGATCCAATTGACTTCCCCGAGGACGTGACGGTCGGCCGGTGCATCATTGCCACGAACGGTGTGCTGCACCACAAGGTGATCGAGTACCTGAGGTGATCTCTGATGAAGTGCCTGCTTGTTTCCCGCATCGACATGCCCGGGGCCCTTTCCTGTGCGCGGCAGATGAAGGACGCGCTCTTAAAGAAAGGGGTAACCGTTCTCCTTGAGAGGGATACCGCTGCCTGTCTTGGCGAACCCGGCCATCTGTGTGGTCAGGTGGATGCAGATATGGCGGTGGTAATTGGCGGGGACGGCACGATCCTGCGCACCGTCCAGCAGATGCAGCACCAGATCCCGATCATAGGGATCAACCATGGGGAGGTGGGGTTCCTTGCGGATCTCGAACCAGATGAGGCGTGGGATTTTATAAAAACGCTGTCCCCGGGATTTGCTGTCGAGGAACGGATGCGGCTTTCGCTCCTGCGGGATAACAAGCCCCTTGGCGATGCATTAAACGAGGCGCTCATCGTCACCACCCGTCCGGCAAAGATGCTGCGTTTCTCGATTGTTATTGACGGCAGGGTCACGGAGCAGTTCCGCTCTGACGGCCTGCTTGTCAGTACTCCGACCGGGTCGACCGCCTACGCTATGAGCGCCGGGGGCCCGATTGTGGATCCCCGGATACAGGGTTTCCTCGTTGTCCCGCTTGCGCCGTACATGCTCTCGTCCCGCCCCCACCTCATCAGCAGCAACCGTCTGCTTGAGGTCCGCCTGGAGTGCTCAAAGCCTGCGAAACTGGTGATCGACGGGCAGAAAACCGTGGAACTGGGAAGCTCGGCCTCCCTTGTGGTGCAGAAGGCAGAGCAGCCGGCGTTGTTTATCGATGCCCGCCGCAATTTCTTTGAAAAAGTAGATGACAAACTCCGGAAACTTTAGCCAGCCCTCCAATAGTGCAGCAGAAAAGACAAGCTTTTCTTGATAAGAGGCTCTATTCTTGTTGATAAGGTGGTACGTGTGCAGGTCTCCATGAAACTTGAGATGAAAGATTCTCCCGGACAACTGGTTGCGGCCCTCAAACCGATCTCTGATGTTGGGGGAAATATTATCGCGGTCATCCACCACCATGACCCGGATACCAGCCATCACACGTTGAACGTGCAGATCGTGCTCGCCCTTCCCGAAGGGCGTCTTGACAACCTCGTAGCGCTCTTAAAGGAGCAGGGCGTCCACATCCAGCGAATCGGAAAGGAGCGCCTGCTCTACAAGCGGACGGTTATCCTGATTGGCCATCTCATGCACACAGACCTGTCCGATACGGTCAACCAGATCGATTCTACGGGGTTTGCCGAGGTCTGCGAGATCTCGATGAGCATGCCGGCAATAAACGAGCGCTCGACCTCACGGGTCATAATCAAGGCGACCAACCGGGTGGACATGGATGCGGCGCTTGCCGTCCTGCGCCGGGTCGCGCAGCAGAAATCGCTGCTTTTGATCGAGCCGCTGGAGGAGATCGCATGAAGGCGGCACTGATCGGCCTCGGGTCTGTGGGACGCGGCGTCGCGGAGATGATCGCTAGCAAGAATCCCGGTATTACGATCACGGGTATTGCGGATTCAAAGAGCGGGTGCATCTGTAATGAGGGCATTGACATCAAAGCGATGCTTGAAAACAAGAAGAGGACCGGGGCCTGCGGAGACCGGACGATCACCGCCATGGACGTGATTGAAAAAGCAAATTACGATGTCCTCATCGAAGTGACGCCGACAAACGCGCTTACCGGAGAACCGGCGCTCGGGTATATCAGGGCCGCACTTGCACGAAAAAAGCACATTGTCACCTCCAATAAAGGACCTATCGCCCTTGCGTATATGGAACTGTCAGCGCTTGCCAAAAAGAATGGGGTGGCGCTCCGGTACGAGGCCACGGTCGGCGGTGCTATTCCGATCATGCACACGCTCGAAGATGGTCTTAACGGGAATGAGATCATCGCGATCTACGGGGTTCTCAATGGAACCTGCAACTATATCCTCACCCGGATGGCTGCCGAAGGGCTCACCTACGAACAGGCGCTCATGGAGGCGCGGGAGATGGGATATGCCGAGGCGGATCCGACCTATGATGTCAAGGGGATCGATGCGGCAATCAAACTGGTGATCCTTGCGAACACGATCTGGGGTAACGGGACAAAACTTGCCGATGTCGATTTGACCGGCATCGATCTGCTCACTCCCGATGCCCTGCGTCTTGCCGAAGAGGGGGATTGTACCATACGGTTGATCGCTGAGGCAATCCCCAGGAAAAAGATTTTACGGGTCTCCCCCCGCCTGATTGAGAAGAGCCACCCGCTCGTGGTTGAAGGCTCGCTCAATGCCCTCACCATCGAGACCGATATGGCAAAGGAAATTACGCTTACCGGGAGGGGTGCAGGATCGATCGAGACGGCGAGCGCCATCATCGGAGATATCCTGTATATCCGCGACCACTATGGCAAGCGTGCTTGAACACCGGCGGGAATACCTGCGCCTGATGCGCCAGTTCACGCAGGATGCCGGTTTTTTTACGGTAACTGATATCCAGAAAGCGGCCGGCATTCCACGAAGTACGGCGCAGGACTGGGTAACCCGGCTTGTGCGGGAAGGCTGTGTTCTCATAAAAAAAGAGAAATCCGGGAGAACGGCCGCCCGGTACGCTGCCATTTCAGCGATCCCACAGAGCACATGCCGGAGAATTTTTACCACGACAGATGGCGAGCATGTTGAGATCTTTCATGACTGCATGAGCGGTGCATGTGCGGCGTTCTGTGGCTACCACCATGCCCGGGCGGGGGGTGTGCTTACCGAGATAAAACGCGACGGGACACTCCTGCGCGAGTGTGCCCGGATTGGCGACGCCACGGTTTCCATCGGGCTTCCCCCCCTGTCTGCAGTCGGGATCTGCGGTGTCGGGTACACGGGTAATCATATCGTCCAGCGGATCCGCTGCATCGGGGGCCCGGCCTACTCGCTTACTGATATGATGTCGCGGGCGGAAGGTGTTACCCGCGTCGAACTGGTCCAGAAAGATGGTATTGTTGAGGGGAAGGTCTGGACGCAGGCTTTTACCTCCTTAACGATTGGGGTGGATGATACGGATTCAAAGGAGGGTGGGGCGACATTTGCCCTTGCCCTTGCGCTGCTCACAAGGCTTACGGCAGGCCGGGTTGTTCTCCCTATCAGCCACCATGTCGTGATGCTCAACGAAAACCTGCAGAACAAGACTGCCGGGAACTCAGCAAGTTACATCGAGGTAGCTGTCCTCCCGAACCGGATCGACCGGGTGATGGCGATGAGCCGCGAGTTTGTTGAAAGCGAATCTTTTTCCCCTGAGTGGGGGCTTGCATTCCGGAAAGGTATGACAATCCCTGTAGGCCTGAGGGAGTACGGCCGTCGGGTGAGGGAAGTTGTGGTCGACCGTGCCGAGGCCGAAGAGGCAGCCCGGAAGTCCGGCACCGTTCTGTACGGGGGAAATGGGGTTATCGGAGCGCTTGGTGCTGTTGCGCTGGCCCGGCTCCCCCATGAGATACAGATGGACCCGGCCCGGAAGATCGCGTGATGTAAACTGGCTGCGATCACGTGACCGGTATTATTCTGTGCTATTAGGCCACTTTTGCGCACATCCGGCAACAAATGGAAGGGCAAGTTTGCTATGGAAATACCTGTGTGAACGGTATTCACGTGAACGTACCATTTGTCGATAACTAGAACGCATGATTGGTTGTTGGGATCAACCGCACGGTAACGGGAAGTTCCCCGCCATTCCGGCAAGTGGGGGTACCCCCTCTCCCAAAAAAGAGAGGTACCCCAGTCCCCGGCCTATCTTATAAAAGCGGTACCCCCGCCCCCCATATGAGCACATGATGGGGAGACTATCTCCCCCCGTCTCTGCATTTTCAAAACCTGTTCTTCGTATGGAGTTCACGTCTGAAAACCACAGTTTCTTGTCCGAATGCCCTGGGGGGCAGGGCCACCCATCCGACAAGGGGGTACCCCCCTCCCAAAAGGAAGTGGTACCAAGGCCCCTGCCAATTTTTTTTAAAGTGTGCTCCCCCCACCCCTCAGTCCAGGCACAAGTGGGGGGCTACCCCCTCTAGTACCTGGTGGGGTACCCCCATGATCGCGTGCGCAAGGTTTCTCTCCATTTTTATCGCGTGATGGGTTTTGAGGAGGGTCACGCCTCGCCACAGCCTCCATAAGCATCCTGCGCCCCCTGCAATCCCTCATGGAAAATTTGCCATTTGGCATCGCGAAAGTATGCGCATCTCAAAAGAAGACCGGTTCAGCCCGGACCTTGGAAAGGGGCCCCGCGTTCCGGGGATCGTTGCCCGCTATTCATGCGAGGGAAGGGATTCGAACCCTTGAACTCCTGCGAGACCGGACCCTAAATCCGGCGCCTTTGACCTGGCTTGACTACCCTCGCGTACCGTCTCTATTTGGCTGGCTGAAATTAAGAGCATATCGTGTGGGACTAAAAAGACTGAAGTTTACTCCCCTACATCTCCACCCTAGTCACGACTCCGTGGATCTTATCCGCCGGCAGCCGGTAGAACTGCACGACCGAAGGAGTGAGGTGCTTGATCGCGCCGAAGATTTTCCAGGCCACATGGTTGGTGACAATATCCTCCATCCCGTAAAAGATCGTCTTCTCGTCAATATCCGCTTCTACCAGGATCTTCGAAATATCGACAATCTCCATGTACCCCAGGTAAATCTCAAAGATAGAGAGCCCTTTTGTCAGCTCCCGTGTCACGCCCCACGTCATCCCGAACGGCTGCTCCGTGCGGATGATCGAGATAATGATGTTCTCCTCGTACACGATGTTGTTCGTGAACATTGTGCGGGGAATGTACTGCGGGATCCGCCGGAAGTCCCGGGCAAAGTACAGCGCGGAACCCGAGATCTTGTTCACCGATTTGTAGAGTGCGTTGAATTTTGGGAGGAACTCCTCAAGCGGGACCGGCTTTAAGGAATTCGCGAGGCGTTTCTGACCATTCACGTAGATAAGGATAATCGCGAGCGGAATGGCAGCGATTATAAGCGACCAGTAACCCCCGTACGGAATCTTATGGAAACTCGATAAGAGGAAGGATCCGGTCACGATAAAAACAAATCCTGCAATCAGGCTTTTTAAGAATTCTCCGCGAAGGACGAGGATCCAGATGATCAGGATACTTGTGATCGTCATCGTCCCGCAGACCGCAAGCCCGTACGCGTGGGTGAGATTGCTGGAGGTCTGAAACACCAGAATAACCAGCAGAACGGCAAAGAGCAACATCCAGTTCACGATATCGATATAGATTTGGGATCTGAGGTGAGGGGAGGTATAATCGATCCGCAGGAGCGGCATGATACGGGTCGTGATACCCTGGTACACGATGGAGAAGATCCCGGAGATCATTGCCTGCGAGGCAATCACCGTTGCCGCGATGCTTAACAGGAGGAAAGGGATATAGAGGAGTTTTGCCTCGGCAAAGATCATCGCGAAGAGAACATTCTGGGTACCGGGATTTGCGATCAGGAACGCGCCCTGCCCGAAATAGTTGATCGCAAGAGCGATGAATACGAGATACCAGGCCTTCACGATCGGTTCCCGTCCGAGATGTCCCATATCCGCGTAGAGCGCTTCGCCCCCGGTAGCGCACAGGATCACGGACGAGAGGATCAAAAATCCTGCAAGACCGTTGTGCACAAGATAGTTGATCGCATACATCGGATTTATGGCAAAGACTACCTGCGGGGCGAGGAAAATAGCGACAAGGCCCGAGAGCGTAAGAGCGGTAAACCAGACCACCATGACCGGGCCAAATGCCCACGCTACCCTTTCCGTACCCCGTGCCTGGAAAGCAAAAAGGCAGATGGCGATAACAGCGGCCACGAACATCAGGATGATCTGTGCGGTATTCTCAAAACCCGGGATCAAAAGGATACCTTCCACCGCGGAGAGGATACTGATCACCGGTGTAATAACACCGTCTCCGATAAATAAAGAAATGCCGATGATGGCGAGAAGAGAAACAAACGCGATCTGGTTGCCGGATTTTAGCATCGGCAGCAGGATCTCCTTGAGCACAATTGTCCCGCCTTCACCTTTCTTACCAAGGTGCATGGCAAGGAACGTGTACTGGACCGTGACAAGGATTGTCAGCGTCCAGAAAATAAGGGAAAGGATACCCATCACGTTCTCCTGGGTGGGGGGGATCAGGAGAAAAATAGCGGTCAACGTATAGATGGGACTCGTCCCGATATCGCCAAACACGAGACCCATCGATTTGACGATCCCCGGCATTCCAAAATTATGCCCGAACATTCCTGCTTTACCCTTGGGGACATATAAGGTATATTGCTTTCTCTTTTGAGGCATTTATCGCGGGATCGTTCCCAGGAATGACCTCGGGGGCCAGGGCAGTCTGGTTATGGGCCCGCTTCCCGTACAGTCTCTCGCTCGGCTGCTCCCTGCACACCCCTACGGTCATCGGTCCAGATCCGGTAACTCTTAATGAGGAGTACGATGATCAGCGGACCCAGGACAAAACCGGCAATTCCCATCGTAAGAATACCCCCAATGATACCAACGAACATGATAAGCCAGTGGATTTTGACCCTTCGACCCACGAGCGCCGGGCGCACGTAGATCTCCGGCAGCGCAGAAACGATAAGGTATCCGAGGAAGAACAGGATAAATACCCCATACAAGTCATTCTTTGCAAGGGCATAGGCACCAATAATGATAAACGCAACTGAAGAACCGAGGATGGGGATAAGCTCACAGAACGCAGCAAGGAACGAGTAAAAGAGGATATCCCCGTACCCGAGCAGGTAAAAGACCGGGATCGCAATAAAAAACGTCAAGACCGCGATGGCGATCTGGACGATATAGATAACATAGAGCGTGTCCACGGCGACTGGCAGGAGCTGGTCGCAGTAATATTTCACCGGTGGCGGCAGGATCCGGAATATCCGTTCCTTGAGCGCTTGACCCTTTAAGAGCAGCAGGAAGAACGAGATAAAAAAGATAAGCCCTTTCAAGACGATCCGCAGCAGGTTATCAGTTATCGTTGTCCAGTAATTGACAAAAAGTGAATTCCCTTCTGAAAGCCAAGATGAAAGGGTTCCCCTGCCGATCGGCACCCCGAATGCTTCCGGGTGGGTTGCCGGGTTATCCAGCCACGAGCCGATCGTGGCAAATATCTGGTTTAAGAGTCCTGCATTGGCCTGGAGGATCATCATGATGGCCCAGGCCGTCCCGACAATGAGAGCAAAAAGGCAGATGGTGATGATGGCCGAGGAGAGGACCGGCCGGGTGTACCGCAAAAGCCGGCGGTGGAGTGGCAGCAGTACCACCGCAAGCGATGCACCAAGGATGACCATATCAAGGATCGACCAGAAAATAACAAGGGCAACTACCGTAAGGAACAGTACGATAAAGAACGGGTACAGATCCTTGTCAATCCGGGGGGGCATATCTGATCAGAAGGTTTGCCGGGATTATAACATATATGTGCGTATGGCAGGAAGGCCGGCTCCTGCGGGGTAGCACAACCCATAACAATAGCGGAACGCCAAACATCTTCTCCATCAGATGAAGCGGCTCGATCATCTCTCAATGATAGTACATGATGTGGGACGGATCTGCCGGTTCCTTGGATTTGTGTCGCTTGTCCCCTTTGTGGTACTGGTGGTCTTCCAGGAATGGGATCTGCTGCTGCCCATGGCGAGCGCTCCCTTGGCATTTCTCGTCCTAGGGTACCTGCTGAACCGGGTACCGGCCCGGGATTTGGATCCGCCTGTTTCAATAGCACTTGTCGCAGTTGCAATCGCGTGGTTTTTAATTGCCCTTGTGGGGGCGCTTCCCTTTGTCTTTGGGCTTGGCATGTCGTACACTGACAGCGTATTTGAATCGATGTCGGGTTGGACCAGTACCGGTTTTACCGTGTTGTCGTCGGTCGACATGACGCCAAAGACGCTCCTTTTCTGGAGGTCGTTCATGCAGTGGATCGGCGGCATCGGGATCATTGCATTTGGCGTCTCAATGCGCAGGAAAACTCAGGTCTCGCTTTTCCAGATCTTTCGGTCCGAGGGAAAACCGGAGGATCTCATGCCAAATCTCATGTCCACCGGCTGGAGGATGTGGAAGATCTACATCTTTCTGACCTGCCTTTTTACCGGCCTCGTGATGCTCGCCGGTATACCCCTCTGGGACTCACTCAACCTGGTCATGGTTGCCATAGCGACCGGCGGATTTACCCTCCATTCTGCGGGACTCGCTTATTACAACAATCCCCTCCTTGAAGTTCTCCTTCTCCCGGTGATGTTTGCCGGAGCGATACCGTTCAAGCTGTATTTCCTGATGTACCGGGGGAAGATGGATGCACTGTTCCACGATAAGACCGTACGGCTCCTCCTTTTGATCGCGCTTGTCGGTTCGGCCATCGTCTCGCTCGAGCTGTATATCTTCAATGGCCTTACCCCCCTTACTGCGCTCCGGGAGGGTGTCTTTATATCAGTATCTGGCCTCTGCACGTGCGGGTTCCAGAATGCGGACCTTCATGTGTGGGCAGCAATCCCGCTTTCTGTGATCTCGCTTCTGGTATTCATTGGCGGGGCAATGGGCAGCATGGCCGGGGGGATCAAGGTCAACAGGGTATCTCTGGCATACGAGGGGGTGAAATGGTGGTTCCGGCGGTTCTTCGTGAGCAGCCGGGTGATCGTGCCGTTCCGGTACGAGGGGCGGATGCTTTCCCGGGAGATGTCGGAGATGGAGATATCAAAGAACATGCTCGTGATCGCATTGTATGTCTTTACGATATTTACCGCGACCATTTTCTGCCTGCACCTGTATATCACCATGTTCCGCCTTGATGAGGTGCTCTTTGAGTGTATATCCGCGCTCTCCAATTCGGGGATTACGGTAGGGTTTATCACGGCGGCAAGCCCTCTTGCCATCAAATGGATCTTTATCTTCCTGATGTGGTTGGGAAGGCTTGAGGTTGTGCCGGTGATCATCATGGTCATGGGCATTGCAAAGGGCGTGCAGAACGAGTTGTTTACCGAGCCTCCAACGCAGGCAGAAATGTCCTATAGACAGGATAACGATGAACCTGCATGAACCGGGAAAAAGAACTGGCGTTTCCTGTTTCTGCATACCCTGAATTATTCCGATAGTATGAGTGGATTGTTTACCCCCTCCCTCGCTTGCGATGCATGCCGCCTCCGGCAAAGAAGCCCCGTCGGTTCAAACAACTAAATGTAAGGTGGATCAACCGTTTAACATACCCCCCATGAAATAGCGGGAGCCATAATAGTGCGCACAACCCGGCTTCCCGTTAAGATCAGGCTTACCGGGGAAAGAGTTCTTGTTTTCCCGGGATGTAGAGCGCTGCCGCATATTCCTCGGCAAATGCTGTATCCACTAAAAGGTCGATGTAGACCATGTGCCTGGCCATTTCCTCGGCAGCCGCCCGGTATTTTGTGGAGACCAGCGTTGCATATGCCCCCGAGAGCGAGCCGTTTCCGAGAGTGTGGACGGTGGCCGTGGTAAAACGGGGGATGATACCGAAGCGGACGGCATTGCTGATATCGGTATAGGCGCCAAACGCGCCGGCGAGGTACAGGTGCCGGATATCCGTGACTTTGCACTTGTATCGTGTCAGGAGCACGGCGATTGCCCCGCAGGCTGCGGCTTTCGAGTCCATGAGGTAGTCAATGTCCCGCTGGGTGATCACGATATCCCGCCCGGTCCCGGTCTTGTGTGCCGGAACAAGTACGTATTCAGGCCCCTCCGGTGTGGTGCGGACGCCGGGATGCCGGGCATTGAGTTTCCCGGCAAAATCGAGCGCGCCGGTCTGCACCATGGCAACGGCCAGATCGATGATCCCGGAGCCGCAGATGCCCCGGGCCGGGGCAGAACCGATGGTGCTCCAGCGGATCTCACCGGTTGACGGATCCACCTGTACATGGTCGATCGCGCCTTTCATCGCCCGCATGCCGGCCATGATGCCGGCGCCTTCAAATGCGGGGCCGGATGCGCAGGAGACCGATGCTGTCCAGTGCCGGGTGCCAAGGACGATCTCGCCATTTGTCCCGAGATCGACCATAAGCGAGACTTCATCGGACGTATGTACCCCGGCCGCGATCAGGTCGCCGATTGCGTCCCCGCCAACAAACCTGCTGACGTTGGGAAGGCAGTACACGCCGGCGCCAGGATTTACCGCGAGCCCGATCTCCCGTGCGGTTTTCCGGATAGGCGCCCGCGGTACCGGGGCATTTGCGAGGTCCAGGTACCGGGGATCGATGCCGCAGAGCAGGTGGTTCATCACCGTGTTTCCCGCGATGCAGACATCCAGGATATCCGTGCTGCTGATCCCTGCGGTAAGGGTGAGGGATTCGATCACTTCGTTCGTGCTTGCGACTGCCGCCTTCTGGAGCGTGGCAAGCCCCGCAGGTGACCCGGCATACCCTATACGGGTGAGCAGTTCCTCGCCGTACGTGATCTGG
>Ga0116171_10005314_pt1 | contig 11340 bp, 10 predicted proteins | sample AD_JPNHW2_MetaG_FD_89798 | JGI IMG/M metagenome (GOLD analysis project Ga0116171, IMG submission 89798) | Active sludge microbial communities of municipal wastewater-treating anaerobic digesters from Japan - AD_JPNHW2_MetaG | ecosystem: Engineered > Bioreactor > Anaerobic > Digestate | place...
ATTATAAAGTAATTTGATGTTTTATTAAATTCTTATTAAAATGAAAAATAAATTCACTAAATGCTCATTAATAATCTTAATAACTGCACTGATTGCCTTTGTGTGGTCATGTAAAAAAATGCTACAAATGATTTAACAGTACTGGCTTATTCTTATCAAAGTGATACTCTTTATGTCCCTTTACCAATGGCATTTGAGGTTGCTGAAAATGTTAACAAAAGCAACGTTGTTCTTAATACAGTTGATAATAAGATATTAAGGTCAAGTAAGTATCAAGGCAAAAGAAAGATTAAAGACAACTTAACTATATATAATGTTGATAAACAGAATCCTAATTTTTATGTTATTAACTATAATGAAGGAGGATTTGTTATTATTTCTGCAGATAAAAGAGTAATGCCGATTGTTGGGTATAGTAATAACGGCCATTTTAATATGGATTCTATTCCCTTGGGTTTAAACAAATGGCTCGAGACCAATTCTTCTTATATGATGTCATTAAGGAATTCAAATGCAAAGCCTTCTCTAATTGTTAGTTACCTATGGGCAAGTATGCTTTGTGATAATGATCTTGTAAAGAGTTCACAAGAAAAAAGTACATTAAAAGGACAACAATGCCCTACCCCAATACCTACACCAACGCTAGGACCAACACCTGATCCAATAGAAACACCAGAGGTTAATGTTACAATCGGTCCTCTTTTAGTAACTGAATGGGATCAATATTATCCTTACAATACCTATTGTCCTGTTCTTAGCGGTGGCTCATCTCTTCTTAATGGACATGCTTATACTGGCTGCGTTACCACCGCAATGGCTCAGATAATGGCATATTGGAAATATCCATCAGGTTATTTATGGACATCGATGATCAGCAAATATCCTGATTATGATGAGATTGCTCGTTTAATGGGTAATATTTTCCCTTATGTAATAACTAATTATAATACATCAGGTTCTGGTGATGGGAATCCGAGTACGAATATTGTTAGTACATTTAAAAATTATTTTGGGTATAGTACTGCTTCATATAAAAGTTATGCCCAAAACAATATTAGAGATTATAATATTTTACTTACTAATTTAAGTAACAAACAACCCGTTCTGCTCGGTGGTAAAAATAGTTCAGATATAGGACATGCCTGGGTGTGCGATTGATATTCCCAAACAACAATTTACCAGAATGGAACAGAACTTGCTCAATATCTTTATTTACACATGAATTGGGGTTGGAGTGGATATTATGATAATTGGTTTGCATTTAATGATTGGGCAATATATGGTGATAATTTTGAATACGATAATGCCGGTTTATAATATCCATCCTTAAAAATAAAAGGGATAAATAATAATAAATACCAAATTATGAAAACGAGACTAATTTTTTATATGGCTTTTATCTCCTTGTTTTTTATCAATTGCAAGAGAGATTCTGATAATGGTTATGGTGTTTCACGTTCAAACCATATAAATATTGCATACATAAATAGCAGTGGTGAAAATCTGCTTAATCCATCAACTTTAAACCATTATACAGCCGACAGCATCCGCATTTATTATATAGTAGACGGAGTTAAAACTGAAGCGAATTTCCCCAAGGCAGACTATCCCAATGGGTTTCATATTTATCAATCAGATTCAACAACATATCGTATAGGTGTTTTGCTTAATAGTAATAATGTTTTGATTAAATTAAACCATGAAACTACCGATACAATAAAATGTATTATAGATCATTCGTATGGTAACTTGGAGTTAAGAAAACTATGGTACAACGGAGTTTTAATGTTTGATAATGATAGACCAACACTAGATATAACTGTTGTAAAATAAAGCAGAGGTATATGAAAAAGAATGTCCTAAACCTTTAGGACATTCTTTTTATTAAAGATTTGCATCCGCTAAAAGACTGCAAATTTCTTTTGATAAGTTTTAGTATTCAAATGACTTTATACTTTCGAATAAGATTGTCTAATTAATATTTTTTAAACCATACTCAATTTTTTCCCTTCACAGAGAATTTCAAAATATTATAAATAATCAATTTAACATCTAACATCTTTCAAGGATAAACTCCTTATTAATAACTTGTTGTAAATAAATCATATAATAGACATTGATTTGTATATACAAAAAGAATATCTATTTTTAGTCCTAAATTTAAAGTGAGCCGATATATTTGCAATTGTTCTGAACAGTTGAATACTAGGGGCATAAATATTTTAAACATCATTCCAAATGATTTCAAATAATAGAGTTATTAAGCATTTGCCAAATGCAATTACCTTGCTAAACCTTGTGGCAGGATGTCTTTCGATTGTTTCAGCATTTGAAGGAAATTTACAAATGGCAGGGATTTTTATCATTATTGCTGCTGTTTTTGACTTTCTCGATGGGTTTACTGCTCGTATGATTGGCGCATATACACTACTTGGTAAGGAGCTCGATTCATTATCCGATGTTGTAAGTTTTGGGGTTGCTCCATCAATGATACTTTTCCATTTATTGAAGCAATCGCTGGATGTTGATGCCCATGAGGGTTTGCTTTCGGGACACTGGCTGCTTGCAATCCCTTTTTTAGTTGCTGCATTCTCCTCGTTACGGTTAGGCCTTTTCAACCTTGATGAACGTCAAACCAGCTCATTCATTGGGCTGCCAACACCTGCAAACGCATTGTTTACGGTTGGTCTAGTGTTTGGCTTGAACAGCTCGTGGAGCAGTATTTTTGAATTTTTCACATCGTCACCAACCATTTTAATTATCATGGTGATTATTCAATCAGCATTACTTGTTTGTGAACTGCCGATGTTCTCGCTAAAGCTGAAAACTTTAAAACTATCAGTGGCTTATAAACAAATACTTTTCCTTGCAGGATCATTAGTCCTAATAATTATATTTCTTAAAGCATCGCTACCATTGATTATCTTCTGGTATATCTTGTTATCAGCGTTTTTCTGGATTCTTGAGGGTGGGAAAAAGATAGTTTGATAATAGTTTTACCGGAACAATCAATAAACTACTTTTTTAATCTCAAATTTGGATTAATTTTGCCAATAGAAAAAAAATCTAATAAAATGAAATTTTTAGCCGAAATAAACGTAATGCCATTAAAGGCACTCCTCGATCCACAAGGAAAAGCAGTTGGTAATACCATGCATAATACTGGTTTTACTGAGGTTTCGAATGTTAGGGTTGGTAAACATATTACCCTTGAGATTGAAGCAAAGTCGAAGGAGATTGCCTTGGAGAAAATAAACGAAGCTTGCTCAAAAATTCTTTCAAATCCTGTAATGGAAGGTTTTGAGTATTCAGTAAAGGAGATTAAGGAATAGCTTTACTGCTCGGTTGAAAGGTTATCCTTTCTATTCAAAATATCGGCCTGCTTTTGGATGGATTCTTTATGAACCAGCTGAAGCAGGTTTTTTATATACTCTTCGCTAAGACCGAGTTTAGTACCATAATCGATACGCGATTTAAGAATGCTTTCCCATCTTCTAAGCTGAAATACGCTTACGTCGTTGTTTTTCTTGTACTGACCCATTTCCTCCACAATTCTCATCCTTTGAGCAAGCAAATCGATTAGCTGCTGGTCAATAGAATCGATCTTGTTTCTAAGCCGTTCAAGCGTATCTACAAATTCTGAGTTTGACGAGGAAGGTGAACGAAACACTAGACTCTTAAGCATTGATTCTAGCTGAAATGGCGTGATTTGTTGCTTTGCATCGCTTAGCGCAAGAGAGGGGTTGTTATGAACCTCAACCATAAGCCCATCGAGGGATAGGTTCAACGCTTTCTGGGCAATTTCATGGATCAAAGATGCCTGCCCGGCAATATGGCTTGGATCACAAAGGATTGGGAGATTCGGAAATCTGCTTTTTAGGTCTATTGCCAATTCCCACTTTGGAATGTTCCGTAAACGAGTTCGTTCGTAGGGGAAAAACCCACGATGAATAGCTGCCAGTTTAGTTATTCCGGCTCTGTTTAATCTTTCAAGGGTACCTATCCAAAGTTCAAGGTCTGGATTGACAGGGTTTTTAACTAGAACAGGAATGTTAATGCCTTTAAGCGCTTGCGCAATCTGCTCAACCGAAAAAGGATTTGATGTTGTTCGAGCACCTATCCAAAGAATATCAACCCCTGCAGCAATTGCTTTTTCGACATGAAGAGGGGTGGCTACTTCAACGGTTGTAAGCAAGCCTGTTTCGGATTTTACCTTTTTTAGCCAGTTTAATGCTTCGTCGCCGGCTCCCTCGAAGGTACCTGGGCGGGAGCGAGGTTTCCAAATCCCAACACGTAACACTTGAACCTTGCCAATTTTTGCTATACCTCTTGCTGTTTCTAATACCTGCTCCTCGCTCTCAGCGCTGCAAGGTCCTGCAATAAGGAGTGGCTGGGTTAAGCCATTTATCCATTCCGAAATTGGTAGTATGTTTAAGGTTTCTATCACGATTGCAAAGATACTTGAAAAATGGAATTAAAAAGAAAGGAGTACTGGAATGAAAATGTCACTCCAATACTCCAACAATTTTTAATTGATAAGTTTTAAATAGTAATTTTTTATTTAATGATAATCTTGATAAAATTTTCTTATAAAAATCTCTTTGAAAGCCAATCGCCCATTGTGTTGAGTACTTCCTCTGAGAACGTTTCTTCAATTTTCCCGTATTCAGTAGGCAAACCAGTTGCGCAATGCTGAAATAGATGGTTTACATCTTTTACCTCGGTAATGGTTACATCCTTATTCCCTGATTTCTTAAGCGATTTCTCAATAGCAGGGAGGTTTGATTTTGCAATAACCTGAACATCCTTACTTCCGTTAAGGGCTAGAACAGGACATTTAATTTTTTTAAGGTATTTTGAAGGATCAGATTTTAAGAAAAACCTTAACCAGCTATACGCTTTAGGTGATAAACTTTTATCTATTGCCTCAACCTTTTGATCGATGTCCTTTTCGTTTTTCTTAGCTAGGTATGTCTTAACTGATTTCGTAATTTTCTGTTGAACCTTTGCATTGTCATTTTCGTTTTCAAGAATTTTATAGATTATTTTGTTGACCTCAGTTTCAGAGTTGATTTCTTTATCGGGAGTTCCCATTAGCTTTGATATTAATTTTGATTGCTCAAAAAGAACATCTTCACCTTTAACACCAGGACCAGCAAGGGAAATGATAAAAGCAATGTCTTTATTTTCGGCAGCAAGTATCCATGCAATCAAGCCCCCTTCACTATGGCCAATTAGCCCAATTTTTTTGCTATCAATTCTTTTATCACCCTTTAAAAAATCAACTGATGCAAGCGCATCAGTTGAGAAATCGTAGCTGGTAACATTTTCAAGGTTTCCTTTTGATTTACCAACCCCACGGTCATCGCAACGAAGTACTGCAAATCCTCTTTTTGTTAGGTAATCAGCAATTACCCAAAATGGTTTGTGTCCAAAAATTTCCTCGTTGCGATTTTGTTGACCAGAACCGGTTATAAGTACAACAGCAGGAAAAGGACCTTCGCCTTTTGGTAAGGTGAGAGTACCCCCTAGGTTAAAGCCAAACTGCTTGTTTGGAACTGTAACCTCTTCAACATTATAAGGGAATGGCGATTTAGGTTCTTGTGGACGATTCAGTACAAGTGCTTTCTTTTGCTTTACAATTAGGAGCGGTAAACTTTTACCTCCTTGCGTCCAAGTGCCGTTAATGGTGGTATCGTTCAACATTATGCCAACATAAGAGGCTGCTAATGCGGGAGCGTCGATTTTTAGTTTATTGCTATCGAGTGTGGTTTTACCAAGAGGAATCCCCTTTGCCCCCTGATCGGGACTATCCAAAGTGGATTTAAAGCCAGTATCACCGTCTTTTGTGAAGTTGAAAATAACTCTTAGCTCAATACCTTGAGTCTTTATTGTTCCTAGCCAAGAGCCTTCGATAAAGTTTGCTTTTTGTTGTCCTATCGACATTTTAGATGAAATAACTGCTATGAAAGAGATCAATAGAAGTTTTAAGAATAGTTTCGTTTGCATAATTGTTAGAATTAATTGTTTTATAAATTGATATTTGCTGAAGCCCCATTTATGAAGTAGAACACAATTTTTGAAATAATCTCGGCAACAATCATCCCGAGAATGAAAATCCAAGCTGATTTGGCCCCTTTGAGGTTGGTGTTGATTTTAAAAGCATTATAGTTAAGGGCGATGTTCCAAACAGCGCAAAGTATTAAAAATAGGATTGTACCAACGAATAGCATCCAATCGAGCGTGCTAATGGTATATTCAACCTTAGTTTTAAGGACAATTGCTTGAAGAAACTTATTAACCTCGCTTTTGCTTAGGTAAAATGTTGCGAGAGCGTCGAAAATAAAAGGAACACGAGCAATGAGCAATGTCCCAGCAACATCAACAAAGCGCGATCTGAACTTGGTTACGAAAAGGCTGATTGGGTAAAATACAACTACAACCGAAAGCCAAGCATTAAGCGCATCGATTAAATATAGATAGTAGGGTGCATAGTCTCCACCACCATGACTGTCAACAATTCCATCAAATCTTGTGTGGCTATAGTACGCAACAACCGACGTGATAAGCATTATAGCCAATCCTAGGAGTAATGATTTAACCCCTGCTATTCTGGTGAATGGGTTGTATAAAAATTCGAATTTCTTATTCATATTCTATTAGTTTTCAGATGAACTTTTTTCGAGTTTACTAAGGTGCTCAATCAGATCATCAAGCATGTTCCGTACAGTAGGGTAGCTTAAGTTTAAGTGCTTTGCCATATCCTTTAAACTTCCGCTAAACTTGATAAAGTTTAACATGAACTGCTGTTCATCTTGGCTTAAGCGTGCTTGCAATGGTAAGTCAAAAAGCCCATCGATACTTGTGCCGCAATGGCTACATTGCAAACTCTTTACCTTAAGCTGGCTGTTACAGCTTGGACATTCGTTTGGAATTTTTTTAATCATAATTTTAAATATTAACTCTACAAAGGTAAAATATAATTATATATATATCAATAAAAAGTATGATATAATAAATAAAATTAATATAAATATTAATAAAATTAAATATTTAGTTTGGTTGAATCATCAAACATCAATGGAACATTTTAGGAAAAAGTGTGTTGTAGGTTGTAAATTGTAGAATCTCAAAACCGTTTTTTCTTAACCATTTAAAGTCTCAGCAATGTTTAACAAGATGATTGCAGCAATGCTGCCCTACTTTCCAAAAAAGTTAATTTGGATATTTTCAAAACGATATATTGCAGGCGAAAGTATTCAGGATGCTATTCGTGTATCGAAAGAGCTAAATGCTCAAGGTATAAAGGTGACAATTGATATTCTAGGTGAGTTCATCAAGAATTTAGAAGAGGCTCACAGGAATAAAGTTGAATACATTGAGCTAATTGATACCATTCAAAAGGAGGGTATTGATGGAAACTACTCGGTAAAACCCACAATGTTTGGATTGCTGATAGATACGGAGGCATGTTACCACCATATTCGGGAAATTGTTGCTAAGGCTGCTTCGTATGGGAACTTTATTCGGGTTGATATGGAGGATTCTCCTTGTACCGATCTTGAGATAGAGCTTTATAGAAAACTAAAGGCAGAGTTTCCTAAAAATGTAGGATTAGTTGTTCAGGCTTACCTTAAGAGAACGTTAACGGATATAGAGAATTTAATGGATATCCATTCAAAAGATATTCCATTAAACTATCGACTTTGCAAAGGAATTTATGTTGAACCAGCCGAAATTGCTTACAAAAAGTACGAAGAGATAAACGAGCATTACCTTGAGGATTTAGAATTCATGTTCAAGAATGGCGTTTACCCAGGCATTGCAACACATGATAAACCTTTGGTCAAAGGAGCCTATAAATTAATTGAAAAGTACAACGTTCCTAATAACATGTATGAGTTTCAAATGCTATATGGTGTAACCCCAGAGCTGCGAAAATCTATAGTAAATAATGGTCATACTATGAGAGTTTATGTACCATTCGGTAAGCAGTGGTTTGGCTACTCAACTCGCCGACTTAAGGAAAACCCAAAAATGGCAAGCCATATCATAAAAGCACTATTTTTTAGAGGATAAAGAAACAACAAGGAAAACGAAGAGGGTTGGAACTTTCCAACCCTCTTATACTATAACTATAAAAACCACCGTATTTAACGGTGGTAATGTAAGTTAGGTAAGGCCTGTTAACTTTCCCGCGAAAGCGGGAATCTATTTAAATAATACTATGGATTGGCTACGCCGAACTTCGTTTCCTGCTTCCGCAGGAATGTACAATGTGTTGCTTTGTTTGTTCATCCTATCACTTTTAGTAGTAGCTTGAAATTAAAGTCCCCACCTTTGGTGTTTGTATACATCTTTTAAAACTCAGAGAAATCAAAATCAAGGTTTAACCGACAATTACTATAAACATTATTTATTCTAAAATCCCCAATGATACCCAAAACTTATAGCAATGGGTAGCGGCTCGGATTTAAGCTCAATATTATCATTGTCTTTTATTTCATCAATATCATTATGATACTCTGATGACCTTAAAGGAACTAGCAGTTCAACGTTCCAAAAATTATTGGGTTTATTCCTTGATTTAACTTCCAATCCAAAGCTAAAAGAAGGTCCGTAGTACGTTTTGCTATATTTATCTGCATTCTCGATAACTATAACAGCATTATATCCATACATTGCGCTTAGAGTTGGGCATACCCTTTTTTCGGGAAGCATTCTGAAAGTAGCTCCAACATTATAACCGGCTTCTAAAAAGTTATAACCTAAGGATCCGAAAAGGGCAAGATTCTTAGCTGGGACGAAGGTAAGTCTACCTCCTATACCACCATAATCTAATCCCATACCCAATCCTATGTTAACCTTAGAATCGCTTGAAGTTACTTGAGCAGATGCATTATGGTTGAGAAAAAGTGCTCCAGATAAAAAAATAATAATTAATAGTTTTTTCATAATGAAGAATTTAGGGTTGTTTGATTTGAAAATTTAAATAATAATTTTAGTTAGCATTAACCACCTCTATCCATTTACCACTATTCCTCGAGAAGATAGAGTTATCGTACATTGCTTCGCATGTGAAGCATGGTAAATAGAACTTACCTACGTAAGCAGCATTGAAGACTATTCTAAACGTTTTAGTTTTTCCCCATTGTAGGCTAAAGTAGGTGTAAACCCTATCGTCACGAATATCTTGATATTCGTAAGAGGAGTTCTCAACCCCCGACGCTTCTTCCATTCGGGTATTCCGAATCTCCCAACCCGAAGGAACAATTACCGATAACGATAGCTGCTCATAATAGCTGTGTGATCCAGGATTAATTACACTTATCTCGGTATAGAAATCAGTTCCTTGTTCTAATTTATCAGGATCAATAACTGTTCCATTCATCAGGTGGAATGAAACATCCATGTTGAGGTTACTCGATTTTGGCTCTTCATTACCAGCTATTGGAATCCCCGTTGTAATAAGACGAGCAAAAACAGCGCCGTCCCCTTTATTTATAATATCAATATTACCTTCTCCGCTTTGTACTGGTTTAAATTTGTTTTCTGCAAGAGTTAAACTGGTCTGGAGTCTTTTACTATTACTGCCATCGGTTTTAATAGAAACATTGATTCCGTTGCCTGATTTAACATTTATAGCGTACTTAGAGAAAGCAAGCAGGCTGAAAGATATTTCCTGAGTGCTCATCCAGTAATCCTTGCTAAGTTGGTTCGAAAGATCGCGAAGTAAAGGCATTACCTTTTCATTATCCTTAAGAAGTATTAGGGCTTCTGTAATCATTGCTTTATCGCGGATTGGAGAGCCGTAAGTATACCCCATCTCCCTATAATCTTTTATATCAATTGATCTACCTTGAATCAAACTTTTAGCAGCCTCCGGATTACCTGTAATAGCATATGCGGCAGCAAGTCGGTAGCGTGCAGTTGTTGAGAGTGATGGATATTCTCGCAAACGGTTCATTGCTCCAAGCTCAGGAACCTTGGCCAGAGCTAAGGTGTAAAGGCGATAGGCTTGCATTAGGTCGCTGTTGTAGTAATCGTTATTTGTAGCAGGAGCCCATGTTAACGCCCTTTGGCGTTGATATTTCTTCCATCCATCCATTATCCCAGCTGGTAAACTGTAACCCAGTGCTTCTGCTTCAAGCATGAAATGCCCTGCATAGGTTGTAGCCCATTCATCGGGTTGTTGATTGCCCGGCCATAATGATAAACCTCCATCAACCGTACGGAATGTTCTAATTTTATTAAGACCATAACGTACATTTTCCTCTGCTTTCGAACGGGTTTCAATATCGAAATCGCCCAGTTTACTTATAAACAGTTGTGGGAATGCACCAGAAGTTGTTTGTTCTAAACACCCATGAGGATAATCGATTAGATATGCTAACCGGTACCCAAGGTTAATTGGGGGTATTGTACTGAATTCGAGTGAGGCTTTATTCGTACCCTCCATTCCAAATGCGGTATAGGTAGTGTTCCATACCTGATTTGGGTTTAGCACAATCTCCTTTATTGAAGTCATAGGAGGGTTAGGGTTTCTAACGTTAAGTTCAGTTTCGTGGGTTGCAATGTTATTTCCACATGAAGCTATCACTTTTACTTTTCCTATACCAAGTTTCGAAGCAACCTTCAGGTTGAATTTTACAACCTGATCGCCAATGTTTGTAAAGTTGATAGTCTTTTGAACTTCTCCTACAATTTGAAGCATTTCGTTTAGTTCAACCTTAACATTTACCGATTTCACTTTTTTATCCATTGCAAAAACGGTAACTGGTAGAACGACATCTTCAGCGGGACCGAGTACTCTTGGTAAGGTTGAAAGTACCATTAGCGGGGTACGAACAGGTACAGTTTTTTCAGCCGATCCGTACGCACCTTCTTTTGCAGCAACAACCATCAGCCTTACTGATCCTACATAGTTTGGCATAATAAAGCTGATCTTCTTCTTCTCCCCTTTGCCAACTGTAAATGGACCAAAGAATTTAACAACAGGTATGAAACGATTCGCCGAGCGATCACCTTTGTTTACTAAACCCTCATCACCACCTATCGAGATAATCCGTTGCATTTTTCCAGCGTCGGCTCCCATAACCATATCAAAAAGATCCCATGTTTTTACACCTAGTGCCTCACGAGCGTAAAAACGACTCCATGGTTCTGGTGTTTTAAATCTTGTGAGATCGAGCAATCCATCGTCAACCATCGCAAGCGTAACGGTCATTGGATTCCCATTCTTTTCTGAGACTGTTATTTTGACCATCTTTTCGGGTTCGAATTCATCCGAAGAGGTTATGATAGGATTTAGATGTGTTTCAGGATTAACCACCATAATTG